>Ga0308165_1000457_pt1 | contig 76538 bp, 62 predicted proteins | sample PhyWR2_FD_201032 | JGI IMG/M metagenome (GOLD analysis project Ga0308165, IMG submission 201032) | Phyllosphere microbial communities from UC Gill Tract Community Farm, Albany, California, United States - DLSLW.R2 | ecosystem: Host-associated > Plants > Phyllosphere > Unclassified | place: USA... | reverse complement strand
ACACGCCCGTTTGCGCGCCCACCACAACGCCAACGCCCACTTCGGCGCCGGCATTGCTGCTCTTGCTGCGGTCTGCCACGTGCGCCTTGCCCGCTTCCAGCAGGATGTCGCCGGCCGAATCCAGGCTGAGCGTGTTCCCCGCGCTCAGATTGCCCTGCACCACGTGGATGTCGCCCGCGGTGCTGGTCAGGTTGACGTTGCCGCCGCCCTGGATGGTCGAGCCGCGCGACACCGTGCTGCTGCCATCGGCACTGCTGTTGGCCGTCTTGAAGCCGATGCCGGCCTCGGCACGAAACAGCTCGCCGCTGCCAGCGTGGCCGGACAGCGCCGAGATCGCACTGGCCGCTTGATACGCGTTGGCGCCGGCGGCCATGCCCTGCATCTTCTGCAGGCGGTCATCGGACTGGCGGGCCGCGTCCACGTTGTTGATCAGGTCGATCAGCGGCGACTTCACCCGTGCGAACACGCCGATCTTCAGGTCCTTGTCGCTCTGCGAGTAATGACCGCTTTCATCGGCGGTCAGCAGCTCGATCTCGGCGGCAGTGATGTTCACGTCCTTGGCCGCGACCACGTTGCTGGCCGTCTGCGTGTACTTTCCGCCAGCCGTCAGGTTCACGCTGCCGCCCAGGCTGCCGATGCTGCTGGCCACCTGTGACACCTGCGCGCTGTCGTCCTGATGCTGCTCCCGGTGCCAGCCGGAGAACTTTTCGGTATCGGAAATCTGCACCGAGCCGATCGCCTTGCTGTCCGACGTATTGGCGTTGCTGACCGTGTCCTGCCCGCTACGCACCAGCAGATCACCGGCCGCACGGATGTTCACGTCCTTCTCGGCGGCGATGTTGGCCGCGGTCAGGCTGATGTTGCCTTCGGTGGTGGCCATGCGCACGCCACCTCCCACCGACAACTGAGTGCCGGTGATGGTGTCGCTGCTGCCGCTGCCGTCGCTCTGCGAGTTGTTGGTACCAAACGGCAGGCCACTGGTGTTGTTGGCCAGGCCCCAGCCCTTGCCGCGGCTGCTGCTGTCGCTGCGCTCGGTGTTGTGGGCCACGTCGAACACAATGTCCTTGGTGGCCAGCAGCACGGCATTGCCCTCGGCCGACATCTGCGTGCCCTGGCTGAGGATCGAGCCCCCGTTGGCAATCAGCGTAAGGTCGCCACCGGCAGCCAGCTGGCTGACACGCGCGTCACTGGTCGAATGGCTCTGCTCGCTGTTGGAGCGCTGGCTGCCGGCGGTCACCACGGTCGACGTGGTGGCTGCACGCAGGCCGGACGCTGCGCCTTCAGCGGTGCGGGTGATCCGCCCCATCGCCGAGCCACTGTCGGCCATGCCGTCGGTGGTCGAGTCGCGGGCGCTGCGGTAGGCCTTGGTCGGGTCGTAGGTCACGCCCACCGAGAAGCCGCTGGACTTGCTCGCTTGGCTGGACTGGCTGTCCGTGGTGTCCTGCCGCGCCAGCAGGGCGATGTCCTTGCCCACCAGCGTCAGGTTTTCGCCAGCGGCGACGTCCGAGGCCGCAATCGTCAGCTGGTTGCCAGCATTGATCAGCACATTACCTTCGCGCGAGGCGATGGCCGACCCGACCTGGGTGGTGGACTGCTCGGCGCTGGTGCTGCTGTTCTTCGCGCTGCTGTAGCCCACCGATGCCACGCCGTTGCCAAAGCCTCCGGTAATGCCGGATTTCTTCTTGCTCTCGCTGGACTCACTGCTGTGATGGTCCTCTGCGGCGGTGATCAGTACATTGTTGCCCGCTCCCAGAATCACGTTGCCAGTGGCATCGACCACCGCACCGACTGCGGTCAGATCGCGACCGGCAGTGATGCTGATGCTCTCGCCCTGGATCGCCGTGCCGATGGCATAGCTGTCGCTGTTGTCGACGCTGCGCGTGGTGGTGGTGCTGGAGAGCGTCTTCTTTTTCTTCTCGTAGCTGTCCAGGCTGTAGTCGTGCGTCTCGTTGGCCGAGAGCAGATTCACGTCGCGGCCAGCGGCGACGCTGACTGCGCCATCGCTGCTGTCGACCAGTGCGGCGGTCAGGTTCACGTCGCGGCCAGCGCTCAGCAGCAGATTGTCGCCTGCCTGCAGCGTGCTGCCGCGCACCGTCTCATCACTCTGGCTGACCTGCAGTGAGCTGCGCTTGCCCGCATTGGCGAAGTCGCGGCTCTCACTGTCCATCAATGCCTGGCTGTTGATGTCACCACCGGCCTGCAGCGCCAGTCCACCACCGGCCTTGATCTGCGCGGCGGCCAGGTTGATGTCCTTGCCAGCAGCCAGCACTACATCGCCCCCCCCCTGTACCGACGTGGCAGCGTGCGTTGTCTTGCTGCTGCGCTGGTGGTTGCGGTCGTCGAAGGTGGCGTCGCGGCGCTCGTCCAGCGCGATAGCGCCGACATCCAGATTCCCACCTGCCGCCAACTGGGTAAGACCATCGGTGCCGGCGTTTCGGATCTGCGCGGCCTGCAGGCTGATGTCACCGCCGGCCACCACAGACAACATGCCGTCGCCGCTGGGGTTGGTCACATACAAGCCGGCGACCCGATCGATGCGGTTGGTCTCGTACTGGTAGGTACCACCGCCCCGCTGTGTTTCCACCGTGGAGGCCACCGTCACATTGCCTACCGCCTGCACCGACAGCGCATCGGTTGCGCTAACGCTCGCACCAGAGATTCGGATGTCCTTGTCCGACGCCAACCCGACGTACTGTCCGGAAATGCTGCCGCCCAGGTGTTCGATGTTGCCGGCATCGATGGTCACCAGCTTACGGCCTGCGATGTCACCGGTATTGACCAGGTCGTTGGCGAGCTTGATATCGATATTGGCGCCGGCCAGCAGCGCACCCTGCCCGTCCAGGTCGCCCGGGCGCAGGCGCAGGTAGACCTGCGGCACCAGTGCGGTGGTGGTGCTTCCGTCGGCCAGCGTCACGGTCTGCTCGACGAGCCAGACAATGTCGCTGGTTAGCTGCGCCATCTGCGCTTCGGTCAGCGCCACGCCGGGGCGCAGGCCCCATTCGCTGGCCACGGTAGCGCCGGCTTCCAGCAGCGCGCGGTACTGCGCCTCATCGCTGGCGTAGCCATCAAGGAAGCGGCGTCCAGTCAGCTCGCCGATCTGCTCGCGCACCAGCTTCTGTTCGTAGTAGCCGTCACCCAGCCGTTTCTGCACGGTATCGGGCGAGTAGCCCATCTGCCCCAGCAGGTGGTCCGAGCTCAGCCACGTCTTGTGGTCGGTGAAGCGCGGATCGGTTTCAACCAGATAGTTGCCACCGTTGCGGTTGACGTTGAACAGGCTGGCCGTGGGTGCGCGCGTGTCCGGCGCACCCATCGCGATGCGGTCCGGCGAGCCGCCGGCGGCGGCGACCACGCGCGCCCCGGATGCAGCGCCATTGCCGGCGATACCTCCGACTGTGCTGCCCTGCTGCATGCCAGCGGCATCCGCCGCCTGTGCCAGCGCGCGTTCCGCCCCCGTCCCTACGCTGTGGCCCGGTTCCTGCGCACCGTTATGGCCAGGACCGTCCGGCAGCGTCTTCGGCCCCTGCACGTTGAGGTTGGCCATTGCCGCGCCATCCTGGACGTTGGGCGCGTTGCGCCCCTGATTGAGGTTGCTGAGATCGCCAACGTCGATGGTCAGGGTGCCGCCACTGGTGATGCTGCCGCCGATCTTCCCGGTCACTTCGGAGATCGCCGGGTTGCTCCAGGTGACGAGGTCGCCGGAGAAGGTATGCCCCACGTTGTTGAAAGCATGGGTGCGATACAGCGTCGCCGCCAGGTTCTCCACCTTGGCGGTGCCACCCAGGCCAACGATGTCGAGATTGCCGCCGGCGGCAATGCTGCCGTAGTGATTGCGCAGATCATCGGTACGCAATCGCATTGCACCACCGGAGCGGATGACCGCATCGGCGCCTACGCCTGGCCCCAGAACATCCTCGGTCACCGTCTGCGTGGCGATGCGGTACTGCTCGTTGCTGCTGACGTTGTTGCCGCCGGAACCGCGCGGATTGGTCAGGTGCTGGTCCGGGGCATAGTCCTTGTAGGTCCACAGCTGCACGCAGTTGGTGGTGCAGGTGCCATAGGCCGGTGAATAGGTCAGGCTGTCATCGACATAGCGGAATGCCGGCGAATCCGGGTGCAGATGGGTCAGCTCGGCAAAGGGATCGTCGGCGCCACTGCCGGCCTGGTCCGGGTTGGCCTGGTTGTCCTGGCGCCCTACGTAGTACAGCACCACGGTGCCATCCTGCAGGTTGAGGCGCGAACGCTCACCCAGCGCGGCATACAGGCCGCCACGTCCAAAGAAGTACGCGCTGGTCTGCGCGGTAAGGCGCACCACCGCCCGGTGTACGGTGAAGCCGTCGGGGGTGATGTGCGGCGTATCTTCCAGGATATCGGCCGGGTTGAGGTAATAGACCTCCTGGGCAATGTAGTGGCTGGTACTGCGGATGTTCTCGGTGCCGTTCTTGCCGTTGCGCCACCATGCCGGTCGATCCATGCGCACCGGCGCGTTCACCGTGGTGGTCTGGGTGATGACCACGTTCTCACGGATGTTGTTGATCACGCCCGCATCGATCGCCAGGTTGCCGCTCACATCAATGATCGAACCGATGTTGTCGATCCTGCCGGCCGTGCCCGCAGCAATGCGATCGGCCCCCAGCGATCCACCGATGGCCGCGTCGCCGCCGCTGTAGATCAGGCCCTTGCCGGTGTTCTGCAGTTCGCGCACGCCCAGGTCCAGGCGCTCGCGGGCGGCCACGGTGCCGACGCGGGTGGCACCGTTGGCATCCTCGGCATGGTTCTTCAGCACGCCGGCCGAGATCGCCACGTGGTCGCCATAGATGCGGCCGGTGCCAAGGTTGTCCAGCACGTCGGCTTCGAGGTGGGTCACCTTGCCGTCGATCAGGCCGCGATTGGTCAGCTGGCCGCGTGCATTGAGATGGGTGATGCCTTCGCTGGAGATCTCGCCGTTGGCGGCGTTGTTGATGTTCTGCGCGTTGAGATCGAGGTTGCCGCCACGCAGTACGCCCTGGTTGTCCAGGTCGCCGGACAGATGCAGGGCCAGCGTGCCGTTGGCCACCCACTCGCCGCGGTTGCTCAGGCCCTGCTGCAGGGTCAGGCTCAGGTCGCGCTGGGCATGCACCTGGCCGTCCTCGCTGAGCGCGCGCGCCACCAGGGTCTGGCTGCCATCGGCCCGCAACAGGCCGCCACTGTTGGCGACACTGTCGGCGCTGCTGTCGAGGTTGCCGCCGGTGGTGATGACACCCCCGTTGTTCTGCAGCTGGCCGTTGACCTGCAACCGCGCGCCACCATCGGTGACGATCTGGCCCTGGCTGTTGTCCAGCCACTGCGCTCCGAACTGCAGCTGGCCTGCCTGCAGGCCGCGGGTGCCATCGCCACCGCGGGTATTGCGGTTGTCCACGCTGGCTGCGGTGAGGGTCAGCAACTGACCGGCGGCGATCGCACCGGCAGTGTTGTCCAGATGCCCGCTCAGGGTCAGGTCAAGATTGCGCCCGGCCTGCACGCGCCCGGCGCCGTTGGCCAACGTCGTCGCCAGCAGCGACAGGCCCGCCGCGCTGGCAAGCGTACCGCCGGCGCTGTTGTCGGCACTGGCCAGCAGCAGCCGCGCATCGCCCTGCGCGCTCAGCGTGCCGCCGCGGTTGTCCAGCGCGCCTCCTTCCAGCTGCAGCTTGCCCGCCGCCAACAGGCCGCCACTGCTGGCAGTGTCCCGGTTGTCGATGGCTTGCCCTGCGGTATCGATCAGCAGATCGGCCGCCGACTGCACCCGGCCGCCCTGATTGAGCAGCGCGCCACTGTGCATCGTCAGCGCACCCTTCTGCGTACCCAGCGTACCTGCGTTGTTGTCCAGGCGCTGCCCGCGGGTATCGAGGGTCAGCTGCCCACCCAGCAGCGTGCCGCGTTGGTTGTCGAGGCCATTGGCCTGCAGCTGCAGCAGCTCGCCGGCCTGCATTGCGCCATCGCTGTTGTCCACGCCTGCAGCCGTGGTCAGCAGCAGGTCCTTGCCTGCCACCACCGTGCCGTGCCGGTTGTCGAGGCTGGCAGCGTCCAGCGTCATCGAACCAGTGCTGGACAGCAGGCCCTGGCTGCCGTTGTCGAGGCGACCGTCGATGCCCAGCACCAGTTCGCTGCCGCCGGCATGGACAGTACCGCCGAGGTTGTCGAGGCTGGCGGCATTGATCGTGCCCGCGCCACCCAGCAGGATGCGCCCGCTCTGGTTGTCCAGTGCCTGGCCGATGGCCAGGGTGGAGCGGCCGCTGCCGGCACCCTGCACGGTGCCCTGCGCATTGATCAGCTGCCGCGCGGAAACGTCGAGCACGCCATTGCTGGCCAGCGAGCCGCCGCGATTGTCCAGCAGCCCCTGCACCCGCAGGCGCAGTGCTTCTTCGCCGGTGGCAGTGAGCGTACCGCCGGCGGTGATCAGGCTATCGGCAGTGACGTCGATGCGTCGCGCCGAGGTGGTCGCCTTCGACAGATCGAGGGTCTTGCCCTCCAGTACCAACGTGCCATTGCTGAGCACGCTGCCACCCGTCCCCAGCAGGGTCTGCGTGAGCACCTGCAACTGGCCGCTGCCGGCGTGCTGGATCTTGCCTGCGCTGTTGTCCAGCGTCTGCGCCCGCAGCGTCAGGTCACCATTGCTGGCCAGCGTACCGCCGGCATTGCCCAGCGTGGTGGCATGGATGCGGCTGGCACCCTCGCCACTTGCGATGATGCGGCCGCCGGTGTTGTCCAGCGTTCCGGCCTCGAGGTCGAAGCGATCCGCCCCCAGCGTTGCGTCGCGATGGTCTACCTCATCCGCGCGCAGGGTCAGCGTAGCCGCAGAGACCAGCGTGCCCTTGCTGCCATCCAGGCGGGCCGTGGTGATATCCAGGCCCTGGTTGCCGGCCTGGCGGATGGCACCGGCGGTATTGTCCAGCTGTGCGGCAGTGAGGGTCAGCCGGTTGGCATTGCTGGCGATGGTGCCTTCATGGTTGTCCAGCGTACCGTTGACCTGCAACGTGCTGTCGGCTGTACCGGCAGCACTGAGCGTACCCTTGCGGTTGAGCAGTTCACCGGCCTGCACATCCAGGGCGCCGTTGCCTGCGATCGTGCCGCCGCTGTTGTCCACGGTCTGTGCCACGCGCAGCTGCAGTGCATCGCTGCCGGTGGCGCTGAGATTGCCGCCGGCGTTGTCCAGGCGTTCGGCATTGATCGCGATGCGCTCGGCCTGGGTGGTGCTGCCGGCGCCCAGCACCAGCTCGCCGCCTTCAAGCATCAGCGCCGACTGGCTGAGAATCCGCCCGGCCGCGCCCTGCAGCGCATCGGCACGGATCTGCAGCGTGCCGCTGCCGGCGTGCTCGATTGCACCGCTGCGGTTGTCCAGCCGCGCCGCCTGCAGCAGCACGTCGCCCGTGCCGGCCAGGCGGCCGCCGTTGCTGTTGTCCAGCAATTCGCGGGCCTCCACCTGCAACAGGCTGTTACCCGCCGCAAGCACCTTGCCGCCCTGGTTGAGCAGGCTGCCGACGTGCAGCTGCAACTGGCCGTTGCCAGAGATCGCACCGGCGCTGTTGTCCAGTTCGTCGCGCACGGTCAGTGTCGCGCCCTGGCTACCGGCCGACTGCAGCGTGCCCTTCTGGTTGTCGATGCGGCCCGCATCGATGCGCAGGCCCGCATTGCCAAGCACCTGCCCGCCCTGGTTGTCGAAGGTGCCACGTACTTCCAGCACCAACTCGGAATTGCCGAGCGACACGATCTGGCCACCGGCGTTGCGCAGGCCGTCGGCTTGGATCTGCACGCTCTGCGCCGAGGTGGTGCCGCCACTCACATCGAGCTGGCCACCGGTCAGCGACAGGTCGCCGTTGCTGAGGAGGCGGCCTTCGCTGCCTCGCAGCGCATCGGCGTGTACACGCAACGCGCCGTTGCCGGCCTGCTGCAGCAGGCCCTTGCTGTTATCCAGCGTCCCCGCCGAGACGGTCAGCTCGCCATTGCCGGCCACGGTGCCACCGGCACTGTTGTCCAGCGTACCGGCGCGCAGCGCGCTGCCCTGGTTGCCCAGCGACAGCAGGTTGCCACCGCGGTTGTCCAGCGTGCCGGCGACGATCTGGAACTGCGCTGCAGTGAGCGTGCCATTGCGCACGTCCGCGTTGCCCACCGTCCAGTCCAGGCGACCGAGCGTGCTCAGGCGACCGCCGGCACCGGTCCAGTCGCCCGTGGTCAGCAACAGGCCGCCGTTACCGGCATGCTCGATGCGGCCACCGGCGTTGAAGACCCGACCTGCCCCCAGCGTCAAGCGCTCGGCATTGGTCGCCAGCAGGCCGCCCTCGTTGTTGAACGCGCCTTGCACTGTCCATGCCGACTCGGCACTGCCGGCATGGCGCAGCTCGCCTGCCCGGTTGTCCAGCGACAGTGTCTGCAGCTGCAGCGCACCGGCCACACTCAGCGCGCCCTTCTGGTTGGACAGCGTGCCCAGCTGCAGCGCAGCGTCACCGTGCACCTGCAGTGTGCCGCCATCATTGTTCAGATCGCCCGTGGCGCGCAGCGAGGCCACACCAAGGCGGCCTCCGCTGTTGTCCAGACCATTGCCCGCAACCAGCGAAACACGACCGCCGTTGCTGATGCTGCCGCCGTCGTTGTCGAGCGTGCCGGCGATGTCCAGCACACCGGCTGCCAACGGAACAGCCGGCGTCACCGGCGTACCGCCGCCAGTGCCGGTACCCGGTGCACCCGGAGTACCCGTACCGGGCGTGCCGGTTCCGGGCGCACCGGTACCTGGCGCACCGGTACCTGGCGTTCCGCCGCTTCCCGGCGAGGTGCCACTGGGGGTGCCGCCGGAGCCGCCCGACGCCACCGCATCCAGCGCACCGATCAGGCCGTCGCTGCGATTGCTCACGCTGCCCGCGTTGAGGCTCAACGCCTGCACGCCGGTCTGCTCGATGGCACCGCCACGGTTGCGCAGGGCCTGTGCCTGCAGCTGCAGGCGCTGTGCATTGAGCTTGCCGCCACTGTTGTCCAGCGTGCCGCCGGAGGTGATCGCAGCTTCATGCGTGGCGGCGATGGTGCCGGCATTGGCCAGATCGCCGCTCGCCTGCACGCGCACGTTCTGCAGTGACTGCAGCGCGCCGGTGTTCTCCAGCCGGCCATCCACCGTGACCACGAGTTCGCCGGCCTGGGCACCGATGCTGCCGGCATTGCGCACGCCCACGCCGTGTTCATTGCCAACCAGCCAGATCTTGTTGGCGAACATGCCGCCCAGCGCGCCCACGTCCAGCGCGAAGGTCGGCGCTTCGCCGCTGGCCGCCGCAGCGTTGACCTGGCTGTGATCGGCGCTGACCACGTTGTTGCCGAGGGTCGCCTGCAGCTGGTTGGCCCAGATGCCGGCGTTGACCTTCAGCGATCGGGTGATCAGGTCGGTGTAGTCGGCACGGCTGGCATCAAGGCCATCGCCGTTGACCTCGATTGCCCCACCACTGACCCGATAACCTTCCAGCGAACCGCTGCCGCTGAACACCGGCGTGCCGGTGGTGAGCGTGACGCGGCTGGCATTGAGGAACCCGCCACCGTTGACCTGGATGCCGGCCGGATTGGCGATGATCACCTCGGCGCGCTGTCCGGCTACTTCCACGTAGCCATTGAGCCGGCTGGCCGGGCCGTTGACCTCGTTGAGGATGACCCGGGCGCTGCCGGTGGCGAGCCATGGATTGCCCTGCACCCAACCGCCCAGCTGCGTCTGCACCTGGCCACGCGCGTTGTTGAGGATCACGCCCTCGCGGCCGACATCGAACTGCGAGTAACGGTTGCGCGAAACACCACCGGCCGACGGCGTGGTGATGTTGACCATCGGTACACCGTTCGGCGCGGTGACCACGGTGGGACGCTCACGACCGGGCGCATTGGGGTCGGACGCGATGTGGCCAACCGATTGCGCTGCAGCCACGGGCGCCAGACTGACCCACCCCAACGCGCACATCAGCGCGAAGCCGAGCGGCGACAGGGCTGCCGTCTGCCGGCTGGCGATCTGGCGGACCAGGCCGCCACCGCCTTTCACCAGTTCCGAAGCGACCTGCCACACGCGCAGCGCGCGATTGAAAACCAGGCGATAGATGCTGTTCATTTCACGAATCCTTGTGCCAGATCAGTAGCGCCACGCCAGGCTGAAGCCGAAGGTGGTGTAGTCAGTCGGAAAGTTGGAGGGCTTGTGCAGGGCCGAGCCCACGAAGCCGTCCCAGGAAAGCTGCTGCCAGCCGCCGCGCAGGCCCAATGCCATGCCGGCCAGATCCCGGCCGGATTGCCATTGCGCCGATGGCCCGCCGATGCGGCCGTAGTCGGCGGCGACGTAGAACTCCTGGCCGCCGCCGATACCCAGCGACAGATCGTTGCGCAGCGACCAGCCACGCTCGCCGCTGAGCGAGCTTTCGCCATCGAAGCCACGCACCGTGTAGCGGCCGCCGATCGCAAAGCGATCCTGGGGCGACAATGGTGTGCGGTTCCACTGCGCGCGCCAGGCAGCGGTGTAGCGCAGGCGCTGCTTGCCCAGCTGGAACGGCACGCTGAACTGCGCGTCAGCCGTGATCAGCTTCATCCGCGAGGTGCCTTCCAACGGCAGGGTTGGATCCCACGCCCGGGCCATCTCTTCCGGGGAGCGCAGTGCATGGAAGGCACCGGTGCCGCGCCGGTATGCCAGCGTGGCGTCAAGCGTAGCCGCGCCGATGAACTGCTTGTGGGTCAGGCCGAGTTCCCAGCCCGAGGTACGGCGACGCTGCACCTCGATCTCGGTATCGTCGATGTAGTTCTTCGACGTGCGCTGCCAACCGCGGCCATAGATGCCCAGCTTGGTTTTGGCGTTGCGCAGCAGCAGGCGATCCACGCGTGCCTCGGCGTTGCCGCTGCGGCCGCTGTAGTCATAGCTTTCGTACGCGCCCACCACGGTCTGGCTGTAGTCGTAGGCACTGGCCGTGGCGCCGAACAGCCAGTAGCCGTAAGGCACGTCGTAGTGCGCGGTCCAGCTGTTGGTGTCCTTGCCTTTGCCATTGAACACGCCGCGCCCCGCGCTGACGTAGAACAGCTCGTTCAGGCCCAGCGGGTTGTCCAACGACAGCGTGGCGTTGGCCTGCAGCTTGCCGGTGCCCTGGCTGCCTGCATCGTCCAGGGTCAGGCTGGCACGCACCGGCGAACGCTGTTTCCAGTCGATCTTCAGGTCGCTCTGCCCGGGCGCGGCACCTTCGCCGTCTGCAGGTGCGATCTTGATGTCAGCAGTGACGGTGGGCACGCGCTGCAGGTTCTCCAGCCCCTGCTCGATGTCGCGCAGGTTCAGCAGGCTGCCACCGCGGATCGGCAGCGCATTGGCGATGGCCGGATGCCGCCCTTCCGCCTCGGTGAACACCGCCTCGCGGAATCGCCCGGGCACCACCGACAGTGTCAGCGTGCCGGTATTCAGATCCTGCGGTGCCGACAGCACACGGGTGGTGACATAGCCGCGCGCGATGATCGCGTTCTGCACGCGCTTCATCACCACGTTGATGCCTTCAGTGCCCAGGCAACGACCGCTCGCGGCATCTTCGCGCGGGTCGGCTGCGGCCAGTGCCCACTGGAAGCGCTTGGCCGCCTCGCCGTCCAGCACGATGCGGTCGATGTGCACGCAGGGCTGCTCCTGCGTCGGCAGGCGATCCCCCTGTTCACCCTGGCTGTTCTCCAGGCGTACATCGGGCCGGCTTTCCTGCTGCTCGCGCAGCACGCGTTCTCGTTCCTGCTGGCGCAGCAGCTCCTGCGCGCCCGGGTCACCCACCTGCTGGGCAGCAACACTGAAGGCCATGCCCAGAAGCACCAACCCTCCACCACTGCGGCACGCACCGCGCACAGACATCTTCCTTGCTTGCACAATCAATTCCAGGTGTTGATGCCACGCGTCAGCGGTCCTGCTCCCGGAAAGGAGAAGGGCCAACCCAATGGCTTGAATCGAGGTTCGCCGGGGGTATGCAACGGCATGCCACCGCGCCCGACGCGAAGTGGCGCATAGGCTATCGGCCGCCCGAAGGATTTCTATAGGAAAATTTTCAAATGCCCAGGACTACGGGAAAAAACACCGCAGGCAGACATCCAGATTATGCGTGGGCGCGCGCCACGTCGCAAAGCAACGGCGTTCAGCACAACGCCTTTCGCCGGCCCACGCTACAGTCGGCGCATGACCGTAGTCCTGCAGATCGAAGGCACCGCCATCGTTGACATACCCAGCCTCTATGCGGAGATCAATCGGGTATTCATGGCCGACGCAGACTGGCAGCTAGGGCCCAGTCTCGATGGGCTGGACGATCTGCTGTACGGCGGTTACGGCGCGCTGTCCGGTCACAAAACGGCCACGGTGGTATGGCGCGACATCGACCGCAGCCGCCAGGCACTGGGATTGGAGGCCACGCGCGCGTGGCTGGAAGACAAGCTGCGGCAGCCGGGTACGTTCAATGCCGAAACCCTCGGCCGCCAGCTGGATGTCCTGCAACGTGGCGAGGGGCAGACCTACTTCGACATCGTGATGGAAATCTTTGCCAGCCACCCGAACGTTGAACTGGTGTGCGCCTGAAGTGGAGGCGCGCACCTTTGCACTGCGGCATCCGCCTCCGGAATACTCCAACCGTTTCAGCACCACCGGTTGCGGAAGTAACGGTCTGCCGGATCGCGGTACAACAGGAATGCGACATACAGGGAAACGCAGAAGATGGCCCCCACGGTCAGAAATTCGAAGGGGCCTGCCATCTTCATGTCGGCCAACTGCAACACGGTCGTCTCCACGAGCATCACCACAAAGAGCGGGCGAACCCACGCCCAGCGCGCGAAGATGCCCACCCCGATGACGATGCCAGCCAACGCATTGAGCAGACCGGCAGTGACCAGCACCGCATACGGCAGAGAGTGGTAGAGGCTCATCCGGGCCAGCAGTTGATACTCGGGCACACCCGGCCCATAGACCTTGAGCATGCCGTAAAGGGCGAAGGCGCCCCCCACCAGCTGGTACAGCGCGACGAGATAGAGCGAAGGCGGTGCTTCAACGGCTGCCTTGGCCTGCTGGTCTTCTTGGGGTGCAGATTGTTGCGTCATCGTTCATTCCTTGGTTGATGTGCTGCCAGCATGGCCGCAGGCCAGAGCCTACACCCGCTCTGCGGGGCGTGACAGCCGCCCTGCCCGCCGGCTCCAGCAGCGGCCAGCCCGCTCTACCCGTTACCATGGACAGCCCTGTACCGGCTCCGCCCCGCTGCCCTCCGGCGCGAGCGGACGCCCCTGATCCACGAGTCCCATGTCCAAAGACAAGTCCGCCGAACACACCCCGCTGATGAAGCAAAACGACTAAAAGAAGATCTTAGTCATCAAGAGCCTTGTGCAGCAAGGATCTTCGACGTCAGCCACAAGTTCACTGGTCCGTCGCAACATTGTCGCAACAGGTCGCTGCGACGCTTTTTGGCGTGCGGTCCCACCCAGCCCCGCGAGACTTACCATCTAGGACGGACCCATCCGCCTTCGGGTCCAGCACTCTCAGCGTAAGCCTCTCATTGCCGTCGCCAGATGTTCCCCCGTGGACCTGCGGCGGAGTCACTCTCCTGGTGTATCAATGATCACCGCTCTTGCCTTTCGGAGATTATTGAAAGACGCGATGTCCTCTTCTGAGGGGACCGATGGATCGTTGAGGTCCCGAAGCGCGTCTGCCAATTCGCGTCTGCTCATGGTGGCCAAGATCAAAGGCCCCTGAGTCAGCTGATAATTAAGCGACCCCGTGTTTCGATCCATCATCGGATGCGAGCGAACAAAAGACTTAGCGTTACCGGGCTCTTGATGCTTTGCCAGCTGAACCCTCACCCACTCGATCAAGTGGAATGGGATATGGCTCCGGCGCAGATCGTCCTTAAGTCTTGCAACGAGCGCGGGCTCATCACGGACCTGACTGAGTTGGCGGGCCACCATCTGGCTTCCGTAATCCCAATCTGGCTTCCCAACGAGGTGAGAGATCTTGACGTTCAACCCACCATTCTCGGCAAGCTTAATCGCCAGCTTCGCCCGCTCCCGCCAGGACCGGACAAGCTCGTAGGCGGCGAAGATCCACATCTCGGTTTGGGCAGATAAGAACATGCCACCCCGATTTTCGCGCGGGGTCTCTTCATCATAGCGGCTGCGCAGGAATTGCATCTCCAACCCCATGATGAATTTGTCCACAGCAGCCACGTTGTAGGCTTGGCTAACCATTGCCAAATCGTCGCTGAGCAGAGCCAGACTCATCAGGCCGGCCACCAACTCACTGGCTTCGATCTCTTCATGATAGCGGGGGTAGTCCCCGCCGTTCTCATCTTCGATGTCGTCCATCCGCTCTCTCGGAATGACCATCTGTTTGTCCACGATACATGGTCTGCGCCCTAGAACCTGGCCTTCTTCTGATCCGTCACTAACCGGACGGGTTCAGCCAAGAACTCAAACGGTCACAAGACCGTCAATCTACCCGCCTACGGTCGCTGAATACATAGTCTTACATGGGAAGCGCTGACCGTGTTTTCGCACCACGCAGTGTCCGATGCTACTCAGCCCCCCGATCGGCTCATTCCGGTTGCCCAGTATGTGCGCATGTCTACCGAGCATCAGCGCTACTCCACGGAGAACCAAGCCGCGGCAATTGCCGAATATGCCAAGGCGCACGGCATGGAGATCGTCCAGACCTACGAGGACTCAGGCAAGAGTGGACTAAACCTGAAAGGTCGGAGCGCTCTTCAAGCCCTTCTCCGGGATGTGAAGCTCCCCTCCCCTGGCTTCAACGCTATTTTGGTCTACGACGTGAGCCGTTGGGGGCGCTTCCCCGACCCCGACGAGGCCGCCGCTTACGTTCACGCCTGTAAGAGCCATGGTGTGCCGGTCATCTATTGCGCGGAAGCGTTCAAGAACGATGGCTCGTTGCCATCCACCATCATGATTGGCCTCAAGCGCAGCATGGCCGCCGAATACAGCCGAGAGCTATCTGACAAGGTGTTCAAAGGGGCATGCAACATCGTGCGACACGGGTTCCGACAAGGAGGCACGCCGGGATACGGCTTGCGCCGACAACTCGTGGACGAGCACCTCCAGCCCAAGGCGGTGCTCGCTCGGGGAGAGCAAAAGAGCATCCAGACCGATCGTGTGATCCTGGTGCCCGGGCCCGCGCAAGAAGTCGCCACCGTCTTGCGGATCTATGGGCTGTTTCTAAAGGACGCTATGCCCGAACGGGTCATCGCCTCCGTTCTGAACCGAGAAGGCATCCCCAATGAAGTGGGTGGCCCCTGGAGCAGAGGGACGATCCATCAAATACTGACGAATGAGAAATACGTCGGCCACAACGTCTACAACCGGACCTCGTTCAAGCTGAAGCTGCAACACGTTCAGAACCCGCCGGAAGCGTGGGTGCGAAAGGAACATGCGTTTGAAGCCATTGTTCCGCTTGATCTGTTCGAGCGCGTTCAAGCAGTCATAGCGGCACGTTCGGTCCACTTGGACGACGACCAGATGCTGGACGCCCTGCGGTCGCTGCTCGAGCGGCATGGTGCGCTGTCAGGGATGCTGATCGACGAAGAAGAGGGCGTCCCCTCCAGCAGCGCCTTTCGTCATCGGTTTGGTAGCCTGCTCCGGGCCTATAGCTTGGTTGGCTACTCCCCCAAACGCGACTACGCCTACTTGGAGATCAACCGCGCCCTTCGGCAGCGGCATCCCGAGATGGTCCAGTTGGTGGTGGATGGCATAGCCCAACAGGGTGGGTGGGTCGAGCCATACCGGGATACCGGCCTGCTACGGGTGAACGGTGAGCTCCTCACATCCGTCGTCATCGCACGATGCAAGCCCACACCCGCCGGCTCCAACCGCTGGCGCATCCGACTGGATGCTAGCCTGACGCCGCATTTGACCGTAGTGATCCGGATGGATCCCGGTAACCGTCATGCCCATGACTTCTACGTGCTTCCTTCCATCGACTTCACCCCCGATGGCATGCCCTCCATGGAGGACAACGGCTTCTCCTTGGATGCCTACCGGATGGACACACTGGAGGAGTTCTTCGCTTTGGCCGGTCGGGCCGCATTGCTGGAGGCCGCATGACGAACAAAAGCACAAGCGTACAGATGATCCCCATTGCCGAAATCCACGTCGCGAATCCGCGTGTCAGAAACCAACGAATCCACCGTGGCATCACCCGAAGCATCGAAACGGTGGGACTTAAGCGCCCGGTTAGCGTTCGCAAGGCTTCTCCTGATGAAACGTCCCTCCCCTATGCACTGATCTGCGGCCAAGGCCGCCTTGAGGCCTGCAAGTTGTTGGGCCACCGCGAGATCCCCGCCCTGATCTTGGACGTGGATGAGCATACCGGCCACGTCATGAGCATCGTGGAGAACGTCGCCCGCCGCACGCCCAGGGCGGCCGAGACCATGGAACAGGTCCAGGTGCTCAGAGAGCGCGGTTACTCAGATCCGGAGATAGCCACCAAGCTGGGCTGCACTCCGTCCTGGGTGAACAGCGTGGCCAACCTCATGGAGCGCGGAGAGCGACGTCTGCTCGCTGCCGCAGAGGCCGGCCACATTTCCTTGGCCCTTGCAGTCAACATCTCCCGGGCAAATGATCGCGATGCGCAACAGTTGCTGATGGACGCCTACGAGGCCGGTGAGCTTAAGGGAAAGAAGGTGACCGTCGTCCGAAATATCTTGGCTCATCGAGCTAGAAGCGGAAAGAAGGGAACAAACTCCTATGCTCACGGCACACCGCGAAAGAAGCTGACTCCCGAGGACCTTGCCAAGCTCTACAAACGGGACGTGGAGATGCATCAACGCATCCAGAAGAAGGCCGAGTTCACGCAGCAATCGCTCCTCCTGGCCCGCCAGATCTTCAAAGAGCTGTTTGCCTCGAAAGAGTTCTGCGGAGTTCTCCAATCAGAAGGGCTGACCAGCGTCCCGCAACCACTGGCTGACCTGCTGCCCCGCAGAGGGTTGGCCCGATGAGCAAAAAGCAACCTTCGGGCGTACGCCTGGGCTTTGAGAAGGATTGCGTGGACATCCAGCTGGCGCAGCTCCATTACAGCGTGGCCATGCCCACGGGAACCAAAGCCTCCGTCAAGTATCAGCAGATCGTGAGCTCGGTCAGGACGGTGGGATTGGTCGAACCCATCGTGGTTACCCTGGACCGGGGCGCCGCCGGGCGGTTCTTGGTCCTGGATGGGCGAATGCGCTTGGAGGCTCTGAAGGAACTGGGAGCAACCGTGGCCCCCTGCCTCATCTCAACCGACGACGAAGGCTACACTTACAACAAGCAGGTGAACCGCCTTTCGGTTGTCCAAGAGCACCGAATGATCCTCAGGGCAGCAGAGCGCGGGGTTTCCGTGGAACAGCTGTCGCAGGTGCTTAACATCTCGGCCAGCTCCATCCGGGACAAATTCCGGCTTTTGGATGGCGTTTGCGACGAAGCGACCGCCATCCTGGCCGACAAACCCGCCGCCGCAGGCGTCTTTCGGTTGCTGCGGAAAATGAAGCCGTTCCGGCAGATCGATGCTGCCCAGACCATGGTCAACTTGGGGGATTACTCGATCAAGCTTGCAACCGCGCTTCTCCAAAACACGCCGGTCGAACAGTTGATAGATCCATTGGCAGCAAAGACGGTCAACGGTGCCCCTATCGAGGCGCTCCAACGCTTGGAACGGGAGCTGGCAGCGCTGCAAGCCGATACGAAGCTGCTGGAGGAGAATTATGGCCCAGCCAGCCTCCAGCTCGAAATCGTCAAAACCCACATTGGGTCGACCCTCTTGGACAACGCTGCGGTTGTGAGATGGCTTGCCAAGAACAAGCCGGATCATCTTCAACAGCTTCAGCGCATAGCCGACATTAAGCTGCTTAGAGCGGGGTAGCCACCTTCTTCTCTCAGCTGCAAGCTCCCAAGCGATTAGACCGCCACGTTGCCGCGCGGGTTGCCTTTGAAGGGAAAGCACCGCGACAGCAGAGCTGTTCCGACTAACTAGCAATTTTGTGCGCAATTCCCTGCTAAGTGGCCTTGCTAATTTTCACTTAGCTGGTTGGCTACGAGCACACACCAACCGAGGACGCACATTGCTAGACCCACGAACCCAAATCGCCGCACTACTTCTGAGCGGTACCCTCAATCCCACCGCCCATCGCACTCGCGAGGAGCGCTTGGGGGATGTTCAAGACGCCCTTGATCTCGCGGAGCGCATTCTGGGCAGATCCGAAGGGAGAAGCCCGATCGGACCGATCCACATTGCAGCTCAGTCGACTGACGACGGGCACGCATCGACAGCGGAGGAGCCATGACTGATCCACAAACCCGAATCGCCGCGCTCGTTTTAAGCGGCACCATCGAACGAGCGGCTCAGCGTTCCCAACGAGAGCGCTCAGAAGATGTTCGAGTGGCCCTGGAGGTCGCCGCCGAGGTTCTACGCCAGCGCGCGGGTGGAAGCCCGCTAAACCTCACCCACGACGGACCACGAGCGCAGGAACGGCCCGCGCCCACAACGAAGGAGCGCGTGGAGGTCAAAGAGGAGCTGGCGTCTTTGGACCAACTGCTTGCCGATCGGCGAGGAATCAGGCCCCCGGCCAAGCCGCCGACGACCAAGCGGCCAACGCTTCATTGAAGGTTTAAAGCCCCCGCCACGGCGGGGGCTCTTCATTCCTGTCAGTGAAGCCTTGGCCGAGGCGCGGCCTGCTGCGTGGATACAGTCAGCTTTGCGGGGTCTCCCGTTTCGTGGAGCGCATCCTCCAACTGATCCAGGGCTACCCTGCTGCCGGCTTCCAACTCTGCCACGGCGGCTGACAGCTGATTCGCACAGGCCTCTTCCTGACCGTCCTCGATCTTTGTACGAGCTTTTCTCAGGGCATCCAAACGCTGCTCGATTGCTGCCAAACGACGTCCGCGACGCCGGGCCCAGGTCACCAGTCCAGCGCCTGTTGGTCGGGGCTGCAGCTCGACGAAGTCCTCCAACGACCTCTCGGCGCGCGTCAGAAGCGATGCTGCCCGACGTTCAGCCTCCACCCGCCGCATCCACTCCATCGCTCGTCGCCTCACTGCGGCCAAGCCCCTTAGCGTTCGCTGGACATCCTTGCGCACCCATGTACCCACGCTCCCGTTGCCAATGGCCGAGTCCAAGCGACGTAGAAGCACGAGTGTGGAGCCAAGCGCCCCCTCAAGGCCCGCGGCCACCACGTCACGCCAAAGTCCCCATGCCCTTTCCAGCAGGGACTGAAGTGAGGGTTCGGGTGCATTGGGAAGAGTGCGAATTGCCAAAACTCCTCGCCGACTGAATCCCTTTACGTCCTCGATGTAGCTTTCGCCGGATTTCGGCCCCAGCACAATACGGTTCGATGGCAGCGTTGCATTTCCGTGGGCCGGGTCCGTATCCATGGCCGCTCTCTCAAACCTTATTGCTGCCTGATGCACGGCTCTCTGATTGTCCACGACGATGCTGCCCAAGACTTTTCCAACATCGGTCTCCACGCCTCGTCGTTCCAACGCTGAGGCCTGTTGGCCCAGGTGGATTGTTGGGCGCCGTCCCAGAATTGCTGCTGCGACGATGTCTCCCCGGTCAAGCGCGTCCTCCGCCTGTGCTTCCAAGCTTCGATGGTCTACCGACACTTCGATCTCAGCCGCGGCGAGATGCTTGTTTGTCAGCTGGGCCACCATCGCCCGGAGCCACTCCACTTCGCTGCGCCCCGAGGGGCCACCGTCGAGCTCGCGCGTTTTGTCCGCAAGGCCTTCGGCATCCAAGCGCCGGGTAGTGGCGAGGATGTGTGCGTGCCAATTGAGTCCGTCGTTGCTGCCCGGCGAGTGGATGCTCGCTTGTGCTGCAAAGCCGTAGCGATCAACCAATGCACGGGCGATGTCCGCCGTCAGGGCCGAGCGCTGAGGCCCATCCAGCTCGTGCGGCAGCGCGATCTCAAACTCGCGGGCCACGGTCGCGTCTTTTCGCTTCTCTGCCGCCTCGGCCGCTTGCCAGAGCTTGGCGGCGTCGAGCGACCAGTCGGGCGCCTTCAAAGGCACCACCCAGCGACTCTCGACCACACCGCCTCTGCGAGAGTAATCGTGCCGCGCTCCCGTGCGCTCGTCGACGAGCGAGAGTCCGGCCCGGTAGGCCGCGGCGGCAACGGCCGAATGGCCTTTGGCACGGGAGAAGGTTTTGACACGGGTGTGGTAGATCGCCATGCAGAGAGCTCCAGTTCTTTGAGCTCTTTATGCCTTTGAATTTGCCGTTGGCAAGTCGCAAAGCGGCTTGGGGTTCAAGGGGCGAAGCCCTTTGCGCACGCATCACTTGTGATGCCTAAGTGCGCTTTTCGCTCTTTGCTTTTGCATCTTCCTTTCCTGATTTTCTGAATTGCTTCAAGTTCGAAAGCGATGTCGCCATCAATAGTTGACGGATGAGAAATCATTGCTTCACTGAGGGAGACTCACTAGGAGAAGATCATGTCATCCACCAATCACTACCGCGATCAGATCCAAAGGGCGACCCATCGGCTGGCCCAGCTTCAAGCCAGGGAGCTTCTGGCGCATCAGCGGCAGGATGCCAGGGAGAAGGCCATCAAGCGCCGCGACGACGCCAAGCGCAGACGACAAGTGGCCGAACTCGTTTTCCTGGCCGGGGCCCAGAACCTGCCAGACAACGAGATAGTCGCAGCCCTGCAGCGGCACCTGCTTGCGGTGAACGAAACACGCCTCTCACCGCCCCACTGATCACCCCTGCTCACTCGTACGGCCATCAACGTCATGGCCAGGGGCAGACACTCCAGCGCCCTGGACGCCAATACTGAATGGGCGAAACCCTGGCCATCCCGGTGCCCCGCCCCGTCCTCGCTATGCGCGTCTCACGTGGAGTGGGCGAGCTACAATGCCCCAAAGGAAGCGCCAAAGGCAGGGGGCCACATGGCGAGAAGGAAGCAAACCGCAGGCGGCTGGATCGTCGCAATCCTGGTCGTCATAGCATTGGTGCCAAAGGAAGTCTGGATCGGATTGGGTATCGTCCTTGCGGTGGCCACTGCCGTTTGGCTCTGGGCCAAGTGGCAGGCGATGCGCCCGAAAAGGACACCCTCTTCCGCCAAGCCGGTCCCCGCTCCAGAGCCGACCTTGGCAGAGTTGATCAAGGCATCCGCTCTTCCATCTGGGCTGGCGGCACAGAGACAGCCCCGCCCAGAAGCTGCCCAACCGGCGAGACCCCCGAATATTGAATCGGGCACCTCCTCGGGATCGGTCGGCGCTGCCGTGTCAGAAAATGCGCACCCGGTTGGCTCTGAGGGTCGCTCGGCGCTGACCTCGGCGCAGGCCCCGAGCAGAGCGCGCCCAGAGACTCTATCGCCGCCCCGTCCTGGCAATTTGGAAGACGCCAAAGCCGCGGTGAGCATGCGCCTCGCCATCGAGTCCGCCGCACGGGTGCTGACGGCCGTGGGCTCCGCAAACCCTTCTACCCCCTACCCCTACCAACCTGACGAGGAACGCATTGAGCGCGCGCGCCCAGGCAACCTCGCTGCGGCGAAACTTGCCGTGACCCAGCGCTTGGCTGCGACTTCGCAAGATGAGCTGGTCGAGCCTCTGATCCGGTCCGCCACAAACGCGGACACAACCTCGGGAGAGACCTTGACGGGCACCATAGATGGGCGAGCGTACCCGGACTCAAGAGCCGCAGAGCAGACTAACCCTCCCCACACGAACGGAACCCGCGACGCAAGTGCAATGACGCCGCCGCCCCCGCTTCCATCGCGGGCTTCGCCTCCCTCCCTGCCCGATGAGCTCCGGCAGGTGGCCATGGACTCCGAAAAGCCGGCAAAGCAATACACAGTGCCCCGACCGCCCGAGGGCTGGGACAAAACCCGCTGGCTCGGCGCCCAGGACGAGATCGAGATCGCGGGCATCGTTATCCGGGGCGGCCTGTTCTACACAGGTCCGCGGCTGACCACCCCTGGCACGCGTGAGAAGGAGCTCAGCTTGGTCAATGGCGTTCTTGCCGTTGGGCGATACGGGGATTACCGGTCCACGACGCGCTACTGGGGAGGCTACGCAGATTTTGAACCCGCTGAACGCCACGCCTATCTGAAGTGGCTCGCTTCGGACCGTACCGATCCCGGCTGCGCAATCCAGTATGTTCGATTGTTCCTGTTTGGATTGGAGCGTCGCATCTTGCTGGATTCGGTGAACGATCCGGATTCCAAGCAAGACTGGCCCGCTATCGAGGCGATGCTCCGCCGTTTGTCGTCTGCTTATGCTGCCGTGCTTCCGAACGTCCACGGCCATGTCAACAGCCTGCTCGACTGGATGGCTCTGACCGAAGCAGGCGACCAGCTTTACAACGCGCCGCTTCCCGCGTTCGAACGAACTTACGAACTGCCTTTCTACATCCGCTTGGCCCTGGGGCAATGCTCCTTGGATCGAATCCCCGTGCCCGCCGCGCTGGCCACGGCTTGGGTGCGCCTCAATCCAGAGATTCCGCTGCGAACGGCCGCAACGCGTTGCGCGGAAGAGTTTGATCGCCTTTTCGCTCTGCGGTATCAAGAAACATTCGGCCCTGGAATGGTGCTGCCAAAAAACCGCACCAAGCTGAAGTTCACACACCGCCCCTTTAACCCGGCCTTGGACCGGACTGATGCCGGCACCAAGACTTTCGGTGACATTCCCGATGTCACCGCATTGCGAGCGCCCATAAAGGCGCTGCAGGAACTTGTTTCTCAGTGCACGGAGGACCTCGGAGCCTTCAGCCGGCTCGTGGGCAAGAACCCCGAGGCCCGCCAATCCATTGAGGGCACCTTGCTGCTTCCGTCAGAGATCTGGCCGCTGGCCACGCGGACCGCATTGGCCGAAGTCGCTTCGGATGTTCAAACCGCCAATTTGTCGATCAAGCTGACCGACCTATTGGAAAGGCTTGGGGCAGTCGGAACCACCTTGGGCAAGGACAAAATTCGGGAACTCGCACGAGCACTGGAGCAGTCCAAGGTCGGCATGGAACCCAATGTGCTCGAAGGCGCGCGGGTGCCTGGCGAGAACGACCCGATCGTTCTCTTCCCCCTGCTTCCCGACCAAACCCATCGAACCGACGCTCAGGCCTATCAAACGGCCCAGTTGACCTTGCAACTCGCCTCGACGGTCGCTCAGTCTGATGGCACGTTCAGCACCCACGAACTTGAGCACCTTTCACGCGAAATCGAAAGCTGGACGCATCTGAGCGAGGGTGACCGACGGCGTCTGCGCGCGCACCTTGATCTCTTGGCGATGGCACCGCTTTCCTTGCCTACGCTGCGCAAGAAGCTGGATCCGCTCAGCGGGGACATAAAGGACGCCATCGCCGGGTCCATGGCCACGCTCGCCCAAGTCGACGGGATGGTCTCCCCAGAGGAGGTCCGGTTCTTGGAGCGCGTCTACAAAGCGCTGGGCGTGGATCCCGCTCGTGTGTTCAGCGACATCCATGCACCACGCCCGTCCAAAGCCCCCAGCGCATTGCCCAAGGCTGCGTCTGGCGCATTCCAACTCGATCCCGACCGGATCGCTGCTCTTCAGCGGGACACAGCCCAAGTCTCCGCATTGCTCGCCAACATTTTCACCGACGAGGAAGCGACTGCCCCTGATCTTGCGCCGGCGGAAGCGGTGAGTGCCGAGGTGGAGAGTGCTGGTCAGTTGCTCGGGCTTGATCAGGCACACAGCGCATTGCTGAGGCTAATGCTGTCGCGCCCCGTCTGGACCCGTGCGGAACTGGAAGATGGCGCGGCAGACATGGAGCTGATGCTCGACGGCGCGCTTGAACAAATCAACGATGCGTCGTTCGACGCTTACGACATTCCATTTTCCGACGGCGACGACCCGTTGGAGATCAACCCCGAATTCATTGAGAAGATCGAGCAATGAGCAGCCCAATCCGTTCCAGGGACCGCGACGCGGTGATCCAGTCGCTGCGCGCCGGCGTCGTTCCACGCGCCGGTCAGCATTTGATCCAGGTCGGGCGCGCCCGTGAAGTGCAAACCCTGGTCAGTGACATCGATCGGCTCGCCGATGGCGGCTCGTCCTTCCGCCTGGTGGTGGGTGAGTACGGCGCAGGCAAGACCTTTTTCTTGAACCTCGTTCGCGCCGTTGCAATGGAGCGGAAGCTCGTCGTGGCCAGCGCGGATCTGAATCCCGACAGGCGGTTGCATGCTTCAGGGGGACAGGCCCGGTCGCTCTACGCGGAGCTCATGCGGAACTTGGCCACTCGGACCAAGCCCGATGGAGGCGCGCTGCCCGGGGTGGTCGAGAAGTTCATTTCGACCGCAGTGGCCGAGTCCAAGTCGCAAGGCGTATCCACCGAGCAGGTCATTCGCGCGAAGCTCGAGCAGCTGAGCGAACTGGTGAACGGCTATGACTTTGCCGACGTGATCGCCGCCTATTGGAGAGGGTTCGAGCAAGGCAACGAGCAGCTCAAGTCCGATGCCATTCGTTGGTTGCGTGGCGAATTTGCCACCCGGACGGATGCGCGTGCAGCGCTGGGCGTCCGAACCATCGTGGACGACGCATCGGTCTACGACCAGCTCAAGCTCATGGGCCGTTTTGTTCGGCTGGCGGGCTATAGCGGCCTGCTGGTGTGCCTGGACGAACTGGTCAACCTCTACAAGTTGGCCAACGCCCAGGCCCGGAATGCAAACTACGAGCAGCTCCTGCGCATGCTCAACGACTCCCTGCAGGGCACTGCGGTTGGCCTTGGTTTTGTTCTGGGCGGCACCCCGGATTTCCTGTTGGATACCCGCCGCGGCGTCTACAGCTATGAAGCTCTTCAGAGCCGTCTGGCGCAGAATACCTTTGCCACCAACGGGCTGGTGGATTTCAGCGGCCCTGTGGTTCGACTATCGAGCCTGACAGCCGAAGATTTCTACGTCCTGCTCACCAAGATTCGCCATGTCTACGCTGCCGGCGACGCGGGCAAGTATCTCTTGCCCGACGATGCCATTCACCAGTTCATGACCCACTGCGCCAATCGAATCGGCGATAGCTTCTTCCGCACCCCGCGCACAACGATCACCGCCTTTATCAACCTCTTGGCCGTCTTGGAGCAGAACCAGGGCGTGGACTGGCAGGACCTGATTGGATCGGTCGAGGTGGCAGCTGACCACGGGGGCGACGGCGAATTGGTCGTGCAAGAGGACGACGAGCTGGCATCGTTCAGGCTCTAACGATGACTGCCTCCAGCGCCTTCCAATCGCTGCACCCTCGAATCCAGCGCTACCTCTGGACCGAACAATGGGAGGCGCTGCGTGAGGTCCAGGAATTGGCGATCCCCCTCGTCCTGAGCGCCGACCGGGACGTGATCATCGCCGCCAGCACCGCTTCGGGAAAAACCGAGGCAGCTTTTCTTCCTGCGCTCACGCACCTTTTGAACACCGACGAGGAGGGCCTGATTGTCTACATAAGTCCTCTAAAGGCGCTCATCAACGACCAGTTTGAACGGCTGCAGCGGCTTTGCGAGGACCTTGAAGTCCCCGTGTGGCCTTGGCACGGAGACATATCGGGCTCCACCAAACAGCGATTCTTTAAGCACCCCCGTGGCGTGCTCTTGATCACGCCGGAGTCCTTGGAGGCGATGCTCTGCAACCGCGGGACATCCGTTGCGGCAGCGTTCTCAAAGCTCCTCTACGTTGTCGTGGACGAACTCCATGCGTTCATTGGAAGCGAGCGCGGGAAGCAGCTTCAATCGTTGATGCACCGGATGGACGTGCTATTACGGCGGCGGACTCCCCGCTTGGGCCTGTCGGCAACCTTGGGTGACTTTTCGAGCGCTGGGGCCTTCCTACGCCCGGGCGTTGGCGTTTCCCCCGCGCTGGTCAACGCCTCATCAGCCGGAAATGATCTCCAACTGGTCATCAAGGGCTACGAACAACTCACACCTGACGCGGGGTCCGACGAGAATCCGGCGGCTCCCGCTGCACTGGCCGAGCACCTCTACCGGGTCCTATCAGGGACGAACAATCTGATCTTCCCCAATAGCCGAAGGGAGGTTGAACGCTACACCCACCTCCTCAACCTGCTGAGCGAACAGGACGGCCGGCCGAGAGAGTTCTGGCCACACCATGGGAGCTTGTCCAAGGAAATACGCACGGACACGGAAGCGGCTCTGAAGCAAAAGGGTCGTCCAGCAAGCGCAATTTGCACGAACACCCTGGAACTGGGCATCGATATCGGAGCGGTGAAGAGCATCGCGCAAATTGGCCCCCCACCTTCCGTGGCCAGCCTTCGCCAACGCCTTGGTCGCTCCGGGCGCCGCCCTGGAGAGCCAGCGGTGTTGCGCGGCTACGTTATCGAGGATGCAATCGACGCTGAGTCGACGTTGAAGACAAGGCTTCGACTGGACACAGTTCAGTCCACTGCGTGCGTCATGCTGCTGCTGGAGAGGTGGTTTGAACCGCCTTCGGTCAACGGCCTACACCTTTCGACGCTCGTTCAGCAGTTGCTTTCTTCCATTGCCCAATACGGCGGACTTAAGGCAGCTCAAGCGTATCAGCTGCTCTGCGCAGATCAAGGACCGTTCCACGGCCTGTCCCAAGACGCGTTCGCAGAGTTACTTCGCCACCTTGGCCAAGAACAGGTTCTGATTCAAGATGGCTCCGGCTTGCTGCTCCACGGCCCGGTCGGCGACAAGTTGGTCAACCACTACACATTCTACGCCGCTTTCAGCGTCGACGAAGAGTTCCGGATCGTGGCCGCCGGCAAGGCACTAGGCACGCTCCCCGTGTCCCAACTGGTGACTGTCGGCCAGCGTATCTTGTTTGGCGGTCGCACTTGGCTCGTCGAGCAGATCGATGACGCCCAAAAGACGATCTACGTGGCCGCAGCGAAAGGCGGCACCCCGCCTCTTTTCAATGGAACGGGGGGGCAGGTCCACACCCAGGTCCGTCAAAAGATGCGCGGACTGTATCAGCAAGAGATCAAACCCGACTTCTTGGACCCCACTGCCTCTCGCTTCCTGCAGGAGGCGCAGAGCGCCTACCGTCTATTGAGGCTCGACGGGAAGGTTCTCTTCGACCAGGGCAGCGACGCCTTGCTGCTGACGTGGCTGGGAGACTCCGCAAATGAAGCCATCGCCTGCCTTTTGAACGCTCAGGGATTCACTTCTCAGGCAGGTAGGCTGGGCGTGGAAATTTCCATTGGAGCAAGGAGTCTCGATGATGTGATCAAGGTGCTTGGGCGGGTGGCGAAGATGCCATTGCCATCGCCAGAAAGCCTTCTCCACTCTGCGAACAACCTGGTCACGCAGAAGTGGGACTACCTCCTTCCTCCACGCCTTTTGAGGCGCTCCTACGCGTCCTTGAAGCTGGACTTTGAAGAAGCCATCATGTGGCTCGCTCGCGCGTTCTAGCCGCAAGTAAAAGTGAGAGCTAGCGACCGCTAAGTGGCTTCCAAAGAAAAAATGCCATCAGAAGTGCGTTAGCGTGAGGGCTCATTCGAACAGCGGCCCACTTATTGAATGCATCCTCGACGTCTTTGACTTGAGTTAAAACTTGAGACTTCAGAAAAGTCTTTGAAACGTCGTAGTCGGCAGAGTGACGCTGCTCCTGCAGCGTGACAAAGGTACGGGCCACGTAGGCCAGGTCGGCCGGGACTGGCCCTGCCGCTCCGAGTAGCATTAGATAGGGGCGCGCCGGAGGATTAAGAACGATACCTTTCGCGGCGTTTTTCATGTCACCGTGGGTCAGAGCCCGTTGCACAACTTTAGCCATTCCCGCCGGTTGAAGCGGAGTGATACGAGAAGCGGCTTCCGACGACAAAAGATGAAAAAGCGCGTAGTAAGCCGACGATACGGCCCGCCTTAAATTGGCCTGCTGAGGCCGCTTCTTCTCTTTAGTGGCAAGATGTCTAGCCTGCTTGAGCAAATCTTGCGGCAGTCCCATCGCTCCCTCGACTCTGCCTATAAGCCACTAGCGGCTTTTAAGGAACTCAACATACGGCCAACGCGATACGCCGTCATGCAAAGCTGATTCCTGCATTGCTGAAATGAAGCTACGAAGCTCATTTAGCTTCTTCGTGTTAGAAGCAACGGTCTTGTCATCAACGGTCAAATAGACCCATAACGCCGACTCGCCCGAAGAATCCTCATCGACTCGGACGTCATAGGACAGTACAGAAGCGGGCATGGCCAGCCGACGCAAGACGGACTTCATCGCCTGCTCGTCTTCCATCTCAGTGTGGAACGCCATGTCTGTCATAGGTACACCTGTAGCATTTAATGCCATTCTACTCAAGTCCCTAGCCATGTGTCGTCGCTCGTTCAGGTTGCTAGAGGAAAACAAGCAGCCCAACCAAAATTTCACATTGATGAACAAATCGAAATTGGAGCGCGCGAACTCAGCAGTCGGGCGACATTAAAAAGTAAGTGGCGGCCACGCCAGCTCAACGCCTGGCAATGCTGCGCCACCGAGTGCCAAGCTGCAGAACCTCTCCTGCGTTCAACCTGCTTCAGGGAAAGGCACACCAGTCTCATGACGCACCCGACCTGGCTTGTCCGAGCTCTCTGCCGGCCTGCTCCCTCTGCAAAGGCGCCTTGTGAATCGATCACGGCCACCTCTTCTAACCCAGTGCGCGCAGCGGTGCTTCCAAGTTAAACAACTCTCCCACGTCAACCTTCTGGCATCCAACGCGGCACCAGCGGCAGGCCACAGACCGTCCTATCAACCTCCTTGACTGCAGCCTTGCAGTGGCGCGGTCGCACCTACTTGCGAGGCGGGCCCGGCGACCGTAAAGATCGACAGCGCCTCCGGAATATGTTCTGCAAGGCTCACCTACCAAGGAATGCCGTCTGCTAACTCCGGAGCGGTATCTGCGGGTCTTGCACCGGCATCTGAAACAGGCGCCATCATCTCTATCAGCCTTTCTCCTTGGGCCAACAGGTGATCGTAGGTCATGACCGTGATTCCATGCATGCGCCGATTAAGACCGTGAAGTGCGCGCTGCCGCTCGTCTGACCAGTCATGAGAGCGACCGATGACGATGGTCGCGCGCGGGTGGTAAGCCACTACCTCTTTGTGGTCGAGCAAGCCCTTGTCTGCGAAGTCGTGGAGCATGTCGAGGTAGCGGTGGGACTGACCAATGGCTTTCGATACCTCGGCTGAGAAGTAATAGTTTTTGTGAGCTTTGTCATAGAGGAGAACCTCCATGTCGGGCCGCTTCAGCTCAACGATGTCTCGATAACCTGCAATGACGTTAGGCAACATCAGGTCGATGTTATCCCCGGTAGTGATTGCCCTCACCTCGTCCCGAACCACATAAGCATTGCCAAAGGCCCAGCAGTGTTTTTCGCACCACAACTGGTAGACGTGCTCAGCCGCCTCTCCACGCCCTAGGCTGGAACGCAGTTCCGCAACCGCTGAGCGCATCTCGCTGAGGCGAACAGATCCCCGCAGCGCGGTGGTCAGCTCATGAGTGAGCTCTGTACTTGCCAAATACTGGACCAAATCCGAATGGGAAAGCACTTTGGTCAGTGCGCCGACCAATGACCGGGGATCGTGCCCGCTCAGATCGGCCACCCCATTAGCCACCTTGATCAGGATGAACTCCCCTGCTTCAGATTGCTGCGCCAGTGGAAGATGTGTCTGAAGGTATTTGAACAGCTTTAGAGTAGAAGTCTCCGTCAACGTGATGGTCTTGATCGGATCTTCCTGCCAGGGCGAGGCCTTGGTCTTCTTGAACCCCTCAAGCTTTATTGAGAACTCCGTATGGTCGCTATGAGGGATCAACCATCCAACGACGTGCAACTTGGTCCTGGCGGTCTCATTCAGGACAACGACGGGGACATAGTCCAGCCTGCCGCTGCTCGCCGTCTTCCGAATGACTTTTGACAAATCCGCTGCCTCCTTCATTGGATCCTCTCTTCGGTTGCTGTGACCAATACGGACATGTCGCACCACCAATCGCGTTCGAGTTCCCTCTCAGACCAAGTGGCCGCGCCCAGGGGAGCACAACCCTAGACCCGCCGTTCCACGAAATGGAGCAAGCCGAGGAGTGCACTTGGCTCGGCTTCATCAAGAAGTTCCGGCAGCGTACTTTCCAGCAACTGCTTCAAATGAACCGGAGCCAGCTTCATCCTTCCTGAAAGCAGCGCCGCAGCAAACTCCAAGGCGGCTCCTCCAAAAGTCAGATGTCGGCGCGCGAAGATCTTCTGTAACACCTCTTTCATCAGAAGACTCACTTCGGCACTTGACGAGTAGTCCATCTCCGACGGCAGCGCTGCGCGCAGCAGACACACTTGCAAGATGTTGTCGTTGAAGCGCTGAAAATTCTCCGGCGCCAGAACGACAGACTCATAACCGGTTGGCTTCAATTGCCGCTCCGCATCCTTCAATTCTCGGGCGGACTGCAGGACGGCCGAGATGATTAGGAACGTGAGGCTCTCACTGGGCAGACCTCGAAAGCCCTTCGTAAGAAAGACAAAGCCCTCTGTCTGATCCAAACCGCTCCCATCAAGCTTGGGCAGGAAGCCTCCGGTGCTTGCTTGAATATGCGCCACCGCCCTGTCCGCTGCCTTTCTTACAATAGCCTTCTGAGGAGGAGGAAGGTCTATTTTGGCCATTTCGATCTGGGAAGCGATTTCACGGTAGCGCTCCCAGGAGTCCTCGGCGCTGTTAGCGCCGATTGGCAGATCTATCCAAGACGAGAACCCATACAAACGGGTTGTTGGATTACGAACAAGAAATTGCTTGAGCCGCTCCCGCGAATCGATTGAACTCGGGCAACAAACCGCGCAGATGAAGTGCCGAGGGCAGTCGGTGTCGATGTAGTCCCGCAGGTGTCGGCTAACCTCGCGAAGGAATGCACCATCGCCAACGACTGCCTGGACAACCGCCACGCCGCAGGCACCCCCTAGCGATGCTCTGGTGAGACTTCCTGCTTCGATAACAACCGGACGCTTGCCTGTGAGGGCATTGATGGTATCGGCCACAGTGTTGGCCATGCTCACAGATCCGTTCGTGTCCGCCGCAATCAGATGATCGATCGAGACCGGGAGATTCCACGTCACCTCCTCCCGGATCCACCTTTTAAAATCGTCCGAACTGGCCACCGCCTCCCCGTCCAGACTGATGGGCCTAGACTGCCCGGCATGGGGCTTTAGCAGATCCAATGTGGCCGCTCGGCCAACAGTCTTTAGGTAGCTGGGCAAAGCTTTGGGCAAGTGAGGCAAGCCAAGCGTCACCATCCGAGGCGGCTTGGATTTGGAAGAGAAATGCTCTCCAACTAACTCGATCTGTACGTCGGCCTCATTTGTGTCCACGTCAAGAAGAGTGGGGTCGAACTCGCTCAGGGCGATAAGAATCGCCCCGTGCCGATCTTCCCGCACCATATCGATGACAGTAGCTACCCGATCCTGCTCAAACCCCATGCGCTCAGTAAATTCTCTTGCCATGCCACCACTGGTGGATGCAGAGATGACCACCGCGTAGCGCTCAACCGGCTTAGACAGTGTCGACAGCTCAGAATACGAGCGAAAGCTCTCGATGCGCACCTTTTCTCCCCTGGGCCCGAGAGCCGCCCGAACGAGAGAGTAGATGCCCATGCTATCAATGTAGACGACACGAAGGTCAGGATCGTTCAGGGCCGGTAGAACACGAATCAACGCACGTGCTGCGAACCCGAGCTCGGCATCCCCCGTGACCAACTCGCGAGCCTGTATGAAGATCTTGTTAGTGGTGCCGGAGGGATGACGAAAGGTATGCCCGGCGGGCGCGACCTGGACCACCTGGTTCCTTTCCACCAATGCCCTCAGGCCGGCATTGATTGCAGCGGCCGCGTCAAGCTCTGGAGCGCCTGATGCCGTCGACGCCGAATGCACGATCAATCCGGAGGCTGCATCCCAGGATCCGAAGAGGCAATGCTTGATCACGGGCCCCTCAGCATTCTCGCCGCGATGCAGAAAAATACCGCGCCCGATGGAATCATCGGTCCAGTAACCAAGCAAGTCAGGGATCAAGCCCCCGTCAGCCATCACAAGGACAGCATCTGGCATCACAGGGAGACCTTGGAGAGCTTGGGTCAAAGCATCGAAGAAGCTGCCCTCCGACCACTGCGCGTGCTCATCAAAATGCACGCATAGCCAGTCCATCAGCGGGAATCCAACCAGGGCATTGCCGCTGGCCACAAAGGAGAAAGACTTCCTAGTCATTGTCTGATCGGCAAGATGATGGAAACCACGGTACCTGCAGCGGGGCCCAGGGGGCGAGCAGTCCAGTCCTCAAACTCGAATATGTCGCGGTCCTCACCGGGTGCAAAGGCTTGGAACACCCTTAGGCGGCCCGTACGGATGGACATCAATCCACCGACTTGCCGCAGCCTCTCAAGCACCTCCGGGTAGCCATTACCAGCCCCGGTCTGCTTCTTTGTGCTCTCATTCTTTTTAAGGCTGGCTAGAAGTATCTCCCTCTCGTCAGCCAGCGACATGCTCTCGACTTCCTTTGCAGCAGCCCTGCTGGCTATCCCCGGCCCGGTGTCAAAGAAGCTGAGTTGTAGCGATTTAAGTGCGCCTCCTCCGCCACTTCCCACCTCTCTATCCCAGAAATCAATAAGCCGAGGATTTCCAGAGAAGTCCCGCTCATGGACCTCGCCGGCCAACTGGGTGCGACTAATGATGAACCCTTCAGCATGCGCAACGTAGGGCAGTCCGCGGCAATCACGCGTCGCGTGCTCTTGAGTGTTCCGCAGCAATTCACTCATGAAAACAGAGCTAGCCTCCAGGAAACCGTCAGGCACCTTCAGCGTATCCACCTTGGAAACCTCAGCGTTCAAGGCAGTAAGCAGATCAAACATCTCCTGTTTGCCTTTGACGGACTCCGGATTCCGAGCGCGGAAAAGTGGCCGCAGGTATTGGAGTTTGGCACCACTTATGCAGGAAAAGTCGAGCGAACGCCCTTTGATCAGCTGGGGAAAATTCAGTCCGTCGGTTCTAACCATCTTGTCAAATGCCGGCTCCAAGGCATCCCGGCGGTCAACGAATTCATCACCAATCCACATTCCTTGGCAAAGGCGCAGGGAAACGATACCTGGAGCGTAGTCACACCACTCAGTGGTGACGGATTCGACGGTATTCAGACCACTGAATGCGAGGGATCGGCCAGGCGAGTGTCGTGCCCAGGTGGCCAGCAACTGAAGCCGCGCAGCATCGTAGAAAGCCCCGATGCGCTTGGACGCAAATCCCTTCCCCACATTTAGGTCGTTCTCATCGGAGGCTGCGATCTGAGCGATCACGTCCTCCATTTCCAGCAGCGATCTATGCGTCGCAGAATTTAGCTGAATCATGCTGCTCCAAAAGAACTGGGGAATGAGTGAATCCAAGCCCACGTCGAGCGACTGTGACTTCGACTCTCGCCGGAAGCGTACCACCGAGGCAACCACGACTGGCGTAAGGGCGGCGAGCAAGGTTAATCCTGAGCCTTCACCGGTCCGAGGAACGGTCGGCCAAAGCACTAGGGCGTCAGAGGCGCCGTGGTCGCAGTGATTCCTGCGGCCCCACAGATGCTCCCTCCAGCCAGGCTCCCTCGGTGCCGCTATTGCGGCGGTCCTGCGCGGTGGGCTCGGCGTGACCGAACGCCAGCGACCGCTACCGCTGCGAAACCAGGCCCCCTTTTCAAGCTCGGCCGGCTGTACTGTCCCCTCCGACTGCTTAGGTTGCTTCCTCACCAGCTGTTCACGCGGCACCGCCGGAGGGCACAATCGGAACAGCCGCCCAATGAGTGGGCTGCACAGACCTCGCATTACTTGCGCGTAATATTACTTGGGTGTAATGATATGGATGTCTCAAAAGAGGAGCGGCTGGCGGAATTCCTACGACGGCTGAAAGCTGCGCCGGGAGCGGCAAGTGGTACAGAAGCGTCCGATTTGGTTGCCGATACCCTGAACGCCGTCGAGAACGAGCTGACGACCATCCCCTACGACATCAGTGCCTCGATGACAGACGGTCGGATGTATCCGCCTCAAGCTGACAGCGCTCGCACGGTGTCACAGGATCTTACGCGGTATCGCAATAGAGGCCACAACACTCTGATCCACGTTAGTGGCGCCATTCGCATAGAGAACATAGGTGGAACATGCCTACTCAGCAAAGCAGCTCAGAACGGATACACCATCCCAGACCAATGGTCTCCCAAGACGCGGTAGCCGAATTCGTGGAGTTCCTTCGGCAATCGCTTCCAGAGACCACTGTGTCTGTGGACGCACCTTCGCACGCCGCTGGCGAATGGTTCATCGACATCATCCACAACGACTTTGAGACTCAGGTTTCTTGGCAGCCCTTGCATGGCTTCGGGCTTTTCACTGCGCCGGTGGGCTATGGGGACCGACCAAATGAGATCTTCGCCTCACCAAGCCATGCTGCAACACGCGTCACACAGGTCTACCTGGAGTGGCAGCACACTCACAGAATTAGAGCCATCCATTTGTCCGAACTCCGGAACATTCTTGGAGTTCAGCAAGCAGCTTTGGCGAGCGCGATGCTCCTCAGCCAGCCAGCCATATCGAGATTTGAAAGCCGCGACGACGTAAAGATAAGTACGTTGTCCTCTTATGTCGAAGCTATTGGCGGCCGGCTGGATATACGCGCCAATTTTGATGGTCTCGGAATATCAGTGGATTTATACAGAAGCCAAGACGCACATCATGATCAAGAGGAGGAGCTCGCATGAGCATCTTTAATCTAATCGTGCTAAAGGCCGAAAACCCTCGTCAGTTGGCCGACTTCTATTCGGGGCTCGGGATGCGATTCGTCGAAGAACAGCATGGCAATGGACCAATTCATCATGCCAGCCGGGCAGGACATGCCACCTTCGAGATCTACCCCTTCACAGAGAACGATGAGCGAACCACGGGCACCCGCATAGGCTTCGAAGTCCAGTCTATCGACGATGCAATTGCTGCATGTGCCGCGCAAGTGGTCTCGCCCCCTAAGAGCACACGGTGGGGACGTCGGGCGGTCATTAAAGACCCTGAAGGGCACAAGATAGAGCTCCTGGAAGCGCCGCGCTTTTAATCTGCGCTCTCGCTATTATCCCGTCGCGCATGCTCCAAGCCGGCGCACCGGCCGTTGGGCCGAGTGGCGATAAGTCTTGCCCTGGCGACAGGAGCCCAACTGCCACTTCGTTGTTTCGAGGGCGTTGCCCAAATTCCATCCTAACCCGACATCGCCCCTCTTTGAAGAGAACTGACGTTTATCAATCGTACAGAACTAAACTAGCATCCCGGAGGAAGTTGTTAGCTTATAGAAATTAAACAGTACAGTAATGACTGCAATTCGGCGCAATCCACTTCGACGCAAACCATTGATTTTCCAGAATTGAATCGCGCGACTTCCTGCGTAATTTTCTTTTCCTGAAGAAGCAGTAATGTGAATCCACAGCGATGCCTACGGTTGGTACACGGATTACCCAATCCTATTGACGATTGCTGAGGCTGGCTTATCCGTACTTCCATCGAAAACGATGGAAGCCCGCAATGCCCCTGACTCACCCCTCAAGCCCCCTCCAATCTTACTTTGACGATCCCAACGGCTCTCTGGAGATGTCCGACATTCGGATCGGCAGGTTCCGCATCGGAAAGCTGGTGATCACCAGCCGACAGGCCGCGATCCAGGCCCAAGAGATTCTCAATGCCGCCTATGAGCGCACCCGGCGCGCACGCTCCGCCAAGAATGGCACCCGGTACCCCGAACCGCTGCCTGTGGGCACACCTGGGCGATCGCTTTCAGTGGAGATCAACGACTACATTCGCAATCGCGGCGACTACAGCTGTCTCGCCAAAGAGACAGTCGAGGCGACCTCTCGCACCCTACGGCTGCTTCTAATGACCTGCGGGGACATACCAGTCACCCGCATCGACCACGCTCACATCTACAAGTTGTGGGACCTCATTCGCTGGGCCCCAGACCGTCTGCTGTCCGATCCTGAGTACCGCAGGTTTACCTACGACCAGGCGGTCGCGCGCGGAAAGCAACTCAACGTGGCTCCGCCCGCCCCAGCCACCCTTGAAAAACACCGGCGCTTCTTATCGACCTTCTTCAAGAAGCTTGAGAAATCCAAAGCCATCGGTGCCTCGCCGATGGTCGCCTTCGACGAGATCAAGAAAGACTTGGTCGTGGATCCGAACAAGCCCGAGCGCCTGTTTGACGATGCAGAACTCAAGCGCATCTTCGACCTGGGGACATATGTTCCATGGGCTAGCAAGTATCCTCACCGCTGGTGGCTCCCCATCCTCGGTCTCTGCACGGGAGCGCGTATCAACGAGATCGCCCAGCTGAAACTGGCGGACGTGGTGCAAGAGGCCGGCGTCTGGTGCATCCGGATCCAGAAGACCGTCGATCCCGACCTGGCGCACAAGACCCGCAACCGAAGCCGTCAGCGCCTGAAAGGAAAGTCAGCCATTCGAACCCTGCCCATCCCTTCCCCAGTGCTCGATGCGGGCTTCCTGGACTTCTTGGAAGATATCCGGGCGTGCGGCCATCCGCGGCTGTTCCCTCATCTGACCGCCGGCGTGAACCGCAAGACGGGTGAGTCGAACCAGCGTTACAGCCAAGCCGCCCTCAACCAGTTCAGCACCTACCTGAAGAGCCTAGGTTTCGGGAAGGGTATTGGGCTACACGCGTTTCGGCACACCATCGCCACGGAGCTCCATCACAAAGGAATTCCCGACGAGGACATTGCCTTGCTGACGGGCCACAGCATCAGCAAGAAGGTGCCGGTGCTGCATGAGGCCTACTTCCACAAGAAGCCAGAACTCGCCAGAAAGAAGCAGATCGATCTCCTGAGCCGCTACGCGCCGCCGGTGGAGCTGCCGCCCTACCAGAGGGGGCAGTTCGCGAAACAGCTGAGCGACCCGGGAAAGTTCTACCCGTAAGCTATTGCCAATGGCCAAGCCGCTGCGGAATGACGCGGTGCCGTTGCCATAGGCTGTCGTCATTCGCATCGAGGCGGATTTCGAACTACGCTATCCCTTCTGCACCTCGGATAGAACAGATGACAATCGATGTCAGCCACCTCTCGGCAAAAGAACTCAAGACGCTGATCGCTCAAGCAGAGAAACAGCAAACCAGAGTACTGACTCGCCCCAAGGCTGCCGCCATGCGAGCCAAGATCAACAAGTATGTTAAAGACCACGGTTACACGATTGAGGAGCTCTATGGGGCGCTTTCAAGTCCATCCACGGAAAAGGCCGGCAAGCGAGTAGTCCGGAATCCGAAGAAGACGGCCGGCAGCAAGGTCGCCCCTAAGTACCGCAATCCGGCCAACCCTGGTGAGACTTGGTCCGGCCGTGGGCGCCAACCGAAGTGGCTCGCTGCTTTGGTTCAGAACGGGAAGTCGCCGAGCGACTTCTTGATCAAATGAGTCCGCACGTCATGATTCCACGTGACTTCACGCTGTAACGCTTACTAACCACCATCTTGTGGCCCTCGCCAGAAATCGAAATTCCGTGGATTCGCGTCATTGCGAATCCACCTCTAGCACAGCAGCTTCAAAGTCTTCGCTGGACCTTCTTCACTCAGGCTAACCCACCGCCTGGCCGAGCGACATTGGCGCAACATGCTGAGCATCATGCATTGCTTAGGCCAACGACCGGCCCACTCGGTCAGAGGCGAACTCATATCTATAAGAGTCTCTACTAGCCATGCGACTGTTCGGCCGTCATTTGAAGCGGTATCCCACACCTCTAACCGTCACCAGCACTCCGGTGATGCCATGATGCTCAAGCTTCCTCCTAATGTTGTGGACATGCGTGTCGACAACCCGACTCGACGAATCAACGGTAGCGCCCCCTTGCAGCAACTCTCCACGCGTGAATGCTTTAGAAGGGGTCCGCAGTAGCGCATAAACGATGTTGAACTCGGCCGGGGTCAAGTCGACGACAGCCGGCGGTCCAGACGCCTCTGATTCCACCAGCACCCTCACCGCCACTCCATCTGCAATCAGCCTTCCCTGCTGGAGGACGCTATCCCCCTCCCATCCAAGCGAAACTCGACGCAACACCACATGAACTCGAGCGACGACTTCCCGCGGGCTGTATGGCTTGACGATGTAGTCATCTGCGCCGCAATGAAGCGCACCGAGCCTATCCCGCTCATCGTCGATCGCAGAAATCATGATCACAGGTGTGCTCGCCCTCCCGCGGATCATAGCGAGCACATCGGTACCAGCCATCCTGGAAGACGTCGTCTCTAGAAGCACTATGTGAGGGCGCCAGTGGGCGAACAAGTCCAAGGCATGTTCTGCGTCATCAGCAACCGCTACGAGGAACCCCTCCTTTCGAAGTTGAGCCTCAAGTATGCCGGCGCTTTCAGTGTCAGCCTCAACCAACAGCACCCTTCTCACGCCATAAAGAGACGACACCGAGTACACAGAGTTCGAAAGAGTCATTGATCAACTATTGATGTTTGTCCAAGAGCCGTCGAGGCGGCGAGCCCTTCTTATCACCACGCCGGGGCGTCGCCAACTGGCCGATGACGACGGTCAGCCTGCGCCGCATGTCCGCACATGCAGGGAGTGCTCCAGACGTCGCATGGAGAATTTTCCCCCACCTTTGCGGGTTGCTCGAAGCAGCGCCATCCACTTATGGATGAAGCCGCAAATTGCCCTGCCGTCAGACCGAAAAGAGCAGTACTTGCAGGCACCACCGCGCCCTCGTGAGGATCCGCGGACAGATGCCAGCGAGAGAAGGATTTGAGCCGGCTCATCGACATCAGACGAAGTAGTCATGGATCGCGACAGCGGCTTAGGATGGACCTCCAGGCCGAGCCGCTCTCGCGCCCCGCGGCCGCAGCGAAACGCCAAACATGATTCACCCTGCCTCCCAACTTGCCGAGGGCAGCGGATACCTAATGCTCTGTCGAAAGCGTGAACTGGGGTAGTGACTGACGGCCACTTCGACAGGGTTGCCGGCTGTGGAGTAGTAGAAGCGAACAACTTGAAGTGCTGGATCACCTGGCGCCACTTGAAGCAGATCGGCGGTCTCCTTGTCGAGAACCGTAGCAGTCATGTCTTGCCGAACTTCCGTCACGGCTATGCCGTACATCCGCTCCAGATTCTGATAGATCGGCCCACGCGCTATCCGCGGGGTGATCTGGGCCGCTGCATACTCCGGATGGAGGTAAACTCGCACGACGCCCGCCGGCAGTGAAGCAGCTGACCGCCTTCGTAGAAAACAAGCCTCAGACAACTGGATACCACGCCGGCACTCCAGAACATCCGAGAGGCGCTCAGTGACGGTGATCAAGCCCAAAGATACGTGGTGAAGCTCTGTCCTTCGGAGAAGCTCGCGAAGGCCATCTATCGAAGTGATCGGAGGAAATGCCTCCACTTCCTGTGGCGCCGGAAGCACCATCGAGCCAACCCCCGGGCGAGACGCGATCAGGCCTTGGAACCTAAGCAATGCCAACGCCCGGCGCACGGTTTGGCGGCTCACGCCGTGAACTGACATGAGATTCTTCTCGGACGGCAGAGTACTTCCCACTGGATGCGCCCCGCGCTCAATGTCAATGGTGATTGACTGCGCGAGCGCATGATAGAGAGGCTTCGGTTGGCCTTTGAAGGGCTGGCGTCGATCGGACATTGTCACTTCGTTACTCTTTCCTTTCCATTGCGCGCTGGCCTTCTGAGGAGCGCCGCTCTATGTTGTCCTGGGCCCTACTTTCAAAGATGTCGCTCTTCAAACTTCTCACCTGCGGGCAATGCACCGGCCTCGCACGGCTTTCCTAAGAGCCAGCCTTGACCAACGGCGTCTGGAACGAGTCGGCACATTGCAATCGCCTGCTGCTCGGTTTCAACGCCTTCGGCCACAAGCGGCAGCTTCAGCGCCTTAGCCATTGCGCAAATGGCTTCAACGGCATGGCTCGCCGGAGAATGAGTGCCTGCAGCTCTGGTGAGCCGGCGGTCCATCTTTAGCCCTGCGAGAGGAAGGTCAGCCAGATAGGCGAAGTTTGAGTAGCCAGTTCCAAAGTCGTCCAGGTACACCCGGAAGCCCGCCTGCTCCAGCTCGCGCAGCGCCTCTATCAGCAGCTGCTGAGAGGCAGTGGATCGCTCTGTCAGCTCTAAGACTATGGCGGATGCTGAAACGCCAAAAATCTTTGTCTGCGCAACCAGAAACTGTCTTAGTCCGATGCTCAGAATGTCCTGGGCAGACAGGTTGATGCTTGCGTAGAAGCCGTCCCCACATCGTAGGCGCCATCCAATCTCATCTAGGCTTTTCGCGATCACCACCTTCGCCAGCTCAGTGCCGAGTTTCAGGTGTTCCGCCATGGGCACGAAGGTGTCGGGCGAAACATCGGATCCAGTCAGTGTCCGCCAACGAGCCAAGACCTCGACACCGATCATCTGACGGTCAGACAAGCGTCGCAGTGGTTGGTAGACCAGGTCGATGTCTCCGTGCCTGATTGCGCGAGTCAGCATTAGGTCCAGAGCTTCCCGCCGCCCTTGGAAGACCTTCAGTAGAGCCCCTAACCCTGCTCCTCCAGCCAGAGCCAGCGCAAGGATGGACGTAACTGTCCAAGAAGGATCGTTCCATAGGCTGCCGGATGCGGCTTGGGCAACGACGCAGATATCGAACTCACTGCTGCAGGCGCGTGTGGCGACGTGCCCGGCAGATGGAGTCAACGCCCCGTTCGTGCCCAGCGACATTTCCTGCACTGCGCCAAAGGATTGAAACCGGTGTCTGCCGTCTCGCGTGACCACCAACGCTCCGCCCCCCTCCATGGGCACTGCCATTCGCTCAAACGCTGTTGGAGCCGTGGTCACAATGGCGTTTCCGTACGACGCGAGGTCCACCTTGATGCGCCCATCGCCAGGGGCGGCTACGCCCCGCCAGAGCGAATATCCTCGAACGAGGCGATTCGGAGCGACAAGCTTTACAGGCGTAGGAAGGCGCCCCCATATTGCTGTACATATCAATTGCCCGTTGCTCAATCTCCCAACATCCTTGATGTAGCGGGAGTGAAACGCTATGAGACGCAGCTCGGCCAAGTCCTCATCTCCACAGGGCGCGGCATCTATCAACAGCGCCTTGTTCAGCCCATCAACGCCGGCACGGGCAACATCTTGAGCGTGTTCCAAGAGAACGACCGTATAGTCGGCAAGTTCAACTTTTGCCCGCTGCGTGACTGCCAACTGGGCCGCCGCCAGAGTGCTCGCGACCACGGCTATCCCCAGAAGAGCAGGCGCTGAACGGAGAAGTGCCCATCGCAAAGATCGCCACTTAGCGGATGACTTGCGCATTCCTGACTCCGGGGTTAGTACCCGCCGGACAGATTGTTATCCGGCAGGATCGGACTCAACTGGCGTGAACCAAACGGGGGCGGAACTCAGTATTCACCTTAAAGAATGCGACTGCCTGAGCAAGCCCATCAGCCTGGTCTTCGACGGCACCGGCCGCTGCTGAGGCCTCCTCCACCAATGCAGCATTCTGCTGTGTCACCTCGTCCATCTGCATCACCGCCTGGTTAACCTGTTCAATACCCGCAGTCTGTTCCTGGGAGGCTGCGGATATCTCCGTGATCATGTCGCGTACGCGCTGGACGCTCTCAACGACCTGATGGATGGTGGCCCCCGTCTGCCGGACCTCGTTCGAGCTGTCGACCACATCCTGGACCGAGCGATCAATGAGTTGCTTGATCTCCTTCGCTGCCTCAGCGCTGCGCTGGGCCAGCGTCCGGACCTCGCTTGCAACTACTGCAAACCCCCGACCTTGGTCACCAGCCCTAGCAGCCTCCACGGCCGCGTTCAGCGCTAGTATGTTCGTTTGGAAGGCAATCCCATCGATCACGGCGGTGATGTCTGCGATACGCTGAGACGACCCCTCAACCTTTTCCATCCTTTCCATTGCCCGATCTACAGCGCGACCACCCTGAAGGGCAAGTTCACCAGCATCCGAAGCGAGTTTGCTAGCCTGCATGGCATGATCCGCGTTCTGGCGCACCGTGGAGGTCAACTCCTCCATCGACGCAGCCGTCTCCTCCAGGTTCGCCGCCTGCTGCTCCGTGCGACGTGACAGGTCCGAGCTTCCCTTGCTCACTTCCGCGGCGGACACCCGAATGACTCCGGCTCCGTCCTGGATGCCTCGTACGATGCTGCCAAGCTGCTCCGAGGAGGAGTTCGCGGCATCACGCATTTTGGCGAAAACGCCACTGAACTGGCCGGCTACACGGTAGGTCAGATCGCCTTGAGCCACCGCCCCCAGCAGACTCGCGATACTCGAAAGGCTTCGGTCGCTGACGTCGAACATCTGGTTAAGGTTATCGATCATCTCTCGGAAGCTGTGACTAAAGCCATCTGAAGTTCCGCGTTGTGAAAAGTCCCCCAATGCCGCGGCTTGAACAAGACGACGAATCTCCTCGTTGATCGCCAACAAATTGCTTCGTGTGGTCTCCATAGCTTCTGTGATAGCGGTCTGATCTCCGGGCAGAGCCTCCATCCGTACGCTCATGTCCCCTATCGCGTAATGCTGAGCGATGTCGACGATCTGTTCGATCAGCATGTTGGAGCGCTCAACCATGGCGTTGGTGTCAATTGCGAGCTGGCCAAAGGCACCCGGATGACGGGAGCTATCAATACGATGGGACGTCCGCCCTTCGGCCTGAGCAGAGGCCATTTCCTCCTGATCAGCGATGAGAGCCTTGATGCGATCCTGCATCGCGCTCATGCTTCTCAACAGTGCTGCTGTCTCGTCTCGTCCCTCCACCTTGATCAAGTTCTCGATGCCACCCAATGCAATGGCATCGGCAGTTCTTGTGGCTTGCTCCAAGGGAACGGTCAAACTGCGTGTGATCGCAATTGCCAGCGCGATGCTGAGCAAGATCGCGAGAACGCCGGCTGTGATAAGCATCGTGCGACCGCTGGCGCTCGCGGCTTGTGCCTCGCGATAGCTTGCGTTCGCCAAGCGCTCCTGAAGCTCCGCGTTGGCAAAGATGGCAGCCTGCCACTCATTGAGGAGCACATCTCCTTCTGCGAGAAGCTTGGTAGCCTGAACTACGTCGCCCTGAGAGGCCGCCTCGACAACTGAGTCATTGACCCGACGCGCTGCGAGTCGCTTTTCGGTGATGACGGCACGAATCCTCTTCCCTTCCTCGTCGGCAGGGGTTGCGTAGAGGGCATCACCAGCCTCGTCGTACACCTTCCGCTGCTCGGCGATCTTTCGCATCAAGGATGCCTGGACATCCTTGTCCTGCAGCATGATCAGTTCACGCAACGAGATACTGATCTGCATGTTCGCGCTAGCCATGGATTTGGAGAGTCGAATGCGCTCCATGCTCTCTTTGACTATCGAGTCCATGCTTTGCTCAGCACGGGACAGCGTCCAAAGACCGGACGCAACGATGGACATCGCAACCGCGATCAAGATAGCGAAGGCGGCACTCAAGCGGGTACCGACCCTGAACCGCATCAAGAAATTCTTCACATTCACACCTTTCATGGGGGAGGAGTTGACTCCTGGCCGACAACGTCAGCGGGCCAGTGATCGGCCCCATCCGGTACAACCTTAGCCCTCCCTCGGGGCCGCATCACCTCACCTCATAATTTCCAATTAGGCGCACAATGAATGCATTTGAGCGACGCTTGGCGCTTTTACCCGCAAGAGAGGCAAGAAAAGAAGGCAGAACTTGCTTTTCGATAGCTTCCAGCTATCGAAATGAGCAAGAACATGTATCTTTCGTTTGTCCATGATTGGTCCAGATCTGCTTACGCAGATTGGGGATATGAACCTTGACCACCAAGAAGTTCCCCCTAGACAGGGAGAGCCCGAAATGTTCATTGCTCTCCCCTACGCGCGGGATGTCTCGGCATTGACGGAGGGCTCCTCGGATACGGGAGCGCGCTAAGCTCACCGGCGCTCTTAAGCCGGGCCGAGTCTCAACCCGCCTCTAAGGTGAGCCAAGATCATTGACCACCCCCCGCCCTGCCCGAACGAACGCCAGCAGCAAGTGCCTGCCTGGCATACTGCTCCCCATGCGCTCTTCTGCGCAGCAAGCCTGCCGCCAGCTCGCCTCAATGAGCGCCAGAGTTGCGATTGTGGGCGACCGTTGCCGAAGCGGCTCGCCAGGCCAGGAACTTGAACGCTGATGGGCTGGACTACTATCGAGAGTTTGGTTTCAAGTTAGACGCAAGTCGTAGCCACCTTGCGTCCCCTCCCGGGCGATCACCGGCCCAAAAGCAGCTCAGTGGTGCGGTACTCCGCCGCCCCTCCCCTCGGATAGCTAGTCACGCACCCGGGGGCCCGTGAAATGGGGCCGCACGGGTCAAGACCTTTGAAAACCAAACTGGGACAGTCGTCTGCAGCCGCCCGGATCCGTCGGCCTTCTCCACGGCCTCACGGGGGCGCTCGCCGGAGTATGGGATGCTCCTGCAGAACAGGATCGGCCTGCTCAACGAGGCGGTTCGCCGAGCGCTGCGAGCCCTGTCCAGTCAGGTGAACTACGAACCCCAAAGCGGTTCGAAAGACAGGCACTCGGCCGGCGCCTCCAAGCGAGGGCACTTCAGCCAGCCTGAGACTGGCAGGACCCGGCTAAGCGCGCGAGGATCAATGACCGCAATCTCCGTTCCCATTCAAGGGCAGGAGCGCCCACTCCGTTCACTCAACCAAGAAATCACTAATGCGTAACCTATCCCCCGCCAAAGCATGACGGGACAGACCCAGGCCGGAATCATTCAACAGCAAGCTTAGATAGAGACGTCATTCGTTCTTTGTAGTGGAGAGGCATCTCTAGGCTGCTCACTCAACAACGTATCAACTTCAGTCTGATCGGTGGGCGGAAACAGGCTCGACTGAGTCGCTGCGGACTCCCGCGACTTCAAAGCCGAAACCTGATGGTCCGCTTGTAAATTCCGAACCGCAGGGCGGCACTGCGCCAATGCCCAATCCATCGCTTGACGCATACGATCAATGGCTTCCCGGCTCTCTCGCTCGGTGTCACCGTAAGCGTGGAACTCGTGCGTCATGTGCGCCCAGACATCCAGCCGGACTCTCGCACCTTGATTGGCAGCGCGCTTAGAGAATGTTCGGATCATATCAACCAAGATCTCCTTGTCGCCGGCTTGAATGTAAATAGGAGCGGTCCCGACGTAACTTCTACCCATGGGCGACAGCTCCTCGTCCTCATAAGCAAGCTTGCCCTTGAGCCATTGGCCGTACTGAAGAGTCTGGTAACCCTGCACCATGTCGTACTGATCGTTGCCAAACTGACTTGCGCCCAATCGGCCTATGTGGGTCCAAGGGCTGATTGCTATTGCCAACAACGGCTGTGGAAGGTCACAACCGCTCAATGAAGCCAATGTCATCAACACCAAGTGCCCACCCGCGGAGTCGCCACAGATGACTAATTGTGCGGGATCCAAGCCCTTCGCCAGCAGGCTTCTATACTCAGACAGCGCATCGTCAAGCTGAGCGGGATGTGGGTGCTCAGGGGTCAGCCGATAGTCCAAAGAGAAGATCCTCACCTGCAACTTGTGCGAAAGCATCGCGATGAAGTTGCGGGTAACGGCTGCGTGGAGAGCATAGCCCCCACCGTGGAAGTAGAGAATTGTCAGCGCGCCTTTGTAGCCGTGAGGTGTAAACCACTCACCTCGGGGCTCATCTCCTTCTGCCGGCCGGATATCCACCGGCGGCGGCGGTCCTGGCAAGGTGATACAGCTATCAAAGTAGGCACGGGCTTCCGCGACATTGTTCAATGAGAAAGCATGATTGAACTGCCGGCGATAGAACAAAGTTCCAACCTCGAATGGAATCGACCATTCAGGCACCAACGGCCTCCCCAATGCCCGGCGGGCCAAAACTCTTGCCGACGTGCTCAGCAGCACCCATGCACTGCGCAACCGATGTGATAGCTTTCCCTGAAAGACAGTTTTGGTCATAAATTGGCGCTCAGCAAGTTCGGGGCATGAGCTGGAGATTGTCAGAGGAATGAAGATCGACGAGATAGAACCCAAGCGACATGTCGCCGTTTCGGAAGGTGGCGCACGATTGACCTTCCCTTTGGCCTCTCTTGCGGGCTGCATCTACGTTGCAGTAGAACGCGATACACGCGGCTTGGAGCTCTCTGCCACGCAGCGGATCAACATGTATCCCGCTACGCCTTTGTCATCCTTGTCATGGATTCTGGAAGGACAGCTGCACATGGTCGGCGCCGGTGTGGACACGGCCCCAGTGCAACTGCATCAATCAGTTCCTGTCTTCGCATTCTCCGGACCATCACGCCTGCCAACTGCCAGTTGGTCACCTGGACCGGTCCACGCGTTGACGGTTAGCTTCTATCCGGATGCACTTGCCAAGCTATGGGGTGTTCGCCTCCACAACTACGTGGACACAATACTCCCTGCCGAAGAAGTGCTCCCTCTAGAAGCCATCACTGCCCTGACCAAGGTTGGTAGTAGCGATGATCCGTTAGAGACACTGCAAACCATTCTTCAACCCCTGTGGAAGGATGTACAACCGCATCCGGGGCGTGCCGGTATACAGGATTGGCTGAAAGGACTGACCAGGCAGCTTGCTAATGGCTTGACAGGCATTGGAACGCGTCAGAGGCAACGGCATGTCAAGCGGCTAACCGGACAGAGTCAGCGGGAGCTGGAGCTATACGCGCGAGTAGAGCGAGCCTTTGCATACGCTGGCCACAATGACACTGATCTCGCTTCAATCGCGGCAAGCACAGGATACAGTGACCAATCGCACCTTGGGCGAGAAGTAAAACGCGTGTCCGGATTGTCAGCACTGCGGCTGCGCGAGGGAATTCTGCGAGAAGAAGCCTTCTGGCTGTACAGACTGCTGGATAAAAGTGCTCGGAGAGACTGAGCTTGCCTTGGTCCTTCTGGCGCACCTAAGTCGTCGAAAGCAATCGACTCTGGGAGGGGAAACAGCATACCAGCATGTTCTCAAACAGACTGACACTTAGCCAAAGACTGGAGGTAGATTCGTGATCCTTGAGCCTAAAGAGACTCGTGAAGCGTCTCGCCGGCCCCCTCCCTTGACCAGCTCGTTCGCTTGATCTTCGCAAGGAAGAGTTACTACAACCGCCACTGAACCAGTTCTCGTCGCGCATTGCAGATATCAGGTCCGGCACACATGTCCTCCTAGCGCCCGAGCATGGGCGCTCTTAGGAGAAATGCATGCCGCATCATGAACTCATTGCGCTATCTGGCGTTGTCGAGCACGTTTTTGCCCATCGCTTCACCGTACTGTCTGATGGAAAGTACTTCCTCGCGGACCTGGGGCCAAAAGGTGCGGGGTCGTTTGCCCTGTCGCCTGGGCTGGAGGTAGACCTAGAGGGAGAGCGCCGCCCTTCCGAGATCAAGGTCCTACGCATTGCACGGAAAGGACAAGAAAGCACCGAGATTGAACACAAAAAGCCCCACCATGGCGGCGGGCCAAATTCCCGGCATCGCGATAGCACGCAGACAGACGCAGAAGTAGCCGTCCTTGCCGCAACTGAGGCTGGATTTGAAACCACAGGAAAGCCGAGGCGTCACCCGAAGCACTTCGAGATGCTCGCCCGCCAAGATGGTGGCGAGTGGATGGAACTGCACGTGGACCTGAGTGGAAACATCTACAAGCAGAAGCCCGCCGCGCCGCACAAGTGGTCGCTTGCCTGACCAACCAGAAGCCCCGCTAATGCGGGGCTTCTCCTTCTTGCACGAGTCAAAAGCTGGGCCGACCGGCGCAGAGCCCACGCGCAGAAGACGCTCAAGATTGGCACGAACATGGCTTCTGCTGAACGGTCTTTCAGGCGCCTAAAGAAGTGCTCCGACGGGCCGTTAACGTCTTACTGCCTGCCGGGCCCTCCCCCTGCGCAGCCGTCCCGGCAGTCGGGAATCGACTGACTACGGGACTTCACAAAATGTACACAATGCGCCGCCTGAAAGTGGGACCTCGCCTGACCCTCGGCTTCGTCATCCTGCTGGCCCTGATTGCCACCATTCTTGGCATCGCTCTGCACAGCACCTACAAGCAGCGCCAACAGTTTGAATCGGCGGTCAATGTTCGTGTCACCCGCATGGGTGAGCTCTATGGCCTGCTCGCGCTGAACAAAGAAATGATGCTGCTTCGCCGGGACATGCTTCTGAAGAGAGGCGTCGACGTAGCGACTGACACCGACAAGTTGGAGAAGCTGACGTCAGAGTATGACCAACGCTGGGCTGCCTTCACGTCAAGGCCAGCCACCAACGCCTCGACGCAATCCATGCGGCAGCGGGTGAGCAGCGCCGCCCTCGCAGCCAGCACTCTTAACAAGGAACTGGATCAGCTCATCAGTGCCGGCGACTACGACGCAGCCAACCTGCTCCTCGTCTCCAAAGTCAGTCCAGCCTCCTACAGTTGGAATTCGGCTCTCACTGACTTCACCACGCTCCAGCATCGCTTGGTGAAGGAAGGCGCGGAAGAAGCGGCCGCGCTGTCGGCCAGGACCACCGGGCTTCTCACCACCTTTGGAACGTTGAGTCTGATCATTGGAATCCTCGCATCTTGGCTGATCTCGCGGAGCCTGACTGGGCCACTTTCGAAGGTCTCAGCCTCGATCGAAGCGGTAACGCGTGGTGACCTGAATGTGCGTCACAGCGACGATAGTCCTGACGAGGTCGGACAAATGCTTCGCTCCACTGACGGCATGATTGAGATGCTCCAGCGCTTCTCTGACCAGACTAGCACCATGATTCACAAGCATGCCGGCGAGGACATCAGCTTCCGCATGCAGACGGACTTCCCTGGCGTTTACGGCGACCTGGCGGCGGGCATGAACACCATGGTCTTTGAACACTTGGATGCCATTGTCGACGCTATGGAAGTGCTGAACGAGTATGCACAAGGCAACCTAAGCCGTGACGCGAAGCGTCTGCCTGGCTCTCGGGCGATCCTGCACGAATCGATGGACGCAGCGAAGGCCAGCTTGGAAGCGATCAATGGAGACATCAAGCGACTGGCTCAAGCAGCCTCCGTCGGCGACTTCAGCGTTCGAGGCAATGCGCAGGCCTATCAGCATGACTTCCGGGTCATGATCGAAGACCTGAATAGGTTGATGAGCACAGCGGACGAGAGCTTAAGCGCGCTTTCGAAGGTGCTTGGCGCAATGGCCGAAGGCGATCTGACCCAACGCATTGACGGAAACTACCAGGGCGTTTTCGCAACGATGCAGCGCGATGCGAACCGAACTGCGGGCAACCTCACTGAGATCGTCCAGCGAATTCAGCTTGCTTCAGCCTCCATAGCCACAGCGGCCGATGAAATTGCAGCCGGGAACAGTGACCTCTCACGCAGGACCGAATCGCAGGCTGCGAACTTGGAGGAAACCGCCGCATCGATGGAGGAGCTGACCTCGACGGTGCGCCAGAACGCTGAGCATGCCCAGCAAGCCAACGCCGCTTCGGAAGGGGCTGGCGAGGCAGTCGCCGCAACCACCCGTGTCGTGAGCGAAGTGGTTGACGTCATGGGACAAATCAATGCGTCGTCCCAGCGAATCGGTGAGATGGTGACACTGATTGACGGCATTGCCTTCCAGACCAATATTCTTGCACTGAACGCGGCAGTTGAAGCAGCTCGCGCAGGCGAGCAGGGACGCGGATTCGCAGTGGTCGCCTCTGAGGTGCGCACGCTTGCTCAACGGGCAGCGGCGTCCGCCAAGGACATCAAAGCACTCATTGATGAGTCGACAGGTAGGGTTGAGGCTGGAATCGCTATTGCCCGGCGGTCGGACGCGAGCATGAGAGAACTGAAGAATTCAGCAGCCCAGACTGGGGAGATCGTGCGCCAGATCGCCCAAGCCAGCATTGAGCAAGCCACTGGAATTGAGCAGGTCAATCAAACCATCGCTCAGATGGATGAAGCAACCCAGCAGAATGCTGCGTTGGTGGAAGAGGCTAGTGCCGCGGCCCGATCCATGGCCGAGCAAGCAAATGAGCTGGAAAAGGCTGCTTCCCTCTTCAGGATCAAAGCAACCGCCTCGAACGAGCCCCGCCTAACCCCTGTTCGGGCGCGTGGAATTCCGACGCGGGAAGAGGCTCGATCCGTAGCAGAGTGGTCAACCTTCTAGAGCCTAAGGCACAGCCCTGATCGCCGCCGGCCCCGTATAGGGCCGGCAGGTGGGCCGCGCTTCCTAGATTCATACTGAAGAACGCCCCCCCCTTGGTTATCCAATAGCTGGGGCGTATTGTCGACTCAAGCAACTCGCATTACTTGGCACAAACCTAATGTCCCCCACTCGCTCTGAAGAACGAATGGCTGCCTTGGGAAGTCTGAATGCGCTCGATGATGTGTCGGGCGCATCCTTGGATCGACTAACGGAGCTGGCTTCGCACGCGTTTCAAGCACCGGTAGCGTTCGTCTCACTCGTGGAAGCGGATCGGCAAAGGCTGGTCTCTAGAAAAGGGCTTCCGATGGCCCAGATGCACATCCGAGACTCGATATGTGCATACACCATCGGTTCCACCGAGGTAATGGTGGTGCCGGATCTGAGGTTGGATGCCAGGTTCGCCTCCAATCCACTCGTGACAGCCTCGCCACACCTACAGTTCTACGCCGGCGCTCCACTCTTCACCAAGAACGGAGTGGCGATTGGAGCGCTGTGCATCATGGACAAGGAGCCGCGGAGCTTTTCGGCAGAAGAACGGCGCCAGCTGGAAACACTCGGCACAGCAGTCATGAATGAGCTCGAGCTTCGAGCACTGACGGGAAGGCGTGATCCGGTCAGCGGGCTTCCGAATCGTCACCAGTTCTCCCTTGATTACACCTCTTGGGCGGCACGCACTCCAAACCGGCAGTGTTACGCCATCCTGGTGGATGTGCTTGATGTCCCACTCGCAAGCGAAGCTGGGCAGGTTTTGGGCATGGCTCCGCTTGAAGCGCTCATCAACCGTGCCGGCGTACGCATCAAGGTGGCGCTGGATGGAATTGCCGAGGTCTACCACGTAGGTGTCACTCGTTTTGCATTCGTTGTCGCGCTTCCGGGCCGTGAGGCTGTCGAGCGACTGGTCGACGAACTGCAGGCGCGCCTGACTAGGCCGATGATGGCCGCAGGTGTTCCGATGTCTCCACTGTTTCATGCGGGCATCTGCGAGGTCCAGATGGGGGATGACAGCTCGGATGACGTTGTTCGAAAAATGCTGATCGGCTTGCATTCGGCGATTTCCGCCAAGGCGACCAAGCGCTGGTACTCTTCAAAACGAGACGAAGCTCTCCAGCGAGGCTACCGCCTCGCAGCGGACGCTCGGCGCGGACTGTCGGAAGGCGAGTTTCACTTGGTCTACCAACCCCGCTTCAGAGCTTCTGATCTCTGTCCGGTTTCCGCTGAAGCCCTTATCCGCTGGAACCATCCAGACTTTGGGCCGGTAAGCCCGGGGGAGTTCATTCCCGTGTTTGAGCGCACTGCGCTCATGGGGGAAGTTTCGGAATGGGTTATCGACCAAGCACTCACACAGTTAAAGCGCTGGCGGGAGGACGGCTTGACCTTGAGCTTGTCCATCAACTTGTCCGCACGTGACGTGGCCCGCCCTGGGATTGCCGAAGAACTGGTAGCCAAGATCCTCGACAAAGGCCTTGAGTGCAAAGACATTGAGATTGAAATCACCGAAGGCGAATGGCTACATGCCCAGTCGTTGCCTGGTGAACAACTTAAATTGATGGCCACCGCGGGGATCAAACTGTCCATCGACGACTTTGGCAGTGGATACAGCAACTTCAGCTACCTGACTGAGCTACCAGTGAGCTCGCTGAAACTAGACAAGTCCCTAATCGACAACGTTGCCAGCGATGAACGATCCTGTTTGAAGGTTCAAGCCATCATCAAGCTGGCAAAGCGCCTCGGTTACACCACTGTCGCAGAGGGCGCCGAGTCCGAAGATCAGATCATCAAGCTACGATCGCTGGGTTGCGATGAGCTCCAAGGCTACGCCCTATCTCAACCACTCGGTTCAACTCAGTTGGCCGAGCTACTTACATCCAAGTGCCGCTGATCAAAAGACAGAGAGTAACCTCCTACACTCTAGCTTAGACCAAGCTGCCGCCTGCCCCACAAAGAATGAACGGAAGGCTGCCATGGTATGACTGGACTTCATTACACCCTTTCGGATCTGGTCTAAGTTGTAGATTAAAACGTCATTTTTGCCGTGCCGTGCCAATGCTGGAGCTCGGTTCGCAACCGTGCTTCAGCTGCCTTTGTAGAGACGTTGTTGCGCACCCAAACAGTGATGCTCTCCAAGCGCTGGCTTCCCAGAGCGGTGAGATTACCAGCGGGCAACTTAGACCAAGTGCTCTATGCCACGGCTTCGGTCGAGCCCTGCACTTCTAGAGACCAACAACAAAAACCGATCCATCGCTGTTGCGTTCATGGCTTCGCCGTCCCCTCGCACCTTGAAGCCGACCCAATCGGCAAGCGCAGTGGAAGTAAGCTCGCTTGCCTCTACGGGGAGCCACTTCATTGGCCAGAAGGGAAGCCGGCGATCAGCGACCGTGCCTCTTTGTAGCTCCTGGATATGATGGTGACTAGAAGCTCCGAGAACACGCGAGTACGCAACGTCGAGTCCGTCTGACGGCCCCTCCAAGTATTGAAGGAAGCGCTCGCCGTCAAAAAGGAGAACTCCGCTAACGCCTGCGCCTCGATTAAAGCGAACCGCGTCATCCACAAGATCATCCAGCTTAGCTGCCCGCAATCCCAACTTGTCTCCCATCGGCGGGTCCGAGGCTTCGCTGATATACACCACGGCCCTAATAGGCATCGCGCGCTCCTCGTCCATATTGTCGAAGCACGTTAGCAAAGCTGAATGATAAAGTGTTCTCGAAGGTTTCGAACTGAGATACTGATCCTGAGGTATTCAGGAAGGTGCGCACTTCCCCTTGCCAGCCTCACTCGTTCAAGCCATCGAGCGCAGTAACCGCAGTGACTTCCCACGAAAGGATCAGGGATACTCATCTGCCTGACGCCCCCGGCTCCGCTGACGGCGCCCCCTTTCCACGCGCCAGCCAGCTGCAACCTGCTTGCAACCGAGACGTCTCAGGAGCAAAGTTCCCCCATCCAGGGGGGGGATGGGCAATGGAACGCTCGCAATTCACTATTGATCGCACACTGTATTCGGACGAGGTGACCGCTAGCGCGGCGCATCGCTATACCGACAAGTTTGGGGTGGAGATACGCGGGCAAGGCGCCAACCTCACCGTTTTCTTGTGGTCTCTGGACGGCTCTAATTTGCCAGAGGACCTCTGGGCCCGGTTTTCCCGAGACTTGCTGGACGAGCGCCTGCGAGCGGCTGTCCGAGCAGAGACCAACGGGCTGCAGCAAGAGTTGCTTCGCGCAGCCCTAAGCCAGGCACATCCGGTGGTCGCCCATGTCGAGGTTTAGGTCCCCAGAGGCTTTCGCCGGCCCATCGGCCTACGAACTGTTGCCTCTACGGTTCAGACGCCTTCCCTGGGACGAACACCGTGCTTTTGTCTCGTCCATGGCAGGCGACTGGCTCCTGATGAAGATGGAGGACGTTCAGTGCCTGGTGACCCACCAGTTGCCGACCAACTCAGCCCTCTTTGCAGATTTGGAAGCCCGGCACCTGGCCGTCGCCGGGTCCGACCGAAGCAGCTTGGCGCCACTGCTCAGTCAAATTCGAAGCCGAAAGTCCTACCTGATGGGTGGACCCGCTCTGCACATCTTCGTGGTGTCGCTGCGTTGCCATCACACCTGTAACTATTGCCAAGTGTCCCGGCAGGAGACGAGCGCCACCGCGTTCGACATGGAAAGTGCGCACGCCGAACAGGCGGTGGAACGGTTGTTCGAATGGCCGAGCCAAGAACTGACGATCGAATTCCAAGGGGGTGAGCCCCTGCTCAATTTTGAGCAAGTGAAGGCCATCACCCGGCGGATCGTCGAGCGCAATCGGACGGCCCGACGCTCGCTGCGCTTCGTGCTGGCATCCACCCTGAATGACCTCACCGACGACCAGCTGGCGTTTCTGACCGAACATCGCTTCAAGCTGTCCACATCACTGGACGGTCCCGAATGGCTTCACAACGCCAATCGCCCCCGGCCCGGCCGCGACAGCTACCGGCGGACTGTTGAGGGGATTGAACGCGGACGCCGTTGGCTGGGAGACGATGCCGTCTCGGCGCTGACGACCCTGACCCGCCAGAGCCTCGAGGTCCCTGAGGCCATCATCGACGAATACCGGACGCTGGGATTCCACAGCATCTCCCTGCGTCCCCTGAGCCCCTACGGATTCGCCACCAAGACGGCCCGCCGCACCGGCTACCCCACGGAAGACTTCCTGGCCTTCTACCGACGCGCATTCGACCACTTGCTGTCGGTGAACCTGGCCGGCTACGCCATGGAAGAGTCCTACGCGTCTCTCCTACTCTCCCAGCTCTTTACGTCCTTCGGGCACGGCTACGTCGATCTCCGATCGCCCTCCGGAGCCGGGTTGGGCGCCGTCATCTACGACCATGACGGGCGGATCTATCCGTCGGACGAGGCACGCATGCTGGCCGCCATGGGGGACGATGTCTTTGCCTTGGGCCACGTCAGCCAACCGGTCAGCCAATGGCTGTCCTCGCCTGCCATGACCCGCTTGCTCGACGCCGGCGTCGCGGAAGCCCTTCCCACGTGCTCCGACTGCGCGTTTGTTCCGATGTGCGGGGCTGATCCGATCGAGCACTACGCCCGCCAGGGGGATCCCATCGGCCATCGGCCCAGCAGCGACTTCTGCCGGCGGAACATGGGGCTCTTTGATTTCCTGCTGGAGCGCTACGAGAAGGCTGACCGGAACATCCAAGGATTGATGCGCTCCTGGGCCAATCCGAAGCCATCGGTGGAGGACGCCGTCCATGCTGCCGCTTGAAACCAGAGCCGAGCTGGCGCCGTCGGCGAAAGCCAGTCTGCTGAAGGTCGTGTCTCTGGCAGAGTTTGCCCGATCAGCGCTTCCCTTGGAGCGCCTGGCACTGGATCTGAGGGACGTCCCAGCGGACCACTCCAGCAATGAGCTGCTAAACCTGCCTTGGGGTGCAGTCTTGCCCTCGAGCGGGTTGCGCTCACCCAGTGAGGCTCCTCTCGTTCACTTGGAAGGTCCGCCGGGTGTTTGCAAGCCTGGGGATGTGTTGGAGCTCAATCCCCTGCAGAAGAAGGTGGCGATTCGCTACCGGCGCGGAGACACCGGCAATGTGTTGTTCGCCACCGAGCGCTGCAACAGCTACTGCCTGATGTGCTCTCAGCCGCCCCGAGACGTTCAAGACGATTGGCGGGTGAGGCACCTCCTGGACCTGATTGACCTCATCGATCCGGAGGAACCTTCGCTGGCGATCAGTGGCGGGGAGCCCACTCTGCTGGGCGACGGGTTAGTCAACGTGGTGGCCAAATGCGCGCACGTGCTGCCCAACACCCACCTCCACATCTTGTCCAACGGTCGCCTGCTTGAGCCTGGCCTGCATGCCAAATTTGCAGGCCTCCATCCCAACCTGAGCTGGGGCATCCCGCTTTACGGCGACCGCTATGCCCTGCACGACTACGTGGTGCAAAGCGAGGGTGCGTTCGCTCAGACCCTTCGTGGGCTTTACGCATTGGAAGCCGCCCAGCAGAGGGTGGAGATACGGGTCGTGTTGGTTAAACCCACGGTCGAGCGGCTGATACAGCTGGCCCGCTACATCTGGCGCAACCTGCCCTTCGTCGAACACGTCGCACTGATGGGCATCGAGCCCATCGGCTTTGCCAAAGCCCATCAGCGTGAGCTTTGGGCCGATCCAGGGGACTACGGTGACGTCCTGTCCGAAGCGGTAGGGCTGCTGGCCGAGGGCGGAATCCCGGTCTCGCTCTATAACCTGCCCTTGTGCGCGTTGGACCGATCGCTTTGGCCCTACGCCGTGCAGAGCATTTCGCCTTGGAAGAACGACTACCTACCCGCCTGCGAAACCTGCTCGGTTCGACAGCGGTGCGGCGGCTTCTTCTCGTGGGTCACACCGGCTTGGACCAGCCGGTCCATCTCTCCTGTCCTGGAAACCTGATCATGTCCAACGCACTGATGATCGTCGGCGCCGCCACCTTGGGAACCCTGGGCACGGAGCCGCCCAAGGGCCAGTCCGAACTTTCCAGGCTCTCCGAGTTGGACGGGAAATACGCGACCGTCCTGAGCACCTCGTTGAATGCAGGCCGGCACAACCTGTATGCAGGGCACCGCAGCCACAGCTCCCATCGATCACACAGTTCCCATCGCTCCCATTCGTCCGGGTCGGGAAGCTCGTATCGCTCCTACACCCCGCCACCGGCGACCTATACCCCACCGCCCACCCGCTACACCACGCCAGCGAAACCGGCGGCGCCCGCAACTTCCCGAACCACCGGGAGTGGCGCCAGCCATTTGAACAGCTACCCGTCCCAGAATCTGGATCCAGCCACCCGAGCAAACTCGAGGTCTACGGACAACCTGACCTTGGAACCTGGCACTTACGAAAAGCCAGTCACGGAGGGACGGGACGCCGATGCGCTCAAGCTGCTCATCATGCGCGTCCAAGCAGCGCTCTATTCCAAGGGCTACGATCCGGGCGCCATCGACGGGGCGCTTACCCCTGAGACCCAATCGGCGCTGCGCATGTTCCAATTGGCCCACGGCATTCGAGCGACAGGAACGATGACAACTCCGACGCTCGACGCACTCGGGGTGCGGCTCTAATCAGCACGCCGGCACCATGCCGTGGCTTCCGCCTAATGCCAAAAGCTGACCACACACCAGCGTTCGTGAAGCCCCCTCCCTTCCCCGGGGAGCCTTGCCTGACACCCCGTGAGGTCGAGACCAGGATTGGATTGCGCATTACCCAGGCCATGGCGTAAAGGCACACGGTGGAGCGCTTCGCTTGGGGGCACGCTCTCAAAGCATCCGCGTGCATCGATACGGTGGGCAGGCTCTAGAGCCTTCCTCCGGGGCGCAGAGCTTCGGCCGGAGTGAAACTCTTAACGGTTCATGGTGTAAGGTTGACCCAACTGGCTCCTCTCTGGCGCGAAATCCTTCGCCCCTGTGTCTAGCCCCTCTCAGGTATGACACATGACACCCTCGACCGCTTTCCGGATCCTTCGGATTCGCCCTTTGCTGCGCCTGAATGGAACGATCGAGCGAGTGGAATCCCTACAGGCCAAGTGTGGCTCGTGTGGGGACGAATCGCGTATGTCGCATGGCCAAGGCCTTACCGATGCTGTGGGGGGGGTGGAGCTCACCTGTCCCGCATGCGCGGTGACGGGGATTTTGACCGTAGACCAAGCGTGGGTTCTCTGGGGAGAGCAGATGAGAAAGGATAGGATCCTGGCGCTAGCGGGGCTGGTGCCCGAAGATCTAGATCGCACCTAGATCTTGCATCACCGCCTGCCCATCGCGCAGCAACGTCGCCAGAAGCCGACCACCAGCCACCTGCCGCCCTACCCGCGCGTTAAGCCAAGTGGCCTGGATTTTGCCGGCTGCAAGGACATCGGCTGGGGCAAAGCTCTCAGGCCTGCCAGCCAAGGGTTCTCCCGGCGAGGCCAAGCCGCCATCAAGGCACTGAACAATGGTAGGTCTGGTGCTGTCGTTCTTGGCGTACGCAGTGGCCATCATCCGACCATTCCTGGGCGACCAGCCCCCAAGAACCAGCTCAGTCCCGAGATGGTCAATCGGTAGGCGCGCTTCAGCAGCTGCCCTTACGTAGTTCGGCCAAAGTTGGTCCAGCACCAAGCCCAGCTCCGCAGAAAGCTGTTCCATCGTGAAATCTGCGCGGAAGCTCGCCTGAAGCGCCAGCTCGTAGACACGAAGAAAAAACTGCGTAGACCCGCGTGCGGCCATCACGAGATTGTGCTGCGGAATCAGGAGCATTTTGGCGCCCGAGGAGTGGGCGCCGGTCCGGGCATCCTCTGCCAGGGTGTCAACAGCAACGAGGAGCTGGCTAGGGCTCAGCAAGACGTTGAGAATGCTCATTGTGTCTGCCTAATGACCTAGATGGACTATCTCTCGTATTCATCCTCAAGTCGAGTCCGCTATGACGTACACCCTGGAGCAACTTGCTGAACGCCTGCACGCATGCGAGGTCGACTTAGAAGCGCATCGGGGATACCTCAAAGCGATGGAGTACGCACTCGGCGCGACCATCGCCACCCACAGTGATCCGCCATCATTGCGCCGGACCTGGGACCTGATGTTGGTGGAAGCGGCGGACACTCATGCCGGCCTCGATGGCCCGATCTTCACCGCTGCCTTTCAGCAGTCTCTTCGGATGCTCACCGAACAGATATCCCTGATGGACCCAGGCCCTACCAGCCAGCGCCCAATAGATCAGTAAGGATCTGCTCCAGCTTGGTGGCCGCCTCCCGCTGAGAGCTGACCTTGATCGAAAGGCCGCTTTGAGCGGGACCAGGACGAGTCTCAAACCGAGTGATGGTTCCACCCCCGTTTCCATCCACCTCCACTCTGGCGGTGATGATTCTGCCATTGGCGCTGAACGTCCAATCCTGGAAGGCGTGCATTTCTATGCTCGAAGCTGGGTTGTGCAGAATAACCTGCACCAACCGGCTCTAGGGCCACCCGGCTCGACAAGCCGCCCCCTGTTATGCGCCCAATCGCGGCGTTGTCGTCCTTGCTCGCGTCTCAAGATCCCGCACCGCACCCTCGTTATCGCGGGGATCTTCGCCGCAGGTGCCATCAAGCGCTCCCGCATTGAAAGCAAACCCTCATCCTGAAACGAACCCCAGTTGCGCCCTCCTACGTGCCCACGGCGCGCACTAGGCCTCGGCTGGCTCTCGGTGTCGGGCAACGAGCTCGGCGAGCTGCTCCATGCCCGTCACGGGCTCAAACCTGCCCTTCAAACGCTGTGAGAAGTTGGTCCAGTCCGCTCGAACCAAGGTCTTCAAACAGGGAGTGGACACCCGCATGAACAGCAGAGGCTGATCGGAGAAGCGAAGCTTTTGGACAGCACCTCTAGCGAGCTGCACAAGCTCTGAGTGGATGTCCAGCGACTCCACATAGACCATCGTCGCACCTACCGCGCTGGCGGTCCCCTCAAGGTAGGTGAAAAAGCGGCTTCCATCGAAGCACACAACTGCGCGCGAACCACATGCCTCATTGAACTCAGCGCCGGCTGCCATCAGCTCGGCAATCCGCACTTCAGTCAGCTCCTCTACTGCTGAGCTTACAAAGACAACCGAGCAATTGAGCATGCCTAACAACCTCGAGTTAAGGCGTCAGCCTACGCCGCGCTTTGTGCTCTGGGTGTGCAGGAAGCAAAGGCGAAAGCGAGAGGTCAGTCAGTCGCGGGACCTTCACGCTCGCGCAGCTATTCTCGCCGACGCCGCTCAATGCTGAGCGGTCAAGAACGGTATCGGACTCTTCTTGCGCAACTCGCAGGAAGCGATCAGCCCAGAGTCATCGCCACTGCATGATCAAGAGCAAGCCCCTACACGCCCCGCCCTTTGAACCAAACTCGCCTCAATTCGTCTGGAAAACCAGGTTCAAGGACAAATGTGTCTACACCGGATGCGGAGTGGGTCTTCCCGGGCGAATTGACAGCGATCACCTTGCCGAAGTCCACGCAACCAAGCAGGCGCTCGCAGCCCAGCTTGCGCACGTTCGGCTCTCGCAGTGCCACGAGGTGTTCGTCAGGAACACGACTGCCGCATTGATCACCGTCCACCATTTCCTGTCCCAGGCGGCGGAAAGGGATGCGGTCTTCTTCCTCTGCGCAACTGTTGAGGTTGCCGGGGAGATCATGGCGACACTCAACGTGGATGACAGACCGGCTTGAAGCAGGAAACTAGCAGTGGGAGATGAATCAGTTTACGGGATAGTGAGACTTCGGTAGCAGTTAAGCCTCAGATCGCAAACGGCTTGACACATTTTCAGATCCACTCCTCCGTATACCTTGCCAAGCTTCAGACGCATGGTTAGATGCTTCCATCTTCAATGGAGGCAGGAACGATGGGCAACGTTCGCAGCAATAAGAAAGAACCACGCTTAGCTAACGATTGGCGCCAGGCCACCGAGGCCATACCAATCTTGATCGTCGAACGGAACGAAGCTTCCGTGATGGGCACCGACGCGTTGATCGCTGCAGCCAAAACGGGCCTCAGGAACGCCTGCGAGAACTACCGGACGGCTTTGATCGAGCATCGAAGGGCGTAGGCGGCCATAGACGGGGCATCTTTCGGGAACCGGCGAAAGGAGGCACGTGGCCCTATTCGACGGTTGTCAGATGCTGCCGGCCCGCCTTACAGACTGGTGGCGCGCCACGCGCGCCCGATCAACCCGCCCACCAGTGGCGCAATCGGGAAGACGGTGTAGAGGGCGGCCAACGCCAGCGGCGGGACAGACACGAAGAAGTTGCGTTCCGACTCGATCAGGCCAGGGTAGAAGATCCCCACCCCGATGCTTCCGATCTGCACGGCCACCACAACCAACGTGCCCATCAATGCCCCCTTCCAAAAGCCCCCGCGCTTCGGTTCCAGGAAGGGGTTGGCCGCCCTGGCTGCCCGCACGCGCGCCGCCCGCCAGTTCAGCACGTAAAGCAGCAGGAGGAGCGCCAGCACGCCAACACCAGCCGAGAACGCCGCCACAGCCTGCCAAGCCAGCCCCAGCTCTCGAGAAATTTCTGCACCGCCTGCGAAGGCGAGCAGGCCAGCACCGCCCAAGAGGACCGTTGCGGGTGCGAGCAGGCCCCACTGCATATGGGACGCGGTCGAGTGAGAGCGGACATGGGCATTCATGGAACCTCCAAATGGGCGAGAACGAGGGCGGGTTACAAGGACCGATCAGGGCTTCTTTTGTGCGTCGATGAGCACCCACTGCCCGGCCTGCTTTTCAAACACCAGGTCTGCCTGGGCTGGCACGGGCGCAGGCTCTTCCTTCAGCTGGCGTCCAGCCTGGAAACCAATCACATCGAGGGTGCCGCCCGTCACGCACGTCGTTCGTTCGGGCCCGCTCGGATGGCAGTCGGCGCTCAAGTTGTCCCAGCCACGCACTTCCACGCGCTGCTCCAGTTCGGCCACCAAGTTCGCGTTGAAATACTGCTCGTACCCCTTTGCAACCTGCTCCACCGACGGTCCCTGTTCCGCCTTACCGCAAGCGATCAAGGCAACGGCTGCTACCGCGGCGACCACCATTCCACGCTTCATGCACCTTCTCCTTCGTTCCTGGTGACATCCACTTCGATCGTTTCGTTCCGATAGCCCAGGCTCCCCTTCTCGACGGTCACGTCCATCTTGGGTTCGGTGCCGTCGACCCAAACCCGATTGACCGAGAAGACCACGCGGTCGTCTTGGAACGAGCGGCCTTGCCGCGCGAGATTGGCCGCTTCGGCGGGGTCCATCCGAATCAGCAACCGGTAGCGCCCCGCGTTCGGAGGGCTGGACACGCCGGTGGGCGTCTTGCGGATCCAGGGGACGAAGTTCTTTCCCGTGACACTCAAGCCGGCAACCGAGATCTGCGGCATCGGCACGAACACTTCCATGACGCCCCGATTCGCGTTGTAGCTGACCCCACCCAGCGCTTTGAAGTTCGGGCGAACGGCATACCGCCGAATCCCTTTGAACCGCTCCAGCCGGGCGTCGAAAGCAGGCCCGAAGCGCTGCTCGATCACCGCCGCAGGCGGCTCTGCCTCTTTGCTGCCGGTCGTCCTCTTTGCGGCCACCCACGCCTGCCGCAAGCACCACTGCCGTTTGTCAGGCCGCAACTGGTAGGCGGAATGGGCCATGGCCAACAGGCCCATGTCGCACATGTCGATCCCTTGTGCCCCGGTGGAGGACAGCCCTTCGCGCAGGTGCTGAGCACCCTCAAGGGTGTCCTCGTCCAGGTCCCAGTAGATGCCGAGCGGCTCGGCGTACAGGGGATGGGACACCTTGGCCTGTGACGCGGATTTCCCAGAAATGGCCCCACCGATCTGCCGAAGCAGGCCCGATGCGGTCGTGGGTTCGGCGCTGACGCCCGTCGATACGGCCAGCGCGAGCGCGCCAGCCAGAACTGCCCCGTTCTTCATACAGCCCCTCGTTCCTTTGGATGGACTTGCCACATACTTACGTGGCACGTAGAGTCTACCCGGGGCGTAGGCCTTGCGTCATGATCGGTGCATGCTTGCACTGCATCCGTTCAGCCTGTGACTACGCCGACAACTCCGCGAGCGATCGTGGCCGCGCGCTTGCGCCAAGCCAGGATCCTTCGAGGCTTCAGCCAGCGCGAAGTGGGGGTCAGGATGGGCCTGGACAAAGACACCGCATCGGCTCGCATCAGTCGATATGAAAGCGAGTCGATGACGGTGAGCCTGGAAGCACTGTTTGAGCTTGCGCAGGCACTGGACGTGCCGCCGGCCTACCTGCTGGCGACGACGCCGGCGATGGCCGACGCGATTTTGGCACTGGGCGTTCAAAGCGAGACCCAGCAGGCCAAGCTGTCTCAAGCCCTCGAAGGGCTCGCCGCGCTCCCACCCGGCAAGCGGAAGCAAGCCATTGACCGACTCTTGGCAGACTTCACATAGCCGATAGCGATCGTTCTGTCGGTTTCAGTCGCCTGCGCGCGGTGACGCCACGGATGCGGGTCGTTGCCTGTATGCCAGCCGCCTCCTCCAGCATTCGCTCACCCAGCCTTCAGTTCCTGCGATCTGACTTCGAGGTCCCGCTGCAGGTTGTTGCCAACAGGATTTAGACCTACTAACGAAGGGCATATTCTCCAGAGCGATAGCTCCTCATGCAGCCGAGGGGCCTTGACAGGCTAGAAATTCAGCATACCTTTCCAAAATGAAGAAGCACTCCCAAGCTAGAGGAATTATTGCCGTTGCTCTCGCATGGCTTGCTGTAGCCATTGTTCTTGCAGATAAGATCATGGCCAGCTAAATGAGAGGAAGCGCTGCCGCCGCAAGAACCATAGCAGTTCCATAGAACGTATTGTATGAGGCAGACAGTAGGCCTTCGGCTATATCTTTCTGAGACAGCCACTCTCGCCTTTGTTTTTTGGAAGACTGCTCCATGACGGCCTGTTCGTAGTTGGATATTAAATCATCAACATCTGAGCGCCACTGCTGAAGCGAGCAGGGATCACAGTTGCGCAGACCTTCTAGCAACTTGACAAAGGCCCGGCTCTGCATGACCTCTCTAACATACACTGTCGGATGCTCTTTTTCGTTATCTATCAGCCGGTTAAGATAATTTCTCTTCCAGAATCCGACATAGACACCCAAGAGGATCTGAAGACCACCGGCGAATGTGAGAATGAGCTGCGCATCCTGTATCGTCCGCGGGGAATGGACATACTTTCCGTACACAACGACAGCAATTGAAAGTATGCCCGCCACTATCCAGGTGTACCTACCAAGGAAATTTGCCACCAGCTCTATTTTGGCCCACTTCCCCGCCATCTGCCTGCCTTGTGCTGCGCGAATCTCCCACTCAGCACCCATGTCTACCGGCTCAGTATTCTCATCTTCCATATTCAGCCCCATTTATCGTTCAAGGTTCACACCTCGGACACGCCACCCAACTAAATAAAAAAAAATTTAAATCGACCCAGCTGCTGCGACTCCAACTCTGAGACTATCATCTGGATTGTAGGTAATCTGCTAAATCATAGTCGCCCGCCGAGCGAGCGGCCTCAGCCGCCCCTCCTTCTTGAACGTCCGCCCCTGCAGCAAAGAGTGCCTCGGCGATCTGACGCTTCACCTCGAAACCGAGCTCGGTGTCACGGGCCAGCCAGACCAATGGAGGCTGATCCTCATCGTCGTCTGTGTAGGTATAGGCATCGGGGTCCAGGCCAGTAGCTAAGAGCGCCGTCACCAGTTCGGCATCCCCCATCGCGCAGGCATTGTGCAGTTGGGGATACATCAGTGACCGCCCACGCTCCTGGAGGCTTTCTGGCAGCGCCTTTACCGCATCCAGCATCTCATCGAAGCGCTCACGGAAGGCCTCATTTCCGCTGTACAGGTCGTCGAAGCCCATGGCGGCCGCAATGCGTGCGTTCATATCTCTTCCTCTCTAAGGTTGAAGGACCATCACCTATCCAAGTGGGTGCTACGCGCTACGACTACGGCTTTGGCCAACTGCGCGCTGTCTGTCAAACGTGCCCTTAGTCGCCTCCCCCAGGCCCATCTGCCGCGTCACGACACTTCTTTGTCTCGGGCAAAAGGCCGCACTGGCACACCCATCGCATCCCCTGGTGCCCAACGCGCCTCCAGATCATTGGCTCGCTGGACGGCTTGCGCTTCGCAGAGTTCACGCATCGCCGCCTGCAACACCTTTGCGAAGGCGGCATGGTAGGGCTCACGCGTCTCCCCGTTGACCCAAGGCGCCTGCAATGCAGCTTCAACCGTGGCGTCCCATAGGTCACCCCGTTCAAGCGCACCGCTGAGCACTTGGTCGCTCACCACCAGGACATGCCCAGCCACCCGGCCATCCACCAGTGCCCACTCATGGGGAACCAGGGCAATGTCATCGAGCGTGGCCAGCGTTGCGATGCGGCCCAGCTTCTTCTGCAACCTGCTTGCGTCGTCCCGCGCCTGCCGCAAGGCCAATTCGATTTCCAGCTCACGGACCCGTTGCTGGGCTGCGTCCAGTTCGTCGATCAGGCGACGCTCTTTGACACTACGCCCCACGCGTGAGGCCTGCCAAGCAACGAGTTCGATGTAAGGGTAACGAACGTGCTCGTTGGCCCCTCCAGCAGCGCGGCCGGCACCTTTCACGAACGGCGGCCCGGCCGGAGGCGTTCGACGGCGCCACTCGCCAAGCGTGTCGAAGTGCACTCCCAGGTAACGCGCCGCTGCCTTGCTGCTGATGGTCGGAGGCGGGAGGCCCGCGGCGGCTTTGTTCAGCTCAGCATCCAGTGCCGCAGAGCGCTGCTCCAGGTAGTCCTCTTCTTTACGCTGGCATTCCATTGAGTCGCTCCTTACTGGGCGTCGCGCCGGTTTCTTGCTGAGAAAATCGAGACTGGGGCATCGCCGGACTCGTCCAGCCGAGGCTTATCCGTCCCCTTCAAGCGATTCCAAACACGGGGACTCGTGGCCACCATGTGCTCTTCAACCCGGCCCATGGCCTCGCGGAGCTTGGACCACTCCTGCTCGGTGTAGCGTTCCGATACAGCGGCCATTCGATCCTCGCCTCGCCCCAACGTTCTGTGGTGGAGCAGTTGGGACACGATTCGGCTTTCGCCGAACAGGAGGGCGGCGTAACGGCCGAGCGTCCGGCGCAGGTCGTGGAGGGTCAGACCAATGTCGACCTCTGCCCGCAGATCGAGCAACCCCGCGTCCCGGCGCACGTTTGCCACGATGCTCTTGCTGTCCGAGTAGTGCCCCGTGGTGCTTCGGTCCGATCGGGCGGGGAAAACGAACATGGTTTTGGCTAGCGCGCGGCGTGCCCTCTCCGCCTCTCTCTCCAGCTGGTCCAGAAGATCCCGGCGAGCACGCCTGGCTCGGGCGGCGGCCAACACTTCTTCCGCGTCCGCCAAGTCTTGCTTGAGCCTGGTTTCGTCCGCGCGCTCGTCGAAACGCCGCTGCAAAATCTTTTCAGCAAAGTAGGCCACCGGTAGGTAGCGCTCCTCGCCATTCTTGGTGTCAAACAGGTAGACCTGAGACCCTGCCCGCCTCGTGTAAGGGTTGACCTCATCCGGCCCGGCCAACCAGACCCAGGACACTTCCGACTGGCGCAGCTCGCCCGGGGAGCACCGGTCAAACCAGCGCAGGGGAGCGGCCTCGCCGCGGCGGGTGCCCCAGAGCAGGGTCAGCAGCAAGTAGTCCGCGCCGGTGGCGTTCAAGCCGCCTTGTTCGTCCCGCCTGGCCAAGATCACCTTGAGGACCGTGGGAAGCGTCTCGTCCCCCAACGGGTTGCGCACCTCGGCACGCTCGTAGTGGCGGCGCAGCGTTTGCGAGTCCCGCAGCATGTCGTCGTCGTGGATGACTTGGAACGGGTTGTAACGCAGCACCGGCTCCCGCTGCTGCTGAGCCGCCGCTTTGCGTTCCCGCTTCAGCACCAGGTCGACCGCCCTCTTCGCGTCTGTGAACGCGTGCTCGGTCGACGCCAAACCGGCCGCTTTGACTCGCTGGATGTACTTCCCGGTCACGCCCAACGCTTCGAGCTGTTGCGTGGAGAGCTCGGCCCAATCCGGCTGATCAGCCAGCGCTTGGCGCATCGGGGTGGGGATCCGGTTGGAGCGCACCATGGACGATCGCCGCAAGCTGTCGAACGCACGGTGGATGTCCTTGTCCAACAGCTGAAGGATCGGTTTGTCCGCCAGCCCGACTTCCGGCCGAGCGAACCGCGCCAAGCTGTCTTGGATCGCCCGGATGCTGGCGGGCTTGGCTTTCTTGTTGCGGACGCGCTTCTGCAGGTCCTCAACGTGGGCCGCAAAGCAATCCGCCAGCGTGAGTCCCTTCAGTTCCACCAGTTGCTCGGCTCGGGCCTCTTCCTTCGAAGGATGCTCGCCCGTTTCTCGAACCACGGCCAATTTCCGCCGCGCCAGCTCGTAGGCTTGCTCCGGTCCGATGTCGGTGACGCTGCCCAGGGAAAACCGACGAACCCCGGCCGGGCCTCGGACCACGACTTCATAGGTGGTGCGGGTAGTGCCCACGTAGAAACCAAAGCCCGTTGGCGCCCCCTGATTGCCGTCCAGGACGCGGTAAGGCTTCCCGGCGTCTTCGGGCAGTCGAGGGGCGATGACCACCCTTCCCTGCTTGCCTTCGACCGGGCCTCGCGCCACGCTCAACTCGCAGATTTGCCGGTAGGTCAGCTTAAACTTGGTGCCTCGGCGGCGCGGGGCCGCAACAACCGTATCCATGGTCGATCCGCCGTCTGTCCGTCGCAACATCGATTTGATCCTCTTTGAATGACTGGCGCAACCGCGGCGCAACGAAGAACCCCGTTACTTGCCGCAAGTCGCCTGGATTGATCGCTACAACCCGTAGGAAGTTCTCTTGCAAACCACTGATTCAAAAGCGAAACCGTCTGCATCGAAGTCCAGCGCAGAGCACACGCCCCTCATGAAGCAGTTCTTCGCAGCCAAGTCCGACTACCCGGACCTGCTGCTGTTCTTCCGCATGGGCGACTTCTACGAGCTGTTCTACGACGACGCGCGCAAGGCCGCGCGCCTGCTCGACATCACCCTGACCCAGCGCGGCAGCTCCGGTGGTGCACCGATTCCGATGGCCGGCGTGCCGGTGCACGCCTACGAGGGCTACCTGGCACGACTGGTCGCGCTGGGCGAATCGGTGGCGATCTGCGAACAGATCGGCGACCCGGCGCTGGCCAAGGGGCTGGTCGAACGCAAGGTGGTGCGCATCGTCACCCCCGGCACCGTCACCGACGAGGCGCTGCTGGACGAGCGCCGCGACACCCTGCTGATGGCCCTGTCGCGCAACAAGAGCGGCTATGGGCTGGCCTGGGCCGACCTGGCCGGCGGCCGCTTCCTGGTCAACGAGGTGGACACCGATGACGCGCTGGAAGCCGAACTCGCGCGCCTGGAGCCGGCCGAACTGCTGGTGCCGGATGAAGAGAACTGGCCGGAGTTCCTGCGCCAGCGCAGCGGCGTGCGTCGCCGCGCACCATGGCTGTTCGACGCCGACAGTGGCCGCCGCCAGCTGCTGAACTTCTTCAAGCTGCACGACCTGAGCGGCTTCGGCATCGACGACAAGCCGCGCGCCACGGCCGCTGCCGGCGCCCTGCTCGGCTATGTCGAGGAAACCCAGAAGCAGCGCCTGCCGCACCTGACCTCCATCTCGATGGAAACCGCCGGCGAAGCGATCGCGATGAACGCGGCAACGCGGCGCCATCTGGAGCTGGACACCCGCGTCGACGGCGATACCCGCAACACCCTGCTCGGCGTGCTCGACAGCACGGTGACGCCGATGGGTGGCCGCCTGCTGCGCCGCTGGCTGCATCGGCCGCTGCGCCTGCGCGAGGTGCTGGTGCAGCGCCACCACGCGGTGGAAACACTGATCGACCGTGGCGCGGACGCAGATATCCGCGAACAGTTCCGCCGCCTCGGCGATCTCGAACGCATCCTCACCCGCGTTGCCCTGCGCTCGGCGCGGCCGCGCGACTTCTCCACCCTGCGCGATGGCCTCGGCCTGCTGCCGGCCGTACGCGAGGTGCTGGCACCGCTGGATTCACCGCGCCTGCAGACCCTGCACGCCGCGCTCGGCGAACACGACGAATGCGCCCACCTGCTGGCCAGCGCGATCGCCGACATGCCGCCGCTCAAGCTCAGCGACGGTGGCGTGCTGGCCGATGGCTTCGACGCCGAGCTGGATGAGCTGCGCCGCCTGTCGACCCACGCCGACCAGTTCCTGGTCGACCTGGAACAGCGCGAGCGCGAGAGCAGCGGCATCGCCACCCTGAAGGTCGGCTACAACCGTGTGCATGGCTACTACATCGAAATCAGCAAGGGCCAGTCCGACCGTGCGCCGGTGCACTACACCCGCCGGCAGACACTGACCAACGCCGAGCGCTACATCACCGAGGAACTGAAGGCGTTCGAAGACAAGGTGCTGTCCGCCCGCGACCGTTCGCTGTCGCGCGAAAAGTACCTGTACGAGCAGCTGCTGGACACGCTGGGCACCCAGCTGGAGCCGCTCAAGCAGTGTGCTGCCGCACTCAGCGAACTGGACGTGCTGGCCGCCTTCGCCGAGCGCGCGCAGGCATTGGACTGGGCGCGCCCGGAACTGCAGGCCGAGCCGTGCCTGAACATCGAACGCGGCCGCCATCCGGTGGTGGAAGCGGTTCGTGACCAGCCGTTCGAGCCCAACGACCTGGACCTGCACCCGGACCGTCGCATGCTGGTCATCACCGGCCCGAACATGGGCGGTAAATCGACCTACATGCGGCAGAACGCGCTGATCGTGCTATTGGCCCACATCGGCAGCTTCGTGCCGGCCAGCCGCGCGTTGATCGGCCCGATCGACCGCATCCTGACCCGCATCGGCGCCGGCGATGACCTTGCCCGCGGGCAGTCGACCTTCATGGTCGAGATGGCCGAAACCAGCTACATCCTGCATCACGCCACCGCGCATTCGCTGGTGCTGATGGACGAGATTGGCCGCGGCACCTCCACCTACGACGGCCTGGCCCTGGCCGACGCGGTGGCGCGCCACCTCGCCTACGAAAACCGCTGTTACACGCTGTTTGCAACCCATTACTTCGAACTGACCGCATTGGCCGACGAACAGCACGAGGGCGGCCGCAGCGGCATCGCCAACGTGCATCTGGATGCCGTCGAGCACGGCGAAGCACTGGTGTTCATGCATGCAGTGAAGGACGGTCCGGCCAACCGCAGTTTCGGCCTGCAGGTGGCCGCCCTGGCCGGCCTGCCGCGTGCCACCGTGGCGCAGGCGCGCCGACGCCTGGCCGAACTGGAACAGCGCGGTGGCGAAAGCCATGCCGCCGAACTCGCTCCGCAGGCGCTGGATGCCCCGCAGCAGTTCGGGCTGTTTGCCGCTCCGCCGAACAAGGCGCAGGAGGCACTGGCCGCGATCGACCCGGACGAGCTGACCCCGAAGCAGGCACTGGAAGCGCTGTACCGGTTGAAGGCGCTGCTGTAACGCAGGGTGCAGGTTCCGCCGGCCCTGCCCGGCGGACGCCTGCCATGAAGCCTTCGCATTGCCGTCGTGTACACGGCGTTATGCTCGGGCGGTTCGTCCTTCACAGACCGGAGACCGCCATGAACACCGAATCCCTCGCTGCATCCCTCTTCCAGCAGCTGCAGCAGGGCCAGGGCCTGCAGCAGGTCTCGCAGCAGCTCGGCCTGGACAGCAGCCAGGCGACCCAGGCCGTCGGCAGCGCGCTGCCACTGCTGCTCGGCGCGATGGGCCAGAACGCCAGCGAGCCGCAAGGTGCGCAGTCCCTCCTCAATGCCCTGCAACGCGACCACCTTGGTTCGGGCGGCGGTGGCGGTGCTGGCGGCGGTTTCGACATCGGCAGCATCCTCGGCGCGGTGATGGGCGGTGGCGGCAGCAACGCCACCAACGGTGCCGGCATCCTTGGCCACGTGTTCGGTGGGCAGACCTCGCAGGCGGCCGAAGTGCTGGGCCAGAAGACCGGCCTGGACAGCGGCAGGTCCAGCCAGCTGCTGGCGATCCTGGCCCCCATCGTCATGTCGTTCCTGGCCCAACGGTTTGCCCAGAGCGGTAACGCCGGCCAGCTCAGCCAGGCCCTGGGCCAGGAAGCACAGCAATCCGGCGGCGGCATCGGCAGCCTGCTCGGCGGTGCGCTCGACCAGGATGGCGATGGCCAGTTCGGCGCCAGCGATCTGTTCAAGCTCGGCGCGGGCCTGCTCAAGCGCTGATCGCGCACAACGATGCAAGCGCCGCCTGCCATAGGCAGCCACTATCGCATCAGTTGAATCAATCGAATTTACCCATCATTAGGCGATGCCTATGGTGGGTAAGCGATCTGATTCCCTCATTCGCCAGCCCACAGGTAGAGACCCATGAAAAGCGAAGCGAAGTGCCCGTTCAACCATGCCGTCGTCGGTGATGCGACGACCAACCGCGACTGGTGGCCGAACCAGCTGCGCGTGGATCTGCTCAACCAGCACTCCACGCGCTCCAATCCCCTTGATGCGGGCTTCGACTACGCCAAGGCCTTCAACGGGCTGGACTACAGCGCCCTGAAGGCCGACCTGAAGGTGTTGATGACCGATTCGCAGGACTGGTGGCCGGCCGACTTCGGCCACTACGGCGGGCTGTTCATCCGCATGGCCTGGCACAGCGCTGGCACCTACCGCATCGATGACGGCCGTGGTGGCGGTGGTCGTGGCCAGCAGCGCTTCGCTCCGCTCAACAGCTGGCCGGACAACGTCAGCCTGGACAAGGCACGGCGCCTGCTGTGGCCGATCAAGCAGAAATATGGCCAGGCCATTTCCTGGGCCGACCTGCTGATCCTGACCGGCAACGTCGCACTGGAGTCGATGGGCTTCAAGACGCTCGGCTTTGCGGGTGGTCGTCCCGATACCTGGGAGCCGGACCAGGACGTGTACTGGGGCCGCGAAACCACCTGGCTCGGCGGCGATGTGCGCTACAAGCACGGCTCGGAGGGCGTGGAAGAGGACCACGGCGTGCTGGTGTCCGATGACGACGCTGATGGCGACGTGCACTCGCGCAAACTGGAAAACCCGCTGGCCGCGGTACAGATGGGCCTGATCTATGTGAACCCGGAAGGCCCGGATGGCAATCCCGATCCGGTGCTGGCCGCGCATGACATCCGCGACACCTTCGGCCGCATGGCGATGGACGATGAGGAAACCGTCGCCCTGATCGCCGGTGGCCACAGTTTCGGCAAGACCCATGGTGCTGGCCCGGCCGACAACGTCGGCAAGGAACCGGAAGCAGCAGGCCTGGAAAGCCAGGGCCTGGGCTGGGCCAACAGCTTCGGCACTGGCAAGGGCGGCGACACCATCACCAGCGGTCTGGAAGTGACCTGGACCCGCACCCCTGCGCAGTGGAGCCATGACTTCTTCGAGATCCTGTTCGGCCACGAATGGGAGCTGAGCAAGAGCCCGGCTGGCGCCCACCAGTGGGTCGCCAAGCATGCGGACGCAGTGATTCCCGATGCGCACGACCCGTCGAAGAAGCACCGCCCGACCATGCTGACCACCGACCTGTCGCTGCGCATGGACCCGGCCTACGAAAAGATCTCGCGTAAATTCCTTGCTGATCCGCAGGCCTTCGCCGATGCCTTCGCCCGCGCCTGGTTCAAGCTGACCCATCGCGACATGGGCCCACGTGCGCGCTATCTCGGCCCGGAGATTCCGGCCGAGGAATTCATCTGGCAGGACCCGGTGCCGGAAGCCAGGCACCCGTTGATCGACGCCAAGGACATCGCCGCGCTGAAGCAGCAGATCGCAGCGACCGGCCTGAGCGTGGCCGAGCTGGTGTCCACGGCGTGGGCCTCGGCCTCGACCTTCCGCGGTTCGGACAAGCGCGGTGGCGCCAATGGTGCACGCGTGCGCCTGGCACCGCAGAAGGACTGGGCGGTGAACCAGCCGCAGCAGCTGGCCAAGGTGCTGGCCGCGCTGGAAAAGGTCCAGGCCGCGTTCAACGGCGCGGGCAGCAAGCAGGTGTCGCTGGCCGATCTGATCGTGCTGGCCGGTGGCGTCGGCATCGAGCAGGCAGCGAAGGCCGGCGGCCATGACCTTAGCGTGCCGTTCACTCCGGGCCGCACCGATGCCAGCCAGGAACAGACCGACGTCGACTCGTTCGCGGTGCTGGAACCGGCTGCCGATGGTTTCCGCAACTACCTCAAGGGCGCTTACAGCGTGCCCGGTGAGGCGCTGCTGATCGACAAGGCACAGCTGCTGACCCTCACCGCACCGGAAATGACCGCCCTGGTCGGTGGCCTGCGCGTGCTCGGTGCCAACGTCGATGGCAGCAAGCGCGGCGTGTTCACCAACCGTCCCGGCACGTTGAGCAACGACTTCTTCGTCAACCTGCTGGACATGGGCACCACCTGGAAAGCGACCGGTCGCGAAAGCTATGAAGGCCATGGCCGCAGCGATGGCGCTGCGCGCTGGACCGGCACCCGTGCCGACCTGGTGTTTGGCTCCAACGCCGTGCTGCGCGCCCTGGCCGAGGTCTACGCCAGCGCCGATGGCGAGAAGAAGTTCGTGCAGGATTTCATCGCCGCCTGGACCCGGGTGATGGAGCTGGACCGCTACGACCTGCACGGTTGACCGGATATGGCAGGTGCCAACCTTGGTTGGCACATGGCACAACGCCCACCAAGGTGGGCGACTACCAGACGCTGCTGCGCGGCCTTGACCCGGTGGATGCCGACCTTGGTCGGCATCTGGCACGACGCCCACCAAGGTGGGCGACTACCAGCGCGCCCGGGCGGCGCCGTCATAGCGCGTCGATATCACCCAATGCACGGATCAACCGGCGTGCGCGCTTGTCCGGCTTGTGCTCTGGCGCCTGGTAGCCATCACGCGCGGCAATGCGCAGCGCACGCTGTTCGGCGCGGCGCGCCTTGGAAGTTTCGCTCTCGGCATACAGCTGCTGCGCCACCGGCGCCGGGCCGCGCTGGTCGCTCAGGCCCAGCACCTGGATCTCGAAGTGTTCTTCACCGCGATCGACCAGCAGCTGCTCTCCCACGCGTACTGCGCGCGAGGATTTCGGGCGCTGCCCGGCCACGGATACCTTGCCGGTCTCGATCGCCTGTTTGGCCAGGCTGCGGGTCTTGAAGAAGCGGGCCGCCCACAACCAGATGTCCAGACGGACGCTGGGCGCCAACGGGGAAAGCTCGGACATCGGTGGGGGCTACTCCGTTCGCTTGTTCAGGGGACGCGGATTGTCGGGGTCGGTGCGGCAGCCGCTGCCCCCGATCAATGCCGGCGTGCCGGCCGCCAGGTCCTGGCGCTGGCTGCCGACCAGGCACTCGGGGCGGTCGGTCGGCCGCACCTGGGTATCGCCCAGCCGGTCACCTGACGAACATGCGGCCAGTGCCGCTGCGATCAAGGCCGCCACGATCCTCCGCATCGCCTGTTGTGGTTGATGCATTGCCACATCCTGCAAACCGGCTTGATGCTAGTGTGCGCCTCCCGGGAATCGATCACCACTCCATGGCCAAAGCGCCGCTTGACCTGACCTCCGGCCCGATCGGCCGCAACCTGCTGCTGTTCGCGCTGCCGATCCTGGCAGGCAACATCGCGCAGTCGCTGAATGGATCGGTGAATGCGGTATGGGTGGGGCGCTTCCTTGGCGAAGCGGCACTGACCGCCACCGCTAACGCCAACAACATAATGTTCTTCCTGATCGGTTCGGTGTTCGGCTTCGGCATGGCCTCGACCATCCTGATCGGCCAGGCCATCGGCGCACGCGACATCGCCCAGGCACGGCGCGTGGTCGGCACCAGCGCCACGTTCTTCATCGGCCTGTCGGTCATCATCGCCATCGCCGGCTGGTTCCTGGCCCACCCGCTGCTGGCGGCGATGGGCACACCCGCCGCCTCGCTGCCGTTGGCCGAGGCCTACCTGCGCATCATCTTCCTGGCGATGCCGACGCTGTACGCCTTCGCCTTCCTCAGTGCGGCGCTGCGCGGTGCCGGCGATTCGCGCACGCCGTTCCGCTTCCTGCTGGTCTCGGTGGTGCTGGACATCGCCCTGAACCCGGTACTGATCTTCGGCATGGGCCCGTTCCCGGAACTGGGCATCGCCGGCTCGGCCTGGGCCACGCTGGTGTCGCAGACGCTGTCGCTGGCAGGCCTGCTGCTGTACATGCGACATAAGCGCCACACGCTGTGGCTGGGCCGCGCCGACATGCACCTGTTCAAGCTGGACATGACCATCCTGCGTGCGCTGGTGGTCAAGGGTGTGCCGATGGGCCTGCAGATGGTGCTGATCTCGCTGTCGGTGATCATGCTGATGACCATGGTCAATCAGTACGGCACCGACACCGGCGCGGCCTACGGGGCGTCGCTGCAGCTGTGGAACTACGTGCAGATGCCGGCGATGGCGATCGGCGCGGCATGCTCCTCGATGGCCGCGCAGAATGTCGGCGCGCAGCGCTGGGACCGCGTGCGCGGTACCGCGCGCCAGGGCATCGCGTTCAACTTCCTGCTGACCGGCGCGTTGATCCTGCCGCTGGTGCTGCTGGACCAGTATTCGCTGGCCTTGTTCCTGCCGCAGGGCAGCGAGTCGCTGCAGATCGCGCGGCACCTGAACCACATCGTGATCGGTTCGTTCCTGTTCTTCGGCGTCAGCTTCGTGATCTCCGGCGTGGTGCGCTCCACCGGCGCGGTGCTGCCGCCGCTGCTGATCCTGGCCGCGTCGCTGTGGGGCGTGCGCGTGCCGTTCGCCGAATTCCTGCAGCCGTACTGGGGTGCCGATGCGATCTGGTGGAGCTTCCCGGCCGGTTCGCTGGTGTCGATGCTGCTGTCGCTGGCGTATTACCGCTGGGGTGGCTGGCGCAAGGCGAAGATGATCAGCACGCCGGTACATGCTGAAGAGCTCGCCACGCCATCGGAGATTCCCGCCTGCCCGCCTTCGCCGGTGGCCGACCCGGATGCGGCGCTGGAAACCACCCGACCGCATTGAACATGCACCGGTAGTGCCGGCCGCTGGCCGGCAACCGCGCGATCCCTGGGAAGTCCATGGGATTGCCGGCCAGCGGCCAACACTACCGTTTTTTCTTTTCCGCGTTGTGCCTGGCGGCGGCGCGCAGCAGTGCTTTCAGCGCTGCGGCGTTGGGCATTCCGCCTTCGTGGATGTCGATCGCGCGGCGTGTGCCGCCTTCCAGGCTGGCATTGAACAGGCGCTTCGGGTCCGGCAACGCTGCGCCGTGGGCGAAGGTCAGCTTCACCGCCTGCTTGTAGGTTTCGCCGGTGCACAGGATGCCGTTGTGTTCCCACACTGGTGTGCCGCGCCATTTCCAGGTTTCCTCCACGTCAGGCAGCGCCTCGTGGATCAGCGCGCGCACGCGGGCGAGGATGTCGCCGCGCCAATCAGCGAGCTCGGCAATGCGGGCGTCAATCAGGGCGGCAGCGGAGAGAGCGGCATCTGCGGGAGTGGCCATCGCGTGGTCTCGTACGAGGAAAGAACCTGGGAAATTACATGCGTTCGCCAGGCAGCTGGCTGGCCTGTCGCACCCAGTCGAGGAACCGCGCCTCGTCCAGTGCCTCGTCCTCGGCAATGTGCAGGTAGCGCGTGTCGGCGCTCTTGGACGGTTCGGGCGGAACAGGCCGCAACAGCGCGCCGCGGAAGAACGCCACCTTTATGTAGCGGGTGAAGCAATGGAAGCTGAGGAACCAGCCCTCACCGGCGGCGATGCCGTACATCGGCGAGTTCCATTTCACCGCCTTGTGCACGCCGGGCACGGCCTGTTCAATCAGCGCGTCCAGCTGCGCCCCGACGGCCTGCTTCCAGCCCGGCATGGCAGCGATATAGGCCTGCACGGGCGCATCGCCCTCACCCTTGGCGATCTGCGGGTTACCGCCGGACAGCAGCTTCGGCGCGGCACTGCTGGCGGATCGCTTGTCGGGCATCGCAGGGGCCATCAGGGACAGAGGCCCGAGCGTACGCCGCCGCCCGGCAGCGGTCACGGCGCACTGCGCCATCGCCTCAGAGGCTGCTGCGGAACTGCCGCCAGGTGGGCAGCTTGCGGGCCCCGCGCAGGAACCACATCAGGGTGGCCATCACCAGGCCGAACATCACGCCTGCCACCACGCCGGCAAGCAACAGCAGTTCCAGCGCCGGGGCCCTGCCCTGCCACAACAGCAGCCACATCAGTACCGTCCAGAAGACACCAAACAGCAGGCCCTGCAGCAGCGTATTGGCCAGGAAACCGGCCAGTATCGGCGGCGGCAGCGCGACACCCAGCCGCCACAGCATGCGGTGCAGCAAGGGAGCCGCTTCCCTTCGTGGCACCCCGGAACGGTCCAGGAAGCGCAAGGCCACCTGGATGTCCGCCGGGTATCGATGGTCGGTCTCATCCATCCATTGAAACTAACGAGGCGGCAGCACAAACGCAAACGGCCGCCCGAAGGCGGCCGTCGCGGCAACAACCGAAGTTGTTTATCAGCCCTTGGTTGCCAGGCGGGCAGCCTTGGCGGCAGCGGCGGCAGCCAGGTCTTCCTTGATGCGGGCAGCCTTGCCTTCCAGGCCACGCAGGTAGTACAGCTTGCCGGCGCGGACCTTACCACGACGCTTCACTTCGACCGA
>Ga0308165_1000455_pt1 | contig 76598 bp, 66 predicted proteins | sample PhyWR2_FD_201032 | JGI IMG/M metagenome (GOLD analysis project Ga0308165, IMG submission 201032) | Phyllosphere microbial communities from UC Gill Tract Community Farm, Albany, California, United States - DLSLW.R2 | ecosystem: Host-associated > Plants > Phyllosphere > Unclassified | place: USA... | reverse complement strand
TGCGCTCCGCCTCCATGTAGCAATCGAGGCGCGGAAGATCGTCATCTCCGGTGAGGTGGCTGGATTTCAAATCCAGTTGGGGCCGCCAGCGGTCCCGGGCAGGTTCGACTCCTGTGATCTTCCGCCAGTTTGTTTCATCAAAAAAATCCTAAAGCATGAGATTTATGAATTAGAATATTAATTCTAAATAATATTATTCTCATTTTTAAATCACCGCTAAGTCAGCGAGTAATATATTACTATATGCAATCCTACAACTGAACATTAAGGGAATTTATGATTCACGAATCATACTATTGGAAAGATGACCTTTTAAAGCTCTCTAGAAAATTAGAGTCGAGATTATTACAATCTAGGTGGGGGGAGAGGAATCTTTACACAATAGAAAAGGAAATATTCATAGGTTTTTACTCAGTGCGTAAACTAATAGAGTCAAAAAAAATCTCTGACTCAATAAAGTCTAAATTATATGACATCAAAGAATTCCCGCATAATGGGAATAAAGGTTCCGTAGCCGATCCATATCGAATTGAAGATTACCTACTAACACAAGAAAAAATAGCAAAGCTAAGCGTGGCAACGATCTGTAATCAATTTATTCATAGCTTTCATTTTATCCCTTATTTTCATAATGGAAAAAACCTAGCCGGGTTTTACTTTTGTTCTGATCATAAAAGCGCAACGTCTCTTTATTTCATATCTTTAATTGACATAATAGATATATTTCAAATCGTGGGGAAAAATTACCCATCAACAATGCATTTCTTTCGCTCTCAAAAAGGTAAAATCATTACAGAAATTGAATAATAATGTTAACCCCAAGAGATTAACATTCAGTAAAATCCTTAGCATTAATGAACCTAACTATTTCCGTATATAAAAATTTCATTAACAAGGCTGTCAAGAAGTTTCATTTTTAGATAATCTCAACCTACATGCCTCTTTCACCCACTTACTAAAATTCCCTTTTCCCGCCGCTTTCTCAATCTGTTCCAAAAGCTCATCCTCGAACCGGATGTTCTTCATCGTACTTTTGTTGCGGTCAAAATTTGGTTTCTTTTTCTCTTGCATGGTAGGTACCACTTCGGTTAGTTTATCTGCATGTGGTACCTACCACACGGATTATGAATTCTAACGACGCCCAGCAGTGTTGGAGCACTAAAGGGCGTCTAACCTCACCAACTATCAAGGAGTTGATTATGGCTGATTCGCATTCTACCCCAGACGCCGCAGAAACCGGAACTGAGCGCACGATAATTGTGGGATATCGCCCGCAAGCTCTCGATAAATCCACGCCGAATATCATGCTTTCCGGCAAATGGCTGCGCGCCGCAGGGTTTGAAACCGGGCAACAGGTGACGGTCAAAGTCATGAACGGGTGCATCGTTCTGCTGGCTTACAACGAGCAGGAACAGCGGTTGCTGGGTGAATTAAAACAGGCGCAGGCGAAATTGAAAGGGATTGAGGGGGCGCTAGTCGGGATTCATTAAGGACGGCGCGGGCTTTTTCCCTTATCCCAACCCTCTCCCCGAAAGGGAGAGGGAAACGATCGCGCACGTCTTGTTGGTTGGCCCGTTCTCAACGCCCGCTTTGTACAAACCCCATATGGTGACAAAATTCCACGCTCTGCGATTTTTGCTCGTTAACATCTACCTCATTCGCGTCAACATGGTAAAAGGTATATTTCAGCAATAATTCCCCTACATCTTTCCGCGGATTGCATCGTCGATAAAAGGCATTTCGATACTTTTTCATCGACGGCTAAAAGCCATAAATTATTCCGGCGTTATCTAAAGCAATCGCGACCTGTAAGTTGGGAGGATAAGCGTTGAGCAATAACGGGCGCAATACCGCGATACCGCTGTCATGTAAAAGTGATCCATAGCGTGAACGGAGGATTCCCAGACTACGACGAGACGTCTGTATTGTGAAAGGATTGCAGCTTCTATTTTCATGATGGGATCAAAGGTTTTAAAGCTAGCGAGAACCCTCACTAGGCCATCATTTCCCTTTCCCCCAACGAGATCCAAATATTTTCCGCACGATTTCGCATAAAACTTTTTTGTAAGAAGAGTATGAATCAATCTCAACCACAAAAAGTATAAGGAAATCATCATGTCTGTCCCCGCTTATTTATGGCTTTACAATAAATCAGGCAGTCTCATCCAGGGCGGTAGTCAGGTTCTTGGGCGTAAGGGCGCAATAGAAATGCAGAGTTTTAATCATGGGTTACATATCCCCTACGATCATAACTTTGGTCGGCTCACCGGAACTCGTGTTCATGATCAATTGAGTATTTCTAAAGAGTTTGATAAAGCAACACCGTATCTTTATCGTGCTGTATCAACAGGTGAACCACTTCAGAAAGCAATAATTAAATGGTATCGGATTAACGAGACGGGTATTGAAGAAGAGTTTATGCATTTTATTCTCGACAATGTGAAAATTGTCGCTGTGACACCCGTAATGCATAATTTTAAAAGTACATCTGGACTAAATAACAATCCTACTGAATCGATATCTTTAGCCTATGAGAAAATTACTTGGTTATATCTCGACGGAAATATTCAATTCTCAGATTCATGGAATCAGAGGATGACAGCGTGATTCATTGTAATGTCGACTTTAATAACCTTTATGATGAAGGGCGTGTTGCACGCATTGATGTAGGGGGTGTTGGTTCATTTCCTGTATTCAGTGGCCTTGGCGAGTTAGCAAATAAATCCGAATGTTCATACCTGGCAAATGCAGCCGTTCCACCTGGTAGCTATTGGATTGTCGACCGACCATCTGGTGGTGCGCGGTCAAGTGCTGAAACATGGTTGAAACATGCCTTCACGGGGAATAATTATTACGACTGGTTTGCACTTTTTCGCAAAGATGGCGTTATTGATGATGTTATGCGATTTGATATAGGTACTTTCCATTACAACCGCAAACATTTTCGGCTTCACCCTCCCCGCCCCGACGGTTCAGGAATCAGTGAAGGTTGTATAACGTTCTTTCGTAGTACGGATTTTTACACGGTAAGAGCTGCACTTTTGCGGGCACATAAACATAGAATTCTTGGAGGAAATGAGTTGTGGGCTTACGGTGATATCACTGTGATCGGTAATACCGATGGGGCTTGCAATGTCCAAACGCGCTAAATGGCTACTGCGTACTTTTACTTTCCTGGTGATGATGTATCTTCTCTTAGTAAGTGGAATATTTTATCCGTTGGCTCAACGCCTGCAAATCCCCTTTGCCAGCTTTATGAATTATTTTAATTTTGGCGATCCCGTACTTTTTACAGATTATTACTCGGACAATCTCGAACACATCTGGTTATATATTTATGTATCTATGAATATTTTTGCGGGAGTCACTCTTGTCACATTTTTCGAATGCTTAGTTAAACTTGCAAAAAAGAATGGTTGAGGCCGTCTCTGCGGACTTTTCCAACAATCCTCTCCCTTTGGGGGAGAGGGAAACGATCGCGCACGTCTTGTTGGCTGGGCAATACCCATCCCGTTCCCAACGCCCGCTTTGTACAAACCCCATATGATGACAAAATTCCACGCTCTGCGATTTTTGCTCGTTAATCTCTACTTCATTCGCGCCATATTTCAATCAAAAAACCCTTTAAGCAAGCTCGTAAAAACGCTTGCACATCATCCGGCTTATTAGTTTTCCCGGGCTATGAGCTGCTGTCTGTAGGGTAAGGTCAAAGCGAAAATTCGCAGACCTATCACGAATATTTTTGATAACGATGAATGGGTCGAAATCCCGTTGTTGGGTAAAACAGATCAACGGGATTAATCGACTATTCGACACAGCGGTTTAGTTTCTTGTTCATCAATTCGTCGTTCCCTGGTTAATAAATAATCCTTGTACGTGTTCCCCTTTCAGAAAGTACTGAATACTGTTTCCTTGTGTGTATTCATCTGTTGTCTTCACCTCCTTGTAATACATAACAATATCTTTTACTGGTTCATGAGAGAAATAAGAAGATATTTTCTTTTTAGACATCGCTAGTAGGGAAGTATTTTTAATACTGACGTTTATTTTATCCTCAAAGGGAATGCAATCTGAACCATCCTTTGCAATGGCAATGGTTGTTAAATCCCCGCCACCTATTTCGTTATCTGAGATAAATCAATAATTTACACCCTGAGATTTTAAGCAAATCCAGTTTGCCTGATTATCTTTATTTACCTCAACACTTGTATCTGTAGCGATGTTTATCAAAGTACTGGATTCCATTTTATAGGTATTGCTACCAATAACAATGTTCGGAATAAGATCTTTATCTGTATGATAAGTATCGGAATAGTGTTCTGTATCCTTATCGTAATACCTTGCCCCAAAACCCTTCATTGCATCAGCCACACAAACATTTGTCATTAAGGTTAGTAACACTAGAAAATGTTTCATATTAATCTTCTACTACTAAAATTTTATCACTGTTGTCATTAATTTTTTTACGCCCTGACAAGTTTAGAATAATACATCCGTCAGACGCATTTCGTGGATGTGCAGCACTGTTGCCATGTTGCCATACTATTTCCCTATATATATATAGATAAGAATATTAATCGAACCATACTATTCCATTTTGCAAAACGATTAATTAACTCTAAATACAGCTAATGCCCATTCATATAATAAATATATCGAAAAAGCAAAATTGAATGTGGTTATAGTTAAAAAAACATCTCCGAAAAATACAACAAATGCACCACAATACTCAAAAATATTATCCTGATAGTCCAGAATTAATTCTCTCATTTCAAACCATCATCACTATTTTTTGTTTTTCAGATTTTAGCCCATCACCTTTTCATTTCAAAGAGTTTGTCCATGTAAGAAAATAAACAAATGCGACATTTAAAAAAGAAATTTTACGATGTCGACCTTAACATCCCCACGCAAAATAACGGAAGCCACTATCACCCTGACAGGAGGGCGTAAAATTGAGATTTAAAACACCTCTACTATTATTTCTTAGCCTGATTGTTGTCATCTTTGGCTATGTGAAGTACACGGATCTACAGCCCGTTAATATTGTTTCCGTTCATCAGGAAGGCGCCTATGTCGATATTTTGGTAAAAAACTTCCCGGTGACGGACAAAGGTCGAATAACATGGTGGCTGAAAAATAAAGACTCACTCAAAGACACCTATAACTTACCCATGACTGTAAAAGGCGATGGTTTTTACTTTATTACAATCTGGAATTTCGGCGATGGTTATGTTGAGGATGATGGCTACGATCGTCTCTGTTTTGATGATATGCGTGAAAAAAAACATTGTATTAATAAGGAGCCCTTTCTTACTATTCGAAAAGGTAAAGAAACAGGACTGACTTTTCTCATGGATGATGACAAATATAAAGTTGATGCTGAAGGAAATTTAATGAATTTTTAAAATAAAGGCGAGAGTCGTCTCGCCCTTATCAGCATTCAGCCTCTGCGGGCTTGTCCCCTCCCCCCAACCCTCTCCCACCGGGAGAGGGAATCAAACGCTCAAGCCCGCACCTCCAGCACCGCATACACCCCGTCTTTCGGCACCACCACGGTGACGTTTTCCGGCGGCACACCCGCCGCGATATGAATGTCCTGCAACTGCTGTAGCGAGCGCGGGAAGATGGGTGCCCAGCCGATGCAGCGGAGGATAAAATCAATCTGCGGGCTGGTCGTGAGCATATTCGACACAATCACCGCTCCGCCGGGTTTGACCAGCCGCAGAGCACGCTGCAGGAAAATCACCGCGTCGGCATCGTTGAAATATTCGAAAATCCCCAGCGCATCCACCAGTTCGGCCTGATGCTCGCCCAGCTCGAGCAGCAGATCGTCGTTGCGGATAAATTGATGAAGCAGATGGCGATTCAGCAGCGTCAGCTGCTCCCCCACGTTTAACCCCTCCTGCGCCGCCATTGTCTCGGCCCACCGCAAGGCGACAGGGTCGTTATCCACGAGCGTGAGATGTACTTTTTGCCCATCCAGTTTTGCGGTGCGCAGCGCCTCCAGCACCGGGATAGCCGCACCACTCGCCAGGCTTATCCAGTCGCTTTCGATATCGTTATGGATATATTTTTCGACCAGTGCAGCCAGCACCTGCGCGCGCGAGCGTACGCCGATGGCATCATTAGCGTGAATAAACCACTGGCGGCTTTCGCTGTCCATTTTGGTGCCTTCCGGCAGCCGTTCTTCCAGCGGATTTTGCACCACAAACAGCGCTAACGCCCTGGGGACAAGCCGTGCGCGCCACGCGGCCATCGCCGGACGCGTGCGATACGCCTGTTCAGACCAGGCATGCCGCGGAGTCAGCTTTGGTAACCCATTCTCGCCCTCCTCAAGCAGCGGCGGCAAGAGTTCGGGGTTAGCCTTCATGGCCTGATTGAGCGCGTTGATCTCTCTGACAACGTCGTCTCTCATCGGCCATTGATCGCTAATATCGGGAAATGACGCGCTAAAAATCGTCATGTTTTTCGGCGCGTCACCGCGAAAAGGTTGCCAGTTCATCTCGTTATCTCCCGTTCGACCCTAAACGGAAGTCTATCTACGCGCCGCGCCATTGCCCTACGAAAAAAGCACGAAATGACGCCGCGCGTTATGCTACTGCTTCACCCACACCAGTTGGTCGACGCGGAACCCCAGGCCGCGAGCGATGCTCACGTAATCCTGCTTCACAGCGTCCGGAATGGTCGGCGTGCGCGACAAAATCCACAGATAGTCGCGGTTCGGACCGCTTACCAGCGCATATTGGTACTCATCATCCAGCGCGATCACGTTATAGCCGCCGTAAAACGGCCCGAAGAACGAGACTTTCAGCGCGGCGGTGGTCGGCTCACCGGTGAAGTACGCTTTACCTTCGCTCTCGTTCCATTTGTTTTTCACCGGATCGTAGCCCCGGTTGAGCACGCTTATTCCGCCGTCGCTGCGCTTACCGTACGTGGCAGTGACCTGCTCAAGCCCGCGCTCAAAGCGGTTTTCCAGACGGGCAACTTCATACCATTTGCCCAGATAGCGCCCGGAATCAAAGTGGGTGATAGGCTTAACGCCTTTCGGTGGCGTCGGGGATTGGCAGGCAACCAGCGTCAAGGCGATCGCAACGCCTGTCAAAACGGGCCATAGCTTCATGTGAACTCCTTTCATATGCTCGTGGGAGATATACCCTAAATAATTCGAGTTGCAGGAAGGCGGCGACGCAATGAGTCAAAAACTTGACTGGAGAAAACGAGTAATGCCAACGCCCCTGCAACGTGAAGTATGACGGGTATAAGTGTAGTGCACGCATCAGGCTCTTCATTCAGCCGACGAATATTCGTAGTATATTGAGACTAATCTTTCTGATCGGACGTATCCATGTCTTACTCCATCGGCGAATTCGCCAGACTTTGCGGAATCAACGCCACCACGCTTCGGGCATGGCAGAGCCGCTATGGTCTGCTGAAACCGCTGCGCACCGATGGCGGGCATCGGCTTTACAGCGATGACGATGTGCAACAGGCGCTCAAAATTCTCGACTGGGTGAAAAAAGGCGTGCCCGTCAGTCAGGTCAAACCGCTGCTGGCGCGCCCTGGCGCACGCCGGACCAACAACTGGGTCACATTGCAGGAGTCGATGCTCCAGCGGCTCAGAGAAGGCAAAATCGAATCATTGCGCCAGCTGATTTACGATGCGGGCCGTGAATATCCGCGCCCGGAACTGGTGACGCAAGTCCTGCGGCCGCTGCGCAGTTCTGTCTCGGCCAACACGCCGACCATGATGACGCTGCGGGAAGTGCTGGACGGCATTATTATTTCCTACACCTCGTTTTGTCTGGAAGGCGATCGCAAAGCGCGCGGCGATAATTTCCTGCTGACCGGCTGGCACCTCACCGACCCGTGTGAAATCTGGCTCGAAGCGCTCAAGCGCACCGGCCAGGGCCATCGTATCGATGTGCTTCCGCTTTCGCCTGCGGCGCTGGCACCTGAAATGTTTCCTGACCGCCAATGGCTGCTGATCACCAGTGGCAAATTAACCATTGCACGTAAAAAGCAAATAGAGAAATGGCGCGAACAGGTTAATTTCCTCGAGGTCGTTACCTTGTAAAAATAACGGACGTACCAGTTATCACGGAAAGTTGAATATTATTTTTCCCGTAGAGTGCTAAATTTTTCCTGTTATTTTCATCTGACAGGATTTCAACATGAATAAGATTTCTGGCCTTATTGTTCTCTCTTCTCTGGCATTCATTCCGGCGGCGTTTAGCGCCCCGGTCGGCACGTTGAGCGTGCACATTCTTAATCAGCAGACCGGGTTACCCTCACCTGACGTCACCGTAACGCTGGAAAAACAGCAGCAGAACAGCTGGACCACGCTGGCAAGCGCGAAAACCGACCCTGACGGACGCATCAAATCGCTTTATCCGCAGGAGCAGGATATGCAGCCTGGGGTTTACAAAGTGACGTTCAAAACCAGCGAATACTTCCGCAGCCAAAAGCTGGATTCATTCTTCCCGGAAATCCCGGTGCAATTCACCGTCACCCGCACCAATGAAAAGCTGCATATCCCTCTGCTGCTGAGCCAGTACGGCTACTCCACTTACAAAGGAAGCTAAACAATTTGTGGCGTTTAAACCAAAAATTAACGTCACAAAAGCATTGATTATTAAGATAAATAAAATTAAACCTCAATAAAACTTAGACAATAAAACAAATTTGTCTAAGTTTTGGCTATACTGTTTTCATCAGCCCATAACAGGTAGCCAGAGGTGACGTCATGAACAATCAACCCGTACTCGGTATCAGCGGATGCCTGACCGGATCGGCCGTGCGCTTTGATGGCGGCCACAAACGGATGGGTTTTGTGATGGACGCCCTGGCAAAAGAGGTAACGTTCAAACCGGTTTGCCCCGAGATGGCGATTGGCCTGCCTGTCCCACGACCTGCTCTGCGCCTGGTGAAAACGCCTGTCGGCGATATTCGCATGCGCTTCACCCATGCTCCCCATGACGATGTGACCGATAAAATGGCGGATTTTGCCGCGCAATATTTACCGTCAATCGCGAATCTGGATGGATTTATCGTCTGCGCCAAATCGCCAAGTTGCGGTATGGAGCGGGTGAGAGTTTATGATGAAGCGGGGAATCGAGGCGCGAAGGAAGAAAGCGGCATATTTACCGCCGCCATGATGGCGCGGTATCCGTGGTTGCCGGTGGAAGAGGACGGACGCTTGCACGATCCGGTGCTGCGGGAGAATTTCATTGCGCGCGTCTTTGCCCTTCACGAGCTGAACGCCGTACGCGCCAGCGGCCTGACGCGCCGTGCGCTTCTGGCCTATCACAGCCGCTATAAGCTGCAGCTGCTGGCACACAATCAAGCCGGATACCGTGAGATTGGGCCGTTCGTTGCCGCCATGCATGAATGGAAAGATCTGGACGCTTTTTTCGAAGCCTATCGGGAAAAGCTGATGGCGATTCTGAAACAGCCCGCCTCGCGGAAAAATCACACCAACGTGCTGATGCATATCCAGGGCTATTTCCGCGAACAGCTCAACACGCGCCAGCGCCTCGAGCTGCGTGAAGTGATCCTGAACTATCGCGCCGGATTGTTACCGATTCTCGCGCCGCTGACGCTGCTGAAGCACTATCTGGCCGAGCATCCGGACGATTATCTCCTGACGCAAAACTACTTTAACCCCTATCCCGATGAGCTGGGCCTGCGCCTGGCGATCGCCTGACGATTTCATAACGCGAAGGCCCCTAGCCCGAGAGGTCCGAACACGTAATACCTTTAGACGACATCCTCACTGTCGTCTTTTTTTGTTTGCAGCATGGCATGAGCCGCTTCTGAATGAGGCGATGAAAAAAGCGACAAGAAGAGTTCAGCCGTCGTCATCATTAGCACTTTCCGATCCGTTTCATTAATAAATACTATCGTCAAAAGGACTATCCTGAAGAATCTTATCAATGTCCTCTTGCGCTTTAACCCCCCACTCCGGTTTTATAATATTCATCAGCTCAACAATTTTACAAAAATAAATGCGCCGACCGTCTCTGTTTGGAACTCTATTTTCCAGCTCATATTCAACTGATATTGAATGCACAAAATCGTAGATAATCCAATAAAGTAACTCATCAACAGAATCTGTGACTTTTCTTGAAAATTCATACCCTCTTTCAGAGATAATGTAATTATATTGGCCATTATCGAAGGAAATATATGGTCTCCCATCATCCGTGGGGGATGAACATAAATGAAAAAAATAAGGTGGCGCACCAATTTTAAGCATTAGCGCATCCACGTCTTTCTGAAGTTCACTGATATTGTATAACTGCATTTCAATCAGCCTTTTTGATATATTCGTTATCCAGCAACCATTTCACATTAACGCGTTCTTGCATATTTGGCAAAATTTGTATACCCCCACCAATCTGGCCAAATGCAGGAGCAATCTCCCCTTGTATAACAGGTAGAGGTTTGATTACTTCATAGACAAAATAGCCATTAGCTTTAGAGCCAGGAGCCAAAGCACGCTGTTCATATGGAGTGTCGTATGGTGCAAGAAATGCCCCTTTCTGATCCCCATATCTATCCAGTTTCGTACCTACCGGGAGGGTAGTTTTCACTGACTCTCCTACAAATCCCATATTATCCGGCCATTTCCAATCGACATTTGATTTCCTGTAGATGTCAAATTCGGAATATCCACCAGCCTCATTATCTGCTATCGCACTTATTGCATTAGGATTTTTACTGGGTTGCGCTTTAACAGCACCTAAGCCTAAAGAGCTGACTTTATTCGCTACGGCTAATCCCATTATCGGAGCTATCGACGAAACTATGATGTCTACGCCCTGCTTCGTTCCTGCATAATCTTCTGCTGTTTGACGATTAACACCTTTAGTTACCATGAAATAGTTAATCATGGCATCTTTAACTTGTTGCTGATGTTGGGCATCTACACTAGTGATACCAAGAAGTTGAGCTATCTGCCCATAAGCATCGGCATACTGTTGGCTGAATTTGGAGTTATAGGGTCCCGTTTCATAACTTCCTTTCGCAACAAGTACATTTAGTCTTGCATTAGCACAAGCTGTGCTTCCTGCATTACCGTTGCTGCATGCATCAATAACTTCCTTATTACTGGTAATATCTTTCTCAACTAATGCGTCATATTTCTGCTGTGCTTTCTCGCGTTCTGCGGGATCTTTACTGTTTTTAAGCGTCTGTTTTGCTATCTCAAGCTCTGTCTTTTCAGACACGCTAAGATAGTTATTCTCAATCGCATTTTTGCCAGCCTGCGAGCCCGCCGCTGCTGACAATGTGCTATCGCCTGCTAACCCTCCGGCTATTCCCGCTGAGATAGATGCCAGCGTACTGATCGTCTGTTTTTGATCTTCCGTCAGTTTATCTTTCGGGACATTGGGGTAAAGCTGGCTGGCAATCACTTCACCTACGGCAGCCCCTGCAGCCCCTGCCATTGCATTGTTACCTTGCAATGCGGCCACTGCACCGCCAAGAATAGCGTGTGCAACGGCTTTGGTCGCTGGGTCATCATCAATACCCATATGATGACCGATAATGTTAGCCAGTTCCGGTGCAGACGCTCCCGCCAGCGCGCCAGCGATATTGCCGCCTGCCAGCCCTTGAAGCGCTGCTGTTACCGACTGAATACCGCGCTGGAGAGTGCTGCCCGTACCAAAGTTCGCCATCTCTTTTTGATAAGCCGGGGAACTGCGCAAATCCTTCACATACTGTTCGCGCTCTTTATCTGTGGCGTTTTCCTTAAGGGCAGGCACCTCTTTTTTCGCCGCTTCCAGGGCATAGATATCGCCTTGGGTTTTGGCAATATCCGCTGCCTGACTACCAATATCGCTAATCAGTCCCACCGTTTTCAGGCGATTTTGCTCTTTCTCTTTGTCGAAGATCGGGCTGATGCTATCGTTGGCGTTTTCAGTATCGCGGCTGAGGTTTGCCACATCTTGCTTCTGGTTGTCCTTGTCGCGCACGGTGATGGTACCGTTCGCCACCGCCGCCTGGGTGGTGCCCTCTGCGTGCCCACTATGGCTTGCCGCTGAAATCATCCCACCCATCGAAAAATCACCGCCCGATGGCTTACTGCTGCTCAGGCTGATCCCCGTATGGCTCACTTTATAATCTGCTTCATTTTGCAGATCGCTAAAGCCGAGCGTGCCGGTATCCAGACTGTTTTTATCCGCCGATGCCGTCGAGGCGATCACCGCACCGTCTAGCTGAGTGTGGCGTCCAACCGTCACATCAAAGCCACCGTTGCCCGCGAACAGCCCGGTCTGCTCCTGCACAGAATCATAGGTGCTCTTCATTTTGTCCTGGCTGGCGCTGATGTAGCCGGAACCGGTCATACTGCCGAAGGTGAAGCTGCCGCCTGCCGCCACGCTGGTCTGCTTCGATTTGAAATCGTTGCTGTCCTGCTGGCTGCTCATCCACAGATCGCGGCCAATATCCGCAACGATTTTATCGCCGTTAACCTGCGCGCCGTTCAGAATGGCGTCGCGTCCGCTGGTCATCGACACCGTGCCGCCGCTGTCCAGCGTGGTTTCAGTCCAGGAAGTGCCGTTGCCTTTTTCATTGCCTTTTGCCGCGTTAACGTTGGCGAAAACACTGATCCCGGCCCCGCCGCTGCCACCGCCAATACTCACTCCCACACCACCGCCGCTGCTGCTATTTTTCCCGGTGGATTTCTGCGTATTGGCCGCGCCCGTCAGCAGAATGTCATTTTCTGCATTCAACGACGTGTCACCACCCGCTTTCAGCTGGCTGCCTGCGATCACCACATCACCGCTGTGTTCGCTTTTACCTTTGCCCGTCGCGGTGATCGCCAGGTTACCACCCGCATTCAGCGTGCTACCCGCCGCCACATCGCTTTCAGCATGATTCTGCGATTTTGATTTTTGCGTGGTCAGAGAAATGCTGACGCCAAAGCCGTTAGCCGGATCGCCCGTCTGCTGCGCCACGACCGCACCCTGTCCCGCCTGCACGCCGGAGAGCACCGCTTTTGTGGCCTGCAACGCCGCCACGCGACCATCACTTTCCTCTTTCGCGGCCTGCGCCGACTGCACCGCGCTGTTAATCGCGCTCCCTACCGCACCCGAAAGGGCGACTGTCAGGCCGCTGGCTTTTTGTTCAAACGTCTCATCGCGCGTGCGTTTATCGTGCCCCGGTTCGATGATGACGCTATCGCCCTTCAGCGCGAGATCTTTGCCCGCCACCAGATCCGCACCGCCGACATGGAGCTGATTACCGGCCGCGATATCAACATTGCCGCCCGTTGAGCCCACGGTGCTAAAGCTCTGGCTCTGAGTAGTGCCCTTCTCACGGAGATCGTGCGTGCTTTTGCTGCTGCCGATGGTGAAACCAATTCCGCCGGTTCCCATCAGGCCGCTTTTTTTCTCCTCTTTGAAGCGCCAGTCGGTGTTGCTGTTGGTGGCCGCCACGATATCGATGTTGTTACCGGCTTTCAGCCCCACTTCACCGTCGCCGACCACCGAAGAGCCTTGCACCAGCAGGTTATTTCCCGCCGTGACCTTCACGTTATCCCCGCTCAGCAGCGTTCCGGCTTCGCGTGTCGCACTGCTTTCCTGGATGGTATGGGTGGTTTTTTTGCTGAGGAAACCGCTCTTGGTTTTGGTTTGCTCTTTGTAGTAGTAATCGCTTTCCGTCGCCGTCGTCAGATTAACGTCGTGACCCGCAGCCACACCGATATCGCCCTGCGCGGTCACCTGCGTGGCCTGCGCATTCACATCACGTCCGGCGATAATCGCGGTGTTGCCGCCGCTGGCGATTTCGGTTCCCTGCTGGCGCACGGACTCGTTAATAACGGTTTTCTTGCTCGACTTGTAGCTGTCGCCTTCGCGGGTCTCCTGGGCCGCGAGATTCACATCGCGCCCGGCCTGTAGCCCGACGTTTTTCTCCGCCGCCAGCGCTGCCGCCTGTGCGTTGATGTCCTGTCCGGCTTTCAGCACCAGGTTTTCACCTGCGGAAATCGTCGTGCGATCGACGTCGGTGCTGTGCGATTCACTCTTCCCTTTACGGCTGCTTTCGCTGGTTTGCGCCGCGTTCAGGTTCAGATCGTTGCCCGCGCTCAGTCCCGCGCTGCCGCCGGCTTTGACGTCGCTGGCAGTGAGATCGATATTGTGCCCGGCATTGACGATGAGATCGCCGCCCGCACTGACGCTACTTCCCTGATACGTCACGGATGAACGGCTGGTTTTGGCCTGAGCAGAGCTGTAGGCATCATTCACCTGATTGGCGTTGACGGCGATATCGCCCCACGCGTTCAGCAGCATATCGCCGCCGGATGCCAGGTTCGCGCCGGTGACGGTGATGTTTTTCCCCGCCTCCAGCGACAGTGAATCCTGCGCGGTAATCGATGCCGTGGTGCCCAGCACGGTGTCTTTAATCGTCACATTGTTGCGTTTGCCCTTCGCATTGATATCAATCTGGTCCGCCAGCGTCAGGTTATTGATGCTGCCGTCCAGGCTCTCCAGCGCCACCGTCTTACCGCTGATGGTTGAGCTGATATTATTGATATCGCCTATAGCGCTGAGGTTCAGCGCGCCGCCCGCTTTCATCAGGCCGTCGTTGAGGTTACTGATGCTGTTCTGGCTGTCGATCGTCAGGCTGTTATTGGCCAGCAGCGAACTGCCATTGTTGGTGATGTTGCCACTTTTCAGGGTGACGTTGTTGCCGGCTATCACGCTGCCGTTGTTGACGGTGACATCTTTCGGCGACAGGTAAACCTTCGGCACCATCACCGTTTCGCCGTTGATGGTCGCTTTTTCCCACCAGATGATGCTGTGGTCGAGCGCAGCAATCTGATCGGCGTTGAGCGAGACGCCAAACTGCAGGCCGAGCGCCTGCTGCTGCGCGGCGGCGTTGTCCATCAGATAGCGCATCTGATCGAGATCGGAGCCGATACCGTTCAGATAGCGGTTGCCGGTCTGATTGAGCACAGTGTTGCTAACGTAGCGGGTATCAAACGCCGCATCGCCGAGGAAGCGGTAGTCGTAGTCCGGGTTGAGGTTAAGACGTCCCAGCATGTAGGACGAGCCGAGCACCTGTTTTTCATCGGTGTACGCGGTGCGCGTTTCTTGTGGTGCAGCTGTCGATGGTTTAACACCGAGCAATGCATTCAGGTCGGTAAACAGCGCCGGATCCAGTTTCCCGAGGTCGTTGAGTTTCGGGTTAACGTTAATCAGGTACGGGCTTTTCGGGTTATCAGAAATAACAAAATAGCCGTTGTTACCTGACGGCAGCGGGTAGGCGCTGGTATCCACGGTTTTACCCTGATACTGCCCGGTCGCGCCGCCTGTGGCGCTGTTCAGCGCCGTGGTCGTAACGCCCGCGTTCGCCAGGCTGCCCAGTTTTCCGAGGTTGGCGTTGCCTTTTTGGGAGGTAGAAATGTTGGTTAGCGCGGCGTTACTCGCGCCGTTGCTGTCCAGCGCGCCGCCGCCGTTAATCTGCTGCAATGCGCCCTGGAGCTGATCGTTCCATTCCGGTGAATTGACCGCCACCGTACCGGTATTCGCCAGGCTCTGCTTTTGCGCCCCGCTGCCGATTGCTTTATTGCTGAGCGTGTTCAGCGATGGCGCTGAAATCGCATGGCTTATTCCTCCGCCATTCGAGGTCGTCGCCGTATTGCTGATATTACTGGTAAAATTCGCCGTGACCTGACCATCGGCCTGAATCACCGCGCGGAGGGCTTGATCGTTGGTATGGGTTTCGTACTGAGGTGCGCCATCCAGCGTATAGGTCACACGACGGTTTTTATCGTTGCCGGAAGCAGGGCTTCCTTCCAGGCTGGATACCTTGCCTTTTTTCCCATTGTAACGATAGACCTTATATTCATCCTCTGAATAACCAAACCAGGACTGGTTATTCAGACTGTTGCCGGAAAGGTTCATCCCATTCCCGGCAAGTAAATAACCGGCACGGTTATTCAGCGTGGCGGCATTGATAGTCAGATCGCGATTAGCGGCGATGCGTGCTACACCTCCTGTTGCGGTGACATTGACCACAGTCGATCCGACCAGATAACGTTGTACTGCTCCATTTGGCATGGGCGCGACAATTGAGAAGATATTACCGCCACCCGCACCATTGCTAATTGTATAAATATACCCCCACTCATCAGGGGGCAGGTCGGTGACTTTTACACTAATAGAGGTCGCGCCGCTTGCCGCAGGGCTGCCCGTCGCAGCCTGATAGCTGCGGGTTTCACTGATTCCCTCGCGCTCATTCAGCAGGCTTCCTGTCCTGATTGTGATATCACCGCGCGTGGTCTCGATATTCCCCGACGTATTAGTCACCTGGCTATTGGCATTTCCCGCCGCGTCTTTCTGCATCCACAGGTTATTTCCGGCGAGGATATCGCCGCGCTGGTTGGTGATGCTGTTGGCGTACAGCGCCAGATTATTGGCCGCGTACAGCAGCGCGGTGTTGATGATGGAACCCGGCGCGCTCAGCGTCAGGGAACCGCGCGTGCCGGTAAAACCGTCGACGGTAATATTGCCGCGGCTGGCAATGTTGATATCGCCGCCGCCCTGAATGGTTCCCGCACCGTTGAGCGCCACGGTACTGCCGGAAAGCGTGCTCGCCCCGGTTCCTGTGGTGATCTGTCCGTTATTCGTTAACTGCCCACCCGCCGTCAGATTGACCGCCTGCCCCTGCATCACGCTACGGTTATCGATCGCCCCATTGCTGCTGATCGCGAGCGTTTTACCCGCGGCCAGCGCCGTTTTACTGGTAAACGCGTTGGTGAGTTTTAAGGTCAAATTGCCGAGCGACACGACCTGCCCGACCACATCCAGCCCTTTACTGTCGAGCCACAGATCGCCGCCGCTGAACAGTTTGCCCGCTGCGTTCTGATTCACCTGATCGGCATCAATCGTCAGCTGCGTATTGCCCAGCAGCGTGCCGCTGTTGGTTAACTGGTTGTAATTCACGGCAAGCGTGCCCGCCTGTGTGGTGCCCTGATGGGTAAGGGTGTTGCCCGTCAGCGTCGCCTGATCGGCGACCCAGGTGCCGCTGTTGGTGGCAGTCGCGGCGTTCAAAATGAGATTCGTCGCCTGCAGCCAGCCCGCGCCGGTGTACTGCGGCGTGGTCAGCGTGAAGCGCGCGCCGGACAACAGTTTGCCGTCGTTCCGCGCCTGGCTGCTAGCGGTGACGCTGGTTTCGCCGCCGCCCTGTATCAGCCCGTAGTTAAACAGGGAAGGGGTCGTTACCGTCAGCGCCTGACGGCTGACAATTTCCCCGCCCGCGTTATTGGTCAAATTGCCGCTGAGGCCAAGCGTGACGCCGTTATCGCCCTGCAAACGCCCGTTATTGGTCAACGCACCGGTGGTGACACCGAGCGTCGCACCCTGAATTTTGCCGTCGTTGCTGACGGACTGAGCGTTCACATTCAGCGCCCCGCCGGACAGCATCGTCCCGCTCTGCTGCTGAGTCACTGCCCCCGTTTGCGCCAGCGTGAGGCCGTTAACGCCGCTGATCGCACCGCTGTTGCTGAGCGTCGTGCCTTTCAGCGTCAGATTTTTGGCCGCCCACTGCCCCTGATTGCTGAGCGACAACGCCTGCAGCGTCGCCGTGCCCATCGCGGTAATTTTGCTCCCCGCGCTGCTGGTCAGAGTATTCGCCAGCGTCATTTGCAGCGCATCGGCACTCTGCACCGCGCCGCTGTTCGTCAGCGACTGAGCGTTAAGCAGAATGTTTTGTCCCTGCCAACTTCCGGCGTTCGTCACGGCCCCGGACGTGATATTCAGCGTGCCCTGCGTGAGCAGCGCGCCGCTCGCACCGTTGATTAACTCCTGCTGCGGCGCGGCCATCGCCATACGCGCCATCAGCAGCTGACGGGCGTCGATCGTCAGGCTGTCCAGCCCGGTCAACGTTCCCTGGTTGTTGATGCTGGTCTGATGCAGGGAGAGATTTTTCCCCTGCACCGTGCCGCTGTTTTTCAGCGTCGCGCCGCCGAGCGTCACGTCGCCTTCGCCGAGCAGTTGCCCACGGTTATCCAGCGTTTGCGCCGTCACGTCCGCCGCGCCTTTGCTCATCAGCGACCCGGTTGAGGTGAGCGTCCCGCCAACATTCGCGGTCAATCCGCCCAGGCCCAGAAGCGATCCGCCGTGCGTCCAGCCGTCAGAGGTGACATCGACGCTGTTGCCCTGAAGCGTGCCCTGCGTGGTCAATTGGCCTGCATCCAGCGTTAACGTGCCGCCGGTCAGCGTGCGGGAGGTCGCCGTGGTGGCAAGCGTATCCCCGGTCAGCGTCAGGCCATCCGAGCCCTGCCATAGCCCGCTGTTAGTGAGATCGCGGGCATTCAGCGCCAGAGTTTTACCGGTCATGCGACCCGGGTTGAGGATGCTGTCAGCGCTGACATTCAGCGCGCCGCCGCTCTGGATCTGTCCGCTGTTGGTCAGTTTTCCGCTAAACGTCCCGGTGAATCCGTTGAGTCCGTTGAGCGTTCCGCCATTGTCCAGCGACGTCGCCGTGAGGCCAATCGTCGCCCCCTGTACTGCGCCAGCATTCGTCAGCTGGCCGCCGTTGAGCGTCAGCGCCCCGCCAGAAATCCACTTGCCCGCCGCGTCGTTGGTGATACGGCTGGCCGTCGCGTCGGCATTGTCGTTGCCCTGAACCAGCCCGCTGTTGCGAATATCCGTGCCGCTCAGGGACAAGGTTTTCCCCGCCAGCGTCCCGCTGTTGGTCAGCGTTGGCGCGTTCAGCGTCGCGCCGTTTTTGGCCACAATGCCGCCCTGATTATTCAGCGTTTTGCTGAGCGCAAAATCCAGCGCATCCGCCTGAATATCGCCGCGGTTAAGCAGATCCTTTCCCTTCAGCGTGAAGCGCTGATTTACCTGCATCAGCCCGGCGTTGTCGAGCTTATCAAGATCCAGATCCAGCGCACTGCCGCTGACCAGCTGTCCGCTCTGCGCGTTCGTCAGGTTGCGGGTTGTCAGCGTCAGGCTGTCGTTGCCCTGCACGGTGCCGTTGTTGGTGATCTGCGGGGTGTTGAGCGTCAACGATTTGGCTGCCAGCTGGCCGTCGTTAAACAGCTGCGCCGCCGTCAGTTCAAACAGATTTTGGCTGAGCATCGCGCCCTGATTATCCAGCCGCCCGTCGACGTTGAGTTTCAGGCGATCCAGCGCCTGCACCGAGCCGCTGTTGGTCAGCGTGTCGGCGGTGAGCGCCGCGTCGCGCGACTGAATTTGCCCCTGATTGTTCAGACTGGTTCCGGAAAGCGTCAGCGTTTCACCGCCCGTCACCTGGCCCTGCGCCTGGTTGGTAAACTGGTCGCCCGTCCAGGCCAACGCATCGCTGCCCTGCAACAGCCCGCTGTTGAGCAGATCGCCGTGCAGCGTCAACACTTTCGCCAGCAATTGTCCCTGGTTTGTGATGTTGGTGGCGTTCAGATCGAGCTGCTGCTGGCTCAGCACATTGCCGTGATTAGAGAACGATCCGCTGACCGTTGCCGTCACACCCGCTTCGCCCAGCGCGTTGCCGCTGTTGATCCACTCGCCCGTCGCCAGGTTGAGGGTTTTGCCCTGCAACAAACCGGCGTTGGTCAACGTGGCGTTTTGCAGATGCAGTTCACCGCCGGAGAGCAGCTTGCCCGCCTGTTGGTTTTCAAGCCGTTTGCCCGTCGCGGTCAGCGCATTTGTCCCTTGCAGCGTCCCGCTGTTGAGAATAGCGCCCGCGTTGAGTTGGGTGTTTACCCCCGCCAGCAGCCCGCTGTTGAGCAGCTCTGGCGCGGTGAGCGTCAGGCCTTTTTTGGCGATAATTTTGCCGTCAGCGCGGTTATTCATCTGGCGCGTCAGTGTGAAAAGCAGATCGGTGGCGCTCAGTTCACCGGCGTTCTCAAACGATGCGCCGCGCAGATCCAGCGTGCCGTCGCTACGCAACGCACCGCTGTTGTGTATCTCTGCGGCGTTCAGCGTCAGCGCCTTATCGCCCTGCATCACGCCGTGGTTTTGCAGGCTATCTGCCGTCAGCTGCAGGGTGTTCGCCGCCATCTGACCGTCGTTAACCAGCGCCGTGCCCGTCACATTCAACTGGTCATCGGCCAGCAAACGACCCGCCGTCTGATTCGCCAGGCTGGCGTTATCGAGACGCAGATTGACGCCGTTAATTTCGCCGGCGTTAGTCAGGGCATTGCCCTTCAGCCACAGATTTCCATCGGTGGTGATCAGTCCCTGATTGGTGAGTTGCGGCAGATCGAGCGTCAGATCGCGAACGCTGTATAGCGCACCGCTGGCAAGGTTATCCAGCGCATCGGCGTGCAGGTTGAACTGGGTATTCGCCTGCAGCAGACCGCTGTTGGTGATGCGCTGCCCGTCGAGGGTCAGGCCGTCGGCCACCAGCGTTCCGCTGGACGTGATGAATTCCGGGGCGGTAAAAGTGATATTTTTGGCTTTCGCGATGCCGCTGTGGGTGATGCGTTGTCCGTGCAGAGAAATACTGTCCGCCGTGAATTCGCCGCCGCTGGTAATCCCTTCTGTGGCGCTAAACGTCAGCGTTTTCGCTGTTGATTGACCGTCGTGGTCGAGCGTCTGCGCCGTAACGTTAAGCGCCCCTTTCACCGCCTGAATGCCGTTGAGCGTGACGTTTTGCGCCTGCAACGTCAGATCCTGGCCGCTCTGGAGATGTGCATCCGCGCGAGTCTTCAGATTTTTGGCGCTGACGTTCAGCGCTCCTGCGGCATCCGTCTGGCCGTTAAGATCCGCAAGCTGCGCGGCAGTCAGCTGGATATTGCCCTGGCTGGTGGTGCGCGACCCTTTGCCGCTGGTGAGACTGTCGGCGTTGACGCTCAGCGCTTTCGCCCCTGAAAGCACACCGTTTTGCGCCAACGCGCCGGTTTTGACCGTTAGCCCGCCGTCAGCGAGCAAATCGCCGCTGTTTTGCAGCGTTTCGCTGACGTTGAGATCAACGTCCCCTTTGGCACTGAGCATGCCCTGCTGGTTTAGCGTCCCGGCATTGATCGCCAGCAAGCCGCCGCTTTGCAGCGTGCCTTTGTTGGTGAGGGTTTGACCTTGCAGCGTGACGCCGTTGCCCTGCAGCAAACCGCTGTTATTCAGCGCGCGCGTTTGTGCATCAACCCGGCCTTTTGCCGCCATTTGGCCGCTGTTATCAACGCTATTGCCGGAGATCGCCAGATTTCCGGCGGCATTGATTTGCCCCTGATTCGTCAGATTTTCGCCTTCAAGACGAACGTTACCGCTGGCATCCGCGCGGTTGCGGTTGTCCAGCACCAGCTGTTGGCCTTTAAGCGTGAGATCTTTACCCGCCGACAACGACCCGGCGTTCGCCGTAAGCGTTCCGCCGCTGGTTAGCGTGGTGCTGGCATCGCTGCCCACCGCCGCGTTGGCGACAGTTATGCCCTGTCCGCTGGTGACGCTTAGTTCACCGCGACTGCTCAGGCTGCTGCCGTTAACGGTCAGGTTGTCGCTGGCCGCCAGCGTCGTTTTTCCCTGCCCAACCAGCGTCGTGTTGGTGAGCGTCATCTCTTTCTGACTGGAGACGGCCAACGCTGCGCCGTTGCCCGATACGCCACCGCCGTTGATGTTCAGCTTACCGTTGCTGCTGAGCGTGGTATTTCCCTGGCCCACCAGCCTGGCATTCGTCAGCGCCATATCCTGGCTGCTGTTTACCGTCAGCGCGCCTTTGCTGGTCGCTCCGCCGCCAGTCGCCTGGAGTTTGCCGTCGCTCGTGAGGCGCATCTCGCCGCCGCTGGTGAGCGACGCGTTGTTTAGCGTCATGTCCTGCGTACTGGCAACGTTCAGCGCGCCGCCCGCCTGTTGGCTGCCTTTCAGCGTCACGCCTGCGCCTTTCGCGGTTAGCGATCCGCTGGCAAGACTGTTGGCGACCGTCAGTTTGCCGCTGGCATCGAGCTGAATATCGCCCTGCCGCGCGTTGAGATTCCCGAGGTTAACGCCCACGCCTTTATCGCTCGACACCAGACGAATGCGGTTTGCGTACATCCCGCCCAGCGCACCCGTATCAACCGCCACGGTCGGCGTCGCACCCTGTCCGGCAATCGCTTTGACGCTGCCGTCCGCGCTCACACGATTTGCACCGGCGGTAACGCTCAGATCGTTGGCGTGAATGGCCGCATTGACCTCGGTCGCGCGGGAGATTATCGACAGTGCATCGCTTTTGCTGGCATCCAGCCCCTGACCTTCAACCGTGATCGCCCCTTTGGTGACGTCCAGCGCCATCAAATTCCCGCTGGCATCAAACTGCGGCTTACCGGTGGTTAAGGTCACATTCGGCGTATTGATGAATCCGCAGCCGTTACACGTAATTCCGTAAGGGTTGGCGACCATCACGTTCGCCGCTTTCCCGCCGACTTCGGTATAGCCCTGAAGCTGCGAGCGACTCCCGCCCGTCACTTCGTTGATAATTCCTTTGGCTTCACGCCCCGCCTGCAAATTGGGGTTGTTCTGGATCAGGCCGCCGAGCTGGGTTGCGGTCAGACGATCGGTCGCGTTATTGAGGATTACGCCCTCTTTGCCGATGTTGTAGCTGTTGAACTGGTTATGGGAAATCCCCGCCCCGTTCGGCGTGGCGATATTCACCACCGGCACGCCGTTCCCGGCCTTGTCCATCGTGGTGTTGCCGGTCGGCGTCATTACCGCCGCAAAAGCCGGTGCCATCGGCTGCCAGATCATTACGCCGCAGACGACCCAGCTAATCAGACGCTGAGAGAAACGAACAGGAGGGTGACGGGTAGCCATAGTCGTATGATTCTCTTAAAGCATAAACGCGATGCGCCAGTTGACGCTGACGTGATCCGGGCCAAGCCAGTCAGGGTAATGCACCGGTGTACCCACCGAAATCTGGCTACTGTAGACACGGCCTGAACTGCTGAGGCCAACAGATGCGCCCCAGAGCGTGCCGGAGGCGAAGCGGTCCTCACGGTCTTTTTCGAGCCAGCCGCCGTCGAACGCGACAGTCGCGCTGACCTGTCCGATCACCGGCAACGTGAAAAGCGTGTAGCCGAGTTCATTGCGCAGATAGCCGCCGTTGTCGCCGGACAGATACTGTTCCTTAAAGCCACGCACTGAGCTTTCACCGCCGAGCGTCAGGCGCTCTGCACCGTACAATCGGTCGGGCGACCACTGGCCGTAGACGCTGGTGAGCCATCCCAGATCCTGGGTTAGCGGGCGCTGAAAACTGGCGTTCAGGCTCCATTTGCGGAACAGCGCTCGCGGCGCGTCGCCGGTTTTATCTTCATCGGTTTCGGCGTTAAACCAGGGCATGCCGTGGCTGTAGGTGGGGTTGAATGTCGCCACGCCACCGGCCATTTTTTGCGTGTGGGTGATGCCAAGGATTAGACTGGAGAGATTCCGCGTGCTGCTTTGCAGCGGCGCATCGTTGAGCCAGTTTCGGCTTGAGCGCTGCACAACGCCTGCTGCCAGACCTGTTTTCACGTCGCCGTTGCGATAGACGACCCAGGAGGCGTTAAGGCGGTGCGTTTTGGTGTCACCCCTCGACACCCACGGGTATCCAACGTTGTCGATCGTGGTGCGGTAGTTGCTCCACGCATAGCTGTAGTCCAGCAATCCATAGCCGAACGGTACGCTGACGCCCGCCTGGAAATTTTGCGCGTCATAAGCACGGACGAAATCGCTGCTGCGACCGCCGCTGACGAACCATTTATCGGCAATACCGAGCATATTATTGCCCGTCAGCGAGCCATTTAGTTGTTCTTCGCCGGTACTCTTCTGCCCGCTATTATCCAGACTGATTGATGCACTTAATGGAAATTCAGGCTGAGCGGTAAGATTAACCACTGAATAACCAGGCTGCGATGCCGGGATAATTTCAATTTGCACCGGCTGGACACGCAAACGATTAATTTGCTCCATACCTTGCTCTATATCCCGCAAATTAAGCACGCGCCCTTTCAGTCCTGGAAATGCCATTTTCAGCATCAAGGGCGTTTTACCGTCCAGGCGAATTTCAGCCAGTTTTCCTTCGAGTACGACAATATTGAGCTGACCGCTGGAAAGATCTTGTTCCGTCAGAAAGGCACGGCTGGTGATATAGCCCCGGCTGATATACCAGTCGGAAATGGCCGTGGTTAATTCGGTTATTTTTGCCATGTTCAGGCACTGGCCTTCCCACGGCGAAACCAGCGTGTGCTGGGCTTTGGCGGAAATTAAGGTCACACCCGATAAGGTGATATTATCGATACGAAAACACGGCCCAGACCCCGAGGATACTGGCTTTTCAGGAGTGGGCGCGGGTAATAAAATACTGCGTTCCAGCTCATCACGCTGCTGCTGGTTTTGTAATAACAGCTGCTGTTGCTGTTGCTGAATAGCATCACGATCGCTTGGCAAAAGAGGTGCGGCGTGTAGCGTAAAAGAAAAAACGCCTACCGATAAAATAGCGTAAATATAATTTCTGGATGAAATTATTATAAATTTGAAGGTGCTAAACGCCCTGTCCATCTTTCCCTGAATGAAAACATGTCTGAATAATTCCGAGACTATAAGGTGAGTCTCAAATAAGGGGTACAAAATTTAAGTTAAGCGTTATATTTTTGCAAAATATGTGATTTAGATTAAATATTACATTCAGCCTTCAAAAGATATTTAATATATCGGCACCGCATCAAATCCGTTTGTTTATCCCTGCGCCGCCGATACGTCATATGTGTCGCTATTCTGCCACTTTCAGTAAAACCCTGCGGTGGCTTATTAACACCACCGCAGCCAGCAATTAACCCACATGCCACCAGGCACGCGAGCATCGCTTCTTAAGATTCCAGAACTTGACTGGCGTTTTCTCATAGTGTTTCACGACGCTATCCTCGCTGACGTTAGGATCGGGGATAAAACTCGCTGGTACCTCAACAATCTTGCTGCCAGAGGCAATGTAATAGTATTTGCCAGCCTCAGGAATAAAGGAAGAGTCCGAATCGATCAGGTAGCTGCCCCTATTTTTGATCTGTGAAACGGAATACTGAGCACCAGGTTTAACCCTGCTGACGATCACTTTTCCTGTAGATTCGAGGAAATTCGATTCCAGCTGGTACCTGTCGACCATATCGTAGCAGGCATCTTTTTCATTAAATTTGTAGCTGCCCAGATAAATAGTGCCAACGTTGCCCTGCTGATTCAGGGTATAGATCGTTGCCGCATCGCTGCCCTGATAATTAGTATAATCAAGGGGTAATAACCGAGAACACGCACTTAGCGCCAGAGGAATAATGGCAGCGAGCACGATGTTTTTAATCTTCATTTTTCTTTCCTTGTCTGTGCAAAATAAGCCACCCACCCCAATCAAAAACCGGGCGGGGAGCTTATTTTGCGTGCTTTCCTTAATACCAAAAGCCTATTAAACGACCACTCTATGCCGCTTATTAACCATTAACATGGTGTGGATTTCATTCCCAGCCCGGAACTGCCCCGCCGTTAAAGATTTTTTCTGCCGCTTTCGCCACTTCCGGTGACTGATAGGACTGAATAAATTCTTTTACGTTCTCTGCATCTTTGTTGTCTTCACGGGTGACGACAATGTTCACGTAAGGTGAGTTTCCATCTTCGATAAACACGCCGTCATGGACAGGCGACAGGCCCGTTTGCTGGAGATACGTGGTGCTGATAATCGCCACGTCTACTTTTGGGTCGTCCAGCACGCGCGGGAGCTGTGCGCCTTCCAGCTCCATGATTTTCAGGTTCTTAGGATTGGCGGTGATGTCCAGCGCCGTTGGCAGCAGCCCGGTATCCGGTTTAAGCGCGATCAGCTTTTGATTTTGCAGCAGCAACAGCGCACGACCAAGATTGGTTGGGTCGTTTGGAATGGCAATCGTTGCGCCCTCTTTCAGCTCGGAAACGGATTTCACCTTGCGCGAATACCCCGCCATCGGAAAGACGAACGTATTGGCGACCGCCACCAGCTTATAGTTGTGCGCTTTGTTATCCTCGGCCAGGAAAGGGCGATGCTGGAACACGTTGGCGTCCAGTTCGCCCTGATTGGTCGCATCGTTTGGCAGGAGCGACCCGCTGAAGCCCACCAGCTCAACCTCCAGACCGTATTTCTCTTTCGCCACTTTTTTGGCAACTTCTGCCACATCTTGCTCTGCGCCGTTGATGACGCCGACTTTAATATGTTTAGCATTGCTGCCGCTTTGGTCACAGCCCGCGAGCAGCAGGCCCGCCAGCAGTAATGCGCCGAATTTCAGTTTCACGAGACCGCTCCTTTTGATAGACGTTTTCACGACTATATCGATAACGCAGCGGCGCGCGAAAAACCGAAAAGGAATCAATCAGAAGAAAAAAATCTATCCCGCTCAACGGTGCTTTTTTTCATGGGCGATGAGCCACGCTTTACGCGCTATTCCGCCGCCATACCCGGTCAACGAACCGTCTTTGCCGATAATGCGATGGCAGGGAATGACGATCGCGACTCGGTTTGCCCCATTTGCCCCCGCCACGGCACGCACCGCTGCGGGTTTGTCGATCTGTTTTGCCAGCGCCTGATAGTGGGACGTTTCGCCAAAAGGCACGGTCTGTAACGCCTCCCAGACGGTGCGCTGAAATTCGCTTCCAGGCATATCGAGAGTGACATCGAATTGCTGACGAGTGCCTGCAAAATATTCCCCCATCTCCGCTTTCATCTGACGGGTATGCCGATTTTCACCCGCCATGATTCTGGCCTTCAGCAAACGCTGTAAGTCGCTAAACTCGGTTTCCAGCATCCGCCTGTCGACAAATTCCAGCAAACAGACGCCGCGCTCCGTCGCACACACAAACATCGGGCCGAGAGGCGTGGTAAAACGATGAATCAGAATCACCTGGCGGCTTTCACTCGGCGCATGCCCCGTGAGCTTTTTACAGGTGTAGCCAAATCCGCTCAAGGATTCATAACCGCTGTCGAACGCCACGTCGGTCGCCGTGCGGCCACTTTTTAGCTCCTGCAACGCCACGTTAACCCGCTGCATCCGCTGAAATGCCTGAAAGGTCATGCCGTGGTTTTGCAAAAACCAGCGACGGACGCGTTCCGGGCCGATCCCTTTTTGGCGCAGCTCAGTGTCACTCACGCGCGCTTTGGGGTTCTCGCGCAGCATACCGAGTGCCTGCGCAATGAAATCCGGGGCGGTAAAGGCATTTTCTGTGGGACGACACACCTTGCAAGGGCGAAAACCCGCGTCCAGCGCAGATTTAAAATCATCATAAAAATCGACGTTTTCACGCTTTGGCTTGCGCGCCCGGCAGACAGAGATGCAGAAGACGCCGGTGGTTCTGACGCCCACGAAAAAGACGCCCGTGAACTCCGACGCACGGTCGAGCAACGCCTGATACCAGGTATCGCACTGGCTGCTGTCAGTGATTTTCATGGCTGAAAACTCCCGCGAAGGACTGCTCATTTTTGATCGTTAACAGTAAATCCTTTAGGCGCGTTTGTATCGAAGAATGGACAAAATTTCCCATGGAGATACGCCGCACGCCTGATACGGCGAGCGTAGCGAAATCAGCCAGAGTGGGCATACACATCACATTTAGCGGCAGGGGAACATCACGAACGAGCGCGCGGATATCCTCTTCTCGGGTCACGCCAGGCACGAAAAAGCCGTCAGCCCCCTGCGCCGCGTAAAGCTGGCCGCGACGGCGCGTCTCGTTCAGCGCGTTGTCGTCATTTAACAGAAAACCGTCGGTGCGAATATTCAGGAACATTTCAGGGCACGCTTGACGAATTTGCCCGAGCTTTGTGGCAAATGCAGAAGCATTTTCCGGCTGACGTACGCCCTCAATCACCCGGCTGTCTTCAAGATTGACGCCCACAACGCCGAGCTGCGCCAGGCGCTGGATGTTTTCTATGATGCCGTTTGTCGTTTCGCTGTACCCGGATTCCAGATCGACGCTAAGCGGCAACGTGGTGACCGCCCCAATGCGCGTCACCATAAACAACAGCTCATCAAACGAGATCGCCTCGCCGTCTTCGTAACCCAGCAGGGCAGCAATCGCCGCGCTGGATGTGCCGAGTGCAAGATATCCAGCCTGGTGTGCCGCCAGTGCGCTGATGGCATCCCAGACGTTGGCGATAATGAGCGGTGCAGGTTGGTGATGAAGCGCGGCAAAATTCATGGTTGTCTCCGGTTATAGGGTGTGCCGGATGAGTGTGGCGCGTTCGGCTCATCCCCCACAACCGAAAATCGGACGACCATTTTTACGCGCTACGGATGCGCATTATCCCGGCGCAGCGGCGATTCGCGTAAAAACCATGACAGAGCAAACGCCAGCACCATAATCCCAGCCGCAATCATAAATACGGCGTGGATCGCAGAACCAAACGCGTCAAGATAGCCCAGGCGCAGGGCATCCGGCAGATGGTGAATAGCGACAGGATTGAGTTCGCGCGGCAGTTCTGTACCTTCCGGTAAGCGTTCAATCAGTCCCGATTGCAGAACATGCGTGAACACAGCACCAAACAGCGCGACGCCAATCGCCCCGCCAATCGAGCGGAACAGCGTCACGCCGGATGTCGCCACGCCGTACTGGCTGGACGAGACGCTGTTTTGTACCGCCAGCACCAGCACCTGCATCACCAGCCCTAACCCCATTCCCAATACGCCGGTAAACAAGTACAGCTGCCAGGTCGGTGAATCAATGGTAATCCGTGTCAGTAACGCCATACCGATCACGCCCAAAAGGGTGCCGAGAATCGGAAACAGCCGGTATTTTCCGGTGCGGCTGATGATGCGCCCGCTGATGATAGAGGTCAGCAGCAGGCCGCCCATCAGTGGAATCAACTGCAGCCCCGCCTGCGTCGGGGTGGCATTTTTGACCACCTGCAAATAGAGCGGCAGGAACGTCACTGAGCCAAACAGCGACATTCCGATAATAAAGCCGATCAGACTGCACAGCAGAAAGCTGCGATCGCGGAACAGCGACAGGGGAATAATCGGCTCCCACGCCAGCCGCTCCTCATAAATAAACCCGGCAATCCCCGTCAAGCCGAAGGCTAAAATGCACCATAGCTGCGGATCGCTCCACTCGCGTATTGTGCCCCCTTCGGTGGTGAAAAGAATAATGCACAGCAGCGCCATGCTGAGATAAAACGCCCCCAGATAGTCGATCTCATGCGCGCTGCGTTTGCTACTGCTGTGGAACACCGCACCGATCACCAGCAGGGCGAATAGCCCAAGCGGCAGGTTGATATAGAAAATCCAGCGCCAGGAGGCGTGCTGCACGATAAACCCGCCGATCAGTGGCCCGATAACCGTAGCCAGACCAAACACGCCGCCAAACAGCCCCTGATAACGGCCGCGATCGGCGGGGGGAATGACATCGGCCACCGCGGCCATGCTGATCACCATCAACCCACCGCCGCCCAGGCCTTGCAGAGCGCGCATCAGCACTAGCTGGGTCATATTTTGCGCCAGCCCGCAGAGCGCGGAGCCCACAAGGAAGAGTACAATCGCGATTTGCAGAACAATTTTTCGGCCAAACAGATCGCCAAATTTACCGTATAAAGGCACCGCTATCGTTGAGCTGAGAATATAGGCGGTCACCACCCACGAGAGTTTATCCAGCCCGCCCAGCTCCCCGACAATCGTCGGCAGGGCAGTGGATACAATGGTCTGGTCGAGCGCCGACAGCAACATCACCAGCAGCAATGCGCTGAACAGCAGACGCACCGATGGCGCGTTTTGTTGCACAGCGTTTTGGGTTTGAGTCGAAGGTTCAGACTCCATAAAACACCACTTGAAATTAATTAATGAGATAATTAATATTCATCCAAGTGATGAACCACGTCAAGGAATCCGCGTACTATGCCAGCACAAAAGGACCATTCTGAATCCACGCCGCAAAGCCGTCGCCCCGGACGCCCGCGTGGAACAAAGCCCACAGCCACCGGCCGGGAACGATTGCTGGACATTGCCCTTGACCTGTTTTCCCGCCAGGGCATCGCGAATACGTCCCTCAACGCCATTGCGAAAGAAGCGGGCGTGACGCCAGCAATGCTGCATTACTATTTCAATTCTCGTGAGCAATTACTCGACGCCATGGTCGAGGAGCGTTTCCTGCCACTTCGCAGCGCGATCGGCGCGGTTTTTGACGCAAACCCAGATGATCCCGTCACGGCATTGACATTGATGGTAAAAAAACTGGCAGAACTCGCCGGGCAATATCACTGGTTTGCGCCGCTGTGGATGCAGGAAGTGATTGGCGAAATGCCGGTGCTGCGCACCCATCTGCAGGCACGCTTTGGAGATGATAAATATCAGGCGACGCTTGCCAATATTGCGCGCTGGCAGCAGGAAGGCAAATTGAACCGCGAGCTTGCGCCAGAGTTGCTCTTCACCACCCTATTAAGCCTGGTGCTGGTGCCGTTCTCGCGGATGCGAAACGACGAAAGGTTAAAAGCGCTCTCACCGGAGATTATCGTGAGACATGCGCTTGCGGTGATTGGCGAGGGGATCGGCGGTTAGAGCGCTTTCGACAGGTAATGCCGCTGCATGCCCTTTTGCGGAAAATCATCCAGCGTCATTTGCAGCCGATAGCCCTGCTTTTCATAAAACGGGCGGGCCTGAAAGCTAAACGTGTCCACCAGCGCATGGAGGCATCCCATGCGTTTTGCCTCTTCTTCGGCGGCCTGCATAATTTGGCTCCCAAGTCCGGTGCCGCGCGCATCGCTGCTAACCCACATATAGTCAATGTTCAGCCATTCTCCTTTGCGGTTGCCAATCAGCCCACCGATCATCACGCCCTTTTCATCACGCGCATAAACCGCAACGTCGCCGCTCACGTTGGCAAAGTTAATAAACTGACGGTTGTAAGAGCGTAATCCGCTCAGGAGTTCATCATTCTCATGTGCGGTAATCGTGTTGGTGACGCTCAGTTGCATTTTATCTCCTTGTTTTTAGCCCAATGATTCTCTCAAGAATAATGTGCGGGTCCCGCGAATACATATTTTTTCAGGCAATAGAGAGCGGCAAAATCTGCGGCTACGCTTAAAACGTCTCATACCCGCGAACGATCAATTTCATACTTTCGACTTGAATCGCAACCATGAATGTAACGATATATTTCAGAAGACAATGCGTGTTTTTTTCGGGGGTTTCAATGAAAGTTGCACACCTGTTTTGCCTGGTTGTCTGTTTGCTTTTTGCCGCCTTCGCCCATGCGAAGGAGACGCGAGATCCGGCTAAAGATGAGAAAATTAAACAAGTCGTGATGAAAGATATCAAAAAAGTCTGTTCGCCTCAGAGTAAGCAGACGGATAAAGAGTGGCAGACCATGATTATGTCATCGGAGGCGAATAAGCTGCTGATTAAAAACGCCGTGCTGGCGATGGAACGCGACAATCTGGACAACTACTGGGAGGCGGTTGGAAAGGTCGATTGCATGGAGGATTACTGAGCGTGAAGCCTAAGCTTCACGCTTTTTTTTAACGCTTGCGGATATCCGGAATAATCAAATCACCACGCAAAACGTATGAGCCGAGCATCTGCGTTTTTTCATTGAGCCACGCCACAATACGCGCCGCCATGGCATCCATCGAATATTCAATCGCCGGAATTGTTGGAATCCCAGGCAGATGCAGCGAACCGGCCAGACTAAAGACCATGATGTCTTCCGGCACCGATTTATTGAACGCCTGCAGCTGCGGGATCACGCGATGTGCTTCTTGCTCATCAGCCACCAACAGCGCATTAAAATTCAGCGTCGTGGCGTTATTGAGCAATTCCTGCAACGCCACGGATGACGATGTGGCATCCATAAACACCAGATTACGATTAAACGGCAGGAAGTTTTTCTCCAGCGCGTGTTTGTAACCGAGCAGCACCTGATCGGCAAAACCACTGCCCTGCGGCTGGATCAGCGCAATCTGGCGGCGGCCCTGGCTGGTCAGATAATTACAGGCGGTTTCGGCGGCAAAGGCGTGATCAAACTGGATGCTATTGGCGTTATCTGACTCCATGCAGTCCACCAGAATGACGTTTTCCTGATCGACTTGCAGAGGGAAGCGCGCACCGATAATCAGAATGTCATCGCACAGTCCGCAGGAGAGTTCATCAAGTGCATTAAGCACTTCACTTTTCGTGTTTGCGAAGCGCAGCAGCAGGTGTTTTTGATGCTGACTGAGGTGTTTTTCCAGCGCGTACAGATAGCCCGTCGTCTGGTTGATATTATCCTGCGCGCAAATAACACCGATACAGCCGGTCGATTGGCTCAGCAGCGACTGCGCAATGACGTTTGGCCGATAGTTCAGCTCATCAGCCGCTTTTAATACGGCCTCACGGCTGGCTTCCTTAACGCCGCGCGACCCGCTCAACACCCGTGATACCGTGGCTTTTGACACCCCGGCCAGACGTGATACATCGTTGATTGTAGACATCATATTCCCCTGACAGGCCCCACGTAGCCTGTAATTCCCGTTACCGCTTCGGCTCACAATATAGCCAATCAGGAGTATATCCGTTTCCGTTTTCCATGGAAACCGATTTTCCGTTTCCACTCATTTTGATATTGAAAACGCCAAATTTCGTGACGCAAATCCTATTAATAAGCCCCGTGAGTAACGGACTTTGAAGGATGTCACACTTCTGTCCTTTATGAATGGAAACCGGTTTCCATATGTTATCCAATCAGCCCCGCAATAACTTTTTACATTTATAGGATGGTTGTCGATGTTCAAGATTATGCTGTGCTGCTCTGCCGGGATGTCCACCAGCCTGCTGGTGAGGAAAATGGTCGAGGCAGCAGAAGAACGCGGTCTACCTGTGAAAATTGATGCGTACGGCGTGTCCGAATTTGATACGCAGTTTCCGCAATACCAGGTCGTGCTTCTCGGACCCCAAGTGAAATACATGTTAAAGACACTCGCAGACAAGGCTGCTACGCAAGGTATTCCGGTACAAGCCATCGATATGATGGACTACGGAATGCAGCGTGGTGATAAGGTTCTGGACTACGCTCTGTCGCTCATCGAAGCGGCACACTAAGAAGGTGTTCTCATGAGTTCGTTATATCAATCCATGGTTGCGGTGATCGAGCAGTCCATCACCCCGCTGGCGGCCAAACTGGGTCAGCAAAAGTACGTGATTGCGATCCGTGACGGCTTTACCGCCGCCCTGCCGTTTATGATCATCGGCTCGTTTATGCTGGTGTTCATCTTCCCGCCGTTCTCCGCGGATACGACCAACAGCTTTGCACGCGGCTGGCTTGATTTCTCCCAGACCTACCGCGAACAGCTGATGCTGCCGTTTAACCTCAGCATGGGCGTAATGACCTTCTTTATCTCGGTGGGCATTGGTGCAAGCCTGGGCCGCCAGTTTAATCTCGATCCGGTGATGTCAGGCCTGCTGGCGTTTATGGCGTTCCTGCTGGTCGCCGCCCCTTATGCCGACGGCAAAATCTCCACGCAGTACATGTCCGGCCAGGGCATTTTCACCGCGTTGATTACCGCTATCTACTCCACCCGCGTTTATGCGTGGCTGAAGGAAAACAAAGTAACAATCCGTCTGCCGAAAGAAGTCCCAACCGGCGTGGCGCGCTCCTTTGAAATCCTGATCCCTGTGATGGTCGTTATCGGTACGCTGCACCCGCTGAACCTGTTCATCGAAGCGCAGACCGGCATGATTATCCCGCAGGCGATTATGCATCTGCTGGAGCCGCTGGTTTCTGCATCGGATTCCCTGCCAGCCATTCTGCTCTCCGTGCTGCTGTGCCAGATCTTCTGGTTCGCAGGTATCCACGGCTCGCTGATTGTCACCGGCATTATGAACCCGTTCTGGATGGCGAATCTGTCGGCAAACCAGGCTGCACTGGCAGCTGGCGCGGCGCTTCCACACGTTTATCTGCAAGGTTTCTGGGATCACTACCTGCTGATCGGTGGCGTGGGCTCAACTCTGCCGCTGGCATTCCTGCTGTTGCGTAGCCGTGTGGCGCACCTGCGTACTATCGGCAAAATGGGTGTGGTGCCAAGCTTCTTTAACATCAACGAACCGATTCTGTTCGGCGCACCGATCATCATGAACCCAATGCTGTTCCTCCCGTTCGTTTTTGTGCCGTTGATTAACGCCTGCCTGGCGTATGGCGCAACTAAACTCGGCTGGATCGCACAAGTTGTATCTCTGACGCCATGGACTACGCCTGCCCCAATCGGCGCATCGTGGGCCGCCAACTGGGCGTTTAGTCCGGTCGTGATGTGCGTTATTTGTATGGTGATGTCAGCAATCATGTATCTGCCGTTCCTGCGTGCTTACGAGCGTTCTTTGATGAAAAACGAAGAACAAAAAGCCCAGGCAACCGTGGGTGCAGCTGAACCAGCCAGTAATTAAGTAAAAGAGGAAGCATCATGAAATATTCATTTCCCGATAACTTTTGGTGGGGTAGCGCAAGCTCCGCGTTGCAGACCGAAGGGGACCGCCCAAGCGACGGAAAGGGACTGACCACCTGGGATTACTGGTTCGGCCGCGAGCCAAACCGTTTTCACCAGGGCGTGGGGCCGCAGGATACCTCAACGTTCTGTCAGAACTGGAAAGCGGATATTCAGCTGTTGAAGCAGCTGAGCCATAACAGCTTTCGCACCTCGATTAGCTGGGCGCGTCTGATTCCAGACGGTGTCGGTGAAGTGAATCCGCAGGCGGTAGACTTCTACAATCAGGTGTTCGACGAGCTGCTTGAACAGGGCATTACGCCGTTCATCACCCTGTTCCACTTCGATATGCCGATGGCGATGCAGGAGATTGGCGGCTGGGAAAACCGTGACGTCGTGGCGGCGTATTCCCGCTACGCACAGATTTGCTTTGAGCTGTTTGGCGATCGCGTGCTGCACTGGTTTACCTTCAACGAGCCGATTGTGCCGGTAGAAGGCGGTTATCTTTACGACTTCCATTATCCGAACGTGGTTGATTTCCGTCGTGCGGCGACCGTCGCGTACAACACGGTGCTGGCTCATGCGCAGGCGGTTCGCGCCTTCCGCGCCGGGCATTATCCCGGTGAAATTGGCATCGTGCTGAACCTGACGCCGTCGTATCCGCGGTCGCAAAACCCGCAGGATGTGAAAGCCGCGCACTACGCGGACCTGATGTTTAACCGCAGCTTCCTTGATCCGGTTCTGCGCGGCGAATATCCGGCCGATTTGGTCGCGCTGTTGAAGTCCTACGATCAGCTTCCTGCCTGTCAGCCTGACGACAGCGCGGTGATTGCGGAAGGCACCATCGATTTGCTGGGCATTAACTACTATCAGCCGCGTCGCGTGAAATGTCGTGACAGCGCGGTGAATCCTAAGGCGCCGTTTATGCCGGAGTGGTTCTTTGATAATTACGAAATGCCAGGCCGTAAAATGAATCCGTACCGTGGCTGGGAAATCTACGAGCCGGGTATTTACGATATTCTCGTTAATCTGCGCGAAAATTACGGCAACCCACGCTGCTTTATTTCTGAAAATGGTATGGGTGTCGAAAACGAGCAGCGTTTTATTGAAAACGGTCAAATTAACGATCAGTATCGTATCGACTTTATTTCCGAACATCTTAAATGGGTACATAAAGGCATTAGCGAAGGCAGTAATTGTCTTGGTTACCATATGTGGACATTTATTGATAACTGGTCATGGTGTAATGCGTATAAAAACCGCTACGGCTTTATTCAGCTGGATTTGGCGACGCAGAAACGCACTATTAAGAAAAGTGGAGAATGGTTTGCTGCCACGTCTCTGAATAATAGTTTTGATAAAGAGTAATGAATGATGATCGCATTAGAAGAAGCCGTAATGGAAATTATCGTCAATGCGGGTCAGTCGCGCAGCCTGTGCTTTGAAGCACTGCACGCTGCGCGTCAGGGCAATCTTGACGAAGCGAAGAGTCTGCTGCGCGAGGCCGATGGCTACGCGCGCCAGGCGCACCATATGCAAACCAAGCTCATCGAACAGGACGCGGGCGAAGCCCGTCAGCCGATGACTTTAATTATGGTGCATGCCCAGGATCATTTAATGAACTCGCTGCTGGCCCGTGAATTATCCGAAGAGATTATTCACCTGTATCAGCGTTAATAATTAAATATCAGTGATGGAGAAATCGTTACGATAATACTGTAGACCCTCTGTACCTATAAAATATCGACCCCCCTTATTTTGGTGATAGCGACAATTCATGTCAGTCCAGAATGGGACGGTTATTGTCTGAATAAAATTTAAATATATTGAGATGACAATGAAAATTATTAAAAAACTTCCATTAACAATGGCGGTTATCGCCGCGCTTTGCCCAATTTCTGTACTTGCGCAGGATTTCACACAAGAGCAAATCGACGCCATTGTGGCCAAAGCGGTGGATAAAGCCCTGGCAGATCGTCAGGCAAAAATGGACGCTGCCGTCGCCAAAAAAGTCGACGTGGTGACGGAGCCGCAAAGCGCGGCGCAATCACCGGATATGGCGATTCCCTTTGGCGTTAAATTTACCGGTTATGCCCGCTACGGCGCGCACTTCCAGGCTGCCGACCAGAAATACGTCGCCGTCGACGGTTCCTATAACGGCGGCTCCGCGATTGGTCGTCTGGGTAACGAAGGCAACGGCGGTGAATTCCAGCTCTCGAAAGCCTTCAAAGGCGAGAACGGCGCGATCTGGGACATCAACGTCATGATCGACCACTGGGGTGACGAAGTTAACCTCAAAAAAGCCTACGCTGGCGTGACCAATATTATGGCATCCAACCCGAACGCCTATTTCTGGGCCGGTCGTGATTTCCACCAGCGTCCGCAACAGGGCATCAACGATTACTTCTGGATGAACCACGACGGCCAGGGCGCCGGGGTGAAGAACTTCGACATCGGCGGCGTGCAGTTTGACGTCGCAACGGTCGCCGCCGTTGAATCCTGTAATCCGGAAATTGAAAACGATGGCTCTAACCCATCGCGCATTTCCTGTACCGGCGGTTCCGGCACGGGCGATAAAGGCAACTATGCGGCAACCTCCAAAATTCACGGCATGAAAGTTGGTCCGTTGGATCTGGAACTGTACGCCAACTACGGCTTTGACTCGAAAGCCATCGAAAGCGATGAACGCCTGAACGCCTGGCAGGGCGGCGTGGTGCTGAGCCACACCAACGACAGCGGCGTGAACAAAGTGATCGCCCGTTACTCTGATAACTCAGACAACAGCGTGTTCAACAAAACCGAAGACTTGACCACGGTATACGCTAGCTTCGAAGGGTTGTATAAATTCACCCAGGCTACACAGGTGGAATACATCCTGGCCTTCCACGACTATGACAATAGCCGCGACAACACCGACAACCGCAAAAACTACAACGCGATTGTGCGTCCAATGCACTGGTGGAACGACGTTCACTCTACCTGGCTGGAAGCAGGCTGGCAGCATGTTGACTATGACAACGGCGGCGATAACAAAGGCTGGAAGCTGACGCTTTCCCAGAACATGTCTATCGCAATGGGACCGGAATTCCGTCCGATGCTGCGCTTCTACGTGACCGGCGGCAAGGTGGATAACGAGCGTACCGCGCGCGTAAATGGCACCAAAGACGAAACGCTCGACGATTTCAACGTTGGCGCGATGTGGGAAGCCTGGTTCTAAGCAAGGCAAAAGCAAAACGGCAGCCAGGCGGCTGCCGTTTTTGGTGTCCGCCCCCTCTTCCCGTGGGAGAGGGCTGGGGTGAGGGCATCAGACCGCACAAGGCAAAAGCAAAACGGCAGCCACACGGCTGCCGTTTTTAGTGTCCGCCCCCTCTCCCCGTGGGAGAGGGTTGGGGTGAGGGCATCAGGTTACGCCGATGTCCGCCCGCGCCTTCTCGAATCCATCGAAATCAGCACAACCGACGAAACAATCAAAAACGTCCCCAGCCAGTCCGGCAACGAAAACGCCACGCCTAGTAGCATTACGGAAAGCAGCGCGCTGCTGAGCGGTTCGGCGCAGCTCAAAATACTCGCTTTAGGTCCGCCGATCATCTGCGCGCCTTTCAGATACAGGCTGAATGTCAGCGCCGTGCCGATCACCACTAGATAGAAAAACGCCAGCAGCAGGCTGCCATCGATCACAAACGTGGTTCCGCGTCCGGCGTAGAACGGTGTAAGCATCAGCCCTGCGAGCAGCATACTCCAGCCGACAATCGGCAGCGTGCCGTAACGGGCAATCAGCGTGGAGGGATAGGTGGTGTAAAACGCGGCGGCAAAGGCTGAAGCGATACCCCACGCAAGCGCGGCCGGGGAAATGGTGAGCGACGTCGGATCGCCGTGCGTGACCAGCAGGAATGTGCCGATAAGCGACGTCATAATCGCCGCGAAGACAAATATCCCAGGACGCTTTTTACGCACCAGCGCGAACCACGCCACGATAATGGTTGGCGATAAAAATTGCAGCACGGTGGCGGTGGCGGCGTTGGATTTCTCAATCGTCACCAGGAAAGTGAGCTGCACGACCAGTGCGCCGAAAAGCGAAAAAATCAGCAGGCTAAGGGCGTCTTTGCGATTTTTGATGACCGAGAAAATTTTGTCGCCGTGGACGAAGGATAATGTCAGCAGAATCACGCCGGTGAACAGCAGGCGGATCATAGTTAAATACGGCGAGGAGATCTGGCTTTTCTCCATGATGTACTGCGCGCAAACCCCTGAACTCCCCCATAAAACGGCGGCGATCAGGACGTTTAGCATCCCTTTTCTTGTGGAACCCATGTTCTCCCCTGCGATGTATTGGTCTCTTTTTCGGTCAACAGCATAGCATGGGATTTTACCTGATGCGGTGCGGTCTGAAGCCCTCACCCCGGTCTGTACACCCACGGGGAGAGGAAGAAAATGCGTCACTCACTCCGCTACGGGAGATAACGTGCATGATTCCCTCTCCCTATTGGAGAGGGTTAGGGGAACCTACTTCGCCTTTACTTTTCCCGCCACCAGCAGCGCGGTGAGCAACATCAGCGTGCCGGACAGCACCAGCGGCGACGTCAGGCCTAAATTATCCAACGCGTAACCGCCTACTGCGGCACCACAGGTATTCGCCAGCTGAATGACAGCCACCTGGATAGATCCGGCTTTTTCTGCCTGATCGGCGAGAGAGCGGGTGATCCACGTTGACCAGCCAACCGGCACCAGCGCGAAGGCAAAGCCCCAGATAATCGCAATCGCAGACGCCACCCACTTATCGCTGCCCCAGAAAATCAGCACGGCGGCGCTTATCGCCAGCACCAGCGGTGCGCCTGCCAGCGCCACTTTCAGCGAGCGTTTCAGGAACTGTGCCGACAGTGACGTACCGACAAAACTGGCGATACCAAAGCTCAACAGCACCAGAGTCAGGCCGTCGACGTCAAAGCCCGAAAGCGTGGTGAAAATCGGACGAATATAGGTGAAGAACGCAAACTGCCCGGCAAAGGCCATAAAGATGGCGGTCATCCCCGCCAGCACGCCAGGGCGTTTGAGCAGGCTAAACATATTCTCTTTGTGGTGCGCAGGCTCACCTGGCAGCGACGGCAGCGCTTTCCACACCCAGAAAATACACAACACGCCCATCACCGCTGCGCCGTTAAACACATTGCGCCAGCCAATGATTCCGCCGAGGAAACTGCCCAGCGGCGCGGCGATCACCAATGCGATTGAGACTGCGCCAAAGATAACGGACAGCGCTTTTGGCACTTTGCGCGCCGGCACCAGGCGCATCGTCAGCGACGCCGACATCGCCCAGAATCCGCCTAATCCCAACCCCAGGCAGGCTCGCCCCAACAGCAGCAGGGTAAAGTTATTGGCAAACGACACCAGCACGCAGGAGAGTGTTAACAACACCGCGAACAAAATGACCACTTTGCGGCGATCGACAGTCCCGATGACCTGGGTGATAAACAGGCTGGCGAACATTGCAACAAATGCCGTGACGGTAACGGACTGGCCGGCCACGCCTTCGGAAATCCCCAGATCCTGCGCCATCGGCGTGAGCAGACTAACCGGCAGAAATTCCACGGTAATCAGGCAGGCGACGCAAAACGCCACGGAAAAAACCGCCGACCAGTTCGGGCGCGAGACCTCTTTGGTATGCGGTGTGGGCGTTGATGGAGTGTGTTCTGTCATGGCGTTACCTGATGATAAACGTGCGGAAAAGTCGCACAGTTTAGCATCAAAAGTGTGACCAATTTAACGTTTTGACAACTTTTGTGCTTTTGGCTGGGCGGCGCGGCCAGCCCATTTTGATGCCGATACGCTGCCCGACAAGACGGATAGCGCTTGCGTGCATCCGATGAAATCAGTGCAAAAAGAACACGCCCTCTTCCGGCAGGAACAATTGGTTGTAGCGCAGCTGGAAGGCGTTCAGCTCATGCGCTTCCGGCTCCATCTCGCGCATAAAACCGAGCGCCAGGCGAATTTGTGCGTCGGTTATTGGCGCGGCCAGACGCGCTTTGCGCAGCAATCGATGCCAGGTTTGCAGATTATCTTCGCTGCCATCAACGATGCAGACCTGCCAGATTAGGAGTACCTGCGCGGCGTTTTGCAGATGAGCCTCATCCGGACGCTCAAGATAGCGGATAAACTCATTGCCTGCGGTTTTACCAAACTGGTCAATCATCGATTCCAGCGGCACCGGCGTGATACCCAGACGTTCACTTAAACGTTTGATGGCGCGGCGGGAATCGGACGTCAGGATGCGAAATCCAACGATAAACACCACTGCGAGGGTGGCCAGCATTATCCAGACCATGCGTTCTCCTTAATTTTAGCCGCTCATGATATCGGGAAACGCGTAGGGTCAACAGCGGGCGACACGATAATAGTGAACTTGAAAAAACGGGAAAGGTGTCGAAACAGAAACGGCAGGCTTGAAGAGCGACGCTCTGGTCAAAAGGCATAAAAAAGCCCGGCGGTCAGCCGGGCAACGCATTACTGCATACTCAAGCCATTTTCAGGCGCTGGATACGTTTCTCGCGGCGGATTTTGCGCTCTTCCAGTACCGCGACCATCGCCATCAGGCAGATACAGGCAATCGCGGCGGCGTCCAGCGCGGCGAAGGTGCCCGCCCAGCCGGTCAGACCGAAAATTGGGGTGCCGTCGGCAATCATTCCCAGGCCTAATTTTGCGAAACTGTCGCCGATCAGATAGGCGAAGGTGCCTTTAATCCCATCGGCTGCGCCGATCGCTTTTTTCGGCACAAATCCGACGGCCGCGACGCCAATCAATAGCTGCGGGCCAAACACCAGGAAGCCAAGCGCGAACAACGACGCCAGATACACATATTGATTGCTGGCGTGCTGATAAACACCGAGCGTGGCGATGATCAGTGCCAACGCAACACACGCTACCAGCGCGCGGCGACCGTTTGCCAGATCCGACAGCCAGCCCCACAGCAGCGTGCCAACCAGCGCACCCACTTCAAACAGGGTAAAGCCCTGAATCGCCACCTCTTTCGACAGCTTTAGCTCCTGGAAGGCATACACGGTAGACCACTGATCGATACCGATGCGTACCACGTAAAGGAAGATATTGGAGAAACACAGCAGCCAGATGACTTTGTTTTTCAGCACATACTCCACGAAGATCTGCCATTTGGTCATCGACTCATCTTCGGCTTCTTTGTCTTCTTCGCTCAGCTCTTCGTCAAACAGCTCTTCCGCTTTGCCCAGGCCATAGGATTCCGGGGAGTCGCTGCCGTAGCGCAGGCCGATAAAGCCCACAATCAGCGCGATAATCGACGGGAAGATAAACATACCAATGACGTGACCGTCGAACAGGACGTTTGCGCCGAACAGCGCCACGCCTGCTGCACCCGCCCCGCCGAGGTTGTGGGAGATATTCCACATGCCGAGGTAAGACCCACGCTTGCGGCGCGGCGTCCATTTGGTGATGGTCGAATAGCTGCACGACCCGCCGGTGCTCTGGAAGAATCCGCTCAGGGCATAGAACGCGATCATCATAAACAGGCTGACCGAGCCGGTGCCCATGCTGGCGCTAAAGCCGAGCATACAAATGGCAGAGAGGATCAGCATAAACGGCAGGAACTGTTTGGTATTTTTGCCGTCCGCGTAATAGGACACCACCGTTTTGCCTACGCCGTAGGTGATGGAAAAGCCCAGACCGATCATCCCCAGCTGCGTCATGCTCAGCCCGTAAGTGGTGATCATGTCGTTCTGTGCGATGTTGAAGTTTTTGCGGATCAGGTACATGGTCAGGTAGCCGATAAAGACCACCAGATAGGACTGCATGAACGGCTTAAACCACATCTTGCGCCGCACATCGAGCGGCAGATCCAGGGTCGGCTTGCGCACCTGATTGAGGAAGGCCAGCATGGGTATCTCCTGAGCTGATTTTTTGTCCTGCGAATGGCTGGCATTGTAAAAATCAGCGGAGAGACTCGCCTGAGACAGCGTCCAGGCGAAACCGAGAAAATTTCTTAGTTTTGCCCCGGTTGGGGTGAAAAGGTGAGGCACATCACGCTTCGTTCACCGCGCGCGGGGCTTGAGCATTCAAAAAGGGCAACAACAAGAGGGCAGAAATCCCCGCCGCGATGGCGATGACCGCAAAGAAACCGCTCCAGTGCCAGACGTCGATCACCCGCGCCAGCGGCCAGCCAGAAAGCGACGCACCCAGATAGGCAAACAGGCCGACAAAGCCCGTTGCCGCGCCCGCCGCCTCTTTGTGAGAACACTCTGCCGCCGCCATGCCGATCAGCATTTGCGGGCCGAACACGAAGAAACCGGTGGTGAAGAAACACGCCGCCTGCATCACATAGCTGGCGAACGGCATCAGCCATAGCGACCCCACGGAGAGCAGGATCCCGGCGGCAAAAATCAGGTTCATCGGGCCACGATTGCCATTGAACAGTTTGTCCGACCCCCAGCCTGCGACCAGCGCGCCGATAAAACCGCCCAGCTCAAACATCGTCACCGCCGAGTTGGCCGTCACCAGATCCACGCCCAGCGTCTCGGACATGTACAAATTGCCCCAGTCGTTGATCGCCGCGCGCACCACGTACACCAGCACGTAGCACAGCGATAACAGCCAAATGTACGGATTCAACAGTACGTATTTGGTGAGGATCTCTTTGCGGGTAAGTCCTGCCCCCTCCTGCTGCTGGGCGATTTCCATTTCGTCATGCCGCCAGTCGCCCACCTCCGGCAGACCGACGGTTTGCGGCCTGTCGCGCAGACGCCAGCAAAGGAACAGCCCGGCGAGAATCGCCAGCCCGCCCGCAATCATCATCCCGGTCCGCCAGCCGTAGTGCAGCGCTGTCGCACCAACCACCATCGGGATCAACGCCCCGCCGACGTTATGCGCCGTATTCCAGATAGCCCACCAGCCGCCGCGCTCGTTACGCGAATACCAGGTGGTCAGCAGACGGGCGCACACCGGCGCGCCCCATCCCTGGAAAAAGGCGTTCAGCGCCCACAGCAACGCAAACGCCCACAGCGACGTCGAAAAGCCGAACAGGATATTCACCACGCCGGTGGCAATCAGCCCAAGGCCCATAAAATAGCGGGCGTTGGAGCGGTCGCTGACGATGCCGGAGAAAAATTTCGACAGCCCATAAGTGATGTAAAACAGCGTTGCCAGCAGGCCGATATCGGTGCGCGTCATCACGCCGCTGGCGAGAATTTCCGGCGCGGCGGCGTTAAAGCTTTTGCGGGTGAAATAGAACAGCGCGTAGCCCAGCCAGATGGTCATCAAAATATGGCGTCGCCAGTAGCGATAGCGCGCGTCGATTTCCGCTTTATCGCCCATCGGCGCGGCGTTTGCAGGCGTTTTTAGGAAGGTAAACATCATCGGTCCTTAGGCAACGCGTCGCGGCAAACTGACGCTGACGCGCGTGCCGTGGGTGCATGAAATCGCCAGCGTGCCGCCAAGCGCCGTCACGCGCTCGCGCATCCCCGCCAGGCCAAAGCCCTGCTGGCCTGACCCTGCCGGCAAGCCGCAGCCATCGTCTTCGATAAGCAGCATTAGCCGCTCATCCTGTTGCCAGCCCTTCAGCGTCACCGCGCGGGCGTTAGCGTGCTTGACGATATTATTCAGCCCTTCCTGACAGACGCGGAACAGCGTGACGCGCTGGCCTTCGCTCAGGGTTGATTCGTCAATGTGCCATTCGAGATGGCTGACGATACCGCGACTTTCCAGCTCCATCTCACGCATCAGAGAACGCACCGCCTGTTCAAGCGTGAGGTCGTCGAGCTGGCGCGGACGTAAACGCCCAAGCAAACGGCGCACCGAATCGTACACCCCGAGCGAAAGCTGCTCGATATGCGCCCCGCTCTGGATCACGCCGCCGTTTTCCGGCGCAAGGCGCTGAACAATCCCTGCCTGGGTGCGAATGGCGGTAATTGTCTGGCCGATATCGTCGTGCAGTTCGCGCGCCACTTCCTGCCGCACGCTCTCTTCGGTTTCGACCAGCCGTTCTGCCAGACGTCGGTTGCGTGCCAGCTCGTTTTGCAATGACTGATTGAGTTCACGCAGGCGCTGAATACCCGCGCCCAGCAGCAGCCCGGTCAGGCTTTGTGCCAATAGCGAGAGCAATAAATCGACGGGATGATCGTGCCAGGTCTGGCTGGCAATCAGGGCGATAGCGTTCATCAGCGTGGCGATAAGCGCCCCTTGCCAGCCGTAGTGCCACGCCAGCGCAATAATCGGCAACGCCAGACAAAACGGCGTAAAGCGCGAAAGCTCAGCGGGCAGGCCGAGCTGTAGCCAGAGGCTGACCACAAACAGCAGCAGATACCAGATCAGATGCCGGGCGCGCCAGTTCACCGGCTGGGAAACCAGCGCAGGGCCGAGCGGCTGCCAGACGGTGCTGGTGAGATAGTGCCAAATCACGAGGCAAGTCGGCGCGAGCGTCAACCCGCCGGTGAGCGTCAGTAGCAAAGCGTTGAGCATGTCTTGCTGGCCTAACCACGGCAGTGACTGCAGGAGCGCGGCGGCAATCAGCGCCGCGCCCTGACCGAGCAACGTGCGCCAGTCACGCTGGTGGCGATAGCGCGAGATCAGCGCCACGGGCAGGAGCGTCAACACGCCGCCGAGAATCAGCAAAGGCAGGTGCGCCAGCGCCACTTCCTGTGCGAGCCAGAACAGCATTAACCATTCCGCGCCCAGCAACACGGGCCAGTAACCGCGCGGGCATTGCAGCATCAGCCCGAGGCGCAGGCCAAACGGGAACAGCAACACGGCCAGTTCGGGCCGTTCGACCAGATGCAGGCTGATGCTCCACAGGCAAAACCAGGCGGCAGAGAAGATAAAGAAGCTTGCGACACCGGAGACCAGTCGCGAGAAAAACGGATTCATTGCCAGCCGTCAAACATGCGGCGCGCCAGTTCGACGTCATTGCTCACGTCGAGTTTCTCCATTAGGTTGGCGCGGTGGACGTGAACGGTTTTGGGAGATAACCCCAGCTCGACGGCGATTTCTTTCACCGCCATTCCCTGCGCCAGTTTTTCTGCCACCTGTCGCTCGCGTTTCGTCAGCGGGTCCTGACGCCCTGCCGCAAGCTTAATGGCGATCTCCGGCGTGAGATAACAGCCGCCCGCCGAAACGGTGCGCACCGCAGAAATCAGTTCATCGGGGCTACAGCGTTTAGACAGAAACCCGCGCGCGCCCGCGTTAAGCGCCTGTTCCACCAGCGCCGGACTGTCGTGCACCGAGAGCATGATGGTCGACAGACCTTTTGGCAGTTGGCTGAGCAATTCCAGCCCGGAAAGGTCCGGCATCGAGATATCACAAATACAGACCTGCACACCGCGCCCCGGCAGACCCACCAGCGCGTCGCGGCCCGAACCGAATTCGGCGACGACCTGAAAATCCGGTTCCAGGCTCAGAAGCTGGGCAAAACCGGAGCGGACGATAAGGTGATCGTCGATGAGGGCGATGGTGGTCATGTTGCTGTCCTGGCGGGTTAAAAAACGCGCTTACCATAACGGTATGCGCGTCATCCTTCAAGCTGCCTCAGCGATGGCGACGTCTGCTCACCCAGACACTGACCTGAGCCAACTCCCGGGTATCCGCGCATTTGCCGCCTTGAGGCAACGTGAATGACTTTGCGTATTAGCGCGTAACCATTCCGGCGATGAGCCGCTTATTCAAAGAACACTGAAATTTTGTTGAACATCGTGGGATCGGACTGGTTGCGCACCACTTTGGTCACGTCTTCCAGCTTATCGATCTGGGCCATCATCTGTTCGAGGCGCTGATCGTCATTCACTAACAGCCAGATGCGGCTGTGTTCGCTGCCCTGAATCGGCAAACAGAGAATGCCTTCGACGTTAAACGCACGGCGGGCAAACAGCCCGCAGACGTGAGTCATGACGCCAGGGTGGTTGCGGACGGTGAGTTCCAGAATGACGTTATCATGTTGTTTCTGCATGGTTTATTCCCCCACCATTTCAGTATTGGCCGCACCTGGCGGGACCATCGGATAGACTTTTTGCTGTGGATCGATACGCACGTGGATCAGCGCCGGTCCTGGGCGCGAAATCGCGTCTTGCAACGCCGCGTGCGGATCGGCTTCCGCGTTCAAATCGCAGGCGTGCAGACCAAAGCCCGCGGCGATCTGCATAAAGTTGATCATCCCCGGATAGGTCGCAGCAAACACCCCCTGCGTGTAGAACAGGCTCTGCTGCTGATGCACTAATCCCAGCGCTTCGTTGTTCATCAGAATGATTTTTACATCCAGCTGATTTTCGGCCGCCGTCGCCATTTCCTGGATGTTCATCATCAGGCTGCCGTCGCCTGAGAAGCAAATCACTTTGCGATCCGGATTGGCCAGCGCCGCGCCGACCGCAGCAGGCAAACCAAAGCCCATCGTCCCCAGCCCGCCGGACGTCAGCCACTGGCGCGGGCGGTTCAGCGGATAGGCCTGCGCGGTCCACATCTGGTGCTGACCCACATCCGTGGTGATGATAGCGCTGTCGTCAACGCAGGCGGCCACGGCGTTGATCAGCCCGTAATGGCTCAGCGGATCGCCTTCGGTTGGGATCGCGCTCGGGAATTCACGTTGCAGATCGGCCACCAGCTGGCGCCATTCTGCATGTTCATTCGCATGCGTTTGCGGAATTAATTGCGCCAGAACCTCGGCGACATCGCCCTGAATCGCCACGTGCGGCTGCTTGATTTTACCGAGTTCAGAGCGATCGATATCGACATGAATAATTTTGGCGTTCGGGCAGAACTGCGCGGTTTTACCAATCGCCCGGTCATCAAAACGTGCACCGAGAACGATCAGCAAATCAGACTCTTGCAGAATATAGTTAGTGCTGCGCGCGCCGTGCATCCCCAGCATGCCCAATGACAGCGGGTGCGCTTTTGGCAACATCCCGAGCGCCATTAAGGTCATGGTGGTTGGCAGATGGGCTTTTTCAGCAAATTCACGTACGGCTTCAGAAGCGTCGATTGCTCCACCGCCCAAATACAACACCGGGCGTTTGGCGGCGTTAATCATCGCTGCCGCGTCACGTACGCTGTCGGCGCTAAATTCTGGCGCGGGTGCACGGTCACCCGGCTCCGGGAAAACGTCGATATCGATTTCAGCGGTTTGCACATCCTTAGGAATGTCTATCCACACCGGGCCTGGGCGGCCGGATTGTGCGATACGAAACGCATCGCTAATAACCTGCGGTAATTCGGCGATATCGCGAACTAAATAGTTATGTTTGGTGATGGGGATAGAGATGCCGTAGGTGTCGACTTCCTGGAACGCATCGGTACCGATCATCGAAGAAGGAACCTGGCCGGTGATACAAATCAACGGGATGGAGTCGAGGCGCGCATCGGCGATAGCAGTCACCAGGTTGGTCGCGCCCGGTCCGCTACAGGCCATGCAGACTGCCGGCTTGCCCTGCGTTCGCGCCATTCCTTGCGCGATAAAACCTGCGCCCTGTTCGTGACGCGCCAGTACATGGCGGATTTGCGTGCTTTGGCTTAACGCGTCATACAGCGGCAGAACGGTACCGCCAGGGATTCCAGAAACGATGGAAATGCCCTGTCGTTCCAGTAAATGAACGATTAATTGCGCGCCAGTGAAACGCGTCTTGGTTGTTGTCTTGCCCGAACTTGTCATGCTCCAGTCCTTTTCTTCTGAGCCGACTTTACGCGTCGTCGTTCACGTTGCAGATGTGTGGGCTGCGTTCACTCACGCCGGTCACGTACCTGTGTACGATCCCGGAGATTTGCTCACTTACCGTCTTCCTGCAACCCGAACGACTTAGCGTTTCCGGGGGGCGTTTAAAACTAAAAACCCCGCCCGGTTTGCGCCGGCGGGGTTTTGGATTCGTGTGTTGATCCAGTCCCTACGGCGCATTGCCGACGACCACCACCACACGCACGACGACCACTGCGGCTGGTAGCGCAGTTTTTAGTAGGGTCGACGTCATCATGGAAGTTGTCATTTAGGACCTGTGTTTGGAATCATTGATGGAATTTATACAACCACAGGTTCCTGAGCGTGACAATGGAAATATTTTCATCTGGTCAAAAATGCTTCAGGGATCACGTTTCAGTAGGTTGCTCGCTCATTCCAGGAGTCACTATAGATGACATTGCCGTCGCAATGCTTCCAGGTGATTTTCTCGTAGCGTATGAGAATCGTTTCAAGGTGTGTTCCGGTGTTTGCGTCGGGATACAGGTCTGGTGCGATTGAGGTTATTTTCACATTCTCCAGGAGGATATTAAAATATTCCTGTTCTAAACCCGCCTCATTAATCTGATACATCTTAATGGTGGCTGACTGGAGCGTTCTTCCCGTACTCAGCGCCCGAAATAAAATCGGGGTTACACGATCAAATTCCTTCTGAAACATGACGGGCATGTGTATGCGCGTGCCCGTCAATTTCCCGGTATTCCCGTCTACCGGGATGTTTACATTATGAGTGAACGATTTGAGTTCAATTGCGCCTTCACGCCCTGACACAAGGCAAGGACCAATCATGGGAGAACCATTTTCATCATTTAGAAATAAATAAGCCGGATTTGACATAAAAACTCCTTTTTATAAAATTCAATCGTATTTATCAAAGCGGCCGAAAATTATCGGATGGACAATAATAAATACCACGATAGCAATGAACGTTAGTAATACCCAGTGGTCAGGCAACAACCACAGGAACAAAGAGGCGCATGCAAAAATATAAACGGGGAATAAAATATCCGTAAATAGAATTGATAGCAGACTCTTAAACATGCTACTTGTCCTTTAAGTCGTCATAAATCGCATCGAAATCCCTGTAGAATCCCATTTGCACCTTCTTAATGAGTTCAGACAGGAATGGCTCAAAAAAGTAGTAAAGCATCTCCAGTTGTGCGGTATAGAGGGTGGCGTAATATTTTGGGTCCAACGTTTTCAAGCGACGGGCAGCAAGAGCACACTTCTGGTCCGTGCCAATCAGTTGAAGCGCCATGACAACGTTAGGTACGCGGCGTGCAAGCCGCTCGACGACAATTTCTGAGAGCAGACCAGATTCGGAAAGATATATTGCCAGCCCCCATGCTATCGCTAAACGCGCTGCCTTGCTTGTCGGTATGTTTTTAACAAGCCCGGTTAATTTTGTATCCGTCTTGCGAACGCGATTTTGTTCATTTCCATTTTCAGAGTCCGTTATAATACCTTCAAAATAAAGATAGAGCATGTGTGCTATTACATCGCGATAACGGTAAACAGACACAATTGAGAGGTACATCCTCTTTTCTTCTGAAAGAAGCTCATCACATACATCGTGTATTGCTGGGGATTAAGCATGATGAGTACCAGCTTACACGTTCCATTCCTGAGTAAATATCAGAGCCGATCCCCTTTAATGCTTTCCATGTCCCTGTAATGCCTTGCTGTCCATAAATAGCCAACTGCCTGTCACTCTGGAACTTCATCTTTAAATAATTAGATGCTTGCATAATGTATCCATACAGTATTTTCGGCTCTAGAAATATACAATGAAAATCTCTGAAATTCAAAACAGTGAAATTATTTAAACTAAACATTCACGTAAATAATAAGTTGGCTCGCTTTTATTTATTACTATTATAGGCGAAACAATTTAATTACTTGAGGGCTATTAGTCGTTATATGAGTTTATAAATTTAGTGGTGTTATCTTACAAAATGAGCCTAATACCTCTCCTTTAAATAGAGTTGCTTAAGCGATCCTAACTAGTCCACAGCGAAGCCAAATAGCAGAACCCTCGCTAATCCAGCAGTTTTTATGGATAGAACAGAAAACAAAAAACCCCGCCGGAGCGAGGTTTTTGCAGGGTTATGCGGTTGGTTTCCGCAGAACACACTGTGTTACGTCAACGCACAAAGTATACGCGATCGGCGACGAACGCGCAATTTCAGGCACGGATTTTGACGTAATGGAGTATGGATCGCCCGTCGAATTTTGTCCACAAATACCTGTTCATGCATACAGTATTTATCTATACTGATTTTGTTCGCAGTGCGTAAGGGGGCCGCAAGCAGTACACCGGCGCAACGAAGTCCTGGCTGAAACGGGTGGTGCCGTCAGTGCCTTAACCCCTGAAGTGAGCACACTGTGTTACGTCAATAAAGGTGCTGGCAACAGGCGGCGGAGAGGTACGTCAGCACCGTGCTCCTTTTGACTAAAAGGAGACGCGTATGGGCGCCGTGGATATGGTGATACTTATCCTCAGACTCATTGTTGCGGTACTGCAACTGCTTGATGCCGTCCTGAAATACCTGCGGTAGTTCAGGTTCAAGTCGCACCTGAGAGGGGCGGGCAACCGCCCCTCTTTAATCACGAGGGAATGCTATGTCGCGTTTGTTAATTGAGCCTATTACCCCTGATGAACCGGGCTATATAGCCCTAAAAGCGGAAAGCCTCGCGCTAAATTTCACTATGCTGCACAGGCTCGAAGAGAACTGGCAGCGCGGCGAAAACCGCTTTAACGCGCCGGGTGAAAAGCTGCTGGGTGCATTTCTGAACGGGAAGCTGGTCGGCGTGTGCGGAATCAATCGCGATCCCTTTAGCCAACAGCCTCGGGCCGGGCGCATCCGCCATCTTTACATCAGCGAAAAGTGCCGTGGCCTGGGGATCGGCAAACAGCTGCTTGCGGTGGTAACGGCCGATGCCAGCATCTGGTTTGATTTCCTCAATACTCATGCACCAAAGGCCGCGTACGGATTTTACCATCGTGCGGGGTTTAGCCTGGTCGCCGATGAGCCGCGCATCACACACCGCCTTTTTTGCGCGGTATAACGCCCCCCGTTTACCCTGACCTGCTGGCAACATAAGTTGCCGAGCATTGTTTATAAATCCTGCCTTATCCCGCTCAATCATTCACCTTTGTAATGATTAATTCGTCACGCCGCTGTGGTAGATTCCACGCGCAATTACGGCAAACCGTAGTCACTTATTCTTCATTTATCTCTTTTGGCGAACGTATTTAGCGACATGAAAAAACAACGGAACGTTAATTTACTGTTGATGCTGGTGTTACTGGTGGCCGTCGGTCAGATGGCGCAAACCATTTATATTCCGGCCATTGCCGACATGGCAAAGGATCTCAGCGTGCGAGAAGGCGCAGTCCAGAGCGTAATGGCCGCCTATCTGCTGACCTATGGCGTATCGCAACTCTTCTACGGGCCGCTGTCCGACCGCGTCGGGCGTCGCCCGGTGATCCTGGTTGGGATGTCGATTTTCATGCTCGCCACGGCGATCGCCATGACGACGCACAGCCTGACCCTTCTGATTGCCGCCAGCGCGCTGCAAGGCATGGGAACCGGCGTGGGCGGCGTGATGGCCAGAACGCTGCCGCGCGATATGTATCAAGGCACGCAGCTGCGCCACGCGAATAGTCTATTGAACATGGGTATTCTGGTCAGCCCGTTGCTGGCTCCGCTGGTTGGCGGCGTGCTGGACAGCATCTGGTCATGGCGCGCCTGTTACGCTTTCCTGCTGGTGCTGTGCATCATCGTCACGTTCAGCATGGCGCGCTGGATGCCCGAAACGCGTCCGACTGGCGCACCGCGCACAAAACTTATCGCCAACTATAAAACGCTTTTTGGCAATGGGGCGTTCAGCTGTTATCTGCTGATGCTGATTGGTGGCCTGGCAGGCATTGCCGTGTTCGAGGCGTGCTCCGGCGTGCTGCTGGGCGCGGGTTTGGGGCTGAGCAGCATGGTGGTGAGTATTCTGTTTATCCTGCCGATTCCGGCGGCATTTTTTGGCGCATGGTTCGCCGGTCGCCCGAATAAGCGCTTTTCGACGCTGATGTGGCAATCGGTAATCAGCTGCTTGCTGGCTGGCGTGATGATGTGGATCCCCGGTTTGCTTGGGGTGATGACGGTCTGGACGCTGCTGATCCCCGCCGCGCTGTTCTTCTTTGGTGCAGGTATGCTGTTTCCGCTGGCCACCAGCGGCGCGATGGAGCCGTTTCCGTTCCTTGCCGGCACCGCGGGCGCGCTGGTGGGCGGTTTGCAAAATATCGGTTCCGGCGCGCTGGCCTGGCTTTCAGCGATGATGCCACAGACCGGTCAGGCTAGCCTTGGCCTGCTGATGACGCTGATGGGGCTGCTGATTTTGCTTTGCTGGCTACCGCTGGCGTCGCGCGAGCCGCATCATGAGCAGATGGTTTAACCGCATGATGGCCCGGCGTCTCGTCGGGCTTTTCGCAAACCGGTGTCATCATCACCTGCAATAACGGTTCTGGTGCCGACCGCCACGCCCCCTCTTCTCCGTCATAAAACTGAAAATCCGCGTTAATTGCATAGGGGATTTTGGCCTGTTGTAGCTCGCAAGCCATAAAGCTGGCGAAGGCCATCTGCTCCACCGACGGCGTCAGGCGGCTGGATTCGCCCACGCCCCAACCGCCCACCCAGCTGACGTGTCCGGTTTTTTGCTGCCAGCGCAGCGCCACGTTTATCCGGCTACGAATAGCCGATTTTTCTGCCGCCGTGCCCGACGTCCACGGGTATTTGCCACTGTTTTTGAGCGGTCCCCACGGGAAAATATGCCATTCAGCCAGCACATAGTTTTGGCTGTGCGCGGGGAGTTTCAGGCTGGAGAGATCTTCCGGTGCCGCGCGTAAGCGCGGAGCGACAAAAATCATTCTTTGCGCATCGATACCGTGAATAGTTTTAATTGTTTTTTCGTAGACGCGATTCAGGGACGCCAGATTGTGATTCAGCTTATCCGCGGGCTCATAAATCAGGTCGAATCCCAGCAACGGCGAGCTTTTTTCGAAGTAGTGCGCCACAGCAATCCACCAGTTCACCACCTCTTTTTCGTTTTCCGCTTTCGGGTCGTTTTTATATTCATCAGCCTGATAGGCGATAATCGGAATGACGCCGTATTGATCGCAGGCCTCTACCAGTTTGCGAAGATGGATCAGACGCGCTTCCGTGGGTTCGCCCGCCACGCGAATGCGTACGTGGGTAAACCCTTTCGCGCGAAAATCGCGAACCACCAGTGGATCAAACTCACGGATACCGCGCTCGGTGCGTGCCCAGTCAACGTCGATACCCACGCCGAGTGCTTGCGCATAGCGCGCAGCCGTCAGCGGGGGATCGGCAGCAAAACAGAAGCCTGCAGAGAAAATGAGCGCAGCAGCAATCAACGGTTTTAACACGGTTAACCTTGCGTAAAATCGAAAGCAATACTCTGTATTTAGCACGCTTTTTCGTGAATGGTGTAGAGTCAACGCGAACTTATTCTGAGAAAAATGATGAATACAACTGCAATCCGCTCACTCATCGCCCAGTTTCCTTTGGTCGCAGATCTTATCGCCCTGAAAGAGACAACCTGGTTTAATCCTCGCACCACCACGCTTGCCGAGGGTTTGCCGCATGTCGGCCTCACCCAGGTGGATGTTGACGATGCCCATGCGCGCCTGGCGCGTTTTGCACCGTATCTGGCAAGCGCATTTCCAGAAACGGCTGAGAAAAACGGCATTATCGAATCCGACGTGGTGGCTATCCCTTCCATGCATCAGCATCTGGAAAAGAGATCGGGTGAAAAAATCCCTGGCACGCTGCTGCTGAAAAAGGACAGTCACCTGCCCATTTCTGGCTCCATCAAAGCCCGTGGCGGGATTTACGAAGTGCTGACGCATGCCGAAAAGCTGGCGCTGGAAGCCGGACTGCTGTCGTTAACGGACGATTACCGCATTTTACTGGAACCCCGCTTTACGGATTTTTTCAGTAAATACAGCATCGCCGTGGGCTCCACCGGCAATCTGGGCATGTCGATCGGGATAATGAGCGCGCGCATCGGCTTCAGGGTCACAGTGCATATGTCCGCCGACGCCCGCGAATGGAAAAAGGCGAAACTGCGCAGCCATGGCGTAGACGTGGTTGAATACGCACAGGATTACGGTGTCGCCGTCGAGCAGGGACGCAAAGCCGCCGAAAGCGATCCAAACTGTTTCTTTATCGATGACGAAAACTCACGCACGCTGTTTTTAGGCTATGCGGTGGCCGGCGAGCGTCTGAAAGCGCAATTCGCAGCGCAGGGGCGGGTCGTGGATGCGGAACATCCGCTGTTTGTCTATCTGCCGTGCGGGGTCGGCGGCGGTCCCGGCGGTGTCGCATTCGGGCTGAAGCTGGCGTTTGGGGATAACGTTCACTGTTTCTTTGCCGAGCCGACGCCTTCGCCGTGCATGCTGTTAGGCGTCTACACCGGACTGCATAACCAGATAGCGGTGCAGGATCTGGGCATTGATAACGTGACGGCGGCGGACGGGCTGGCCGTGGGGCGCGCATCCGGGTTTGTGGGCCGTGCGATGGAGCGCCTGCTGGACGGATTCTACACCCTGTCCGATCAAAGTATGTACGACATGCTGGGCTGGCTGGCGCAGGAAGAAGGCATCCAGCTTGAGCCGTCTGCGCTGGCGGGCATGGCCGGACCAATTCGCGTTTCAGCAAGCAAAAAATACGTGCTGGATAAGGCAACGCACCTGGTGTGGGCCACCGGTGGCGGTATGGTTCCGCAGGATGAGATGGCGAAATATCTGGCGAAGGGAAGGTGATTTTTCTGCGGCTGGCGCGTTCATTTCATGCAGAACGTCAGCCGCAGCGGTTTAGCGCCTGTTATTTACGATCTTAAAAACAGAAAAATTTGCTGTAGGTGCGTTACCGCAAACAGTAATGCGAGGGAGAGCACCGCGAGCGCGATCAGGAATTTGTCACGCACGGCTTTCGGCTGCACGAAATCAGCGTGAGTCACGTCCATCACATTGCGGTTGCGCGTATAGCGCCACAAAATAATCCCGACCAAGGCCAGTACCACCATCGATATCCAGAATGGCAGTCCCGTACGATGCCAGTTGTGCTTAATCGTCAGCGCGATCAGCGCGCCGTAACCCAGCATCGTGCGCAGCCAGGCGAGCGAGGTGCGCTCCGGTTGCAGGCCGGGATCGGCCTCGCGCCGCGCTTTGCGGCTATCCACCATAAAACACCAGCACCATTACCACGGCAGCCACCGATAGCAGTATCACGCTGATGATGAACAGCCCGCGCGTATAGGGCAGATCCTGCTTGAGGCGCATCGCTTTTTCATTGCGCAGCCAACGCAAGTAGCCGTAGATCGCCAGGATACCCGCAAACAGGCAGAGCAGTAACGCCAGCACTTCGCGAATCAGCGGCGTGGCGAAGTCCGGGGCAAGCTGGTCCAGCCCAACGCCTGCCGCCAGAAAGCCCAGCGCAGTGCGGATCCACGCCAAAAATGTACGTTCGTTTGCCAGCGAAAAGCGATAATCGGGCGCTTCGCCGAAGCGGGAAATTCTCATGAAAACTCCTTGTCGTGCCGCATGCTGGCCTCAGCATAGCGTAAATCGACACGGACAAGGAGACCGGCATCAGGACGATGCCGGTAGTCAGGATTAATGCAGTTCTGGCCAGTAATCTTTATTAGCGTCGATCAGGTCATCAAGAATGGCTTTCGCCACAGAAGCGCTCGGCACAGTTTTCGACAGCGTAATCGCCTGCCACAGTTTGGTGTAGGAGCGCTGTTCCCAGGCATCAACCACCAGTTTTTCGACGGCCACCTGCTGGCCCATCAACCCTTTCTGGAAGTGCGGAATATCACCCACGGTTAACGGTTCCGGGCCATTTTTGCCTACCAGGCACGGAATTTCGACCATCGCGTCCGCATCAAAGTTATGGATAGCGCCGTTGTTTGGCACAATCAACAGCATGCGTTCTTGTGTGTTGAAGGCGATAGCGGTCGCCAGATCGACGATGTACGACGCATGTTCGTCGATTTCCAGCTCACCGGCGGAGGATTTCCCGGCTTCGATAATCGCCCGACACGAGCTGAATACGTGCTTCTCGCGGTGATCCATCACTTCATTCGCCCGGGTGCGTTCTGGATTGGAGTGTGCCACCACGTAGTCCGGGAAAAGGTAATATTTCAGGTAAGTGTTTGGCATCGTGTCCGGGTCCAGCGCCTGAACGTCTTTCGCCTTGGCAAAAGTATCGTTCCAGCTTGCTTCGGTATGCACATCGTCAGACGGCGGCACATAGCCGTGTTTCGCGACATATTCACGCAATTTCGGCATCAGATCGTTACCGTTTAAATCTTCAATCGACGTCCACCAGCCGAAGTGATTAAGACCGTAGTAACGCACACGCATCTCTTTGCGATCCTTCAGGCCGACAATCTGCGCCATGCGCCCTTCAATGCCGATCGGCATATCACAGATGTTGAGGATTTTGGCGTTCGGGCGCAGCCGACGGGTCGCTTCCGCCACAATCGCCGCTGGGTTGGAGTAGTTCAGCATCCACGCGTTCGGGGAGTATTGCTCCATATAATCCACCAGTTCAAGGACGCCACCAATAGAGCGCATACCGTAGGAGATCCCGCCAGGACCGCAGGTTTCCTGACCCAGCACGCCGTGACGCAGCGGGATTTTTTCGTCTTTTTCACGCATCGGATATTTGCCGACGCGAATATGCGCCATCACAAAATCAACGTCGGTAAACGCCGCTTTCGGGTCGGTGGTGTAACTAAAATCGACCTCAGGTGCCTGTTCCTGAAGAATAATTTTGCACGCCTCGGCGATGGTTTCCTGACGTGCGCCGTCGTTGTCATAGAATTTCAGCGCGCGGAGCGGAAAGCGATCGCGGTTTGCCAGCAGCATCAGAACGATACCCGGTGTAAACGTGCTGCCGCCGCCTGCGATAACAACTGAGAATTTTTTCATGATACAGCCTCTGTCATGGTGGAAGATTCAAGGGGAGAAGGCGTTTTCATCAGCGATTCAAGCTGATCGCGCACCTGCGGGACGTGCAGGCCGACAATCACCTGAATGCCGTTGCCGCGACGCACCACGCCGTGGGCGCCAAGGGATTTGAAGACGTCGTCACTTTGTGTGTTTGCCATATCGACCAGCGTGATACGCAGCCGGGTGGCGCAGTTATTGATGCTTTCGATGTTGCCCGCCCCGCCCAGCGCCTGCAGATAACCCACTGCCTGGCCTGCGGAGGTATTCGCCGCCACGGTGGTTTGCCCACGCGCAGCCTTATAGTCGGCCTTACTATAGAGTTTGATTTCACTCTCTTCGCGGCCCGGCGTTTTGAAGTTGAAGCGTTCAATCAGCGTTTTAAAGACCATGAAGTAGAGCGCGGTGAAGCACAGGCCGATGCCTATCTGGGTGAACATCATTGAGGCATGGTTGTGGAACATCGGGATCCAGTTTTGCGGCAGGAACTGGTCAAGCAGCCCGCCGCCCATGTTGCCCACTACGCCGAACATGTACATCACCATCGCCATGGTGGCAGCCAGCACGGCGTGAACGGCAAACAGCAGCGGCGATATAAACAGGAAGGTGAATTCAAGCGGTTCGGTAATGCCTACCAGCACCGCGGTGAGCGTCGCGGGGATCAGCAGCCCGGCAACCTTGACGCGGTTTTCCTTTGCTGCGGTGTACCAGAGCGCCAGCGCAATCCCGACAGAGCCAAACACTTTCGAATTACCGTGCAAGGCAAAGCCGCCTTCCGGGAACAGGGTTTTCAGCGGTTCGGTGCTCTGGCTAAATTCCTGTAAGTGCTGCGCCCAGTACACCTGAATGCCGCCCTCTACCGCTGCCGGACCAAAAATAAACGGACCATAGATAAAGTGATGCAGGCCGGTTGGGATCAGAATGCGTTCCAGGAAGGTATAAACCCACACACCGAGTGCCCCGGCGGAGCGTAAAAAGACCTGAAGGGATTCAATGCCCATCTGAACTTTCGGCCAGCCGAGCAGCGTGAGCCACGCACACGGAATCATCACAAAGAACGCGATGATCACCACAAACGAGGTGCCCTGGAATATGCCGAGAAAGACGGGAAGCTGTTTATCGAAATAGCGGTTGTGAATTGCCGTCACCAGACCGGAAATAATAATCGCGCCAATAATGCTGGTATCGAGGGTTTTGATACCGGCGATCATCGCCAGCCCGCTGCCGGCTGTGGGTTCAGCCATAAAGTTCACGCCAAAGAAGTGACCCCAGGTCATTCCCATCGCGTTAATAAAGTAGTTCCAGGTCAGGAAGCTAATCAGCACGGCCAGACAGGCGCGGCCCTGAGCCTGTCTCGCCAAACCAATCGGTAAGCCAACGGCGAAAATAAGCGGCATATTACGAAATACCGCCCAGCCGCCCTCTTCAATAATATGAATAATCTGTGCAAATAAATTATCGGGAGCGGTTAAGGCCTCGCCCACAAAAAGCGGATTGCTAAGCATGATGGCAATACCGACCACAATGCCTGCGAAGGGAAATAACAGCACCGGGGTAAACATGGCGCCGCCAAAACGTTGTATTTGACTGAGCATCTTTAAATCCTCATTTCACAACCTGTAGGAGTAGAGGCCTTTATGGTTTTTAGCTGGCCTGAAATCAGAATAAGAATTTGCTCAGTCGTTAACATCGCGCGCCGCTGCGATTCGTGATCGTATTCATGGTTTTATTTTGCTCAGTGAGGTCTACTTTTTACTTATAATCTGGACATGTTTGAGCGGAATGACCGGATAAATACGGACAGAGAGGTCTACAGGTGATCTACAAATCTATTGCTGATCGGTTACGTTTGCGGCTGAATTCATCCGACTACAATATCGGTAGCCCTTTACCCGGTGAGAAAACGCTGGCGATCGAGTTTGGCGTCGCCCGTATGACCGTCCGTAAAGCCATCGATCTGCTGGTGAGCTGGGGCCTGGTGGTGCGTCGTCACGGCAGTGGCACCTTTGTGGCGCGAAAAGACGTCCATCATGAAACCACCAACCTGACGGGGTTAGTGGAGGTGCTGCGCCAGCAGGGAAAAGAGGTGCAGAGTAAGGTGTTGCAGTTTGAAGTGATGCCCGCGCCGCCTGCCATTGCCAGCCAGTTGCGCATTCAGATTGATGAGCGGATCTATTTTTCGCGGCGGGTGCGTTACGTCGAAGGGAAACCACTGATGCTGGAAGACAGCTTTATGCCAGTAAAACTGTTCCGCCATCTTTCCCTGGCGCATCTTGAAGGGTCGAAGTTTGATTATATTGAGAAAGAGTGCGGGATAACGATCAGCGGCAACATTGAGAGCCTGACGCCGGTTTTAGCGGATAAGCAGCTTGCCAACTATTTGAACTTACCTGAGCATACGCCGCTGCTGCGGATAACGTCTCTTTCCTACAGCGACAGCGGCGAGTTCCTTAACTATTCCGTGATGTTCCGTAATACCAGTGATTACCAGGTGGACTACCACCTGCGGCGCATCCATCCGGACGCGCTATTAGCCCATCCCCCAGAACAGCACAGCCAGTAGCTGCGGGGTGATAATGCGCATGAACATCACCAGCGGATAAACCGTGGCATAGGACAGCGCTGCCGCGCCGCTGGTGGCGTGGAGGTTATTGGCAAAGGCCAGCGCAGGCGGATCGGTCATTGAACCCGCCAGCATGCCGCATAGCGTCAGGTAATTCATGTTGGTGAAAATTCGCGCCAGAATCCCGACCGTCAACAGTGGGACGGCGGTGATGAAAAAGCCGTAGCCAATCCAGCTGACGCCCTCTCCGTGGGTCAGCGTATCAATAAAATCCCCCCCCGATTTGAGCCCGACAACGGAAAGAAACAGCACGATCCCCAGCTCGCGTAACGCCAGGTTAGCGCTTGGCGGCATAAACCAGTACAGCTTACCGATGCAGCCGATACGCCCAAGGATCAGCGCCATGATCAACGGCCCGCCCGCCAGACCGAGCTTCAGCGCCACCGGAAAACCCGGCACATACAGCGGAATAGACCCGAGCAACACGCCAAGACCAATGCCGATAAACACCGGCAGCATCTGTACCTGCTGCAATTTTTGCTGGGCGTTGCCCACCATATCAGCCACGGCGTCGATAGAGGACGGACGCCCCACCAGATTGAGGATATCGCCAAACTGCAGGCTGGCATCCGGGCTGGCGACCAGCTCCACGCCCGCGCGATTAAGACGGGAGATCACCACGTCGTAACGCTCTTTTACCTGCAGATCGCGGATTTTCTTGCCCAACACCTGTTCATTAGTGACCACCACACGCTCCACGCGCATGTCGGTTCCGCGTGTGGAAAGAGAGGTCTCAACCTCCTGGCCGATCACCAGCTGCGCGCTGTGTAAATCACCCGGCTGCCCGACAAGATGCAGTAAATCGCCGATTTGAATGATGGTCCCAGGTGACGGCACCATCAGCATATCGCCACGTTTGAGGCGCGAGCAGATGATACTGATGCTGTTCAGAATCGGTACATCCTGGATCGCCATATTACTGAGGTTGGGATTTTCGACGCGGATATTGATGGTTTTGATCAGCGCGTGGCCGTTAGTCATCGCGGATTCGTGCTTTTTGGCTTCGTCGTCAACGTTGATGCGAAACAGAACGCGCACCAGCCACATGGTCAGCAGAATCCCGCAGATCCCGAACGGATAAGCCATCGCATAGCTCATCCCCATCTGGTCTACGACGCCGGGCGCGATGCCCAGATCGCGCAATATTTGCTGCCCTGCGCCGAGGGCGGGCGTGTTGGTGACCGCACCGGAGAAAATCCCCAGAACCACCGGAAGCGGTATTTCGAAGAGTTTGTGCAGAATGGCGGTCACTACGCCGCCCATCACCACAATCCCGAGCGCAAAGAGATTGAGCCGTAAGCCGGAGACGCGCAGAGAGGCGAAAAAGCCCGGGCCCACCTGAATGCCAATGGTGTACACAAAGAGGATCAGGCCAAACTCCTGGATGAAATGCAGCATCTCAGCGCTGAGCGTGATGCCCAGCTGCTCGGCGAAATGGCCAACGAAAATCCCGCCGAACAGGACCCCGCCAATGCCAAGCCCAACACCACGAATTTTGATATTGCCAATCCACAGCCCAACCACCGCCACCAGGGCCAGCACGCTAACCGTTAATGCGATATCACTCATGATCGATTCCCTGAGCATAACCTGAGTTATTTTAAGGATTCTCTCAGAGCGCAAAGGCGTTGTATGGGCGATGGCGCACAAAAAAGCCCTGCCGAGGCAGGGCTTTATCTTTTCACCCTCTCCCTGTGGGAGAGGGTCGGGGTGAGGGCATCACCCCGGAGAGGATTAGCTGTTCAGTGCCGGACGCTCGCTGATGGCGATACGCTGCGGAGCCAACGCTTCAGGCACGTTACGGGTCAAATCGATATGTAACAACCCGTTGGTAAAGGTCGCACCGGTAACTTCCATATGGTCAGCCAGCGTGAAGCTCAGGCTGAACGGCTGAATAACCAGCCCCTGATGCAGCCATTTGGTTTCGGTTTCCGGTTTTTCAGGCGTCCCTTTCACGGTTAAACGTGTGCCTTCGAGCTGGATATCCAGATCGTCCTGACGGAACCCGGCCAGCGCCAACGTGATGCGATAGTGGTTGTCATCGCTTTTTTCGATGTTGTACGGCGGAAAAGCCTGATGTTCAGCGGTGCTTTGCAGGGCGTTAGCCAGTTTGTCAAAACCAATCCACTGACGCAGAAGTGGGGATAAATCATGATTACGCATACTATTTTCTCCTTCTGAGAAGCGAGTTCAGCACATTTTTTGTGCGCAGTTGTACCTGCAAATCCCTGTGGATTCGCATTTGCTCCCTTACGGCAAGCAATTCTGGATGGGCCGCCAGCGCGACCCGCTTAATTAGTTAATCTCGATACGGCGCGGTTTTTTCTCTTCCGGAATCACACGTTCCAGATCGACAAACAGCAGACCGTTAACCAGGTTTGCGCCTTTGACATGAATGTTTTCGGCAAGCTGGAATTTGCGCTCAAAGTTGCGCTCAGCGATACCCTGGTAAAGATAGGTACGCTCTTTTTGCTCGGCCGTATGCGCGCCTTTCACCACCAGCAGGTTGTCCTGCGCGGTGATCTCCAGTTCGCTTTCTGCAAACCCGGCGACGGCAATGGCGATGCGGTAGTGGTTTTCGTCCACCAGCTCAACGTTGTAAGGAGGATAGCCGTTACTCTGGCTTTGATTATTTTCTAAGTGGTTGAACAGACGGTCAAAACCAATAGCAGAACGGTAAAGCGGAGATAAATCGAAATTACGCATAAGTCAAAGCTCCTGAAATCAGCAAGTCATGTTTGCCTTCCACTATGGACAGGCCACTGAGCCACCGAACACCCCGCAGGCGTGTTCGTTCTCGGGCTACACACATAAAATGGGTCCGCTTCCGTTCTTTTCAATACGCATCTTGTAAGATTTTTTTGCACTTTGCTGGCACTCGCATAGACTTGGGGCTACAGCACAAAGGGTTAAATTGCGATGGCTGCCACAGAGCAGTGCTTTACACCTATTCATTTCGCACATGGCTCGTTATAAATTGATATTGCTATTCTATCGGGCCATTAACGTTGATTAACTGATGATGAAAAATGTTCTGATAAAGCTGACGGCGTGCAGCGTGCTGGTTTTACTTTGCGGGTGTTCGAGCGTGATGTCTCACACTGGCGGTAAAGAAGGAACATATCCTGGCACGCGCGCCAGCGCTGAGATGATTTCGGATGAAGAGACAAACTGGGGCACCAAATCCCTGGCGATCCTGGATCTGCCTTTTACAGCGGTAATGGATACGTTATTAGTCCCGTGGGACCTGTTCCGCACCGACAGCTCCGTTCGCTCACGGGTCGAAAAAAGCGAGAAACAGAATCTGGCGACCAATGCTGTTATCCCGCCTGCCGCAATGCCTGCCCCGTAATTACTTTCCGGTTTCCGTTACCCAAAGTTGACGGAAACCGGCAGTCTCTTCCATCCACGCAATAAAATGTCCATCCGGCGAAAAGACGATGGCGTCACCTGACGGTGAATTACCGTGATCGGATGTCAAAAAGGTCACTTTTCCGGTGTGTGAATCTGCAAGCGCAATGCGATTTTCCAGCACAAACCCCAGCGCGTCGCCCGACGGATGCCAGTTAAACGCCGACTGAATGTCGCTGGCGTGATGCGTCAGTTGGCGCGGTTCTCCGCCTTCTGGCGCAATCAGCCACAGTTGCACCACACCGAACTCATCACGCATCAGGAACGCAATTTCTGTGGCCTGCGGATGAGTACGCACCCAGTGACGCGGGATGTTGACCAGACCGGGAAAACGATTTTGATGGGTAAAGGTTAAACGCCGTTGCACCACGCCGGCAGGCGGTGCGGGCATCTTCTCAGCCGTTCCTTCCAGCGGCTCACGGCCTGCGCATTTCCAGCCCTGCTCGTCTTTTGGCAGATCGACAATAAACAGTTCTGGCACTTTTTCGCCGCTTTTACTCAGCGTATCGCCGATAAACGCCACACGATCGTTACCCACCCACCCCTCTTCATAAGCGCGGTTGATCTCATCGCTGCCTGGCACTGGCGTTGGCGTCGTGCGGCTCACCAGAACGCTCCAGAATGCGCCTGCATATTCTCGCGGATGATTGCCGCGCGGCGTTACCGGACCAAAGGGTGCGGCCACGCCCACGTTGCGTAAATCGAGTTTTGCATCGCGCTCGTGCAGCACATGGTCGTTATAGGTAAAGCTGACACACTGGCCGTTGGGACTAAATACATGGACATGGCTGCCGCCGCGCAGCGCACCGGGCGTGTAGGGCGCGGTGATGTCCATCGCGTCGAGATTTTCTACCTGCCCGTTTTGCACCGTCACACCGCGGCGATGATGAAAATCGTACTGCCAGCTCGCATCCGGATTTTCCGGGCCGTGGATAAATACGTATTTGTCATCGGTCGGATGAACGGTCACCACGCCAACGTGCGCGCCATGGCCGGAACGATAAATCACCTCGCACTCGCCTGTTTCGACATTCACACGTTCAATGGTTTCGCCGGTAAACGACGCGCCGGACGGACGCACGTCAAACACCAGCCATTGGCTGTCGGCAGTCCAGGTATTGATATTGGTGAGTTGATGATGGCGGGGAGCGAACGTGATTTGTTTCATGGGGATACCCTGATGCGCGGTTATCGCATCAGGGTAAAGCATCGCAAAGCTTTAGCCTACACGTTTCACATCGCCAACCAGCAGGATGTAAGAGAGTGCGCCAATCAGCGCCACGGCAGCGATATACACCAGCGCCGGGCCAAAGCCGTAATCCTGCGCCAGATAGCCTACCACCAGCGGAACCGTGATCCCGCCGAGACCGCCGACGAAGTTAAACACGCCGCCCGTCAGGCCGATCAGACGCATCGGCGCAAGCGATGAAACCAGCGACCAGGTGATCGACGCAAAGCCGTTACCGAAGAACGCAATCGCCATCAGGGTCATAATCCACACCGGATCGTTGGTGTAGTTTGCGCCCATAATGCAGGTCGAAATCAACAGGCCGCAGATAATGGGCGTTTTACGCGCCACACCCAGCGAATACCCTTTTTTCACCAGCTTATCGGCCAGCCAGCCCGAAAGCAGCACACCGAAGAACGCTGCCAGGAACGGCACGGTGGTCATGAATCCGGCTTTCAGCGCGGTAATGCCTTTTTCCTGCGTCAGATAGTTCGGGAACCAGGTCAGGAAGAACCACAGCGTTGACGTGACCGCAAACTGCCCGATGTAGACCCCCACCAGCTTGCGGTTGAAGACCAGTTTCCAGTCCGCTTTGGTCATCGGCTGGCGCGCTTCTTTTTTGACGGGCGCGTCGCCATCGATCAGACCGCCACCGTCACGAATGTACTCCAGCTCGGCTTTGGTGATGCTTTTGGTCAGGCGCGGCGGCTGATAAACCTTAATCCAGATAAACGACCAGATAATGCCGATGCCCCCGGTAACAATAAACACCCAATGCCAGCTCAGCAGCTCCTGAATCCAGATCAGCAGCGGCGTCAGGAAGGCCAGGCCGACAAATTGCCCCGAGGTGTAAAAGCCCACGGCAGAAGCGCGTTCGTGCTCCGGGAACCAGCTGGTGACCATCCGGTTATTGGTCGGGAACGCCGGTGCTTCAAAAATGCCGGTGATGGCACGCAGGCCAATCAGCGACATTAAACCGGTCGCAAAGCCTTGGAAGAGCGTCGCCACTGACCAGCCAAATATCGCGATAAAATAGGTCAGTCGTGAACCCACGCGGTCAAGGAACCAGCCGCCGGGAATTTGGCAGAGCGTATACAGCCAGGCAAACGCGGAAAAGACGTAGCCCATTTCCGATTTAGTAATACCAAATTCTTCCTGAATATGGGCCGACGCAACGGCAAGGTTGGCGCGGTCGACGTAGCAAATCACCACGGTAATAAAAATCATAATCAGCGTCAGATAGCGGCGACGCCCTGGTTTTGCAGTAGTAACTGGAATATCCATCGTAATCTGTCTCCAGATTTTGGGCATAGCGAAGCCGCTCACCATGCCCTGTAGTTTCAGAGGGTGTAATTATTTTTTTATTTAAAAAAGTAGCCGGAATGCGCTAAATAATTCGTGCTGGGGAAAGGCGGCAAGCTTTTGCATCCCCGGGAGCATACAAAAAGTATGTGACCGGGGTAAGAAAGTGCAGCCAACGCATCACCAGCGCGAAATATGCCGCGCATTTACCATTCTGCGACCGATCCATCTTCATGCCGCCACAACGGATTACGCCAGTCCGGCGCATTTTTACTCAGCTCAATGACTTTGGCTTCGTCGATTTCCACGCCCAGTCCTGGCTTCGTTAACGGTTTAAAGAAGCCGCCTTCCATGTTGAAGTCTTCTTTGTTTTTCACAAAATCGAGCAGTTCCGCGCCCTTGTTATAGTGAATGCCCATGCTCTGTTCCTGGAACACTGCGTTGCGCGAAACGAAGTCCACGTGCAGACAGGCCGCCAGTGCGATCGGTCCCAGTGGGCAGTGCGGCGCTAATGCCACGTCGTAGGCTTCCGCCATCCCGGCGATTTTGTAGCATTCGGTGATACCGCCCGCGTGTGACAGATCCGGCTGCAGAATCGCCAGGCCACCCGCTTCCAGCACGCGTTTGAATTCGAAGCGCGAGAACATACGCTCACCCGCCGCAATCGGAATATGGGTTTGCGCCGCCAGTTTCGGATAGTACTCGGCCTGTTCCGCCAGCACGGGCTCTTCGATAAACAGCGGGCGATATTGCTCAAGTTCTTTAATCAGCACTTTCGCCATCGGCGCGCTGACGCGACCGTGGAAATCGAGACCAAATTCAATTTCATTGCCGAAGGCTTCGCGGATCTGCGCTACGGTATTCACCGCTTTGTCCACCGCGCGCGAGTTATCAATGATGCCCATCTCTTCGCAGCCGTTCAGCTTAAAGGTGTCAAAGCCGATGTTGCGCAGAGTTTTAATCCCGTCGATCACTTCCGCCGGACGGTCACCGCCGACCCAGCTGTAGGCTTTGATTTTGTCGCGAACCAAACCGCCCATTAGCTGCCATACCGGCGCGTTCAGCACTTTGCCTTTGATGTCCCACAGCGCCTGATCAATACCCGCGATAGCGCTCATCAGAATCGGGCCGCCGCGGTAAAAACCTGCGCGGTACATGACTTGCCACAGGTCGTTGATGCGCGCCGGGTCCTGACCAATCAGGAACTCACTCAGCTCATGTACCGCCGCTTCGACGGTACGTGCGCGGCCTTCGATGACCGGCTCGCCCCAGCCGACGACGCCTTCGTCAGTTTCGATTTTCAAAAACATCCAGCGCGGGGGTAAACGGTACGTGGTGATGTTGGTTATTTTCATTTCACTGCCTCTCGATACGCCTTAACAAATGCGGCTGCCTGCTCTGCGGTACGTTCCACGGACTGTCCTGCGCGATACAAATCGCTGCCCAGGCCTGCGCCCACACAACCGGCTTTCAACCATTGCGCCAGGTTTTCTGGCGTCACGCCGCCCACAGCGAAGACCGGAACATCCGCCGGAAGCACGGCTTTCAACGCTTTGATGTAGTCCGGGCCGAAGGCCGACGACGGGAAAATTTTCAGCGCCTGCGAGCCCGCATCCAGCGCGGTAAACGCCTCTGTCGCCGTGGCGCATCCTGGGCAGACGGTCATGCCGTAACTGACTGCGCGGCGAATCACCTCTGGATTGATGTTCGGCGTGACGATGAGCTTGCAGCCCATTTTCGCGAGCTGGTCCACCTGTTCAGGTTTCAGAACCGTACCGGCTCCAATCAGCGCTTTATGACCGTACGCATCAACGACCGCAGGAATGCTTTTCTCCCATTGCGGCGAGTTCAGCGGGATTTCGACCGCGTCAAATCCGGCGTCAATAACGGCGCCAACGTGCGCCAGCGCGTCGTCCGGCGTGATGCCGCGCAAAATCGCGATAAGAGGAAGATTAGTTTGCCACTGCATGAGCGATGCTCCTTATGCCTGCCTGAAATGCCGTATCGCCTGCCACGGTTGCAACATTGCGTCCAATGGCGCTGAACGCCTGCTGGTAACGCGACGTTAACGATGAACCGGCGACGATCGTGATGGCCTGCTCGTGGGCGATGAAATCGCGCATGCTGGCGACTTCAGCGCCAATCAGCAGGCCGGACAGAAATTCGCTGACCTCTTCACGCGGGAGATTTCCCAGCACGTGTGACGCGCGAACTTCAAAAAGTTGTGGCAGAACGACAGGCGAGGCGAGACCCCGCTCAAGCCCGGCAGTGAAGGCGTCGGGCGCGTTTTTTTGCTCCGGTAACCCCGCGCCCACCAGCGAATGACGCAGCAGCAAATGGTGCAGTTCACCGGTCATCACGGTGCGAAAATCGTGGATTTTCTCGCCATCCGCCATCACCCATTTACAGTGGGTACCGGGCATCACGTACACAGAAGAAGGAGAAAGTGAGCGCGCGCCGAGCAGCTGCGTTTCTTCGCCGCGCATCACGTTATGGTTATCGTCGCGAGACACGCATAAGCCTGGAATGATCCAGATTTTGTCGCCAACGGACGTTAACTGCTCGCCAATGGCAGAGAAATGGGCAGGAACGGGCAAATACGGGGCAATTTTCCAGCCGACGTTGCTGCCTACCATTCCAGCCATCACGACCGGAGTGGTGCTATCGCGCCAGCCCGCTGTCACCTCTGCTAACACCGCATCGGGGGATTTACCGTTCAGGCGCGTCACGCCTGCTTCGGATTGCCTGCTTTCCAGGCATCTGTCGTCCTGATAAAGCCAGGCGCGCAGATTGGTCGATCCCCAGTCAATAGCGATGTAGCGAGATGTCATGTGATTTCCTTTAGCCTTCGTGTTGAGCTGGCGATCATGGTGAGCGCCGCCTGCTCTGCCGCATCGCTGTCCTGATGCCGTATCGCATCGAACAACGCTTTATGTTCCTGGAGCGTTTTCGGCATGTTGGCCTCATCGCCCATCCAGGTCCGTTCAAATACTGCGCGCTGTAGCGAGCTGATCGCGACGCTTAGCTGCTGCAAAACCGGGTTGTGAACTGACTGCAACACCGCCTCGTGGTAGCGAATATCCGCTTCGTTAAAGGCATCCCGATCCTGATTGTTAGCAATCATGTCGTTAAGCGCCGACTCAATTTGCGCCAGATCGCCCGAGGTCGCGCGTTCCGCCGCCCAGCGTGCGATGGCCGGTTCCACCAGGTTTCGCACCTCGCTCATCGCGCCAATCAGACGCGGGTCGTAGTCGTTTTCCAGTACCCATTGCAGAACATCGGTGTCAAGGTAATTCCACTGGTTACGCGGGGCAACAAACGCGCCACGGTAACGTTTCATTTCGATCAGCCGCTTCGCCATCAGCGAACGAAACACTTCGCGGATGATATTGCGCGAGGTTTCAAACTCTTCGCAGAGCTCAGCTTCTGCGGGTAGCGGTGAACCGGGTACGTATTTGCCGCTCACAATCTGGTTGCCCAGCGTGATAACGATGCGGTCGGTTTTATTCAGCGTCATGGAGAGTCCTTGTGCTCTATGTGTCCATCACTACTTTACCGCGACCGCTGATTTTCGCCTCACTTTTGCAGTACAAACGTGAGGTCGTTCGTCATTGCTGTGTTGGTAATGTAGTACAACATGAATTAGTTGTACTACAATCCAGATCACAAAAAGAACAATTCATTAATATGAAGGCAAAAAAAAGCCCCGGTCTATAACCGAGGCTGATGAGTTGAGTCAGGCTTAATTCAGGACAAATTTCTCGATAGCGTAGGCAACGCCGTCTTCCAGGTTGGATTTGGTCACGAAATTGGCGACATCTTTCACCGACGGGATCGCGTTTTCCATCGCCACGCCCATCCCTGCGTATTCGATCATTGCGATGTCGTTTTCCTGATCGCCAAGGGTCATGATCTCTTCCGGTTTGATGCCCAGCGCGTCGGCCAGCGATTTTACGCCCGTACCCTTATTGACGCGTTTATCGAGGATTTCGAGGAAGTACGGCGCACTTTTCAGCACGGTGTATTTCTCTTTTACTTCCGCCGGAATGCGGGCAATCGCCTGATCCAGAATCGCGGGCTCGTCAATCATCATGACTTTCAGGAATTGCGTGCTCGGATCCATTTTCTCGGCTTCGCAGAACACCAGCGGAATGGTGGCGACAAAGGATTCATGGACGGTGTAGTAGCTGATATCGCGGTTAGCGGTGTAGAGCGTATTGCGATCGAGCGCGTGGAAATGGGAACCGACTTCGCGTGACAGTTTTTCGAGATACAGGTAATCGTCATAGCTCAATGCCGTTTGCGCCACGGTGCTGCCGTCAGCGGCTTTCTGTACCAGCGCGCCGTTATAGGTGATGCAGTAATCACCGGGCTCATTCATGTGCAGCTCTGTCAGATAGCTGTGAACGCCGGCATAGGGACGCCCCGTGGTCAACACCACATTCACGCCTTTTGCGCGCGCGGCGGCAATCGCCTTTTTAACAGCAGGAGAAATAGTGTGGTCTGGCAGCAGCAATGTGCCGTCCATGTCGATTGCAATGAGTTTAATGGCCATGAGATCCCCGATTTAAATGAGTCTGTCCTCATGCTAACGCGATTCCGCACGGAAAACAGTAAAAGAGTCGTGGAGAAAGGGGGATGGAGTTGAGGAAGGGGATTCCTCTTTTGTGAGGTGTTTTCCCCCTCACCCGCCCTTTTCCCAAAGGGAAGAGAGCGGGTGAGGGAGTTTTACAACTTAGATATCGATATTCGCGGCTTTCAGGGCGTTCTCTTCAATGAAGGCGCGGCGCGGTTCTACGGCATCGCCCATCAATGTAGTGAACAGCTGGTCGGCAGCAATCGCATCTTTCACGGTCACGCGCAGCATACGGCGGCTTTCCGGATCCATCGTCGTTTCCCACAGCTGATCTGGGTTCATTTCACCCAGACCTTTATAACGCTGAATATACAGACCACGACGGGACTCTTTCACCAGCCATTCCAGCGCCTGCTCAAAGCTGGCAACAGGCTGACGGCGCTCGCCACGTTCGATGAAGGCATCGTCTTCGATCAGACCGCGCAGCTTCTCGCCCAGCGTGCAAAGACGACGGTACTCGCCACCGGTCACAAACTCATGATCCAGCGGGTAATCAGTGTCTACGCCGTGAGTACGCACACGAACGATTGGCTCGAACTGGTTCAACTCAGCATTTTCGCGGACATCAAACTTCCACATGCTGCCGTGCTGCTCGTTCTCATTCAGCTCGGTGATCAGCTGGTTAATCCAGCGAGTCACGGTCTGCTCATCGCTCAGATCGGCTTCGGTCAGCGTTGGCTGGTAAACCAGCGCCTTCAGCAGGGTACGCGGGAAGCGACGCTCCATACGGCCAATCATTTTCTGCGTCGCGTTGTACTCAGAAACCAGTTTTTCAAGAGGCTCACCCGCCAGCGCCGGAGCGAACGCGTTGGCGTGCAGAGAAGCACCGTCCAGAGCGATTGAGATCTGGTACTGGTCCATCGCTTCATCGTCTTTAATGTACTGTTCTTGCTTGCCTTTCTTCACTTTGTACAGCGGTGGCTGTGCAATGTAGATGTGGCCACGTTCAACGATTTCTGGCATCTGACGGTAGAAGAACGTCAGCAACAGCGTACGGATGTGTGAACCATCGACGTCCGCATCGGTCATGATGATGATGCTGTGATAGCGCAGTTTATCCGGGTTGTACTCGTCACGACCGATACCACAGCCGAGAGCCGTGATAAGCGTAGCCACTTCCTGAGAAGAGAGCATTTTGTCGAAACGCGCTTTCTCAACGTTGAGGATTTTACCCTTCAACGGCAGAATCGCCTGGTTCTTACGGTTACGCCCCTGCTTCGCAGACCCGCCCGCAGAGTCCCCTTCCACCAGGTACAGTTCGGAGCGAGCCGGATCGCGTTCCTGGCAGTCCGCCAGTTTGCCCGGCAGGCCCGCCAGATCCAGCGCACCTTTACGGCGAGTCATTTCACGGGCTTTACGCGCCGCTTCACGCGCACGTGCCGCATCGATAATTTTGCCGACTACGATTTTCGCGTCAGACGGGTTTTCCAGCAGGTATTCGCTCAGCAGTTCGTTCATCTGCTGTTCAACGGCGGTTTTCACCTCGGAAGAAACCAGTTTGTCTTTGGTCTGAGAGGAGAATTTCGGGTCCGGTACTTTGACCGACACCACGGCAATCAGGCCTTCACGGGCATCATCGCCGGTCGCGCTGACTTTCGCTTTTTTGCTGTAGCCTTCTTTATCCATGTAGGCGTTCAGCGTACGGGTCATTGCCGTACGGAAACCGACAAGATGTGCGCCGCCATCACGCTGCGGAATGTTGTTAGTGAAGCAGTAGATATTTTCCTGGAAACCATCGTTCCACTGCAGCGCAACTTCGACGCCGATACCGTCTTTTTCGGTGGAGAAATAGAAGATATTCGGGTGAATAGGCGTTTTGTTTTTGTTGAGATACTCAACAAATGCCTTGATGCCGCCTTCGTAGTGGAAATGGTCTTCTTTGCCGTCACGCTTATCGCGCAGACGAATCGACACACCAGAGTTCAGGAATGACAGCTCGCGCAGGCGTTTTGCCAGAATTTCGTATTCAAATTCAACCACGTTAGAAAACGTCTCGTGGCTCGGCCAGAAACGTACGGTGGTGCCGGTTTTTTCCGTGTCGCCAGTGACCGTCAGCGGAGCCTGCGGCACGCCGTGCGAATACACCTGGTGATGCGCTTTACCTTCGCGGTAGATAACCAGTTCCAGCTTCTGCGACAGGGCGTTCACAACGGAAACGCCAACACCGTGCAGGCCGCCGGACACTTTATACGAGTTATCATCGAACTTACCGCCCGCGTGCAGAACGGTCATGATGACTTCTGCAGCAGACACGCCCTCTTCCGGGTGAATACCGGTCGGGATACCACGGCCATCATCCTGTACGGAAACGGAGTTATCGCCGTGAATGGTGACGATAATATCTTTACAGTGACCCGCGAGTGCTTCGTCGATAGCGTTATCCACAACCTCGAATACCATGTGGTGCAGACCGGTGCCGTCATCGGTATCGCCGATATACATACCTGGGCGCTTACGCACCGCATCCAGCCCTTTCAGGACTTTGATACTGGAGGAGTCATAAGAATTCGACATCAACGTTTCTCGCTCATTTATTCTTGGGTTAATCCGTTATTTTACCCTTTTCCACGGTGAACATCTTCGAATTTTTGTCCGACATGTCCAGAACGTGTTCAGCGCTAATCGCGCTGACGAAAACCTGCGACTGCGTGGCTTTTAAGCGGCTGGCAAGCAGTCCGCGCCGTGCGTCGTCGAGTTCCGAGGCAAAATCATCTATCAGATACAGACAGCGCCGTCCGCTTTCGCGGGTGAGGAACTCCCCTTGCGCCAAACGCAGCGCGCACATCAGGAGTTTAAGCTGTCCGCGCGACAAGGTATCTTCGACCGGTGCGCCGTCGGCACGAATGCGGAAGTCCGCTTTGTGTGGGCCGTGCGCGGTATAGGTCAGCATGCGGTCGCGTTCGAAGCTTCTCTCCAGCACTTCGGCATAATCCGTCTCTTTCTCCCAGCCGCGCTGGAAGGAGAAGGTGAGAGAAAACTCGGGTAGAAATTGTTTGCAGGTATCCGCCATATCTTCGGCAATGCCTGCGCTGTATTCGGCTCGCCAGCGGCTAATTTGCTCCGCAAGGGGGACCAGTTCCATATCCCACGGGCGCACCTGCGCGTAACGAGTAACCTGTCGCAGCGCGGCATTGCGCTGCTTGAGCAGTCGCTTAAGATTGCTCCAGGCGTTAAAGAAACCCGCTTCGTTGTGAAAACATCCCCAATCAAGGAATGCTCTTCTGTATTTGGGGCCGCCGTTGAGTAACGTAAACCCCTCAGGCGTAATCAGCTGCATCGGCATCAGCAAGGCCAGCTCAGCAACTTTGTGCCCATCGGTGCCGTCGATGCGCACTTTGCTGTCGCCCTGCTTGTCTTTCGTCAGACCAATCGAGGTTTCACGCTCGCTGCCCTGTAATCGACCGTGCAGAATAAACGATTCCTGTTCATGACGGATGACGCGCCCCACCTGCAAGCTGCGAAAGGCGCGGCCATGACCCAGCGTGTAGATCGCTTCCAGCACGCTGGTTTTCCCGCTGCCGTTAGCGCCGACCAGGAAATTAAAGCCGGGAGATAAAGCGAGATCCGCATTTTCGATATTGCGGAAGTCTTTAATGAGCAGGCGCGTCAGTGACATATATCAGTACATTGATCCATAGATCCAGGGCGTAATCGGCGCAGCCAGTTTCAACGCGGACTGCGCGCAGACCCTGGAGCGTACACGGAGTACGCGACAGGAGCGAGCACAGCCCAGGTTGAAAATGGCAAGTAAGATAGCCCGATATTTTCCACTAGAGGCGCATTGGCATGACGACGTAGGCTGCGCTTTGTGAGGCCGCATCTTCAATCTGCACGCTTGAAACCGAATCGGTCAGCAGAATGCGAACGTTCTCGCATTTCAGCGCATTCAGCACATCCAGCACGTAGCTGACGTTGAAGCCGATTTCCATTTCAGTCCCGGCGTAGGTGACGTCCAGAATCTCTTCTGCCTCTTCCTGCTCCGGGTTATTCGCGGTGATTTTGATCTGGTTTTCACTCACGTACAGACGCACGCCGCGGAATTTCTCGTTTGAGAGGATCGCTGCACGGGCAAAGGCCTGTTTAAGGATATCGCAGCCCGCCTCCAGCGTTTTGTCCGGATTCTTCGGCAATACGCGGCGATAATCAGGGAAGCGACCATCAACCAGCTTGGATGTAAAGATAAAGTCGCCAACGTGCGCGCGAATATTATTGCTACCAATTTGCACGCGCAGCGGGTTTTCGCCGCCGTCGAGCATACGCATCAGCTCAATCACGCCTTTACGCGGGACGATCACCGAATGGCTGGGCAAGGTCACGCCAATGGGCATCGAGCAGACCGCCAGACGGTGGCCGTCGGTCGCCACGGTACGCAGTTCTTCACCTTCGGTTTCGAACAGCATGCCGTTTAAATAGTAACGAACGTCCTGATGCGCCATCGAAAACTGGGTGGCTTCTATCAGACGTTTCATCGTCGCCTGCGGCAGGGTGAATTCAACTTCACTTTGCCAGTCGTCGAGGTTCGGAAAATCAATCGCAGGCAGCGTTGAGAGTGAGAAACGACTGCGGCCAGAACGCACCAGAATACGGTCGCCTTCCAGCTGCACAGCGATTTCCGCGCCCTCTGGCAATCCACGGCAAATATCAAAGAATTTACGCGCCGGGACAGTCGTTGCGCCTGCATCATGTGGCTGAGACAGCGTCACACGAGCAACCATTTCCATTTCAAGATCGGTTCCCGTCAGCGACAGCGTGCCGTCAGCGACCTGCAATAGCAAATTGCCAAGAATAGGCAGCGTCGGGCGGCCGCCTAATGGGCCACTCACCTGTTGCAGCGGTTTTAATAAATGTTCACGTTCAACGGTAAATTTCATAGCGTCACGATGATAGGGTTCTGATTAAATTGGAAAAATCTTCTTTCATGTCATGGCTTTCTTCACGTAACTGCTCAATCTTACGGCAGGCATGAAGAACGGTCGTATGGTCACGGCCACCAAACGCGTCGCCAATTTCCGGCAGACTGTGGTTGGTCAGCTCTTTTGCCAGTGCCATCGCCATCTGACGCGGACGCGCTACCGAGCGAGAACGACGCTTGGACAGCAAGTCGGCAATTTTGATTTTGTAATACTCGGCCACCGTCTTCTGGATATTGTCGATGGTGACCAGCTTTTCCTGAAGCGCCAGCAGATCGCGTAGCGCTTCACGCACGAAATCAATGGTAATCGCGCGGCCCGTAAAATTGGCGTTGGCAATCACACGGTTCAGCGCGCCTTCCAGCTCACGAACGTTGGAACGCAGTCGCTTAGCAATAAAGAACGCCACTTCACCCGGCAGGCGAATGTCGTTTTCGTCCGCTTTTTTCATCAGGATCGCAACGCGGGTTTCCAGCTCCGGCGGCTCGATCGCCACGGTCAGACCCCAACCAAAACGAGATTTTAGACGATCTTCAACGCCATTGATCTCTTTTGGGTAACGATCCGAGGTCAAAATGATCTGCTGATTGCCTTCAAGCAATGCGTTGAAGGTGTGGAAAAACTCTTCCTGGGATCGTTCTTTATTGGCAAAGAATTGAATGTCATCGATCAACAGCGCATCGACGGAGCGGTAGTAGCGTTTAAACTCTTCGATCGCGTTGTTTTGCAGGGCTTTTACCATGTCCTGAACGAAGCGCTCGGAGTGCATATACACCACTTTTGCATTGGGCTTGCGCGCCACAATGCCGTTGCCCACCGCATGCAGCAAGTGCGTTTTACCTAAGCCAGTGCCGCCATAAAGGAACAGTGGGTTATAGGCGCCGCCTGGGTTGTCCGCAACCTGACGGGCCGCAGCACGCGCCAGCTGGTTCGATTTACCTTCTACAAAGTTATCAAACGTATGTTTAACGTTAACGTTGGAGCGGTAGGTCGGTTCCGCGGGGGCTGGAACGTTGTCCCAACCCGAACGCGCGGGCTGGATGATGCGTGGAGTAGGCACATGAATCTGCGCGGGAGCCGCTACGTTCACGGTCTCTCTGACGGTCTGGGTGACGGGTTTCGTCCCCACCTCAAAACGCAGCTGCGGGGCATCTGCACCGCAAAAATCGTTAAGCAGTCCATTGATGTTATTGAGGTATTTATCCCTTACCCAATCGAGCACGAAACGGTTTGGCGCATACAAAGCCAGCGTGTTATCGCTCAGTTCCACCTGCAACGGGCGGATCCACATACTGAATTCTGTGGCTGGTAACTCATCCTGCAATCGGGCAAGACATTGCTGCCAAAGCGAAAGTGACACGGCGGACTCCACTCGAACAATAAAAGAAAGACACTG
>Ga0308165_1000454_pt1 | contig 76615 bp, 93 predicted proteins | sample PhyWR2_FD_201032 | JGI IMG/M metagenome (GOLD analysis project Ga0308165, IMG submission 201032) | Phyllosphere microbial communities from UC Gill Tract Community Farm, Albany, California, United States - DLSLW.R2 | ecosystem: Host-associated > Plants > Phyllosphere > Unclassified | place: USA... | reverse complement strand
CGTTCGGCGGTGAAGTCGCTCTGGTCGGTGTACATCGAGCGGAACTTGAACACGCGAATTTCATTGTCGTTGTAGCCATAGCGGTTCTGGCGAAACAACACCGGGCCCTTGGAGTCGAGCTTGATGGCAATCGCCGTTGCCAGCATCACCGGCGACAGCGCCACCAACGCCAGGCTGGCCAGCAGCAAATCCTCACAGCGCTTGATCACCGGCGACCAGCCACGCAGCGGCAACTGCGAGGTGTTGAACATCAGGATGCCGCCCACGTCGGTGATTTTGCTGTGGCCGTAGCGCAGGGCGGCCATGTCCGGCACCAGCACGACGTTCACCGACAACTGCCGCAGGCGGTTGACCAGGCCGTGAATGCGTTGTTCGGCGGCCCAGGGCAGGCAGATCATCACCTGGTTGACCTGCTCGGCGCGGATCAGTTTTTCCAGGTCGCGGGTGTTGCCCAACAGGGGCAGGTTGCTCAGCTCCTTGGGAATGCGTTCGGTGCGGTCATCGATGAAGCCGACCAGGCCGGAACGAATATCGCCGTTGCGCTGCAAATGATCGGCGACATGCACCGCGGTGTCGGTAAAGCCCAGGATCACCGTACGTTGCAGGTATTTGCCGGCACGCATCAGCCGGCGGTACAGGCGCAGCATTACCAGGCGTTCAAGACAAAACAGCCCCAGGCTGACGATGTACCACGTCACCAGGTTGCGTGGGGTCAATTGCGGGAAGAACTGCAGAATCTGGTACATGAACAGCAGGATGCAAAAAGCCGCCGTCCAGGCCTTGATCTTGGTTTTCAGGCGCAGCCGGTTGCTGAACAATTCTTCGGAATAGATGCCCAGGGCCTGGAACAGAATAATGGTCAGGACCGCGAAAAACACCAGCAGGCCCAGGAAGTGGGCGCGCAGCTCAGGGTCTATCGGGTCCAGGAAGAGTACCAGGACCAGTGGGGGCAAAATGGCCGTCAGGCCATGGATCAACTTGACGAAAACAACAAAGAACTCAACAAAACCGGCGCGCGTTAAAAACAAACTGTCGACAGACGACTTCTCTCGCATAAAAACATCCCTCATTGCACTCCAGACTTCGCTGTTTGATTGTTTGTTCAATAAAGCAGCAGGCTGCTTTGGCGCGCTGGACAAACTGGCTACTCTGGGTAATACGCAACTTCCCATTCCAAATGTAGCTATCCATTTGAATGGATTTTGCAGGGTGGTGACTGGGGTGGTGACTAAAGGCGTGCGTCCTTACTGAGTCTTGTCAATTAATTGACTGTCGTGCGGAAGTGGCGTGCTAGATAGGTTAATTAGTCTTTTTTGAGGCATTTTATTGACGTTCCTTGTCTGGACACTCGTTAATAAGGTGTGTTTTTGAGTGTAGGAACAAATGTCGGATTTTTCCTGCTTAAAGGAAAAACCTTTTTTGAGGCGAGGAAGGAAAGGGGGACAAATAGAGCGTGGCAGGGCGTACTTACCGCCCTGCCACCGGGGCGTTCGCCCGATCAGAAGTTGCCTTTTAAACTAACGGTGAAATTGCGTGGTTCGCCGTAGAAGTTACCCCAGGAGGCGGTACCGACTGTGTTGTAATAGCTTTTGTCGAACAAATTGTTGCCGTTGAGCGCCACGGTCCAGGTGTCGTCGATGCGGTACGCCATGCGTGCGCTCCAGGTCGCATACCCGGCCTGTTCGAGCTTGATGGTTTGCACGCGGTAGTTGCTGCTTTGGGCATTGACCCCGGCGCCCACGCTCCATTTCGCCAGCGCGCCGTCGAGCTGGTAGTCACCCCACAATCGCAGCATGTGCCGAGGCACGTAAGTGTTGGATGAACCGCCTTCGACCTGGCTGTCGATGTTTTTCAGAGACTTGGTCTGGGTGTAGGTGTAGCCGCCGAAAAGCTGCAGGCGCTCGAGCAATTCACCGCTGATTTCGGTCTCCACGCCTTGGGCGCGCACTTTGCCGGTGTCGGTGTAGCAATAACCATCGGCGGAAGTCGGGCACATCGTGGTGTAGTCGGATTCGGCGCCGTTTTTCTCGATGGCGCGGAACAGTGCCACGGAGCTGTTGAGGCGTCCGTCGAACCATTCGCCTTTGATCCCCAGCTCGTAGTTGTCACCGATCTTGGGCTTGAGTGCCGCGCCATCGACGGTGGCGTAAGAGCTCTGCGGCTGGAAGATATCCGCGTAGCTGGCGTACACCGACAGGTGCTCGTCGAGGTCATAGATCAGCGCGGCGAACGGGGTGACTTCACCGGTTTCCTTGGTGCGTGCGTCCTGCACTGCCCATTCACCCCAGGCCAGGTTGTTGGACTGGCGACGGTTCTCGTACCAGCTCACGCGGCTGCCGACGATAAACATCAAGGGCTCGGCCAGGCGCAAGCGCAAGGTCGCGTAGGTGCCGTATTGAGTGGCGGTTTCCTTGACCGTGCCGCCGCGATACATGTTCGGCCAGAAGGTGTTGTCATCCGGCTCAGGGAAGTGGTGGTCGGGCTGGTAAATGCTCTGGCGCTTGGGCAGGTTCTGGATCGCGTACACATCGTCCTGGGTGCCACGGCTGCCGTTGGCGCCGAGGATCAGCTCATGCTCCAGGCCAAAGGCTTCGAACTTGCCGTCCACATAGGCATCGAGGCCGAAGTCCTTGTGGTCGTAGTCCATCAACGCAGCATAGGAGTTGGCCGTGGGCGCCGGGTTGCCATAGTTGATGGTGCCTTCGCTGGCGGCATACTTGGTGTCTTGCAGGTTGCGGCTGTGGACCGCCGCGACCTTGAGTTTCCAATCATCGTTGAAGTGATGGGTTACATCAGCGAAGAACGTGGTGCGCCGGCTTTGCCAGTCGTTCCAGGATTGGCCCAGGCAGGTCGAGCGGCTCAGGTTGGCGCTTTTGCCGTCGGCATAGCGCGGCAGGCCGCCCCAGCACGGCGTGGCGTCGACATCTTCGTAGCTGGCGCCGACGCCCAGGGTGGTGTCCGGCGTGAGGTCGAAATCCAGCGCGCCGTAGAACGCCTGGTCCTGGCGCTTGGCGATGTCCATGTACGACCCACGCGTCTGCTGGCTCACCGCCGCGCGACCACGCAGGGTGCCGCTGTCATTCAACGGACCGCCGGTGTCGACATCGGCGCGGTAGTTGTCCCAGGTGCCGGCCGATAGCGACAAGCTGGTGGTGGGCTTGGCCTGTGGACGCTTGCGCACGAAGTTCACCGCACCGCTGGCGGTGCCGGCGCCCTTGAGCATGCCGGCGGCGCCCTTGAGGACTTCCACGCGGTCATAAATCGCCATGTTCGCGCTGAAACTGTCGGCCTGGACGTAGTCCTTGCCCATGTCCAGGGGCACGCCGTCGTACTGGTACTGGCCGAGCATCTTGAAGCCTCTGGAGTAGAAGTACTTGCCGCCCATGGGTGACTCGTAGGTGGTGATGCCGGGCGTGCGTTCCATCACGTCGTCGATGGTGGTGACGTTCTGGTCGTCCATGAATTGGCGAGTCATCACACTCACCGATTGCGGCGTTTCCCGCAGGCTGTGTTCGCCCTTGCCGATGGTGACCGCGCCGGTGGTGTAGGAGCCGGTGCCGTCGGTGGTGGCGCCCAGACGTTCGCCGTTGATCAGGGTGGCGCCCAGGTTCAGCGAACCGGTATCGGCCACTTGTGGCAGCAGCATCCAGGTGCTGTTGCCCTGGCGTTGGGCTTGCAGGCCCTGGCCGCGTAGCAGTTGTTCGAGGGCCTGCTGAGAATCAAAGCGGCCACTCAAACCCGGGCTGGTTTTGCCGGCGACGCTGGTGGCGTCGTACGACAGGCTGATGCCGGCCTGGCGGGCGAACTGGTCCAGTGCTGTTGCCAGGGCACCGGCAGCAATGTTCCAGTCGCGGGCCTGGGTGTCGCTGGCCGGGGTTTCGGCCATCACGGCCACGGGCAAGGCGCTGCTCAGGCAGACGCCAAGCAAGGCGGCCTGTACCGCACGCTTGAGGGGGGAACGAGGGGAAGGGAACGCTTGCATGACCGCGGGATGCTCCTGAAGGAAGTGGATAAAACTGGCCTGTTGATCGGCCTTTCCTTACAGGTCGAGCGGCAATGAGAATTCACCTCATTTATTTTTGAAAATTTACACGCGCGGTGAAACGGTCACCCAATAGCGGCTGCGGTACGTGACATCGAGCTTGAGCGACTGCGCCACCAGGCCCAGCACCTGATCGGTGTCGTCCAACTGATAAGTCCCCGACACCCGCAACCCGGCCACTGCCTCGCTGCAGCGCAACAAGCCGTTGCGGTAGCGACCCAGTTCGGTGAGAAAATCGTCCAGGCGCATGTGGTGGGCGCTGATCACGCCATCGCTCCAGGCCCAGGGATCCAGGCCGTTGGCGACCGCCGGGCGAATGCCGCTGCGGTTGAACACCACCTGTTCGCCGGGCTTGAGGACCTGGCGTGCGCTGGCCGTCTGGCTGTCGGCAAACACCGCCACCGCGCCTTGCTGCACGGCGAGCAAAGTGCCGTAGGCGTCTTCGCGTACCAGGAATCGCGTGCCGAGGGCGCGTAGGTAACCGTCACGGGTCTGGACCCAGAAAGGGCGGTCGTCGGCCCCGGTATTCACCACGATTTCTCCCTGGCGCAACTGCACCAAGCGTCGGTCTGCGTTGAGCGACGCATCGATCGCGCTGGCGCTGTTGAGCTGGATCCGGCTGCCATCGTTCAATGCCACCCAGCGCCGTTCGCCGGTCGCGGTGCGATAGTCGGCCATCCAGGCGGGCAGGGGCGTGTAGTCGCGACCGAGCCAGGTCAAGCCCGCGGCGCCGGCCACCAGGCCCAGCAGTTTCAAGCCCTCACGGCGACTGATGCGTTGGCGCGCCCCGCGCAGGGCATGCCGGCCGACCTGGGCCGGTAGATGATTGAAATCGTCATTCATCGCTGTCACCCGCTGCCACACCCGCTGGTGTTCGGCGCTGGTGTGCAGCCAACGTTCGAAGGCGGCGGTGCTGGCATCGTCGGCGACATTGAAACGCAGGGTGATCATCCACTGGATCGCCTGGTCGACCAGCTGCGCGTCAGTTTTCGACATAACGCAACCGGTAACACGCGTGCAGCGCCTTGGACAGGTCCCGTTCCACCGTGGCCTTGGACACGCCGAGACGCAGGGCGATCTGTGCGCAAGTCAGGCCATCCAGTTGCGCCAGCAAAAAGGCTTCGCGCACGCGCGGCTTGAGCTGGTCGAGCAGACGGTCGATACGTTCCAGGCTGTCGAGGATCAACAGGCGGGTTTCTTCCGACGGCACCTCGACTTGCGGGAAGTGCGCGAGGCTTTCCAGGTAGGCGCGCTCCAGTTCGCGGCGGCGGTATTGGTCGATCATCAGGCTGCGGGCGATGCTGCTCAAGTACGCGCGCGGCTGCTGCAAGGTTTGCTGCCTGCGCGCATTAAGCAGGCGCACGAAGGTTTCCTGGGCGAGGTCGGCGGCGTGTTCGCGGCAGCCGGTGCGGCGGCTCAACCAGCCGCGCAGCCAGGCATGATGGGCATGGTAAAGCTGGCCGATGGCGGCATGGTCCAGTGGGTGATCGCTCGACATGGGCATCCTGGCGCAGCTGTCTTAATTGATAATGTTTCGCATTCTAATCGTTGCTCATGACGCTTCGCAATTGCCGCAGCGCAATGTATCCAGCACAATTTTTTGTCCGCCCTGGATGCACGGACTAATCTGCAGGCTTTTCCCGGTGGAAGGCTTGAGCATGATCGACCTGGCGACCCTGGCGGTATTTTCCGGTGCTGTGCTGTTGTTGCTGTTGTCCCCGGGGCCGAACATGGCCTTTGTGGTCAGTCATGGCGTCACCCATGGTTGGCGCGGGGGGATGGCATCGGCCCTGGGTATTGGCGTGGCCGACGTGCTGTTGACCGCCTTGACCGCTACCGGGGTGACGGCGTTGGTTGCCAGTTGGCCGCCATCCTTTGACGTGATCCGGTATGCGGGGGTGGTCTACCTGTTGTGGCTGGTGTTCAAGACCTTGCAGAAACGCCCCGTGCCGAATGCGGGGCACATCGACCGTGTGCCCTTGGGCCGGGTGTTTTTGCAGGCCATGCTCAATAGCTTGCTCAATCCCAAGGCGTTGCTGTTTTTTGTGGTGTTTTTGCCGCAGTTTGTACGGCCGGAAGCAGGGGACATTGCGGTGCAGTTGATGGTGCTTGGGGGGGTGTTGACCGTGATTGCAGCTGTATTTCATGGGCTGTTGGGCATTTTTGGTGGGGCGCTGAGTCGGTTTTTTGCCCGTCGCTCACAGGGGGCCTGGCTACAGAAATGGGGGTTGGCGACGGTGTTGACGGTGTTGGCGGTGCGCTTGGCGGTGATGTCTCGCCCAACCTGACTTGAAGAGAGTACGGCTGATCAATGTGGGAGCTGGCTTGCCTGCGAAGGCGGCCTGACAGCCGACCTGGATGTTGGATCAGGCCGGGTACCTATCCGTTATTTAGGTAACGGCTGCTATGGGTTTCGCCCTTACGGCGACTCACTTTGGAAAGGCCGGAATGCCGGCCCAGCCCAAAGTAAGCAAAGGACTCTTGCCCCAACACTCGGCACCTCGCCTAGGCTCGGTGTGCCCGTAATCCGACAAGGATTTGGGGGACCGCCTTAGATCAAGATCAAGAGCGGCTCCCTTCGCATCGTGGTTAGCGTTTAGATACCTACGACTATCGCCGACAAGCCGGCGCCTGCAGCTGCTTGGCAGAGTCAGCCCAACCGTGCCGCCGCGCGCGCGACGATCTCACCGCGCACTCTGCGCGATTCGACGGTGCGCTTGTTGGCTTCTTCCAGCACGTGCTGGGGCGCGGTGTCCGGGCGGCCGGAGTCGAAGGGTGGCGCGGGGGCGTATTCAATCTGCAACTGCACCAGTTGCGCCGCCGCCTCGCTGTACAACTCGGCCGCCAGGGTCAGGGCGAAGTCGATGCCGGCGGTGATGCCGCCGCCGGTCAGCAGGTTGCCGTCACGGACCACGCGTTCGTGTACGGGGATGGCGCCGAGCGGGGCGAGCAGGTCGTGGTAGGCCCAGTGTGTAGTCGCCTTGCGTCCCCGTAGCAAACCTGCCGCGCCCAGTACCAGCGAGCCGGTGCACACCGAGGTCACGTAGCGCGCGATCTGTGCCTGGACCTTGAGGAAATCCAGGGTCTGCGGGTCTTCCATCAGTGCGCCCACGCCGGAACCGCCGGGTACGCAGATCACATCCAGGCGCGGGCAGTCGGCGTAGGTCATGGTCGGGGTAAACACCAGGCCAGTGCTGGAGGTGATGGGTTCCAGGTCTTTCCACACCAGGTGCAGGTTCACCTCCGGCAGTGAACCCAGCACGTCGTAGGGGCCCGTGAGGTCCAGTTGCTGGATGCCGGGGAACAACAGAAAGCCGATCTGCAAGGTCATGAATGAAGCTCCGTGAAAGGGGTGGACGGCTTCACTCTAGAGGCCTAGGCTTTGGCGAATACGCCATTGAACCCACGAATCACGCCAATCATGCCTCGAATCGTTCACGTCCTTGCTTTCGATAATGCCCAGGTGCTCGATGTGACCGGGCCGCTGCAGGTGTTCGCCTCCACCAATGACCTGGCGCGCCAGCGCGGCGAACCCTTGCCTTACGCGGTGTCGGTGATCGCCGCCCAAGCGGAACCGGTGATGACCTCCGCCGGCCTGGCCCTGGTGGCCGAGCCGTTACCGGCTGCGGACGCGCCGTGCGATACGTTGGTGATCGCCGGCGGTTGGGGCGTGTACGGCGCTGCCGAAGACCCGGCCCTGGTGGACTGGGTGCGCGAGAAAGCCAAACACACCCGGCGCATGACGTCCGTCTGCACCGGCGCGTTCCTGCTGGCCGCCAGCGGCATGCTCGACGGTTGTCGCGTGGCCACTCATTGGACCCGTTGCGAAGAGCTGGCGCGCAAATTTCCTTCGTTGACGGTGGAGTCCAACCCGATTTTCATTCAGCAAGGTGCAGTCTGGACGTCCGCCGGTGTCACCGCTGGCATCGACCTGTGCCTGGCGCTGGTGGAGGAAGACCTGGGCCGCGCCATCGCCCTGGAAGTGGCGCGGCACCTGGTGGTGTTCCTCAAGCGCCCCGGTGGTCAGTCCCAATTCAGTGTGACCCTGTCCCTGCAAAAAGACGACAGCCGTTTCGCCGAACTCCACGCCTGGATGGCCGAAAACCTGACCCTCGACCTGAACATCCCCACCCTGGCCGCCCAGGCCGGCATGAGCGAGCGCAGCTTCGTGCGCCACTACCGTGCCGAAACCGGCCAGACCCCGGCACGCGCCGTCGAGTTGATCCGCGTCGAAACCGCGCGCCGCCAACTGGCGGACAGCACCGCATCGATCAAACGCATCGCTGTGCAGTGCGGGTTTGGCTGTGAAGAGACCTTGCGACGCAGCTTCCTTCGCGCCCTGTCGGTGACGCCCCAGGCCTACCGCGAGCGCTTTTCGCCAAGCAGTTCAAGCAGCGCATCAAGCGTGGCGTGTGGCGCTTCCTGAGGAATATTGTGGCCCACGCCCGGCAGCACCTGGCGTCGGTAAAACCCGCTGAAATGCTCGATGTCATCATCCTCGTCGGGCGGCGGGCCCACGCCATCATCGGCGCCGCACAACGAAATGCTCGGCACTGAAATTGTCGGTTGCAGGGCCAGCGCGGCTTCAATGGATTCCAACGCCGGGTCGCCGGACGCGTACATGAAACGATGGCGATACGAGTGAATCACCACCTCGACGAAATCCGGGTTATCGAACGACGACGCGGTCTGCTCATAAAGGCCCGGCCCCTCGGCCCAGGACGGCGACCACAGTGCCCACAACAGCTTGCACAGTTCACGCCGGTTGGCGGTCAGGCCGTCCACGCCGCGCTGGGTGTGAAAGTAGAACTGATACCACAAGCGATGCTCCGTCACCGGCGCCCTGGGCTTCAGTGACTTGGCGATGTCCTGGATGTTGTAGCCATCCCCGGTCACCAACCCGCGCACCCGCTCGGGCCACAGCGCCGCGACGATACACGCGGCACGCCCACCCCAGTCATAGCCGGCGAGGGTCGCCTGGGGAATGCCCAGCGCATCCATGAAATCCAGCAGGTCCTTGGCCAACGCCGCTTGTTGCCCGGAACGCATCACCTGCTCGTTGATAAAACGCGTCGGGCCATAACCGCGCAGATACGGCACTAGCACCCGACACCCGCGCGCGGCGAGTACCGGCGCGATCTCGTCATAGCCGCGCGGGTCGTAGGGGAAGCCATGCAGCAGGATCACCGGCGTACCGTCGAGTGGGCCGTGGGCTTCATAAGCCACGTCGAGCAGGGTGGTGCGCACGGTGTGCAGGGGGAAGGCGATGGTCATGGCGGACTCCTGTCAGGTGCTGGAACTCTAGCCGAAAGGCGTGACGGCAGGGTGCGGGACTGAAGGCTGGGGCGTTACGTGTCCAGGCCGAGGTCGGCGCGGCGCAGCACATGCTTGAAGTGATGCCGCCACAGGTCCACCCCCAACTGCCCCGACCGGTCCAGCGACGAACCCATCGTGAGATCGCTGATCAAGGTCGGCTGCAACCCCGCGTCAAATAGCGCAAACCCCGCCGCCAGCACACAGGTGTCGGTCTGGATGCCGCACACCAGTACGCGCTCTGGCCCGAGGCTTTTCAGGTAGGCAACGGTCTCGGGTGTCGGGGCGTAACCGTGCTTGATGAAGATGCGGTCGGCTGCAATCAGGCTCTGGTCATTCGGTGCCGGTTGCCAGCCGAGCTGCCGGGCGAAGGGCGTGATGCTTTCGTCATGGCGTTCCACGGTGGCGACTGACGGCATGCGCCCGAGCAGGGCGTTGATGCCGTCCACCAGCCACGTGGGCGGGTTGAAGGAAGGTTGCACGTCGATGATCAGCAGTACCTGGCGCATGGCGTTCCTGTCCGTGGTCGAGGGCCTGCCCATTGTGCACAGGCCACTTCAGGGTTGCCAGGTGGTTTTCTGCCCGCTGAGCTTACGGTCCAGAAACGATGCCGCACTGATCAACGCCAGGTGGCTCAAGGCCTGGGGTGTATTGCCCAGGTGCCGGGCCTGGTTGTCGAACTCTTCGGCGTAGAGGCCCAGGGGGTTGGCGTAACGCAGCAGTTGTTCGAATTCCAGGTGGGCCTTTTCCACTTGCCCGGCGCGGGCCAGGCATTCGACGTACCAGAACGAGCAGGCTGCAAACGCGCCTTCGGTGCCTTGCAGGCCGTCGATCTGGCTGTCGTCGTTGCGGTAGCGGTAGACCATGCCGTCGCGCACCAGGCTTTTCTGAATGGCTTCCAGGGTCGAGAGCCAGCGTGGATCGGTCGCCGCGACAAACCTCACCAACGGCATCAATAGCATGGAACCGTCGAGCGCCGTGGTGCCGGTATGCTGCACGAAATGCCCGCGTTCTTCGTTCCAGAAGTTGCTCCAGATGTCGGCGTAGATCGCTTGGCGAGTCTGGTCCCAGCGTGCAAACGGCGCCGGCAACGAACGCTTGGAGGCCAGGCGGATGGCGCGGTCCAGCGCCACCCAGCACATCAGTCGTGAGTGCAGGAAGTGATGCTGCTCGCCACGCATTTCCCAGATGCCCACGTCTTTGGTGTTCCAGATTTCACAGACCTGATCGGCCACCTCCACGGTGTGTTTCCAGCCTTCATGGGAGATGGCCTCGCCGTACTTGTTGACCAGGTAGACGGCATCCATCAGTTCGCCATAGATGTCCAGTTGGATCTGGTCGAACGCCTCGTTGCCGATGCGTACGGGTTTGGCACCGCCGTGGCCGGCGAAATGATCGAGTTCGGCCTCCGGCAATTCCTGGCGGCCGTCGATGCCGTACAGGATATTGATCTTGGTCGGCTGGTTGCAGCAGTCGCTGACCCGGCCTTTGAGCCAGCGCATATAGGCATTGGCTTCTTCGACAAAGCCCAGGCGCATGAAGGCGTAGACGGTGAACGATGCATCGCGGATCCAGGTGTAGCGGTAGTCCCAGTTGCGCTCACCGCCGGGCGTCTCGGGCAGGCCAAAGGTGGCGGCGGCGATGATTGCGCCGTGTTTGCGCGAGGTCAAAAGCTTGAGGGCCAGGGCCGAGCGGTTGACCATTTCGCGCCAGCGCCCGCGGTAGTTCGATTGCGCGATCCAGCCGCGCCAGAACGTCAAGGTGTGGGCCAGCGCCAGGTCGGTGCAGCGGCTGTCCACCCGTTCATCCTCCTGGCCACCGAGGACGAACTCGGCGCCTTCTTCCTGGCCCAGGGTAAAGCTGGCCACGGCAGCACCGTCTTTGATCTGCAGCGGGTAGCTGCCGGACAATCGCAGACCGGGTTGGCCTTCGGCGCTGAAGCACACCGTGCCATCGTCACGGGTGGCTTGGGTGGGCGTTCGCGCGTAGTCGTGGCGTACCGCACAGCGCAGATGAATGTCGGCCTTGCCACTGACCACACGCACCCGGCGGATCAGCAGCGGCAGGTCATCAACGTCCTCGCTGATGGCCAACAAGTCAGTGATCTCCACCACGGCCTCGTCGCTGAGCCAGCGCGTTTGCAGCACGTTGGTGTCGGGCAGGTAGATCTGTTCGCGACGGGCGTTGGGCAGGTCCGGGGTGAGTTGGAAAATGCCGGCGTCGGGACTGTCCAGCAGCGAACAGAAGATCGACGGGCTGTCGAATTCCGGCCAGCAGAAGAAGTCGATGCTGCCTTTGTCGTTAACCAGTGCGGCACTGCGCATATCGCCGATAATGCCGTGGGCATCGATGGGGCTTTGTTGTTCGTTCTTCAAATCAACCATTGCCACGGAACTCCGGATAAAGGCTCATGCCGCCATCAATAAAGAGCGTGCTGCCGACCACATAATCGGACGCATCGCTGGCCAGCCACACCACGGCGTTGGCCACGTCTTCCACGTCGCCGACTCGCCCGTAGGGGATCAGCTTCAACAGTTCCTTCTGCGCTGCGCCTTCGGTGGCCGCGCGATTGATCGCGGTGCGTATCGCCCCCGGCGCAATGCCGTTGATGCGGATGCGCTGTTCGCTGACCTCCTGGGCGAGGGTGCGCATCAGCATCTCCACGCCGCCCTTGGACGCTGCGTAATTCACATGCCCGGCCCAGGGGATCAGTTGGTGCACCGAACTCATGTGGATGATTTTGCCCGCCGCCCGCGATACGCCTTCGCGCACGCCCTGGCGGTTGAAGATGCGCACCGCCGCGCGGGCACACAGGAACTGGCCGGTGAGGTTGACGCCGATCACCGCGTTCCAGTCGTCCAGGCTCATGTCCACCAGGTTGGCGTCCTTCTGCATCCCGGAGTTGGCCACCAGGATGTCCAGGTGACCGAAGGCATCCAGGGTCTGGGCAAAAAGCCTCTCTACATCGTCTTCTTTTGAGACGTTGGCGCCGATGGCAATCGCCCGGCCCCCCTCGGCGTTGATCTGCTCTGCCAGGGCCTCGGCCGGTGCGGCCTGGCTGTTGTAATTGAGCACCACGGCCGCTCCGGCTTGCGCCAGCGCCTTGGCCGCGCCGGCACCGATTCCGGAGCTGGCACCGGTCACCAGCGCTACTTGTTGCTCCAACGAAATACGCATTGCTCACCGACCTTGAATTCGTGAGTTCAAGTAGCTGACTGATCGCGCGCAAAGGAAGTTCACCCGTGTGAAATTAGCGACTACAACCATGGTGAAAAATGGAATAACAGAACTATAAAAAATAACCATAAGATACTAAAAAACCGCTCAAAAGCGTTTGACAGGCTTTTTCGCCGCGTGTCTTATAGGCACACATCAACCCGCTCCGTTGGTAGTTCGGAAGTCATCGCGGGGCCACCTATAAGAGAAATCCATGTGCCATTCGGCCGATATAGGGGAACTACCCGTTCTGGTAAAAGCAGCGGCCTTAGTTGGCGTGCCTAAGTTAGTCATCTTCGATTGCGATGGTGTCCTCGTCCAAAGTGAAGAAATAACCCTGTCTGTATTGATCTCCATGCTTAATGCTCTTGTTCAGGGCGACACGATGCTTGATGTGACACATTTCACCGAACACTTTCGTGGGCGGAAGATTGCTGAGTGTTTGCGCGAAGCCGAGCAGATATTAAATATCAGTGTGGACGAAGTGTTTGAACAACGCTTTCGCGAGCGAGCGCTGCACGCGCTGACACTCGGGTTGACAGCGACGGAAGGAATAGTCGAAGTGCTGGAAAGTTTGGAAGTGCCTTATTGCGTCGCCTCGAGTGCACCACGCAACAAGATAGAACACTGTTTGCGCCTGGCTGGACTGTTTTCTTATTTCGAAGGGCGGATATTCAGCTGTTATGAATTGGGTCGTTGGAAACCCGATCCCTTGGTGTTTCTGACGGCTTGTCGCACTTACAGTATTGATGTGAGTGATGCGCTGGTAGTTGAAGACAGTGTGACGGGTATCCAGGCAGCCGTTGCTGCCCAAATAAAAGTGCTGGGCTTTGGTCCACCGCATCGGCATGCGCAATTGGCCGCGGCGGGAGCATTGCCGATTGCCGACATGCGTGAAGTATTGACCATTTTCAATTGACTTATTAACTCAGGGAGGCGGCGTTGTGAACACACTTGGTTACCTGGAACGGCTCAAACGCAACGATCAATCTTCAGAAGTGTGGTGGGATTCGTCGCCTGCCGTGTACCTGCCGTACAAACAACACCTGCTGGAAAAATACCCGGCGGCCGCGGTTTATATAGAAGCGTTGATGCCGGATGAGTTTTCCCAACCTTGGGGCTTGTGCAGTGCGACCACCAACCCCCGGTTGGTGACGGCCGTGATCCTCGATAAGCGTGAGTATTGGTCCTCACGTTTCAACTTGGCCAACCTGTCTCCCAGTGAGTTGCGCAAGCAGTTGTACAACGAGGTCATTGTTGAAGGTGCCGCGACGCTGATGCCACGGTGGGTGCAATCGGCACAGGTCGAAGGTTGGATTTCCGCCCAGGTCGACCCGGTTGACGTGCGCTGTACCGAACGGATGATCACCCGAGGGTTGGAGTTGCAGCGCCTGGCGCCGAACGTGATGGTCAAGGTGCCCGGCAGTCTGGAAGGGCTGGTCACGGTCGAACACCTGGTGGCCCAGGGTGGGTCGGTGAATATCACCTTCTGCTTCACGGTTGCGCAGTTCCAGGCCGGTATCCAAGCCATCGAGCGCGGCTTGGCGACTGCGCGCAGCAACGGGATCGACACCGGGCGCTGCAAGTACGTGATCACCTTCATGATCGGGCGTTTCGCCTGCCAGCCCGAGTTCACGCTGCAGGCTGCCGAGCGTGGTCTGGCCTTGAGTGCCGAGGAACTGCGCTGGGCTGAGTTGTTGATCTACGAGCAGATCCAGGCGCTGGTGGCGGCCTCGAGCGTGCCGGTCAAGACCCTGCTTTCCAGCATAAAGGTCGATGTGGACGAACGTGGCAACAAGCATTGCTGGCATCTGGAGAGGACCGGGCAGACGGCGACCTGCTACACGCTGACACCGGAGGTGGTGGAGTTCCTGATCGAGCGCGAAAGCCATGGCAAACCCGTCGTACCCGCGCTGGAGCACCAGAAACCGCCCACGTCGACCTTTGCGAAGCTGATTCGCATCCCCTATTTCTACGAAGCCTACTTTGTCGACAGCATTGAACCGTACGACTTCGGTAACCATGAAGCCTTTATCAACGCCTGCAATGAAGCCAACAGCGCGCATCGGCGCCTGGCGGATTACTGCGTTCGGCTCTGCCCAGTGACCAGACCGTTCAAACGCGCACTCAACGCGTTGCTCGCCGCCGAATTTGGGGTGATTGCATGAACAGGATGATCGGGTTGTGGGCGCACCCACGTTCGCGCTCCACGGTGCTTGAGCGCGTATTTATCGAGCGGGGCGATTTCGAGGTCTTCCATGAGCCTTTTGCGCATATGGCATTTTCCGAGGACTCGGCGATCCCCTCTGATGAGTGGGATCACAGTTTGCCCACGACTTACCAAGGCATTAAAGAACATCTGCTTGATGCCCGTGAGCGTGCGAATGTCTTTCATAAAGACATGTGTTATCACTGTTTGGATGACTTGAAAGTTGATATTGGCTTTCTCGCGCAACAGGACAATATCTTTCTTATTCGCGAACCCGCCAGCAGCATTATTTCCCATCATCGGGTGCATCCCGAAATGCCCTTGCAGGCCATCGGGCATAAAGCGCTGTACGACATATTTTGTGTCGTCACCAAACTGACGGGGAAAGTGCCTTATGTGATCAATGCCGATGATTTGGCCGCAGAACCGGAGCGGGTGATTCGCAAATTGTGTGATCACTTGAATATAGAGTTTCTGCCACACGCCATGACGTGGAAACGTGAGTGCCCACAACAATGGAAGACGTGGCGTAGTTGGCATGTCGAAGCGGAAAACAGTGAGCGGATTGTTTCGCCAGATAAGCAGGGCGTCGATATTGAAGCAGTCGAACAGTATCCGAAGTTAAAGGCGATGTATGAATACCATCGAACGTTTTACGCGCGCATGAATGAATTTTGCCAATAGGGATTGTTGTATGAAAAAGTTGATTGTTACTGGAGCGGCCAACGGAATTGGCCGAGCCACTGTGGAATTGGCGATTCAGCAGGGTTATTTCGTGATCGGTGCGGACAAGGATGCCGAGGGCCTTAACGTGCTGCAAGGTCTGTATGGTGCTGATGTATTCGAGGCGCACAGTGCTGATTTCTCGGATATGGCTGTTATCAAGGGGTTTATCCCAACGCTTTATGAGCGGCATGCAAGTATTGACGGCCTGGTCAATAACGCCGGTATTTATCACGGCAAAAGTGTCTATGCCTACTCCGATGAGCAGATAGACGAGATCCTCACCGTCAACCTCAAGGCACTGGTTTACCTCTCCAAGGACTTCGCCGAACGGGAAATGCAGCATGAAGCCCCGCGCAGCATCGTCAACATCGCTTCGGTGGCCGGTGAAGTGGGCAGCTGCGATGCGCTCTACGGCGCCACCAAGGCGGCGGTGATCGGCCTGACCAAGGCCAATGCCTGGAACTTTGCGCCGTTCGTACGGGTGAACGCGGTCTCTCCGGCACTGATCCATGAAACCGCTATCTACGGCACCATCCCCGAATACCGACGCGCCGAGTATGCCCGCCAGGAAGTGCTCAAGGAGCCGATCCTGCCCAGTGGCGTGGCCGAGGTCATCTTGCTGCTGGTGGGCGATGCGATGCGCCATATCACTGGCAGAGTGATTCCGGTCGACAATGGAGCCTACCCACGATGAGCCTTCCGGTACGCAAGAGGAAACTGTTGCTGGTGGGCGCTGGCAACCTGTGCCTGCAGATCCTGAAGATTCTGGGGCCGAAAAACGCGTTCGAGTTTGTGGTGTTGGGCCGCAATGAGGAGGCCACGATCCGGCTGTGCAACCTGGTGGCGTTGTCCTGTGCGCAACTGGGCCAGTTTATCGACATCAAACCGGTGATTGCCGACCTGACGGACATCGGCAAGGTCACGCGGCTGTTACGTGAAGAAGCCCCGGATATGCTGGTGAACTGCGCGTCGTTGCAGTCATGGCGGGTCATCACCGGGTTGCCCAAGTTGTCGTTCGAGAAGCTCGACCAGGCCCAGTTCGGTCCCTGGCTGCCCATGCACCTGACGTTGATGCATTGCTTGATGCAGGCGGTGAAAGCCTCCGGCATCGCTACCAAAACCGTGAATGCGGCGTTCCCCGATGCGGTCAACCCGATCCTGGCGCGCATCGGCCTGGCGCCGGACATTGGCGTCGGTAATGTGGCCAATCTGGTTCCGGCCGTGCGTCTTTCCATCGCACGCTTGCTTGAATGTGCACCCGCTGATGTGCAAGTGCAGCTGTATGCCCAGCACTACTTCAGCCACTACGTGCCGCGCGGTGGTTTGCCACCGCGTGCCAGCTACCGCCTGTTGTATGACGTGCGCAATCGGCCAGAGGTGGCGCGCCTGCCGGCCGAGGCGATTTTCTCAACGGTGAAGTCCGAGTTCCGTCGCCTGGGCGGGGTGGATGGGCAATTCCTCACCGCGTGCTCTGCGGTCACGGTCATCGAAGGGTTGTTCTCGTCCGTGCCGGTCCTGGTGCATGCGCCGGGTCCTCTCGGGCTTCCGGGCGGCTATCCAGTGTGGCTGCACGAAGGGCGGATCCAGGTGCAGTTCTCCGAGGCTTGTCCACAGGATGAGGCGGTGCGCATCAATAGCATCTGCCAGAGCCAGGACGGCATCGACGAAATCCACTGTGATGGTTCGGTCACTTACAACCCGCACTGCATGGCCGTCATGCAATCGATGCTGGGGTACTCCAGGAACACCATGTCCATCGAGCAGTCCGCCGAGTTTGCCCATGAGCTGGCGAGTAAATACCTGGCCTTCAAAAATTCAACCTGGTAGGTGTGTGATGAATCAGATATCGGGGCGCAAGCACAACGATGTACCCAGCTATGCCAGGCAATATTCGGCGGATTTCGTCGAGCGTTGGGATGAGCTGATCGATTGGGAAAAACGCAAGGCCGGGGAGGGCGGGTTCTTCGAAAACCTGCTGCGCAGCCACGGTGTGCGCTCGGTGATCGACGTGTCGACGGGCAGCGGTTTCCATGCCGTCCAACTCAAGCAGGCGGGCTTTGAGGTGGTTGCCACGGATGGCAGCAGCACCATGTTGACCAAGGCGCGGGCGAACTTTCGCAAACATGGCTTGGACATTCAGTCCCATTATCGCGACTGGCACTCACTGGATCCCCAGGAACTGGGCCAGTTCGACGCCGTGGTGTGCCTGGGCAGTTCGCTGTGCCATGTCTTCGCCGCCCACGATCGGTTGCGGGTGTTGGCGAGGTTCAGGGCTTTGCTCAAACCGGGTGGTTTGCTGATTGTGGATCAGCGCAATTTCTTCGCCATCCGTGCCGGCAACTACAAGGCCAGCGGAAATTACTATTACTGCGGTAAGAACGCGTCGGTCAGCCTGGGACAGGTCGATGAGCACCTGTGTGAGTTCATCTATTCCTTTGATAACGCGGAACTGTACCGGCTGCAGGTCTATCCCCTGTTGCCGGGCGAATTGAAGGGGGAGGTGCTCAAGTCCGGGTTCACCCACCATGAGAGTTACGGTGATTTCGAACTGGACTACGACATGATGGATTGTGATTTCGTCATCCACACTGCGCGCGCCGAATAAGGAGGGCTTGATGAGCACACTCGTACAGAGCAATGCGCGCCCCTTGGACAGCGTCGTGCTGGCGGTGGTCCTCACCGGGTTCGTGGCCAGCACTTATGGTTTTGGCGTTTACCTGTTCGCCAACCTGGTGGTGGACATGCGCCGCGACATCGGTTTCGACTACACCACCGTGGGCCTGATCACCGGCGGCGCGCAGATTGGCTTCCTGCTGTTTTCATCGGTTACCAGCTATATCAGCCGGTTTTTCGAGGGATGGAAAATCAGCCTGGTGTCTACGGTGATGACGTCCCTGGCGCTGCTGGGGTTGAGCGTCAGTAACAGCATCTGGTTGTCGGGGGCGCTGTTGATCTTGCTCGGTGGCTGTTCCGCTTCGGTGTATATCCCGTTGGCGGAGATCGTTACCAAGGGCTTCAGCCCGGGCAATCGCTCGCGGGTCATGGGGCTGATTTCCAGCGGCACCAGCTACGGCGTATTCATCAACGGTTTGCTGGTGTCGTTTCTGACACTCAATGGTGGCTGGCGCTCGATCTGGCTCACCGCCGGGCTGATCTCGGTGGCCCTGTGTGGGGTGGCGTGGTTTCTGTTGCGCAACCTGGCTGCGGGCCAGGACGCCGGGTTTTCCGGCGAGGACGCCACCGCCTTTGACCGTCAGCAACCCTGGCTCAGTCGCTCGTTGTACCTGACCTGGGCCATTGCCTTTCTCAATGGCATGGCGTTGCTGCCGTTCCAGACTTACCTGGCGCCGTTCCTGCGCGATGAATTGGGTGTGTCGGTACGGGACGCCGGGTTTATCTGGACCACCCTTGGTGCCGTAGGCATGGCGTCGGGTTTTCTGGTGGGCTGGATCGCCGACAAGGTGGGCGTGCGCGCGTCGCTGGCAATGTGTTTCCTGAGCGCGGGGCTGGCCGCCAGCCTGGTGTTCAGTTTCAACAGCCTGCCGTTGTTCTATCTGGCGGCGTTTCTGTTTGCGCTGGCGTTCTATCCCATCTTCGGGCTGGTCCCCAGTTATATCGGGCAAATCGTCCCGGTCAGCCGTCTGACCCAGGCCTTCGGTATTGCCAACGTGTTGATCGGCCTGGGTGGCGTGTGTGGCAATTTCCTAGGCGGGTTTTCCAAGGATTTGACCGGGTCGTTTTCGACGGTCTACTGGGTGGTGGCGCTGTTGCTGTTCGTGCAATGCGTGATGGTGTTCCTGTTGGGTAAACGGCCCATTTCGGTCGGGGAGGGCGAGCAGTCATGAGTTATTTTCCAGACACTTCAAACCAGAACCTGCACGCCTTTGCGTTCAGCCGCCGGCGCGCCGGGCATCCGAGCATGAAACACAAACCCGTGGTCATCTGGATGACCGGCCTCTCCGCGTCCGGGAAGTCGACCATTGCTGATGCGTTGGATATCGCGCTGCAGGAGCAGGGGCGAATCACTGCCATTATCGACGGCGATTCGGTACGCGGCGGGCTGTGCCGGGACCTGGGGTTTACCGACAGCGACCGCGACGAGAACATCCGTCGCGTCGCCGAAGTGGCGCGGTTGATGCTGGAGGCGGGGTTGATCGTGATCGTGGCGCTGATTTCACCTTCGTCGGCCAGCCGGCACTTTGCGCGTTCGATCATCGGCAACGAGTTTTTCGTCGAAGTGCATGTGGATGCGCCGTTGGAAACCGCGGAAAAACGTGATCCCAAGGGTCTGTATAAAAAAGCCCGCGCCGGGTTGATCAAAAACTTCACGGGTATCGACTCCCGCTACGATGTACCGGTGTTTCCGGAAGTGCATTTGGATACCCAGGCGCTTTCAGTGGAACAGTCGGTCGCGACGATTCTTGATTGGGTGGCGCATAACGACGGTCACACCTAGCCGTCTGTCTTTGCGCGAGGATGACACTGTCTGCATGCTGAAAAAACAAGGTAATCTGCGCCATCGCAGGGAGAACGCGTTTTTTCAGGAGTAGGCATGACACATTTTACGGGCACTGCAAAATCGATCCGTTTGATTGGTGGGGCCCGGGTGTTGGATTTTATCAATACCACCAACGGCCGTCGTCCTGGCACTTCGCTCAAGGTCATGGAAGAACGGCTCACCAGTCTCCAGTTCTTCTTCGAGTGGGCAGTGCACGCGTCGTTGATCTCGGCCCGAGAGTTTGACGACTACAAGCCGATGGTGTTCGAGTCTTCGATGGCCTACCAGCCGGACCTGGATGCGATCATCGCGTTCAGGGAATGCCTGTACGCGGCGTTCTATCCGTTGTCGTTACAAGGGGCCGCGCCCGATGACGCGTTGCAGCATATCAACCGGGCCTTCCAGCAAGGCGTTGCCTGGCGGGTGCTGTGTTCTGTCGATGGCAAACCTGCCTGGGCGTGGAAGCCCTGCACCACGACGCAGGAGCTGACGACCATGGTGCTCGGGCGCCTGGCCATCGAGGCCACGCAGTTACTGGTGTCCGGTGAACTGCACGCATTGCGCAGTTGCAGCGCCACTGATTGCGATTGGGTGTTCCTCGACATCTCCAAGAACAAGCAGCGCAAATGGTGTCAGATGAGCGTGTGCGGCAGCCGTGAAAAACTCAGTCGTCTGAGGCAGGTGGGCAGCACACACTCGTTTCGAGGTGATATGACGGGTAGCAATTGCTCCGCTTAATAGGAAGCATTACTATTCACGCTCCGCCTCCCCAGTGCACCCGCGATGATCCCTCAGCCGCCCCGCAGAACAGGCTTTTTCGAACATTACGAAGAGTTGATCGGAACCTGGACGCGCCGCCTGAGAAACCGTCAACAGGCCGAAGACCTGGCCCATGACACCTTTGTGCGGGTGCTGGAGTCAAAATCCAGCGAGGTTGAGCAACCGCGCGCTTATCTGCATCAAACCGCGCGCAACATCGCAGTGGATGCCTATCGACGTGAAGACCGTCGCGAAGCTATCACGCTGGAAGCCTTTGATCAGCGTTCGCCCAACAGTGGCGACCCGGAGCATTTCATGCACGCGATCCAGTTGGCGGACTCTATCGAGCGGGCCTTGTCTGAGTTACCGCTCAACTGCCGCAAGATTTTCATCTGGCAGAAAATCGAGGGCCTGACCCAGCAGGAAATCGCCGAACGCCTGGGCCTGTCTAAAAACATGGTGGAAAAGTATATGATCCGCACCCTGCGGCATCTGCGCGACCGCCTGGACGCGATGGCGCCATGACCCAAGGATCTTCCACGATGGACAACCGTGCCCGAGACGAAGCCGCGCAATGGTTTGTGCGCCTGCAGGACGCCGAGTTGAGCATTGCCGAACGCCAGCGCTTCGACGCATGGCGTAATGAGCATCCCGATCACCAATATGAATTTGATGTGCTGCAAGGCCTTTGGAGTGCCACCGGCTTGCTGCCTAAAGCGCGCTTGCAGGCGTTGTGCGAAGCCCCGGTGGAGCGGCCCAAGCGGCGTGCCGTGTTGCGTTATGCGGTGGCCGCCGGTGTGATCGCGGTGGCCCTGGGCTTGGGTCTGTTCAGTGGGCTCGATCATCCGAAACCCTACAGCGCCGAGTTCAGTACAGGTGTGGGTGAACATCGCCAGGTGGCGTTGCCCGATGGCTCGGTGATGGACCTCAACAGCCGCACCGTGGTCGCGGTGCAGTATGAAAAAGGCCGGCGTGGCGTGGAACTCAAGCAGGGCGAAGCCCTGTTCAGCGTCGAGCATGACACCAGCCGACCCTTTGTCGTGGCTGCCGGGGCAGGGCAGGTGACGGTGACCGGCACGCGCTTTGATGTGCGCCGTGATGAAGGCCAGACTCGCGTGATGGTCGAGGCCGGAACCGTGAAGGTACAGGGTGATTCACCGGACAACCTGGTGACGCTGACGGCTGGCCTGGGCACCCACGTCGACAACAAAGGATCGGTGGCAGCGGCCTACACGGTGAACACTGAAGAATTGACCGCCTGGCGCACGGGCAAGCTGGTCTTCAACAACGCTTTGCTGGGCGAAGTGGCACGCGAGGTTTCGCGCTACCGCGAGCGTCCGTTGCGGGTCAGTACACCTGCGGTGGGTAACCTGCGCCTGACCAGCGTGTTCAAGGCCAACGACACTGACGCCTTGCTCAAGGCCTTGCCGCACATCCTGCCGGTGGCCTTGCGGACCTTGCCGGACGGCAGCCAGGAAATTATTTCACGCTGACATTCAGGTTTTTTTCGAGTTCTTCGTCTTCTCCTGCAACTGCAACTGGTTTGCATTAACAGCCGCATACTCTTGCGATCACAGGATTAGGTTCGACGTGAAAAAACTCGCCATCCACAACAATAAAACTTCCCGCTGGGCGCCGCTCGTCCTGGCGCTCGCAGTCAGTGCCACGCTCCCTGCGGCCTACGCCGCCGACGCCATTCATATCCAGGCCCAGCCCCTGGGCGCGGCGCTGAGCCAACTGGGCCAGCAAACTTCCCTGCAAGTGTTCTTCAGCCCCGATCTGGTCGCGGGCAAGCAGGCGCCGGCCGTAGACGGCAACCTTTCCCCTGAACAAGCCCTGCGCCAATTGCTGCAAGGCAGCGGCCTGGACTACCAGATCGACGCCGGTTCCGTGACCCTGCGCCCGCTGAACAGCGGCACCGGTGAAGCCGGCTCGCCCCTGGAGCTGGGTGCCACTGATATCAAGGTGGTCGGCGACTGGCTCGGCGATGCCAACGCTGAAGTGGTGCAGAACCATGCTGGCGCGCGCACCGTGATCCGCCGCGAGACCATGGTGGAGCAGGGCGCAATGAACGTCGGCGACGTGCTGCGCCGTGTGCCAGGTGTACAGGTGCAGGAATCGAATGGCACCGGCGGCAGCGATATTTCCCTCAACGTCGGCGTACGTGGCTTGACGTCACGGCTGTCGCCACGCTCCACCGTGCTGATCGACGGTGTGCCGGCTGCGTTCGCACCCTACGGCCAACCACAACTGTCGATGGCACCGATTTCCGCCGGCAACCTGGACAGCATCGACGTGGTGCGCGGTGCTGGCTCCGTGCGTTATGGGCCACAAAACGTCGGTGGCGTGATCAACTTCGTGACCCGTGCCATCCCCGAGAAATTCTCCGGCGAAGTCGGCACCACCCTGCAAACCTCTGCCCACGGCGGCTGGAAGCACGTGGATAACGCCTTTATCGGCGGTACGGCCGACAACGGCATCGGCGCCGCTTTGCTGTACTCCGGGGTCAATGGCAACGGTTACCGCAACAGCAATAACGCCAACGACATCGACGACGTCATCTTCAAGACGCACTGGGCACCGACCGATCAAGACGACTTCTCGCTGAACTTCCACTACTACGACGCCAGCGCCGATATGCCCGGCGGCCTGACCCAGAAGCAATTCGATGCCAACCCGTACCAATCGGTGCGTGATTGGGACAACTTCAGCGGGCGCCGCAAGGACGTGTCCTTCAAGTACATCCGCCAGATCGATGACCGTACCCAGGCCGAAGTGCTGACTTACTATTCCGACAGTTTCCGCGGCAGTAACATCGCCAACCGCGACCTCAGGACGATTGGCTCTTACCCGCGCACCTACTACACCTTTGGCATCGAGCCGCGGGTGTCCCATGTATTCGATGTGGGCCCGAGTACCCAGGAAGTCAGTGTGGGTTATCGCTACCTCAAGGAAGGCATGCATGAGCAGGCCACCAGCCTGAACCTGGTCAACAATGTGCCGACGCCGGGTGGGCAGAGCGACGGTCACGTGTATCAGGACCGTACGGGGGGCACCGAGGCCAACGCGTTCTATATCGACAACAAGGTTGATATCGGCAAGTGGACCATCACGCCGGGCATCCGCTTCGAGGACATCCGTACCGAATGGCACGATCGCCCGGTGGTTGCATTGAATGGCACCCGTACCCAGGAAAAACGCCGCGAAGTCCACAACAACGAACCGCTGCCGGCCTTGAGCGTGATGTACCACGTATCCGACGCCTGGAAACTCTTCGCCAACTACGAGACCTCGTTTGGCAGCCTGCAATACTTCCAACTGGGTCAGGGCGGCACCGGCGACCAGACGGCCAATGGTCTGAACCCGGAAAAGGCCAAGACCTACGAAGTGGGGACGCGCTATAACGACAATGTGTGGGGCGGTGAGCTGACGTTCTTCTACATCGACTTCTCGGATGAGCTGCAATACGTCAGCAACGACGTGGGCTGGACCAACCTCGGCGCGACCAAGCACACCGGCATCGAAGCGTCGGCCCATTACGACTTGTCGAACCTGGACCCACGCCTGGACGGCCTGACCGCCAATGCCGGCTTCACCTACACCAAGGCCACCTCGGAAGGCGACGTACCGTTCAAGGGGCGCGACCTGCCGCTGTACTCCCGTGAGGTCGCCACACTGGGCCTGCGCTATGACGTCAACCGCTGGACCCACAACCTGGATGTGTACGCCCAGTCCGGCCAGCGCGCCCCCGGCACGACCAGTACCTACATCACTCAAGGCACGGCTGACGGTCAGTACGGTGATATCCCGGGCTATGTCTCAGTCAACGTGCGCAGCGGTTACGACTTTGGCGAGCAGTTGTCCAACTTGAAACTGGGCGTGGGCGTGAAGAACGTCTTCGACCAGCAGCACTACACCCGCTCCAGCGACAACAACTCCGGGCTGTACCTGGGGGAGCCCCGCACGTTCTTCGTACAGGCCAGCGTCGGGTTCTGATCGACACATTGCCGCTCTTCCTGCTCAGGTCGAGCGGCGCTGCCTGCCGACAGACCGTCTTGTCTCTCACTCGATCAGATGCGCTTCCTACTTCGATTCTGGAAACTTTCAGCGGTCTCAGGAACCGGTTCCTACTGTTCTGCCACACAGAAGATGCCTGCCTTTGCTGGCTTCCTTGACGACTCAAAGTCAGGCACCTGAATACACCGAACTGGAGAACTGGAATGTCGGTATCAGCATACAATCAGAGCGTCGCTCCTTCCCTCGATAACGCCTCCCTCGGAGATGCTAAGCCCGGTGCCGAGCGATCTGCTGCCGCATCAAGTGTCCAGCTTACGGTAGGCGTCAATTTCACTGCGCAGTCCAATCACGCCGGCCCGGTATTCGGTGGCCCGCCGCCGCGTCCATTGCCGGAAAACTTACGCCCGAATCCCGGCCCGCCACCACGTCCGAACCCCTCGTTGCCAGACCCCTATTACTCGAAACAAAGTAACGAGCAATTGGCACAAGGCCTTTTGAATAATTATGGCGCGTTCAAAGGGCGCTGGCCTTCACGTTATGTCACGGAACAAAGTCTGCAGAAAGTGGCCAAGCAGCCGTTGACTGGCAACCCTTACAAGGACCCGAATATTCGATTGGCGAACGAGGTGCTGCGGCGTCCCGGGTTGCTGCAATCGCTCGATCGCAACGGCAGCACCGGTGCGTTGGATGGCCGCTTGTCCAGGGACGATATCACCAGTTTTGTTCGTTCGGACAATCCGTTGAAACTGAGTGACGACAAGCAAATCGTTCAAGACATGCTGAATAATTTCAATGCGCTGAAGGGCGGGTACTTCAGCAGCACGATTAAGCTCAGGGAGCTCAATGCACGTGCAACGCAACCGTTGTCCGGCAATCCCTACAACGACCATCTCATCCAGCTTTCGCGGGAGGTCATGGCACGTTCTGATCTGAGATCAGCGATGGATAATATTTACAGCTGGCAGCGCGATGGCAGGATTTCTCGCCAGGAATTGTACACATTGCTGGGTTAGACCTGGGGCTCCCTGCCGTGCGCTAGGCGGCAGGGGGCGGCAAGCGCTTGACGTAACCCTGCACCCCAATCACATGGAACTGATTGCGAAGATCTACCACAAAGAAAATATCCAGCGGCCATTGAGTGCCGCTGGGGGCCTTCATCTACCGGATTAGGTCTGGACCATGAACTCGACATCATTTGAACCCCGTCACTCCCAGTACAACCCCTCGAATTTGGCGGCACTTACACAGGAGGCAAAAAATCCACGAGAGCCGCAGGGTCTCAACCTCACATCCTCGCCGAGGTTTAGCTTCAAGGCGCCCACCGCCGAAGACTTTGACAAAGGTTCTCGGGTGTTCACGGAAGAGTCGGCGCCCAGCGCTGTGACTTCCCTGTTAACGAGTCTTTGGAACAAGTTGTCCCGCCGCTGAGCAATGCCGTTTTACACGGCAGGATTTTCCAACGCATGGATGCGCGGCAGGTGAGCTGGTTACAAGCGCTTAAGATTCCCCAGGGTCTATCCAGCGTTTTGGACGAGCGTCTTCGGAACCGTTGTTTCCTGTGCACCACTCAATCGCTGCTTGTGCCATCTTGATTTCGAGGCCCTTTCGAGGATCAGGCAATCAAGGCCCAGGCTACGGAATCTAGATTAGGGTGGAGGTGAATCATGATTGGTCGTGTCAATAATCCGAGCTATACGCAAACGGCTGGGTCCAACGCACCAGGGCCAACGGGGAGTGGTCAGTCTCGCTATGAGGTCGATGCCCGCGCATTGGGTAAGCCGCTGCCGGCCGCGCAGCCAATCAACACCCGTTTCGCGAACGGCGCCGACCGGCACTTCGACGGCCAGAATCTGTACGGAGGCATGACGAAAGTTGGCAACCCCTTCGTCAGTTCGGACGACCATCTGCTGGCGACCGACTTGAAGAACAACCTGTCATTGCTGGACGCTTTCAAGAAAGATGGCCGGCTGACCCAGGGTTCTTTACAGGAGATCGCCAAAGAGGAACCCAGCAGCAGCAAAGTCTCGGAACGCACCATCATGTTGGCGCGAGAGATACTCAACCGACCCCGACTGAACGAGGCGATAATTGCGAAGGGTGGTGAAATCACGCATGACAGTTTGACCAGGGCTGGTGACTCAGAGATCGGCAATACGAACCCCAACACGCAAAGCGCGGATCCGTTCCATGCGAAAACCGACGCTCAGGTCGTCCAGGCATTCAGAGGCATGTTTGATGACTTGCGGGATAAGTCGGAAGACCGCTCATTCTTTTTCGAAAAACATCGGTACGTCAAAAAAGACACACTCATCGAGATCAGTAAGGATCCGAACCAGACGGATAAGAACGGCGAGCCTTTACGGGATGTGCGCACCGGGTTTCCGTTGAAAATGTATAGCGAACAACAGGTATACCTGGCCAAGAACCTGATGGAGCGGCCGGGTTTGATGGCCTCTCTGGACAGTTATAAAGCCAATGGCTACAACCTCTTTGGCAGTCATAACGATGATGGCTGGTTGAAGAACTACAGCATTGACCGCTGGCTGGAGAACGACAAGGAAGAGAAGGGGAAATAACGTAGGCAGGCGCGCATCAGCGGCTTGAAAGCATCAAGCCGGCGATGCCGCCCTGTGTTCAGACGCGCAGGATTTTTCCACTGACCGCCACCGCCGCAAGCAACCCTCCAATTAACAGAAAGGCAGTGGCCAGGCTGCTGCCATGGGCGATGAACCCGATCACGGCAGGCCCTGCCAAAATCCCCGCATAGCCCAAGGTGGTAATGGCCGGCACGGCAATGTGCTCTGGCATGACGTTCTGTTTGCCCACAGCGGTATAGAGTACCGGGACGATATTGGAGCACCCGGCGCCTACAAGCGCATAACCCAACAACGCCACTTCCCAGGCCGGGGACAATGTGGCGAGGAATGTACCGGCCGCAGCCAGTGCGCCACCGGCCACGATCACCCGGGTAGCCCCCAGCCGGCGCACGATGGCATCACCGGTCAAGCGCCCGGCCGTCATGGTCAAGGCAAAGGCTGCGTAACCCAGGCCAGCATAGGCTTCGTCCAGGCCGCGCTCGGCACTGAGGAACACCGCACTCCAGTCGAGTACCGCACCTTCGGCCAGGAACACGACAAAGCACAGGCAACCGATGAACAGCACCACGCCGTGGGGCACGGCAAACGCCGGACCGGAACTCTTACTGCCGTAAGGCAGCAAATGCGGTGCAGCCTTGAGCAGCGCCGCCAGCGTGATCACAATCACCACCAGCGTCGCCTGCAATGGCGACAGTCCCAGCCCCAGCAGCCCCGAAACGCCCGCTGCACCGACAATCCCGCCCAGGCTGAACAGCCCGTGAAAGCCCGACATCATGGTCTTGCCGCTGGCTCGCTCGACGATCACCGCCTGCAGGTTGACCGTAGAATCCACGGTGCCGAGGCCAGCGCCAAACAGGAACAACCCCGCCATCAATAGCGGAATCGAACTGACCGTCGCCAGCGTTGGCAACGCCAGGCAGATCATGATCGTTCCGGCACTCAGCACGCGTCGGCAGCCAAAGCGCGACGCCAACGCACCGGCGGCGGGCATGGCGATGATCGAACCGACGCCCAGGCACAACAGCAGCAGGCCCAGGGTGCCTTCGCTCAAATCGGCACGGGCCTTGGCATAGGGCACCAGCGGCGCCCAGGCTGCGATGCCGAAGCCAGCAATGAAGAAAGCGATACGGGTCGACATTTGCTCTAACCGCCCGGGAACCACGGGCGCTGAGGTGGGAATGGCAGTCATGAAAAATCCTTGGTTTTGCGTTCTACGAACGATGTCCGGCGTGACATCCTTGCACATCAGGTCGTGGTGCGCGAGCCGGGTTCCCTGGGGGAAGCCGTGGTCGTGAATTTTATTTTTACAAACCCGGAACGTCAGGAGGGTTCGTCGCCACACAAACGGTATCGAGTGTGTACGAGGCGGTCTGGAAGGTGCGTAATCCCTGTGGGGGCTTTTGAACCCCTGGGCCCTCGCGGCGGATTACCACCTTCCAGGCCGCCTCCGAAACCCTATCAGGCAGGCGTTTGCCTATCGACGCTGACTTCAACCTCCTCGGTGCACACTGTCGCAAAAAAACATGGCGACGGCGCGCGGGCTTCGGCCTGAGAAAAACGTCCGTTCAGGGGATTGAACGTGTAGTGCTTGCAGGATGGTGTGCAGCGTCGAGATCCCACACAATCTGCCCCTTCTTCAGCGCATGCACAGGTGGACGACCCCATGACCCTGTTCTACGACGCCCGCGGCAATATCTATGGCGTGGTCAGCCCGGCCTCGTTGAGAGACGCGGGCATTGCTGTACCCGAGAGCGCTGAGCTGGCTGCGCGTACGCGCAGCAACTGGACGTCGGCGGCCATCGCCTCCGAATGCAGTTGGGGCTCGCTGCCGCGTCCAGCCAGTGCCAAGACTCATCGCTGCGATGGCTTGCTGGTCGGGCCGTTCCAGGCCGAGCCGCCCTTTGACTTGATGATTGTCAACACCGACGGTTCCTTGGCCGAGCGCAGTGGCAATGGCCTGACGATTTTTGCCCAGGCACTCACTGACCAGGGCCTGCTAAGCGGGGCCTGTGAGTTGAGGGTGCACCACGACAAATCGGACGCGGTATCACCCGTATCGACATGGGTTGAACCGGCAATCCGTGAACAGGTTGCGGGGTTCTGGCTTGAGTTGGGGGTACCTGGTTTCGGGCCTGAGGTGGTGGGGGCGCAGATGGAGGTGGATGAAACTGAACTGAGTCATGTGAGCGAGTTGGCGGCGATCAACCCTCAGTGGGCGGCCAGCCAATTTGTGCGGGTGGGCAACCCCCATTGCGTGACACTGGTCGAGCAGGTGTCGGCATTGCCGGACAACACTCAGATGCAGCAACCCGCACTGTACGAGCCCTTGAAGACCATTGCGTTTGCTCCCCCGGCGGGTGGTGGTCGGCCCTGTCCGGCAGGGGTCAACTTGCAATGGGCGGCGCGCCAGCCCGGCAATCGAATCATCGCGCGCGTGTTCGAACGGGGGGAGGGGCCCACCGCGTCTTCCGGAACCAGCGCCAGTGCGGTGGCTTGTGCCGCTTGGCGGGCGGGCTGGGTGGAGAGTGGTGAGGTTGCAGTGGTGATGCCGGGTGGCATTGCGCCAGTTCGCTTGCACACCCAGGCCGAAACGTTGCTGAGCGTCAGTCTGTTCGGCACTGCGCAGTTGCAAGAATGAAGTTGTTTAACGGCTGACACTGTTAACCGGTGTCAGCCATTTCTATGTCAGTTAGTCATGCCGATGTAAGTCGGTGTAGGGCATTTCTTGTTATTAAGAAATGGCACGCTGGCTCGTTTTATTATTGTGTAAAAGACACTTCCAGCTTAGTTGTACGAAACTTCTTTTTTATTTGAAAACGGTCGATTCCTCCCCGAAATGACTAAGCTTTGAGACGTTCCAGCGCCTTTTCTCGATAACTAATTCTCTGTGTAGCGAGAGGGCCTGTCTCCGGGTGTTCATTTATTAACGGCGGGTAACAACGGATGGTTAACGCGTTTGTTTCGTCACGTTTCAATCTGGTTCTTCCACATGTAGATATCGACTTGCAAGTCCTGGCATTCAAAGGCAGTGAAGTCCTCGATCAACCGTTTTTCATTCACATACAGGTGGTCAGCGAAAACCCCTCCCTTGATCTGGAAGCGCTGCTCCACCAACCCGCCTACCTGGCTTTCGGCGAAGCGGACGACGGTTTGCATGGGCAGGTCTACGCCATTGGCCGGGATGACCCAGGTCGGCGCACCACGCGCTATCACCTGACCCTGGCGCCCCGCCTGGCTTACCTTGCGCACCGACGCGACCAGAGGATTTTCCAGCAGCGCAGCGTGCCCCAGATCATCGCCGAGGTCCTTGAGCAGCATGGCATCCTGGCGGATGCTTACGCCTTCGAACTTGGCCCCGTGGTTTATCCGCCGCGTACGTTCTGTGTTCAGTACGCTGAGAGTGATCTTCACTTCATCCAGCGGCTATGTGAAGAGGAGGGCATTCACTATCATTTCCGTCACAGCGTGGACGCCCACCTGCTGGTATTTGGCGATGACCAAACGGTGTTCCCGCGTTTGCCCGTGCAATGCTATAGCGCTCCTGGCGGGCCGCACGCCGATACGCCGGTTATCCAGCGTTTCGACGTGCGCCTGGGCATCCGCAGCCAGAAGACGGTGCGTCGTGATTACGACTTCGAACATCCTTCCGTGCACCTGCACGACAGCGCGGGGGCCGCGTCGACACTCCCACTTGAGGACTATCAGTATCCCGCAGGATTCACCGCTCATACCCGTGGCAAGCAGTTGGCACGGCGGAGTCTGGAGCTTCACCAGCGCGACCGGTATCGGGCATTGGGCAAGAGTGATCAGCCAGTGCTGCGCAGTGGGCACTTCCTTGAGATACGCGATCATCCCGACCCCTCCTGCAACGACCTGTGGCTGATCACGTCGGTGCGTCATGAGGGTTATCAACCCCAGGTGCTGGAGGAAGCGACGCCGGCAACCGACGTATTCCAGGGCTATCGCAATCGTTTTACCGCAACACCCTGGCAGGCCGTGCATCGACCCTCTCTCAGGCATACCAAGCCGACCATCAATGGCAGCCAGACCGCAACCGTGACCGGGCCCGCCGGTGAGGACGTGCATTGCGATGTGTATGGCCGAGTGAAGGTGCGCTTTCACTGGGACCGCCTGGACGAGGCGGATGATAAAAGCAGTTGTTGGTTGCGGGTGGCGTCCGGATGGGCCGGTGACGGGTTCGGTGCAACGATGATCCCGCGTGTGGGCATGGAAGTGCTGGTGACCTTCCTGGACGGGGATCCCGACCGCCCCCTGATCAACGGCTGCCTGCCGAATGCATTGCATCGGCCGACCTATCCCTTGCCACTGCACAAGACTCGCAGCGTTTTGCGCAGCAGCAGTTCCCTTGGCGGCGAAGGCTCCAACGAGCTGTACCTGGAAGATCGTCGGGGCGAGGAACTTGTCTACCTGCGTGCGCAGCGGGACCTGGAGCAACGGATCGGCCATGACAGTCGGCTGGAGGTCGCAGGGGAACGGCAAGAAGTCATCCACGGGATCAGCACGACTCACTTGAAAAGCGAAGAGCATCGTCAGGTCACCGGCGACCGCAAAGTGCTGCTCAAGGCGAGCGACTACCTTGATGTGCATGGCGATAGCCGGACCCACGTGGCACAGACGTTGGTCATTGAGGCAGGGCAGCAGCTCCACCTTAAATCGGGTGCCAGCCTGGTGATTGATGCCGGGGCAGAACTGAGCCTCAAGGCGGGTGGAGAGCATCTGGTCATCCAGGCGGGTGGCATTTTTAGCAGCCGTCCCATCGCGCTGGGCGGTTCGGCGTCTGTTACCCAATTGGCGAGCGCTTTCAGGGTGGCCGGTATGCCTGAGGTCTCCAAGGTACAAGGCACGATCATGAACCTGGCCAGGCAACTGGGAGCGGACTATTGCCCGGTGTGTGAGCGTTGTCGCGAAGGCCTGTGTGATCTGCCAGGGAGGGCGGCCTGATGCAGAACACGCCAAGTCAATGGATAAACCAACAGCAGCAGGCAGGGCGAAGCCTGTGCCTGATCCTCGATGGGCAGAATGCCGCGCGTCAGCCACTGTTGGCGGTGCGCAGTTTGTCAGACTATCGCAGCCTCTATGCCGAGACTGCGCTGGCGGATCTCATGAGGGAGGGCCCCGTGATCCTGCTGTTGAAGCAGATGAGCGAGCCTGCATTACGAGACCTCTTGCAACAGCCTGAGAATAACTGGGGCTGGCTGGGCAGTTTGTCGTGCAAGGACCTGACTGGCGTGACTCGGCACTGGCGCGACCGTTTGCTGACGGGACCGGAGGGCGAGCAATCGCTGTACCGCTTTCACGACAACCGTACCCTGGCACGTGCGCTGGACTATCTGGGTGCGGACCACTGGCCGGTCTTTCTTGGCCCATTGATCAGCGTGTGCTACTGGCACGAAGACCGCTGGCGCACGGCTGACAACCCGGCTGTCGGCGAGTATCCGCTGCCTGACCCGGTTCCTTGGCTGAACACGCCCAACCCGAATGCCGAAGCCATCCTGCACGCCAATATTCTGCGTTACCTGTTGGCTGTACACAGCGAAGAACTGGTCGCTTTGGTGGAATTCCAGGACCCGAGAATCTGGCTGGGCCAAGTCTTGGAGCTGGCGCGTGTCTGGCAATGGAGAAGGCCGGAACAATTGGAGTTTCTGGTGGTGCGACGGTTGGAGGAGGCCACACGCAACAGTCTCATTCGGTGGCAACCGCTGGTTGGGGAAGCGCCAGGTGATCATTTTGAACGGGTGGTGGAGCAGTGGCGATCAATGGAGGGAAAGGATGAATAGGCGAAGGCTTGGTGCGTGGGTTGTGGTGGGAATGCTGACGCTGACAGGCTGTGCGGGCAAGCCGGTTGAGCACTTTACGCTGGAGGTGGATCTGCCGGCGGAGTTCCGCTTCATCGGGGGAGCCAACTACGGGCCTGCGACCGGGGAAACCTGCACGCTGCCAAGGCGTCGGGGCAAGAGGCCGGAGCGGAAGATTTTTATTGCGCGTTACAAGCCTGTGGCCGAGCGCGTGAGTGTTGAACTGCCGTTGAGTGAGGTGATTGAAGGTTGCCCTACGGTTTTGCGAAGTGTCGATTTTGATATGTATGCGAAGTGGGGTAAGCGAGATACGGATGTGGGGGGCGATCGTGCAGGCATCGCCATTCGAGATCGCTGGAATGATCAACCTGGCATGCCCGAGTCAGGTGTGCAGGAACTGATTGGGCAATGTCAGTGGCGCTTCAGGACTGTGGGGCCGTTTCATGCGATCAGGAAACTTCTGCAATGTCGTTCGAAGAATGCAATAGGGCCGTTGCAGGAGTCCCTGGCCGGTGGTGCTGCTCAACGTGATCAGTTAGCGGGGAAAACGCTCAGGCTGGTGCTGACGGTCACGGACAAGGAAGAACCGGCTGTTGGTGATAACTGGGTGGTCGTTCCGGGTGGCTGGAAGCGTTGTAAAGGTAAAAGCTTTGAAGACCTTTATGCGTTTTGTAACGGCAACACCTCCGACTTTAAACCGATAAAAATGCCGGATGGTCGCGTTTGTGATGTTTATCCATCGTGTCAATAACAAGGAGCAAGGTCATGAAGCAGGATGCATGGAAGCAATCTTTTTTCAGTGATAGCAAGCCAGCCTGTTCACTGCGCGGGCATTGGGTGAGCTTTTGCCTGGTCGACGAACTGGGCGTGGGAGCGGCGTATGGGGGACTGCCATACACCGTCCACGATAGTGCAGGGCAGGAGTACAAAGGCAGGCTGAATGGAGAAGGGTTTGCCAAGCTAGACAATATTTTCTGTGGGCCTGTGGTACTTGTTCTCGACGATCTGTATTCAGGAACAGAGCCCCCCTATCTACAACTGATGTTGCGCCCCACCTACAAACTTCCTATCACCGAGCTTCAAGTTCGGGCTGAACAGACTCGGTTTGCCGCCTCTGATGGCCAGCGCCTCGACAGTAATCCTGCTCAGCACAAGGCCAACCGGTTCTATCAAGTGGAAGTGCGTGATTTGGTCCGCCATGTCGCCCATTTGCCACCGGTTGCGCAGCGGAGTCATCAACCCCTGCGACACGCGTTGAACATGATGGGTGAGCTGGGATTTGGACCACCTCAATCAAACTTGGTAGGAGTCGTGTTGTTTCCCAACAACCACACCGCTCTGGAAGTTCGACCACTCAGGGCCTTTCGCCCGATGCTTTCAACCGACGACGGTTTCTGCGCCTTGAACCTTTATCAGTTGGCATTGATGGCCACCTTGAGTTATTGCAACTTCGGCCAAGTGCCACCTGAAAAGCCCCACGACCACGTTCGCTTTCCCCTTGATCCCAGCATCGGGCATCTATTTGCCGAAGAGCTTTCGGGTTTCCATGAGGCCTGGCGATTTGATGCAGAACAAGTCGACCGTTTTTTCCCCCTTTACGAAGAGGTCCCTTACTCCCAGCGTTTTGAGATTTTGCCCTTCGATCCAGAGCTATACCCACAAAACCAACCGGAGCTGCAGGAAAAGCAGGAACATCCAGCGAATGTGCACTTTTTCGATGATGAAGCGCTTGGTACGGATACTCAGGCGTTTATTACCCATCACGATGAAGTAATCCTGATCGCGGTGCGTGGTACCGCCAGTGGTGCGGACGGGATGCGAGATGCAAACGCTCATCAGGTCCCTTACACGGAAGGAGTCGGCAAGGCCCACCAAGGTTTTTATCAGGCTTACCGGGCAGTGCGCGATTTCGTATTGCACTACCTCGACCAATTCCATACCGGCCAACGAATTATCATCTGCGGCCACAGCCTGGGCGGCGCAATCGCTTTACTCCTCGCAGAAGGTCTGCGCAGGGCTCCGGAGTGCAACTACAACATCCTCCTCTACACCTACGGCGCCCCCCGCGCCGCCGACTCTGAATTCACCCAAGGTGCTTCAACCCTGGTCCACCACCGTATCGTCAACCACAACGATCCCGTCCCCAGCGTCCCGGCCCCTTGGATGAACACCACCGCCAAACTCTGGATCCCAGGCGCCGTCACACTGTTCAGCGCCCCTGCACCGGGCGGCCTGCTGTTCGCCGCCGGGTTGGTGCGTTTTGGCGCAAACCCTTACCAACACCACGGCGAACAGCACCATTTCATGCCGATCATGCTGCCGGATGGCACACAGTCTTCGGTGTTGTGGAAACCCGGTTGTGAATCCATCCAAGAGGCCGGTTGCAACCGAACCTTGCAACTGCGTGGCGACATGCCCGAGCGGGATAACCTGCTGAGACAGCTGTTCCAGGCCAACCAGCACTTCATGACTGCCAGCTACATTCCGGCGGCGTGGGCAACGCTACGTCGCTGGCAGCAAACCCAGGAAAGCAACGGCCCACTGGTCACGCCAAGCGAGTTCGAGCTGCTCGACCTGGCCCTGGAGACCATGCGCCAACAACTGCGCAACAAGCGCCGGGAACTGGCCCGCCTAAGGTCTGCCAACGACCGAGGCTATGAACACAACGAAGCCCTGAATAGCGAGATCGACCGCTTGCACACCAGCCGTGAGCGCCTTGCGACTCTGCGCTGGCGCCGCCTGGAAGCCCGTGATGTCTACGGCAGTCAAGCCCATAGCGCCAACGTGCAACCCAGCCTCAAGCGCTGGTTCAGCCACCGTGAAAACCGTGAGCCGTCGCAAGTCGCCAGCATCCCCCCCGCGCAGCTTCACGCATGGGGGAGGGCGCAAACGCTGGATATCGACTCGATTGTCTGAACCCGGTTTTACACAAACTCAACCTGCGCCGGCTGACGCCGCATCAGCACCTTGCCGTTGCGGATCGAGTACAGCGGCAAGCCCTGACTGCGGATGACCTCATAGTCGCTGTCCGCCGAAAGGATCAGCAGGTTGGCGGGCCGTCCGGGTTCCAGACCGTAGCGGTCACCCAGGGCCATGGCCTTGGCACTGTTGTCGGTCACCAGGTCGAGGGCGCTTTGCAGGTTGCGGTAGCCGAGCATGTGGCAGATATGCAAACCGGCCTCCAGCACCCGCAGGATGTTGCCGTTGCCCAAGGGGTACCAAGGGTCGACGATGGAATCCTGGCCGAAACACACGTTCATGCCGGCCTCCAGCAGTTCATTGACCCGGGTGACGCCACGGCGTTTCGGGAAGCTGTCGAAGCGTCCTTGCAGGTGGATACTTTCGGTGGGGCAAGAGACGAAGCTGATCCCCGAATGTCCCAGCAGGCGGAAGAGTTTGGCGCAGTAGGCATTGTCGTAGGAGCCCATGGCCGTGGTGTGGCTGGCGGTGACGCGGGCACCCATATCGCGGCTGCGGGCTTCTTCGGCCAGCACTTCGAGAAAACGTGAATGGGGGTCGTCGGTTTCGTCGCAGTGCACGTCCACCAGGCAGCCGGTACGTTCGGCCAGGTCCATCAGGAACTTCACCGAACTCACGCCCTGGTCGCGGGTGTATTCAAAGTGAGGGATACCGCCGATGACGTCGGCCCCCAGGCGGATGGCTTCTTCCATCAGTTCGCGGCCGTTGCGGTACGACTCGATGCCTTCCTGGGGGAAGGCGACGATTTGCAGGTCGATCAGGTGCTTGCTCTCTTCGCGCACTTGCAGCATCGCCTTGAGCGCGGTGAGGTCCGGATCGGTGACGTCGACGTGGGTACGCACGTGCTGGATACCGTGGGCGGCGAGGGCCTGGATCGTCTTCTTGGCGCGGGTCTTGGTGTCTTCCTGGGTGATGGTGGCTTTGCGCTCGCCCCAGCACTCGATGCCTTCGAACAGGGTGCCGCTCATGTTCCAGCGGGGCTCGCCGGCCGTCAGGGTGGCGTCCAGGTGGATATGCGGTTCAACGAAGGGTGGAATCACCAGGTTGCCGGCGGCGTCCAGGTCACCAGATGCCAGTACGGGCGCTGTCGTTTGTGGCGTGATGCTGGCGATCCTGCCATGTTCCAGGTGCAGATCATGCAGGCCTTCACGGTTGCGCAGGCGGGCGTTGATGATGTGCATGGGCAAGTTCCTCTTGGCTAAAAACAATCAGGCAGACAGTCGCCAGATCATCAGCGCTATACCGATGTCCAGGCGATCATAAGCGTTATCCAGCGTCAGCCCGCACAGGGCTTCGATGCGCTGGACACGGTGCGTTAATGTATTGCGGTGCACGGCCAGCCGCTGGGCGGCGGCCACAAGGTTACCATTCTCATGGAACCAGGCTTCCAGGGTGGGCATCAGGTTGGGGCCATGGTGCAAGTCGTGACGCAGCAGTGGGCCGAGGCGTTCATTCAGGAATTGATCGAGCAGGGCGCGATCACGCACGCCGCTGAGCAGCTTGAGCACGCCCAATTCGTCGTACACGCACAGCCCGGCACGCTCACTGAAGCGCCGCGCAGCCGCCAGTGCCTGGCGGGCTTCATCCTGCGCCTGGGCCAGGTGTGCCGGTGGGTGCGCTGCGGCGCTGAGGCCGATAAACAGTTTGAGCGGCGCCAAGCGTAGATTCAGCGGATTAAGCCAATGGGCTAGCTGTTGGCGGTTGGTCAACGCCGCCACGGCATCCGGCGCGGGCAGCAGCACTGTCCATTGGCCGGCTCGTCCCTGCACCGGCAAACCGGCCGAGAATTGCCGCAGTCGACGGCTGATAACGTCGTGTTGTCGCGCCAGTTGCGCTTCCACCGAAGCCGCATCACCCTGGGCAAACAGCAACTCGTTGCCTTCCAACTGCAGTTGCACCACTTGCCAATACCCGGCCAATGGCATGCCCAATTGCGTGGCCCGGTGCAGCAACAGTTCCAGGGATTGGTAGTCGCCGGTCAGCAAGCGCTCAAGCACATCATGCCGCGAGCGCCCCAGTTGTTCGGACTGGATCAGCGCCGAACCAATGGCCTGGGTTACCAGCACCATTTTCAGCGAGTAGGGCTGTTCGATCAACGGCATGCCGGCGGCTTCGGCGGCGTCGAGTAAACGCTGGGGAATCGCCTGGATATACGCAGGCCCGGTCAGCACTACCAAGCCAGCCACTTGACGCTCGCAGGCTTCCTCAAGCAATTGCAGCAGGTTGGTTTCGTCGCGCGGGTGATTGATCCCGGTGACGAACACGAGCTCGCCACCGAGCACCCATTCCGCAATCCCGCTGTTTTCTGCCACATAAGGCCAGCGCACACCGTTATCCAACCCGGTCTCGCCAGCGCGCAGGCGCATGGATTCCAGGCCCGGCAGCGCCAGTACATCGGCAATGGTCAAGCTCATGCCTGGGCATCAGCCAGAGGCGCACGCACGCGTAGGACGGCGGTGAGCACGATGTAGGTCAGCGACGCTGCAACGATACCCACCAACGGCGCGACCCAGGGCGAGTTGAACGCCAGCACGGTGCCAACGCCATAGGCCACCAGCCCCGGCCAGTTGAATGCCGGCAGGCGCGCATCCGCCAGGCGCGGGTAGCGGCCGCGATAGCGATAGAAGAAGTCCGCCATGATCACCCCACCAATCGGTGGGATCACCGTGCCCAGCAGAATCAGGTAAGGCACCAGCATGTCGTACATGCCGAGCAACGCCAGGAGGGTGCCGATCACGGCGCCGGCCAGGGTGACTGTCTTGCGGCGTTTGGTGCGCAACAGGTTGCAGCCGGCCACAGCGAAGTTGTAGATCGTGTTGTCCTGGGTGCTCCAGATATTGAGCAGCAACATGGCCATCGCCGCCATGGCAAAGCCTTGCAGCAGCAACACTTCAACCACGTCCGGTTGCTGATAGACGATGGCACCGTAGGCGCCAATCAGCACCATCAATCCATTGCCGATGAAGAAGCCGATCAGGCTCGCCAGTACCGCCACTTTGGCCGAGCGCGAAAAACGCGTCCAGTTGGTGGCCTGGGTCGCGCCGCTGACAAAGGTGCCGAACACCAGGGTGATCGCGGTGGACAGGTCCAGCTCACCGCTCGGCACCACCGCTAGCAGCCCATCCAGCCCGCCGACTTTGACCGTGGCGACCCACATCGACAGAAACAGCAGGATGCCCATGGCCGGTACCGCGATGTAGGACAGGATTTCCAGCCCGCGATAACCAACGTAGGCCGTGGCGCAGAACACCAGGCCGAACAGCACCATCAACGCCAGTACGCTGCCCTGGCCCAGCTCGAAATATTTGCCCAGCACCACGGCGGCAGTGGCGGTGCCCCAGGCGTACCAGCCTATCTGGGTGAAGCCGAGGATCAAGTCGCTGAGCTTGCTGCCCATTTCGCCGAAGCAGAAGCGTCCCATCAGCACCGAATTCAGCCCACTCTTGAAGGCGATGTAACCCAGGCCTGCGGCGTAGATACCCAGCAGCAGGTTACCCAGGGCGACGACGCCGAGCATGTCGGTAAAGCTGAACGCCACCCCCAGCTTGCCGCCGGCAAACATGGTCGCGGTAAAAAAGGTAAAGCCCAGCAGCACCATGGCAGTAGACGCCAGGCCCTTGCGCGCATGCATCGGGACTTCGCTGAGGGGGTAATCGTTGCCCGGTTCTTGCTGCGTCATGTGCCTTGCTCCTGAATGAGTGACGCAGGCCTATTGCACCGCGCGTGCCATATCGGGCAGCAGTGACACACGCACGGTAGGGTTTGTGCACTGTGCACAGTATTTATAGCCAAAACGGGGAGGAGCGCGGGAAAGAGTGTTCGGCGTGCCCAATCGGGCACGAAAGCGGTGCAGCCGTGATACAAATTGGATCAGTCGAACAGCGTCTGGGTGATCTCGCCACGGTGGAAGGCAAATGCAGCCTCCAGATCACTTTCGATGGTGCGCCCGCGAGACAGTGACGGCAGGTCATTTAGCCGGAAAAAGCCCACTTCGGTGGTCTCGAACCCTGCCATCGGAGCCGACTGATCTACCGGTTCACAGAGGAAGTACAGCTTGTAGAAGTCGCGCACATCCGGCCGATACAAGCCCTTGGCCTTGTGCGTCACGCTGTATAGGGCGCGCGCCGTCACCGTCAGCCCGGCTTCCTCGCGAATCTCCTTGACGATATTTTCCGCCGCCGACAAACCGATATCCGCATAACCTCCCGGCAACGCCCAGCAGCCATCGGTCAACTCCCGTACCAACAGAATTCGATCGTCTTGGATGACCGCCCCGCGCACGTCGATCATCGGCGTCGAGTAGCGTTGGGCAAAATCCGTGACCAGCCCGGTGATGCGCTCCAAGGGCACATTGCCCAGCTGCGCGAGCATGCTGTGGGCAATCTCGGCAATTTCTTCCAGGCGCTCGCGCTCGAAATCATCGGTACAAAAGTGCAGCCCTGTGGACGCCAACGCCTGCAAGCGTTTGGCCTGGGCCAGCCAGGTGTTTTCCATGGGTTACTCCCGGAGTTGCTTGGTCATGTACACCCGCCGCAGGCCATGTTTTTCGGCCCGGTGGGTCTCGATACAGCCACGACGGGTGTACAGCGTGATGTTCTCGTGCATGGCTGCGTTGGTGTATAGACGAATGGCCGCGAAGCCGGCATCCAGCGCCTGGTGTTCGGCAAAATTGCAGCGGGCTCCTCTGGACAGTCGATCAGTCTGCCGGCGCTTCGAAGATGTCTTCGATAGGTCGTTCGAACACCTTGGCGATCTTGAACGCCAAGGGCAAGCTCGGATCGTAGCGGCCGGTCTCGATGGCGTTGACGGTTTGGCGTGACACACCCAGGCGTTCGGCGAGGTCGGCCTGGGACCAACCCAGTCCCGAGCGCAACTGGCGCATCAGGTTGTTCATTGGTAGCGCCTTGTGCCGATGATCGTGGCGACGCACCAGACGCCGCCCATGATCGGCCACACCATAAAGGCCGACAACCGTGGGAAGCCAGCGGTTTCCAGGAAGCCGTAACTGAAGGTCGTCAGGGCCGTGCACACAAAGGCCACGGCCAGTGCGTCCAACTGGATCTTGCGGCCCATTTCATCCATGGCGTTGAGCCGGCGGATGATCGCAATTGCCATCGCGATCATCGGAATGACCGGCAGCAAAGCCAGGGCAACTCGGGCGGCGCCGTTGGGCATGGACGACATGTAGGCGCTGGAAACCACCACGCACAGCATATACGCCAGCATTGTCACCGCGAATTCCACCAAGAAGCGTTTGACCGACATAGCCATCTCCGTAAGTAAAGGGTGCTTTACATTAAGTGCGGGCCATTAAGGTGTCAAGGTCGCTTTACATGGATAAATGCCAGGCGCAAAAAAACCACCCGAAGGTGGTTTTTATGGACGCAGTCGATTACTCGCCGCGATAGATGCAGCCGCTGGTGCAGGTCTCGTGGATGCGAATCGCACTGAGCTCAGGCAGCAGAGGTTTCAACTCATTCCAGATCCACTTGGCGAGCACTTCGCTGGTCGGGTTTTCCAGGCCAGGGATGTCGTTGAGGTAGTTGTGGTCGAGGCGTTCATAAAGCGGCTTGAAAATCGCCTTGATCTCCGAGAAGTCGCGAATCCAGCCGGTATGGGGATCCAGGTCGCCGCTCAGGTGGATCGCCACCTTGAACGAATGCCCATGCAGGCGCCCGCATTTATGGCCTTCCGGTACGTGGGGCAGGCGGTGGGCGGATTCGAATGTAAATTCCTTGAAGATTTCCACGGTATAACCTGTAGGGCAGGGTTTTAAAGGGCTTTGTGCGATTGTCAGCTTTTGGTGTACTGATCAATGTACTGATTGATCGTTGCTGGGCGTTGTTGAGGTCATCCATTCAGCAATTGCCGATTGGCGCCAGGCGACCGAATTGGGGCCTATTCTAACCTGTTTTGGGAATGTGCCCTCCCTGATCCGCCGATAAACTGTATTCCGACCGAGGCCGGTAGTACGAAGCACCTCACCGAGGCGCAGGAAGCGATCAATATTTTCTGCAGTAGTCATAGGAATACCTCGCCACGCCGTTGCCGGGTGGAATGATTGGTTGCGGGTGTCCTTGCCGCGCTGGGCGGCAGGAGGTGGTTTAGGATTACGCCGCTTTTCGGGCTTCTGATGCAGCCATGCGCCGCCGCGTGATATGCAGCTGCAAGCGGTACGCTTTGAAGCGTCGGCCGTCCCCGGCACGAATCTCTGGCGCCAGGTACGAGAGGTCTTCTTCCAGCTGGCCGAAGTAGTAGAGGTGCTCACCATCCCCACCCCATTCAGGCTGGGCGGTTGCCCAGGAGCGTGCGGCTACGCAGGACGAGCAAGTTTTGAAGGTGGCCATGTCGCCCTCCCAGCATCCGCTGATGAGCTGGTACTGCTGGCCAGGTTGGATCGGGCCGTAGCATTCGCAGCATTGGTGCTGCTTGCGCGCTACGGGCATGGTTTCCGTTTGAAAGTCGGACATACGAATACCTCGCCCGCCACTCACCGGCAGGAATCTATGGTGTAATGAGAAGAATTCTTAAAGGAGTGCGAGAAGGATAGTGCGTGGGGGACTGCCTCGTTAACGCGGATGTTTTCGAGCAACCTCAATCGTAATGCTGGACTCGCGATGTCCCTTTCTTAAGCCTTGATTCTCGGATGGAAACGCCAAAGGAAATGCGTTCATGAAGTACAGCTGGATTGTGATTGCTTTACTGCTTTGTGCCTGCGTTAGCGGCCCAAGCCCTCAACAACTTGCAGAGCAACGTTTATGGGAATATCAGTTGCTTATCCATATCTCTAGGTTCAAGCACTACCCAGAACAAGCTCGCCTCAATGGGCTGGAGGGCACAGTTGCAGTCGAGTTCATCGTCGATGCTCGAGGCAACCTGTCGCACCAGAAAGTCATCAGCTACTCAGGGTCAGAATTTTTTGTTCCGGAGGCTAAGGAATTGATTTCGGCTGCATCCCCTGCGCCCGCGCCTCCACCTTCAATCCTTAAGAATGGTGGTGTTCATGTAGTTGCCCCCTTTGTGTATTGCCTCGCACAGGGTATGTGCCCAAAAGATCTGGTTACCCATCAATATCGCGGAGAATAGCCCTAAGGCGACTGCGCACCATGTCGACGCTGGCGTCTGGTGACTGCTTCATGACCTCCAAAGCAGTCGCCGAGGTAGATCTGGTACTCACTCATGGCCTTGGCCCCTTGTGGATGAATACGTAGGCGAACCAGAGGGTGGCGATCATGGCGTCACCCGCTTGAACTCGACCACCCAAACCCATGGGTTGGCTTCCCAGTCGCCGCCAGTGGACTCCCACAAATCCCGCCAGGCCGCCGGGTACCAGTCTCGGTAATTCGGTGAGACGTCATCGCTTGCAAGCTCCGGCGGACATTGCAGGCCTTCCGCACGGATATCGGCGCGGCTGATGTCCTGCAACCGCTCGACGCGCACGTCGGTTATCTCCAGCAGGATGCGGCAGGCGGCGCGTGGCATATGAATGCTGGGCTTGTACTTCAAGCCGAAGTCTTTCCTTGCCTCGTCGCTGTGCGATCCGGGGCGGCAGTCTGCAGCGTAGGCGTATCGCTGGAGCGGGCCGCTCGGGTCTGGGCGATGCTCGACACCGGTGCCGCGCAGATCGATGAATGTCTCCCGCACCCACAGCCGATCACCGCGCCGCCCATATGGGCATCCGCCGTACATGGCAAGCTCAGCGGCGCATTCTTGTTCAGTAGCGCCAAAAGCGGCGAATCCCCAGCGTGGATGGTCTTGAACGACGGCAATCCACTGATGCTCGGGGGAGTCGGATTTGCTACGGCTCGGGATCTGATTGCCTTTGACCAGGCGGCGCGTGACTGTCTTTTGTCCGGACAGAATCGCGCGAACCATCGCACCGTTGAAAAGAATGGGCCGCTCTTTATGGAGTGGCTCCGGCGCCGGACGCGGCTTGGCCATTTTCGCCTGGCACCGCTTACAGCTGACAAAGTCGCGTTGGTGTGTTCCGTCCCACGCTACTTCTGAATCTTCGTTCAGGCCACAGGCCGAGAGCGCCCAGCGCTCGTTATCCTGAGTGCACCCTGAGTCGACGATCAGGTGGTTTTTTCTGAGCATGACTTGGTCCTTGCCGCTATAGCGGCTGACTTTGAAGAGGGAGGGATTACGGGATCAGTGCGTAGCACTGCAATTATTCAATTGCACCGGGTAAGGATTAGCGCATTACGTATTGAGAGGTGTGTGTGTCGAAATGCCACCATCTGCTTTAAACTCTGTTTCTTATCGGAGAGAGCAAACATGGACGCACATAAGCTTGAAACCCTGAAGCAACAAGCGGAGCTCATCGCTCGTGAGCAGTTTGGTGCAACTTCATCGGCTGAGATCGAGTCGATTCTTGCCGTGCTGTCGTACGAGCAAACACTGCTCCAGAAACATGGGAAGCGGCAGCCAGCTGCTTATACATGGAGGATGCTGAAAGAACATGGGATTGTTCCGGGCGTCGAGAGAGTGGTTACCCGTGAAGCAGAAACGCAGGGCTACAGAGCTCTAGTCGGCCTTGGTTTACAGGATTTCGCTTTTGAAGCCGTTGTAGTTAGGCATCCTGATTTTTTTTCCCCAGAAGCGGTAGAACATTCGGCATCGCGCCTACGAGACTTTGAGGACGCGGTAACCTCCCGGCACAAATTTTGGTGGGTGAACCATAAGCAGACCTTTAAGGCTGAGTTTGAAGGTGGCTACATTTGGTCGCCGAAAACCAGTAAAAATGGTGCCCGCAACAAAACTTACGACAACTTGACCCAGGTGGAGCCGGGGGATGTTGTGGTGTCCTACGCGGATGGCCTGATCAAAGCGGTTGGCATAGCAATCAGTAATTACGCGGAAGCGCCGAAGCCTGAAGAATTTGGAACGATTGGGGAAAGCTGGGCTGCTACAGGGTGGTTGGTGTCGGTCAACTGGGTCGCATTAACTAGTCCGATTTCGCCGAAAGCTAACATCGAAAAAATCGTAAAACTTTTGCCGAAAAAAAATTCACCTCTTCAGCCAAATGGTAACGGTAACCAGGGTTGCTATCTGGCGGCCATTTCAGTTGCATTGGGTAACGTAATTTTTGGCTTCTTGGACGCCCTTGATTTGGAAGCGGTAATTGCAACGCAAGCCTTAGTTTCTGTAGACGGAACTGGGCTGGCAGGCAATGTTCGCTTGCCGGCGGAAGAGTTACGTAAGGTTACTGCTGAGTACATTTGGAAAGCAGTCCAATATCTCCTTCAAGGTGTTCTGGCAGAGGATTTTGGACCCTCTATCGACTACGACCTGTTAGTTGATGCGAATTCCAGACTAGCTCCCAAGCAGGTCTTCGGCCTCGCTGCAACGGAAGCGTTGGGATTCAAGGTGATGCCCAAGCATTTTACTGCGGGAAAGGGGACCGTCTGTTTCGAGCTGTTGGAAGCTGCGGGTTACAAAATCATCCCCAAAGGTGAGCAAGTCGAGACGCTCGAAATACCCATAGACACCGAGGATAGGGAGTGGGCCGAGGGCCAAGTCAAGCTGGTGTACCACCTGAAACGTGAACGATCACCGGGTCTTTCTAAAGCCAAGAAAGCTTCATTTATCAAGAAGCATGGTCGGCTATTCTGCGAGGAGTGCGGAACAGATCCTGTCGAAGCGTATGGCGATTTTGGGGTGGCTTGTATTGAAGTTCATCATGAAGCGATCCAGGTTGCAGATATGGGGGAGCAGCACAAGACAACCCTAGACCAATTGCGATGCCTGTGTGCCAACTGTCATCGTGTTCTGCATCGCAAATTAAAGGCTCAGATTGTTCACCCTACACCAGCTAACACTCAGCCCGACATTATTTCCGCAGCGCTCGGTTGATAGTCGGCTTCAGCCATCTCGCAAAAAAAAGAGCAAGCTGGTAGTGCCTCGTTTCGGCGGGGTTTACTAGGAGGAAGGGCACGTAGAGAGAATCGGATATTGGTCTTGCGGTCGCGATGCAGGTACGAGCCTGGGCCAAGTTCGTCCTGGACGCGGCAAAGCTCTTCAAATTGCTTCGGAAAGTCCTCGCGGATTGCTCGAAAGTAGCCTTCGCCACCTTTCATGCAGCCGATGCAGTTGGCGTTGTCGTAGCCCATGCGGTACATCAGCGGCAACTCGATCCCTGCACGCTGGATCATCGCCTTGCAATCCTGTTTACCCAGGCCCGCGTCAATCAGCGGGGCAATAACAGGGCGATCAGGGTTGCGGTCTCGGAAGTCATCCAGGCGGTCCACCTCTTCAGCGGTGTAGCCGAACACCACAACGTCGCCCGGTTGCTTCCAGTTATCTAGCAGGCGGCGCTTCAGGAGCTTGGTGCAGGGTGCAGGGTGCACCATTGCGACCCTTTATGAATCGCTCGCGCCGGAAAACCTGAATGATGTCCGCACCGTACTTCACGTCGCGCAATTGCACGATCTCTTGCCCGAACCACTCCTGACAGTCCTGTAGGAACCGTCGGTTGTCTTCGTGCTCGTTTGCCAGGAATGCGTTGATGATCTGAACGTCGTCAGTTGCGCCGTATTGTGCCAGCGCCAACTTGGTAGCTACCGCCGAGGCAGCTCCGCAGCTGAACTGGCAGACAATTCGAGGTCGTTGTGCGGACATAGAGGTTCCTCGCCGAGAGCCTGAGGCTACGGCATAATCAAGCCAGGAATTAATGGGGAGAGAGTTTGTGAGAAAGGATTGGATGGTTTGGGGCGGCTGTATTGGACTTTTTCTTTCCGGTGGGGTTTATTTCAACATACTGCCTCAGATAACTTGGAAGGCGGCATCTATTACTGATCTAGTTGGTGGCCTATCTGCTATAGCGGCTGCTGTTGCGGCCTGGGCATCTTGGATGGCAGCAAGCATTGCTAAACGATCTGCTGAAGACAATAAAGTGTTTGCAAGGGCTCAGCTTTATATAAGTCACCGTGGTGACTTTAAGGAGTTGCTGCGCAACGCTGAAAAAGAGGTTGGTATCATATTTTACAGAGAAAATGAATTATATAAGGCTCTGTTTCCCAATAATCATTATTCAGGCGATGTATTTGATGCAAGCGGTAATGAGTCTGTTTTTGAAGGCTGGAAGGAGCGCTATCAGGATATTGTAGAATCTACCGATACGGGACTAAGTGACTCGCAACTTTATGACTGGATCATAAGTTGTATTGAGTTATTGGGTGAAATGAATTATCAGCATTCTCGTTCTGATGAGCCTCAAATATGCTTTTGGGCTTTTGAAGAATTTGCGAGCCCAACTGGTTTTACAAGTAGCCCTGCACGTCATGTCTTCAATTTGGCGGAGGTTATGAATAGACTGCTTGTTTTTTGTGGTAGGGAAGAAATCACACCTTGCTATCTGGAAAATAGCCCCTTCGAATCTCATTATAAGTTGTATTTTGATAATATCAAAAACGGACATAGTGAGCATTATGTTGGCGTGCCAGGAGAGAAAATTACTCGTACTTAGAGTGAATTGGGATTTTATTCATTATTGAACCCAGTGATAGCGTTGTCTTAGTCCGCGTACGTGTTGAACTGAATGCGGAGGGTAGTCGAGCTTCTGCTGGTAGCTGGCTCAGCCGCCGCAGAAGCCCGAGTCGCACTCTGCGGGGAACATTTCCATCTGGTCACGTGGTCTGGGCGCTGCCGCCCACTGCACGACGGCACGGATGCCAACGGCACCTTTGCGGCGCGCCGTGCGAAACATCACGCGTGGCTTTCCTTTCTTGGTGAAGCCCAGGTCTTTCTCTGTAATGTCGATCAGCCGTATTCGGTCCTCGGAAAGGAGCCGGATGTCGCCGATGTTCGCGTTGATGCACGGGTAGCATTCAAGCGATCGGTGAGGGAGCGGATCGAAGCCAGCACGATGAAGCAGGGCGTCACGCATTACATCGTCATGGCGCACCAGGGGCTGCCAAAGCTCCCGATTGCCATGCCGCTCCGACACCGCTACATGCTCTTCGGCATCTGAACGGTGCCGGCTTTCACTACGTCGGACGCCTGTCATGGCGGTAGCTTCTTTCTCCGGATCGTTGGCGTCGAGCCATTCCAAAGCTGGAAGCACCTTCAACTCGGAGGTGCAGAATTGACCCTGTCCGCCAGCACCAGGCCAGCCACGTTTCCGCTTTACCAGTTCGAGCATCCCCTCCGACTCGGTGCGTGCTGTGGTGAATCCGTAGCCCTGAGCCAGCGCCTCACCCCTGGCTACACGTTCGGTCCACCAGCTTGCTGACCAGCCAGTGTCGGAGTAGAGGCAGGTCACATCCTTCAGCCCGCGCTCATGCGCCCATTGGATCAGGGCGATGGAGTCATTTCCGTAACTGCAGAATAAGACGTGCATAGGGGATCCTCGCCGGCTGGCGTGATTCGTTTTAGGGGGGGGTGTGTTCAGGGTGTTCGTGATCGGTGGTGCGCAAACTCGCCTTGATGCTGATTTGCTGCCGATTGGTATGCGGCATGAGCCTGCTCGGGCGTATGGAAATAACCCAGGCATGATTGCTTGCCATTGATACAGAGTTGAGCCTTCCACTTACGGTCCGTCTTGCTGTAACAAACGCCCTTCAGCCCGGACACGCCTCGGCCAGGCACATTAGCGTTGTTCTGCGCCCTGGTGGCTGACCTCAGGTTTGTTTGTCGGTTGTTGCTCCGGTCGCCGTCTCGATGGTCAATTGGGCCTTCCGGCCATGAACCCGTGGTCAACATCCATGCTACTCGGTGAGCGCCGTAAGTTTGCCCATAGAGCTTCAAGTAGACGTAGCCATCAGGCTTTATCGAGCCAGCCACTTCGCCAGCCTTGCGACGGCAGTGATCAGCCTTCCACGTGAACAGTCCGGTCTCTGGGTCGTAGGCGATCTTTTCTATGAGCAGCCGCGTGCGCTGCTCTGAGTACATATCAGGCATGTCGTCACCGAGTGAGGTAATGGCAATTTGGTTTGAGTTGGGGTATTACGGGTGACCGGCATGGAGTCGGATCAAGGAGGAAAACGTGGACGAAAAGCCTTCAAACAAGCTACTTGCAGAGCAAAGCGGCCTGACCATAGCTGAAGTCGGCACGTACTTGACGGAGCTTGTGTTGCAGCCTGACGGAAGCTGGATCGCTTACTTTGGCACTGAGATCGATCGCTCGCCAGATGCCAGGTCAAAGTTGAATGCAGCACGAACGTTATTGATCCCAGCCTGGCTGGCAAAGCTTTGGGTTGATCGCGATATTGGGTAGGCGCCGTCCTCCGTTACCTGTGGTGGCAATTTGGTTTGGGTTGGGGTATCTCTCTTCGGCGAAGGTACGTCTCGTGCGCCCCACTCGAAAAGGAGTAAGAATATGGCTGGATCAGTGTGGGAGGCGCTCTCGGCTATTGGCACGTTGGCAGCAGTAGTTGTTGCCTTGTGGTTTTCTGTTCAGTCAATGAGGGCAAGTAGCCGGATTGAAACCGATCGAGCTCAGTTGGTGGCCGCCAAGATGCTAAGTCCAATCTCAGCTCTTGAGCGAAAGGTGTCTTATCTTTTCACTTGGTTTGCCTTCAATAATGAAGACCCTCCTGATCAGTACCTAAGCGTTTTGCGTGGTATTCAGGAACTTGACGTGATGGCCAAGGCCATTTCCATAGACGACCTGTATCCTCTACTTCATTTGGACAATCACGCAGCAAAACGAGCAGCAAGGGCGTTAGGTCTGGTTCAGACGTTTTCTAGTGACGCTAACGCGATGCTTTCGCATCACTCTTGGAGCATTGTCGAGGGGCGTGAAATTCATCGCAAGAGATGGATTGCGATGCTCTCTGAGATTCAAGATCACCTGATTGTCGCGGTAAAAGCCTGCGATTTGGCTGCCGCGACGGGAGCACCCAGACCTACATCAGAAGAAATTCACAGTGAATAGCTGTCCATCTCCCGTTACCGGATGCAGCGAGTAGGGTAGGTTATGCTGGTGTTTCGATTTCGTCGTCAGGCTCTGGCGGGTCGTCGGCAAGCGACCTCAGGCCCGCGGCTCTGATGATTTGCGACGCCTTTTCAGTAAGTACAAAAGGTGTCGTTCATGCCATCGCACCCGTTTAGCGATACCGGGTCTTCTGGAGCGGATGCGTGAGCTATATCGACAACTCCCTAAGCTTGCGCTCGGTTGCCCTGTCAAACTGGAGGATAAGTACCTCACCTTGCTCTTCCGTGATTGAGCCTACGCATGTCAGGCCGATCACAAAGCCATGAGCTTTCGCACCGTATTTAACAGCCAGTATCATTGATCCAGCAGTCTCTATCTCTCTGAGAATTTTTTCTGCAGGACGTAGCGCTGCGACTGGCAAGTCGAAACTGTCACTGGTCATCATTGACTCCAGACACAAGGTTTTGAGGCTTTATGCCAAGCGGGGCTTTAGCCCTCTAAAAAATCATGACTGCCGCGGTAAGACGGGGTTCAAAAAAAGAAATGGTCCGGCTGACGAGCTCAGACTGGCGAAAAATATTCGTCGCCCGCGTCGTTGCGCAGCTCTCGCAGACTTTCGCTATGAAAGGCTCGCGCCACATTTTCACTAATTACAATTTCGTGGCGCGGATAACGCAAGAATGCTGCGAGTTCGTCGTCGGCCATCAAGTCCATCTTCATAATGGCGATCTGCAGAACCTCGCTGATGATCGGCACCTGCCCGCGCAGCCGGATACGCTCCATGGCCTGCTCGATACCCGGCCTGACTTTGTGCCGCAACTCCTTCTCGGCGACCGCCAGGCGCTTCTGCGCAGCCTTGGCTGATCGTTCTTGCACAGTCCTGGCCATGGCCTACCTCTTCTATTCCGCTGGCCGGCAGTGCGAGCCAGGTTTGACGTTTGCTTTGCTGGGTGCGGGCTATGCGGCGCATCGTTTACCGCCAGCGCGAGACTTTGGATAGTCGATTCCGTGGGCGGCAATAATTCGGTCAAAAGCTTTGGAGCCGATAGCCAGCTTCCCGCAACACTGGCGGCGGGTTATCCCCAGCTCTTTGAATGCCTTGATCCGTTCTGCGAACTTTGCGTCCCGAGCCTCATCAATTTCCTTGCGCACCAAGTTTCTTGCGCCGCCTCGGGTTGGCGTCTTGAAGGTGATGTCATACCTAGCGGCGTGGTTGTAGATGAGTCGCCGACTGACACCAAGGGCGGCCGCAACTTCGGTCTGGGTGTGCGTGACGCCAAGCTGACGTATCTGCTCAACCAGCTTGAGCCGCGCCTGCGTGCGGATGTCCTCCTCGTCGAGGGGTAGGGATTCTGCTTCAACCCGGCGTCGAACAAATGGCCTGGGCGCTGGAGGCATCTGGTTGCTGTAGGTGATGGGCTTTGGCTTGTAGCCGATTGGCTCGGCCACTTCGATCTTGCCGCCGGCTGCCAGGTACTGCTCAACCTGGGCGGCCAGTTCATCCGAGGCCGGGCGCAGCGCTTCGACCAGGCTGAGGTGGTTGCTGATCATGATTAGGCTCCTAAACGATGGGCTTGCGCCCGAGCTTTGTCCGCTACCTCGTCAACCATACGATTCAGCTCCAGGTTGAACTGGACCAGCTCTTTGTGCAGGTTGGCGATGTAGGCTTCGTCGCGATAAATCGTCTCGATGTAGAGCTGACAATCCTCATCCTGACGTGAGTCGAACGAAATAAAGTCCCACCACTTGCGGCCGGTGACGAACATGCAGCCCTGGACCTGCGGCATGTGTTCTTCGGGCATTCCTTCCAGCCAAGTCCTGATATGTATCGCTTCGTTAAATGGGCACTTCGATTCGGTGCCCCCATCATCATTTATCAGGCCGTCCGGCGAGCAGCCGAGCCAGTCGTACTTGGGGTGAACGATGAATTCGGAGGCGAGGACGATGTTGCCGGTCAGCATTTCGTAGGCGTCCTGGGCCTTTTGTTCTTCAGCGTGCCCCCATTTTAGGGAAGCGCTGCTGACGTTATGTTTGGACTTCTTTGCCAGTCGCTCGAAGCACAGTTCGCGCATGTATGAGGTGCGCGCCCCCATTGGCTCGCGCTTGCCGTTTTTGTCAGGTTTCCCCCAGGCCATCACATCTTTGAAGCGGCTGGCTGTGACGCGGCCGGATCGGTCCGCATGCCACTTCTCAGTGCCCTGAAGCTCAGTTCTCACTGCGCGGCCTCCTCAGTGTGGGGTTGGGCGCCGTTGGCGCTGGTCATGTCGGTGAAGTCTGCGTCGACTGTCGCAGCCATGCTCTTGAGTGCTTCATGGCATTCCAGGCCGATTGCTGCACGCTGCTTCGGCTTGAGGCCCGCCCAGGCTGCCGCGTAGACTTCGATATCTTGGCGCTTCGCAACGGCCAGCAGGTCCGCGAATACTCCGTCGATTTCTGGTGAGGGGGATTTCGGTCCGAATGACACGCCAGCAGCCGCAGCGATGTTCGCGGTCTGCTCGGCGGGTGTGATGTCAATCTCGTTCCCGTATGAGCCTTCAAACTCGTCAGGCGTGTAAACGCCCAGAATTACGTCAGGGCAAAATAGGCGAGCCCATTTCTTTGTTGCGAGGTACGCAATCTGCTGCTTTGGATCGTCAGCCCATAGGGTGGAGTTTCGAGTTCGAGCTTGCGCCATGAGCGTCTCAAGCACTCGCGGTTCATCCTCCCCACGGAAGGTTGCCCAAACTCGGACTCCCAGCCCCACCTCGTCGAGCAGGCCCCAGCCAGGCACGCGGTATTCCTTGTTTTCCGAGTTTTTCTTAACGAGGAATTTGCCAACAATGTTTTCCCAGGGACCAAACCATTCATAGTGCAATCGGTCGATGGTTGGAGCCTTGGATGTGATTACGGCGTTGACCAATTGGGCTTCGTAACTCAGTGCGCCACCCTTCACGATGAACGTTTTCTGGGCTACTGCGAATGGGTTCATCTGCCACTGCATTGCCTGCAAGACGATTGCCATACAGTCGGCCCTGTTACCCCGAAGATGCTCAGGAACCGTCGTTTTTCCATCAGCCATCATGGTCGCAAGATCAGTCATCGACCTCATGGTGCCGGGGTCAAGGATGAGCGCTGCCGCGTTGTGCGATGGATCGTGGTACGTAGCGAGGCCTGTCTGTGCTTGAGTATCTGTATCTGTCATAGCGCCCTCCGTAGCCAGCATGAGATTTGCTGGCTGTGAGATGGAAAGGGTGGTTAGAAGCGGATGGCACGAAGCCAGGCGCGAGAAGTTTCGAGGTCGACGTCAAAGCCCAGCGCTACAACCTCGACAATGTCGTCAACTGCCGGCGCGGTCGTAGTCAAATCGTCCTGTTCAGCGCTGGTCGCCTGTGAGCTGACTGGTGCGACTTCGGCCTTCGGTTCGATTGAGGCGGGAGCCGTAGCAATGACCGGGGTCGGCGCGGCAGCTTGGGCGCGCAGACGGGCCAGCTCTTCCTGGTCACGTTGATACTGCGCGTCACGCTCTCGCTGCTGGCGCTGTTGCTCTTCCTGCTGTTCACGCTGCTGGCGTTGTTGTGCTTCCATGTCGCGGCGTTGCTGGTCCAACTCGTCCTGCTGCTTTTTCAAGCGCAGACGATCTTCCTCGGCCCTCTGCTTACGCAGTTCTTCAGCCTCAGCGTCGGCGATGCGTTGCTTCTCGCGCAGCTCGTCCAGCTCTTTCTGCTGTGCCAACAGCTTGGCAGCAGCTTCCTCTCGATCAATGGCAGCCTTGTGTAGCGCTTCCAATTGCTCAATGGCGTTGTCGCGAGCGATGGTGCCTTCGGCTTCAAATTCGCCATATTCTTCGGGCAGGATCACCGACTCCTTAACGCCTTTAAGAATTCCGGCGACGTCGGCAGCGCTGCGGCTTGCGTATGCGGCAGCGACAGAGCTGAAGCGGGTAATCTTCGCCCGGATGGCTTCGACACGCTCAGCCTCGACACGCTCGCGCTCGGCCTTGGCATCAGCAATACGCTTTTCTTCTGCCTTGATCGCTTCATCGACAGGCTCTTCAATTGCCAGCACACGACTCTTGAGCGTTTCACCGAATTCCTTGACTTGATTGACGCGAGCCTGAGCTTCTTTGACCTTTTGCTGATAAGGCACCAACGCGGTTTTGGTGGTCTTGTCCAGGGCGTAGCGCACATCGCGGATGTCGACGCGAACTTCCTTCGCGCTCGCCAAGCCTTCGCTCGTCGAGCAGTCAACGACCAGCTTCGCGTAGGTTGTTTCCAAGCGAACGATTTCTTCTTCGTGCGGCCGATATTCAGCGATGTCGGTAACCGCCTCCGCAGGGACTACAGCCTTTTTCGTATCTTCGGCTTCGCCCATTTCAAGCGATTCTCGTGCGTGAGCTTTTTTAGGATTTGTGGACATGACGATCCCTCGCCGCGCCTGGCGCAGCATTGAAAGTGTTGTGGTGGGGTGGCGCCGTTAAGCGGCGGAAGCGATAGAGGCGTTGTAGTCGGCGTAAATCTTGTCGATGCGAGCGCGGAAGTACCGATGTTCGTTGTCGTCTATAACCCTCAGCATGAAAGCAAGGGTTACGCACGATGTGGCCGCAGCGCTGGCGTTTGGCTTGCCCAAGTCGAGAATCATGTTTTCGATCTCGCCTTCGATCCAGCTAACGGCTGTCTGGTGGTTTCGCTGGTTAAGATCCATGCTTCACCTCGATGGACGGACAGATCAGTTCCATCTGAGTCATGGCCAGACCGATGCGCAGTTTGAGGCTGGCCCGCTCCTTGAGTAGCCGTGCCTCGCGCTCTGTCAGGTCGTCTGCCGTGTATTCGTGGAACAGCTCGACGTGCTGCGTCTTTCCGAAATTAGGTAAGTCCCAGCGTCTGTCGGATTCCCTGGCCTGGGCGCTATCCGCGTAGCTGGTTGGCATGGCGAGTCTCCAGGCTCCGGGCGAGGGCGCAGGCTTCGTTGTGGTTGCGGCGAAACCCCTTCACCTTGCCGGTGGACGAGTCGACGACGTGGAAGAACTCATTGCCGGCCGGGATCACCCGAAACATTGGCGAAGTCTTCGGTGCACTGGAGCCGACCAAGCCAAGGCAAAGCGCCAAGGCCATATTGCGGCGCTGATTCATTGCGAGCGCTACATCGCAGTAAGCGTGCTGACTTTGACTCATGGTCAACTCCATTCGTTGGTTCACCTGTATTCGTCAACACTCATGCCTCCCGCTGGTTGCCGATGGGCGCGGGGGAGGAGTGCTGACGTAATAGAGGTGGGGAAGGGAGGTGCCGGTCTTTCCCGGCTGTCATGGCGTTGGTTGTTCAGTTACTCGCGGCTTCAGCAGCTTCATACTCGCTGCCAAGGATTTCGGTCATCACACCATTCGGTTTTGCCGATGTGCTGACGTAGATGCAGTCAGGCGTTACCACATGCTTGTAACTGGAGAAGAACAGCGATCCACCGCCAAGCCCCATGGCATCCAGAAACGGCTGCAGGTCAGCTTTATCCTTTGGCTTGTGCGCCTTGAATTCCTCTTGAAGCTTTTCCAGTTCAAGCTTCAACGCTTTGCGCTCTTCGCCCTTGGTGCCCGGCGGCAGACTTGAACGAGGGAACTGCGAGCTATCAGCCTTTGGGTCTGGCTTCGTCCAAAGCGGCTGCGGCATTGCTGGGCTGAACTTCAGGCCGTAGAAGTTACGACCGCTGTGCATGCTGGTCTGGAACAGCGCGGTGGCGCCTACAAAGCGCTTGGCAAACTCTTCGCCCAGCACCTGCAAGCGATCCGCGCTTTCTCTGTACGCCTTCCAAGCCGCCAGAACACCGGCATCGCTTGTCTTGTAGTAGGCCATCTCACTTCCTCCGGTTGTTTTCCCAATGCACCCGAGTAATCAGGTGCATCAGTGAAAAGGCCCTTCATGCTGCGAACAGCTCTTGCTGCTGTGGCTGCGGCATGCAACGCCGGAGCCCGGCGCGTATGGCCGATTCCAGCAGTTCGGCGTCTTGCTCAAGCTCAGGGAATTCCCCGGCAAATTCGCTCACCGCGCTGCGAAGTCCGGCTGCCTCACGCTGCAGAGTTGGAATCACGATGCTGATCATGTTGCCGATCGTGCGCAGATCCAGGCTGCATTCCCGGCAAAGCCGGATGTAGTCGAGCATGTACTTCGGCATTTCACTTACTCCCGGTTGTCATCCCAAAGCCCGCTCGTTGAACGGGCTTCAGTGATGCTTTCCGCCGTGACCCGCTACTGGCGTCGGTCACCGGCTTGAATCAAATGTTCTTCCAGCCGCGGGCCTTTCGGCTTGTTCTCCCGCTGGATAACTGTTCTTGGCGCTTTACGCTGCACGCCCGGGTCAGTTGCCAACCCTCTGAACCGTTTAGGCCGGTTCATCGCTGCCTTTGAATCTGGGCCGGTATTGATCCGGCAAGGGGTGTAACCAAAGAGCGGCGGGCGGAGGCCCTTCGCAGTGGTTGTGTGTCGCTGCGATGGGTTAAATATGAACTACCGGTTCACAATCAGTCAAGTACCAAAAGTACATATTTGTTTGGTTCACTTTTGGAAGGTGGCAATCAGATGATGAAATGGGATTTACGCTGAACCATCGGTTCGCTATGCTCTCGCCATAACTGTATGCATATACAGTATTTAATCGGGAGGGGATTTCATGACGAAGAAGCAGGCGGCACCGGCAGCACGGCAGGAAATGAGTGGCATGGAGCGCCTTGCGCTGCGCGTCTCATCGATGATCAATCACCCGGTAGCGCAAGCGCAGCGCTGGGTGACGATTCATCGCCTGGACACGGACGGGGATCGGGAGTGGGAGCAGGTGCTGAGCGCGATCGTCGACACCGACGAGCTTGAGCTGACACTCAATGACGATGGCAGCGTGACGGTGAGGTGGGAGCAGCAGGAAGTCGAGGCGGCGGGGAGGGTAGCGGTCGAGTTTGAGCCAGAAGAAGAGGCAGCGCCGTTCTTACAGGTATGAAAAAGCCCGCGCTGTGCGGCCTTTCCCAAGGAGCATCGGATTTTACTTTGTTGCGTCGAGGACCTGGCGCATGCCGTTCATATCGCTTTGGGAAATCTTCCCCTCAGTACCGCAGACTTGAAACTCTATGAGCTTGGCCGAAGCTAGCCGCTGAAGGTTTGCCCGGTCCACCTGCTTATCGAAGCGCTCAATCGTTGCAGAGCCAGCGCTCGTCGCTGAGTACTCGTATTATAGATAGGGATCACGCACGCCATCGACCAGCCAGTTGGTGTGATGGCATTCCCGGAATTCTGCGCTGTCTCCCCATGTCATTAGCTGAACCTTGTAATACCCAGGTCCTAGCGAGCCTTTAAAATACAGGGCGACCGTAGACAATGAAAAGTCATTGGCTTGCGCAGGCAAAGAATCCCAAGTCACCGCTCTATTGCCGGTGAACCTATCAGTTTCGTCCTTAAATACGCCAGCACTTGCCGAGACCGAGACTAGTAAGGCAACTGCTGCAATTGGTGCGCGGTAGCGCATGGTATCCCTCCCTCATTGAGCAAGCACCTTACCATTAGTGGCCTACAGTCACCATTGGAGGGGCGGGCGGTCAATCCGGCCCCTGGGCTTTCAACCTAGCCAAGCCCTGTTTGATGTGCCCGGCATTCTCGCCGATCGTCTCCAAAGCGCCACGTACGTTGCCACCGACCTCAGCATTGCCTTGTCCTTCGACGAGCAGCGTAAATTCCATGAGTGCAGCCTCCAGGGCGAGTTGGTTCTCATAGATTCGCTCAAGGGTGTCTGGGAGTGAATATTCGGGATGGGGCATAGCTTTGGCTCCAGTCATTGATGCTGGAAGAGTAGTCGACGGCTGCTTGGGAGCGCGAGCAAATCGCAGACAAAGAAAAGCCCGCGATGGGGAGTAGCGGGCTTAAAGGGATGTTCTCTAGGAGCTGGGGTAACCATAAGCGCCCGACTGTGAAAGGGATGTGAAATGTTGTGCTCAGTAGGACGTCACGATTGCCTTGGCGAGTTGCATATCGGACATCAGGGGCGACCTATAGCCCAATCGATAGTGTCGAGATGCTTGCTCAAACTGGGCGCCGCGAATCTCTCCGTCCGAACCGATGAACGTCAGTGCGTCGGTCTTGGCTGACTTGAAAACCTTCGGCGGCTCGGTCGTGAGGGATGTGGTCGCCCCAATTAAAATGGTTGGCGCGGAAATTGTAAGAAATATCGCGGCAGCGATAGGGTTGGCGCCATCACCTGATACGGCTTGCGTGCTGACCGATGCCAATAGGGCTATCGCAAGTGTCTTCCATGACTCCATGTTTCATTGCTTCCATTGCGACCAGAGGGCGCCACCATAGCAGGGTAGTGGCTCGCCAGAAACAAGAAGCCCGACGCTGGGCCGGGCTTTTGGTGGTTGCCGCTATTCAACCGATAGAAGGTGGCGCTTGAAAATATCCTTCTTTTCGACCGAGTCCCAGTATTTCGATGTCTCAACGTGAACGACAGCACGAGAGGCAATTTTCAGCTTTTGAACCTGCTCAGTCAGCTTTAGAGGGAAGCGCACAAGAACCTTCCCTTCTACTGTGCGTATAGCTAGCCTGCCGGTGTCAGTTATTCCTGCAACGTTGCCCTGAATGGTTTCCTGATACTTTTCTGGTTCATTGATAGTATCCAGAAGCGCCCGGACTCTTGTTATTTCGTCTGGGCGGCCATCCCAAGTCTGCATCCCGGTGGCGGACCGCCAAGAAAACTGCACGGCAAGACCAGCGCTACCCAGACCTTTCATAAATTCACTGAGCTGGTGAGCAGATTTTCCACCAACCGCATCTACAGCGTCGTAAAAGTCTTCCTGATTGGAGTTCAGCAGCCTGAATGTCTGCGTAAGCGTTGCCTGTAGCAGGCTATCACCAGTCAAATCAGGGGCGGCGTTACCAGTGATGTAAACATGAGTAGAACCGTGGGCGAGCCCTGCAAGTTTGAAGTTGAGCGCATTTAGCACGTCACTTGCCACTCCACGGACAGCGTCATTGCCGTAGCGAAGGCGGTGCGCGGCAAGTTTCCAGGCTTTGGAAAGCGGCCCAATGGTATTTAGAAAGCTATCGAGCGGGATGCTGCCATTGGCTTGAGGACCTATCAGGCGAACGTCAACGAGCTCGCCAAGTTCATCGGACTCACTAAGCGCAACCTTGCTCACAATGGAGCGCGCAGTATCTTCTTGGTTTTTTGCTGCTAATTGCAGGAAAAAATCATCCGGGTTGTTTTTTGCTCGAGCTTTAGTATCTTCCGCAAATTCTTTCAAAGAAGCGGCGTGCTCGCGAAGGAAGCTGCTGCTCATATAGTGACCTCCGCGAATCCCTTCGCCGTTACTCGATCATGACAAGACCCTAGGATACCTCTCCAGTAAGCTTCCCGATGGAAAACCTGATCAGCAGCAGGTGTTTCGAGATACAAGTCTAGGTCATAAATCGCCTCGGCAGTCGCGTGGTCGAGCAACCGCGCCACTTGCTGCTGTGCGTCGGCTGACGCCGCTGCCGGGTCGCGCCAGTTAGGACTCCAAATCACGCAGTCGATGTCGCCAGGATTTGGCTTGGCGGTGAGAAAAGACCCATCAATCCAAATCGTCCCCGTTACGCCTGCCGCCACAAGAGCCTCACTCCAAACGGACAGCTTCCGAAATAGATCTATTCTCCGCGCATCATCCGGGAAAGGTGCAACAGCAAGGTCGTAAATTTCTTGCAGGGTTTTTGCATGCATGCCAGGTGCTAGCAGGGCGGGGAAATCAGGCTTTTGCATTGGCGGTGGATTCCATTCCGTTATCTATAAGGCGGTGCGTAGCAGTTGAAGTGGTTCAGCGCTATCAGCTCAACCACAGCCACGAAGGCACAGAGCACAATGAAGCCAGCGCTGAAGACTCGCTTGCGGTTGGATGAGCTTCCGCTCAGCCCGGCCGCGTCAGAAGCTCCAGGAATCAGCATCAGTAAAGCCAGCCAAGCAATGACTCCAACCTTGCTCCAAAAGCTCTGCTCTTGTCATGCAGTCATGGGCTCACTCCGGGCAGTAACATCAGGAAAACCGGCCATACCCAGGACACTTCATGGCTCTGAGGCGATTTCTAAGAGCTTGAGTTTCGGTATATTCAGGATCCGAGGCGCCCAGCTTGGAACGCTGTGCGTATTGCAAAAAGTCCTCAGCCTGCTGGCGATCTGCGGCAAGCTTGAAGGTACGACATTGCTCCAGACGCTCAGCTTCTGTCACAGGCATCGGTACTGCGTCGATCTGTTTTTCGTACTCAGTTTTTTCTTTAGGCGTGCTGTAGCAGCCGGAGATAAATAGCGGCGCGACTATCAGTGTCGCGAGCCGTAAGGCATTCATTTCACATTCCCTTGTGCACACGAGCGCTACTCAGCTCGCATTAGTTTGATTTAGGTTGCCGCGTAAGACCATGCGCCTACTCGGGCTTGCTCCGGATTATTTGCCCCGCCTTTACCTCATCCGCATATCCCACCAGCCTGTCGGCTTCCTCATAAAGCGTACCCACAAGACCCATCAGGGCAATGGCGTCGGCATCGCTGAGCTTTTTCGCCAGTTTGCCCAGGTCGACACAGGACTGTTCTAGGTTGAATGCGATCGCCTTGAGGTCGCGACGTAGATGCTGGTTGGGTTTGGTCAGAGCCATGGCGTTATACCGGTTGTCCGTTCCACACGTAGAGCACCCGGGCCAGGATGTGGGTGTCGTCCACCCGGATGTCTTCGGGATCGTGGTGCTTGTTGTCCGAAATCATCTTGAAGCGATCCTTGCCTTTCTTTTGCAGGCGCTTCACGTACAGCATCTCATCGTGGGAGAAGAGGTAAATGCCATCACCCGTGAACTCCCGGATAGTGATGTCGACCAGTAGCGGGTCGCGATCCTTGATGGTTGGGGCCATCGACTGACCCCACCCAGTGATCATCTTTAGGTGGAAGTGCTCTTTGAACGTGACGCCGAGGTCACGCAGGTGCTTTGGGCTTACCCTGATGTCCTGGAGCATTTCCGGGTATTCGTGCGGGATCTGCCCTCCACCCATCGCTGCGCGCACGTCGTAGTGCGCAATCCAAACCTCATCGCCAACCTGGCCTGGGCGAGAGAAGTCGACGGTTATGACGTTGCTCGCGGGCTCGTTTGCTGCGGTCGCAATGCGCTGGCGGACCTCTTTTGGCAGCCCTTTTCCGTGCTTTTCAAGCATGTCGCGCACTAGATCGGCCGCAGAAGGGGCGTCTACGCTCGTCGGGGTCGTGGATTTACCTAGGCTGGAATGGCCAGGCTCATTACCAGACCCATGCTGTAGCCACTCAATTTTCACATCGAGCGCCTCGGCGATAGCCTGCATTTTGGCGGGACCGGGAATGGACTCACCGTTCAGCCATTTGCTCGCTGCCTTCGGTGTGACTTTTGCTATTTCAGACAGCCGAGCGCCCGCACCCCATTGGTCGAAGCCTTTTGCGGCAACGGCTTTTTTGAGGCGGGAGGCAAACGCAGCGCGTATTTCTTCGATTTGAACCATAGGTTCAATATCGCATGGCCTTGAATGTACTTTCAGTTCCGACATAATATGTACTGCAAGTTCATATTTCGCTTGGAGGCCACATGAGCCCGCTTAAGAAATCAATTGATGATGCCGGCGGTGTTCCGGTGGTTGCCCTGGCATGCGGCAAGACGCCTCGGGCCGTTTACAAGTGGCTTACCGCCGACTGCCTGCCCCGCACCGAATACACCGGAGAGACACGGTACGCAGAAAGAATCGCCGCGCTGGCTTCTGCGAATGGCAAGCCATTCGAGCCTTCTTGGCTTCTTTCCGAGGCCCATCCGAAGAAGACAGCCGCCTGACATCCCTGACTGCCGTTCCATTGAGCAAATGATCGCCTCTGCACCTGCAGGGCGCCACGTAAAGAATTTCGAGGTGTTACATGCAGGAATTGATGAAGGCGATCTATGACGTGGTGGACGAACACGGGGCAGGGCGGATTGCAGAGGGTGCCAGCTTCTCTTCGAAGACGCTGCTTTCCCAGAAAGCGAACCCGGACTACGACAGCCACAAGCTGAACGTCCAGGAACTGCACCGGATTATGAAGTTCACTCAGGACTTCAGGCCGCTGAAGGCGTGGGCAGAGGCGTTTGGTTTCGACCTGGTGCCGAAGGAAAAGCCCGAGGGCATCAACCTCAACACCGCGCTGCTGCGCCTGCACGCCGACCTGGCCGATGTGACCCGCCTTGCCTTCGATGCCCAGGCCGATGGCCGGGTTTGCACTCGCGAGAAGTCCGAACTGCTCAAGGAGGCTGAGGAAGTAATCGTCAGCCTGGAAGTGTTCAAGCAGTCCGTGAAGGCAGCCTGAATTTCAGACACAAAAAAGCCGGGGCGCAATCCCGGCTTTTTCAACAGCAACACAACTTGTGGAGCGAATCATGCACCAACACACCGAATCGATCAATAGCCCCAACAATCTCGCGCCACGTTTTTCGCAATCACAAAACGTGGCGCGCACAACGATGTCGTCCCGTGAGATTGCAGATTTGACGGGCAAGCGTCATGACCACGTCATGCGTGACATCCGCAACATGCTCTCAGAGCTGAAAATCACTGACCCCAAATTTGGGGGCACCTATATGGACGGCTCCGGGCGCTCAATGCCTTGTTTTCATCTGGATCGCGAACTTACAGAAACCCTGGTGACTGGCTATAGCATTCCGCTTCGCCACAAGGTCATCCGCCGACTTCATGAGTTGGAGGATGCTCAGGCCGTCAAGTCTGTTGCAATGCCGTCCTACGCAGAGGCTTTGAGGCTCTACGCCGATCAGATCGAGCAGACGGCGGTTCTGCGCGTCGAGAATCGCCAACAAGCCACCAAGATCAACTCCTTGGAAAACCTGTTCAAGGAAGGCATGACCCACACCCAGTTCTGCAAGGGCCTCAATGGGGTCAACGTGATGCAGGTGGGGAATTACCTGGAAGAGCGCAGCTGGCTCTACAACGAGAGCAAGTCCGGCACCCGCCACCGTGTTGGCTCGTACGCCCGCGACAAGTACATGACCGAACACCAGGTTGAGGTCACCCCTCACGGCAAAGACCCCTTCATCTCCTACACGCCAATCCTGCTGAAGAAGGGTGCCGCGCGCCTGTACGACCTCTACCTGGCCGGCGAACTACCCATGAAGAAGACCTGGGACGGCCTGTTCACCCACGACAAAGCACAGAGGGCCGCGTAATGGCCGGGGACTGGATCAAAATGCGAATCGACCTTCAGACGCATCCGAAAGTATTCCGCATGGTGTCCGCATTGAAAGCGGACAGGTTGCGGATCATTGGCGGACTGCACATCGCTTGGAGCATCTTCGACACCCATTGTGATGATGGGGTGTTGGTCGGTTACACCGTGGACGCAATGGATGCTGTGGTGGGGTGGCCAGGCTTTACCCAGGCCATGATTGACGTGGAATGGGCGGGCATCGAAGACGACGGAAGCCTCGTAATGCCTCGCTTTGAGGAGCATAACGGGGCCAGCGCCAAGCGCCGCGCCAACGATAACGAGCGCAAGCGAAACGACAGAAAGGCAAAGAATGTCCGCAACGTGTCCGCTAGTGATGCGGACAAATTGCGGACCAGAGAAGAGAAGAGAAGAGAAGATAAAGAACAAAAGCCTTATGGCGATGATGAGGTAGATCACGCTGAGTCGTTCGCGCAGTTCTGGGCCCTGTACCCGCGCAAGGTGGGCAAGGAGGCTGCGCGCAAAGCGTGGGACAAGCTTAAGCTGACCAACGAGCTTTTCGATTCATTGGTTCAGGCCCTGGGCGCGCAGTGCCTCACGACAGACTGGATCAAGGACGACGGCCGGTTCATCCCGCACCCGTCGACCTGGATCAACGGCAAGCGCTGGGAAGACGAAGTGCCTGATCCATCGCCGGCCGGTAGCAACGTACACCAGTTCACGCCGCGCCCTCAGTCTGGCGAACCAGACTTCAACAGCAACGCGTGGGCTGACGGCCTTGTGGCTCGCCCATGAAGCCGGTCAACCAACTGATGGCGACCATGGGCAACGTGCCCGCTGAAAGCCATGTCCGGCCGCTCGACATCACGCCGCAGACGGTCGAGGTGGTTAACGACTTGTTCCGCCGGCTACGCGGGATATTCCCTGCATGGCGCCAGGCGTGGCCGTCCACCGAAGCACTGGACGCTGCAAAGGCCGAGTGGATCAAGGAGTTTGCCGACGCGGGCATCCGCACCCTGGAGCAGATCGAGTTCGGTATCCAGAAGTGCCGCAAGCTCAAGAAGCCGTTCGCCCCGAGCGTTGGTGAGTTCATCGCCATGTGCGCACCCGGGCCAGAAGACTTCGGCATGCCGGCTGTTGGTGACGCCTGGATCGAGGCGCTGATGACCACGTACAGCCATGAAGCGGTGAGGCTGGCCGCCGAGGCTACCGGTCTTTTCGATCTGCGCGGTGCCCGCCAAGAAGACAAGGGCCTGCGCGCCAGGTTCGACCGCAACTACGAAATCATCCTTCGCCGCGCCCAGGCCGGCCAGCAGCTCGACGGCCGGATCGCCACCGGTATCGGCCACGACAGTCAGAAGACTGAATTCGAGCTGGCCAACGAACTGGCCGACCAGCAGACGCAGGCGCGAATCCTTCAGCAAGGCATCCCGGTAGACGGTAAGTCCGCCCGCGAGCTGCTGCTGGCCAAGTTCGGCAAGAAGACCGCGGAGCAACGAGCATGACCATCGACAAACAAAAACTTCAGAAACTGCTCTGGGCCGAAGCCGCGTCATACCGGGCTGACTGCGCCGACTGGAAGCGCAACACCGAGGCGCTGGATGAGTTCCTGGGGGAGAAAACTGTGGGCGAGGTGGCGCTGGAGCTGCTGGCCGAAAACGAGGCGCTGCGCAAAAGTTCAGGGCGGTATGAATGGCTGCGTCAGTCCCGTAGCGGATACATCGAGGTCGTGGAATGGATTGGCCCCCATGCAACCGGGATGACCGGTGAAGACCTAGACGCGCTGCTCGACACCGCCATGGGCAAGGGAGAGCAGTCATGACTGACTTGAATAAACTCTCGCCGGCGGCTCGATCTGCCGCAATGCGTGGCGGCACTTCCGGGTGGGGTCAAGTCGGCGGTTTGGCTGAACACATCCGGTACATGGAGTTGCGGCCCAAGCGCCCAGGCCGTAAGCCGAAATGCAACTGCGGCTGTGGCATGCCGAAAACACACACCGGGTTTGCCAACGGTGTCTGCTTAACGAGTGGCTGCGAGCTTTACGTTCGCCGCTGGGTGACGGCTGCAGGAGTGAGGGTGAAGCCATGACAAAGCCAGCCAAGCCCCGCCCAATGCCCGTGTACTTGGTGCTGCGCCGCCTGGTAGATCCTGCCACCGGCAAGGAGGTGGCAGCGTTCGTGCCGTCCTCCGACGCAGACCGGTCGATCCTTCGCGAGCGGGATTTCCGGATCAACACGAAGATCCGCGCCGACCTCAAGCAGCCACGCAACCCACGGTTCAACGGCTTGGTCCACGGCCTGGGCCGGGTGCTGAGCCAGAACATCGACCGGTTCTCTGGCAAGCATTCCCACGACGCTATCAAGGCCCTGCAGCTGGAGTCGGGCGTGTACTGCGATGAGGAACTGTTCGACATCCCGGGCCTGGGCCAGCTCACCCGCAAGACACCCCGCAGCCTTTCCTACGACTCAATGGGGGAGGAGACATTCCAAGACTTCTGGCGCCAGTGCTGCGCGTACCTGGTGCTCCATGACTGGCCAACGCTCACGGAAGAGCGACTGACCGAAATGGCCGAGTTCGAAGCATTCAAGGAGGCCGCATGAAGCGCACCCCACTACAGCGCAAAACCCCACTTCAATCCGGTCCACCGCGGCGTAAACGTTGCCCTTCCTGTCGGGTGATGTTCACTCCGGCCCGCGCCACGCAAGCTGTGTGTGGGGAAATTGAGTGCGCCATCGCTCACGGCAAGTCCGAGAAGGGACGAGCTATTGCTGGAAAAGCATTGGCAGAATTGGGGCGCCGCGAGATCAAGGTGCGCAAGGAGACGCTGAAGACTCGGGCGGATCACCTGCGCGAAGCCCAGGCCGCGGTGAACGAGTACGTGCGCCTGCGTGACGCGCACCTGCCGTGCATCAGCTGTGACTCGACGCCGAACGACAACGACCTCATGACCGGCAGCCGGTGGGATGCCGGGCACTACCGATCCGTCGGCGCCTGCCCGGAGCTGCGCTTCGAGCCGCTGAACATCCACCGCCAGTGTGTGAAGTGCAATCGCAACCTTTCCGGCAATGCCGTGGAGTACCGCATTCGCCTGGTTCAGCGCATCGGCGCCGAGAAGGTGGCCTGGCTGGAGGGCCTACACGCGCCGTGCAAGTACACCGTGGATGAAATTAAGGCCATCAAGGCCAAATATCGGGCAAAGACCAAAGAACTGAAGAAGGGGCAGGCAGCATGAAACTCATAAACGCACGTCAAGCGTGGACTGATGCGCAGCACGAATCGAACGCCTCAATCAGTGCTGCCGCGGCTGATCGGGCCAAGTCCGCAACCGTAGTCAGGAAGGAAAAGGCAGCACTGCGAGAGATCATCTTTGCTGCCCAGGGCGAGGACAAGGAAGAGCGCATCATGGCTGTGCGCCAGAAGATCAGCATCGCTGAAACGCGCCGCGCACCGATTGGCCGCTCCACACATCGCGCAGCTCACCTTCTCACTATGGGGAAGGTACAGAAGGCAATCGAGTCGCTGCCGTTCCAGGTGCAGCAGTTGGGCCACTACCTCTACCACCCGTGTATGACAGTCGTGCACATGCTCAACGCCGAAAAGCTGATTTGGTCGGATACGGACTTTGGTGCTCTCACCGACGCCAAGGCAGCTAAGGTTCATTGCCTGATCACCTGCGCCCTGCAGTCCTACAAGGTAGAGGTGAGCGGCGGTGACCCGTGGGGACCAGCCCGAGTGTCTGACGCCATGATGAAGCTGTATGGGGTCATCATTGAGCCCAAGCACTGGGATCGTGACTGGCTCGATATCTGGAATTTCCTTCGAAAAGCCATCGAGGAAGTGGATATTCAGGCTCAAGAGCCGGTGTGGCAGGTGATACACGCGGAAAACTCAGAGGATGCGGCATAAAGTTGTTGCTATGGTGGGGAATTTGATGTACTTTTCCCACACTGCGCAACTTACCTCCAGCGCACGACCACTTCGAAGCCCGGCCACTGCGCCGGGTTTTTTTTGCCTGAGTTTCACTTGTGGCCAGGACAGCCCTCGGGAAGTCCTGGACACTGATAAGCCGGTAATGCAGCCCTACGGAACAACATTGACGTCCCGAACGTCATCTATCAGTTTTAGGCGCTCTATAGCGCGTCTGCATCCATAGTTAGCTGCTTTTTGAAGATAGCGGATCTTTTCCTGCTTAAGGTTCTGACCTGAAATTTGAGTTGATAGACTCATGTAAAGCTCGGCTCGAATAGCTTTTTCATTGAGAGATGCAATTGCATTTTTTCTCCTGGAATCACTATCCCTATCGCAGCTAGGCATAAGCATTGGCTGCGGATAGTACTTGCTTTGCGAAGTTGTATTTTCAGGTAAGGCGTCAATCAAAGATCGAAACTCGGCTGTTTTTACATCGTCGAAGCAGTAGCTGATCATCTGCATACCTGCTGGGGCGAACCCTTGTGTCAGGCTAGATTTCAATAAAGAGCAGACCTGACCTACAGCTTGCTCTCTGGGTTCAATGCCTATAGCGAGCCGAGCGAGCCGGTATTGTGCGGCTGGATTTCCATCAGCGGCTGAGCGCTTGAGTAGGGGGACGGCCTCCGCCACTAGAGTGCGTAGTTTATTTATGAGTTCTTCTTTTTTCTTTTCGGGGAACTTTTCCTCATTGGGTAATTGATCCCGAATATTGAAAATTTCGTTATCAATTTCGTCAATTTTATCAAGGTAAGGGAGTGCCTTGAAATACAGCGTTTCGGCCTCGGGTGAGGCATCTGGCGACTCCGCGTTTGCGATTGTCGCGACGCAAACCAATAAGGTTAATGATAGAAGTTTGATGTTTCTTTTCGTCATAGCATCATCCTTGTAATTACCTGCCTGAATCGAGCCAATGCCACAACGCAGTATGCCGGTTGGCGGGCTAACGTTTTCATATTCAGGGCCTCGAAATCAATCAACGTTTTTTTGTTTTCGGCCCCGCCACACCCTTCGCACTGAGCAGGGAGTGCCGCCGGGGCTGACCTATTTCCATCATGCCCCACGGAGTCGAGCGCATGGAGTATCTACAGCGCCTGCTCGACAAGATCGACAGGTTCGAATTGCTGATTGCGGGCCTGATTGGGGCTGTCGTTGCGAGCTGGTGGCACAAGGACGATTTGTCCGACTGGCGAGCGTGGATGGTGTTCTTGATTACCGGTGTTGCCTGCTCGCTGTATTTGACGAGCATGGTGAGCGCGTACCTGAATGTCACAGAGCCCAAGATCGTCGCCGGGATTGGTTTTCTCCTGGGCACGTTCGGCGGCTCTCTCTTGGCAGCAATCAACCGAGCCATCAAAGCCGCTGACCTCTGGGCGCTTATTCGCCAGCGGTTCGGGGGAGGCAATCCACCATGAATCTTGAACTGATCAATTCCATCGCCTGCGGCCTTATCGCGCTGTGGGCGACCTGGTGTGTACTGAGCGGGAAGGTGAGGGACGGCATCCTTGGGAAGCTGATCTACTCGACGATCGCCATCAGCGGGTTCGTTGTTATGGCCCGCAGCCAGAACATCTTCTTCGGGCCTACCACTGCCGGCCTGACGCTGCATGCCGCCCTAGCCCTGGCTGGTGCCCGCCACATCTTCATGGTCACGTACTGGCAGCCGGTCAAAGCATGGCTCTGCCGAACGCTGAGCTGTGAGCATTGCATGGGTTGCCCGAAGGCGCCTGAAGGCATCGAGCGTCGCAAGCAGTAATCCGCGCCACGTTTTCGAATGCGCCAAATCGTGGCGCGACATTCGGTAGTCACAGATCCAAAAAGCGAGTGTATGGTTATCAGGACAGCCCTAGATTGTCTCTAGAAAAGGAGGTGACTATGAGTGTTCCTATCCTGACCAAGATGCATATCAATGGTTACGACGTCCTAAGCGTAAACCACGGTCCTTGGAGGGTCTGTACGAATGCTGACCGGCTCGGCTCGTTCCGCACGCGTGAAGAGGCTTTTGCCTATGCAGCGGCGCTGCCTATGAGGGTGGTGCGAACCAAGCGGCATACAAGCGCGCGGTAGACGAAGTAACTCTCAAGTTGGCCTCGGCAACCGCCGGGGCTTTTTTATGCCAGGGTGTTTTATGAGTAACGTTGCTCGACTGCGGCACGCGCTTCCGTTGGGCCAGGATATCAACGTCGCTGTGAGCTATCTCGACAAGGCCATTGCAGATGCCGTGGATGCTGCCAAGGAAGCTGGGCTACCCCAAGGCCTGATCGTCGGATTGCTTCACGGCCATGCTCACGCGCAGACACACCAGATGGTGACCGAATGACCGTCAAGGTTCTAGGGTTCAAGCGGGAAGGCTGGCGCGATGCCGCCAAGACCCTGCGCAAGGTCGCCGATGACCTCGACGCAGGTGAGTATCCCGAATGCGCTGTAGGTGCCTTGACGCTGATCGGAGCCAAAGGAAAGGTGACCGTGTTCGGCCTTGGCCCCAAGTGTGATGACCTTCAATGTCTATGCGCGATGCGTCCGGGGGAGCAGAAGCTGATTGATGTGCTGCTGGGTGGTGTGGGCAGTTAGCCGACCAATCGAAATCTTTGCAGGCGCAGGCAGTTACTCCTCTTGAAAACAACCGACAGAGCCCCAAGTTCTTACGTCAATAATTTGGGGGATTTACGGTGTCAGATTTCAAAGTTGGAGACGTAGTTGAATTGAGCAGTGGCAGCCCAGCAATGTCGGTGGTCGAAGTCGAGAGTCATAGCTACCGCACTGATGGCAGACCAAGAGTTATTTGTGAGTGGTACGAGGCAGGGAAATTTCACAGGAGGGAATTTGTTCCTTCAGTTCTCAAGAGAACGAACAAAAGGCGTGAAGGTCCTGACGGATGCAGGATGATCTAACAGTCACTTAGGATTTATCATGAAGCAACCCGACTGGGAGGTAATCGAACGCGCCTCCCGGGCCGGGTTGCATTGTCGTTAGGTTTTAAATATTTGCCATAGGGTGACGCCTCCTAGCGCAAATATCAGCACTGTTTTCGGTGTGAGTCGCCCCGTTAGGTAAAGTCCAATCAAGATGACAAGAAGCGCCTTTGATATTGTCTCTGTGTAGCTCATGCGTATCGCCTGTAATGAATGAGCTACCTATCCTCCACGCCTAATTCACTCCTGAGTGCTGTATTCGTACCGTTTTCCGGTCTGAATTAAATGTGCTGTCGCTTCAAAGATCAGGTGATCAATGAACAGACCGATGCCTCCCGCATCACTGATTGAGCTGTCGGAGCTATCCGACGTCGGTATTCGCCTGACTCCAGCCACAGAGGTTTGGGAATGGCTCCAAGCCGAGATCCTTGCCGACACCGGCAGTATTCACAACGAAGACCATGCTCACCTACTGGATGCAGACATCCGGGTCATGTGGGCGTCGTCGAGCTTCGAGAAGCAGGGCCGCACAGTCCTCGGTCAGGCCGAGCAGGTAGCGTTCCGCGCCGGCGGCTGGCAGAAGGCCCGGATGGAGCAGCAGATGCGTGACTGGTTCGGCGATGTGCCGGCCTTCATCATCACGTTGGCTGCCGACTACTGCGCCCAGTGCAGCGACCTTGAGTTCTGCGCACTGATCGAACACGAGCTGTATCACCTGGCTCAGGCGACCGACAAGTACGGTCAACCAGCATTTACCCAAGATGGCGCACCAAAGATCAAGCTGCAGGGCCACGACGTTGAAGAGTTCGTCGGTGTGGTCCGTCGCTATGGTGCAAGCCCTGACGTTCAATCGTTGGTGGATGCTGCAAACAGTCCTGCTGAGGTGGGGAAATTGAACATTGCGAGGGCCTGCGGAACCTGTCTGCTCAAGTCGGCCTGATTTTGGACAGGTTAAGACGGATGATCGCCAATGGCAGCTCTTCGAAGTGAGGTGAAAGCCTTTATTGTTCAGGCTCTCGCGTGCTTTGACACACCTTCCCAGGTGGTTGAGGCCGTCTTAAAAGAATTCAACGTTGTTGTCACTCGCCAGCAGTGCGAATCACACGACCCAACAAAGGCAGCCGGCAAGGCGCTGGGCGAGAAGTGGGCAACGATGTTCCGTGAGAGCCGCAAGCGGTTCCGCGAAGAGACTGAAGACATCCCGATCGCCAACCGAGCCTTCCGACTGCGCGCTCTGAGCCGCATGGCTGAGAAAGCCGAAGGCATGAAGAATATGGCGTTGACTGCCCAGCTACTGGAGCAGGCTGCCAAAGAATGCGGCGACATCTACGTCAACCGGACACGGAAGGAAGAGGTTGGCGACGAGCCGGTGATCCCGACCCGCATCCAGGTCGACGTGGTGGATGCGAGGAAACCGAATGCCGAGCCTTAACGTTCCGCAGGCTCAGTTCCTAACGCTGCCCCACAAATTCCGTGCGTTCGTTGCCGGGTTCGGCTCAGGTAAAACCTGGGTGGGCTGTTCGGCACTCAGCAAGCACTTCATGGAGTGGCCCAGCGTTAACGCTGGCTACTTCGCACCAACTTACCCGCAGATCCGAGACATCTTCTATCCGACCATGGACGAGGTGGCCTACGACTGGGGGCTGAAGACCAAGATCAACCAGGCGAACCACGAGGTTCACATCTACAGCGGCCGGCAGTATCGCGGCACTGTGATCTGTCGGTCGATGGAGAAGCCGCAGACCATTGTCGGCTTTAAGATCGGTCACGCCCTGGTCGATGAGCTGGACGTGCTGACCGCGGTCAAGGCGCAGCAGGCCTGGCGCAAGATCATTGCCCGGATGCGCTACAACCTGCCTGGGCTGAAGAACGGCGTGGACGTGACTACGACGCCGGAAGGCTTCAAGTTCGTCTTCCTGCAGTTCGTGAAACAGCTGCGTGATAAGCCGTCACTGAAAGAGATGTACGGCCTGGTGCAGGCCAGCACGTTCGACAACGAGCTGAACTTGCCAGGCGACTACATCGCCTCACTGATGGAGTCGTACCCGCCGCAGCTGATCATGGCGTACCTCAAGGGCCAGTTCGTCAACCTGACGTCGGGCACGATCTACACGGCATACGACCGCAAGCTCAATGGGTGCTTCGATACTGTGCAGCCCGGCGAGCCGCTGTTCATCGGCATGGACTTCAACGTCGGCAAGATGGCGGCCATCACCCACGTCAAACGTGACCAGGGGCTGCCCAGGGCAGTGGATGAGCTTATCGACGGCTACGACACGCCTGACATGATCCGCCGGATCAAAGAGCGCTACTGGCAGCACGACGGCAACGACTTCAAGAAGAGCTGCGAAATCAGGATCTACCCGGATGCCTCGGGCGATTCGCGCAAGTCTGTGAATGCCAGCATCACCGATCTGGCCATGCTCAAGCAGGCCGGGTTCGCGGTCATCGCTCCAGCGGCCAACCCGCCGGTGAAGGACCGAATCAACGCAATGAACGCCGTCTTCTGCAATGCGCAGGGCGAGCGCCGCTACCTGGTCAACCCGTTCACATGCCCAACCTACGCCGATGGCCTGGAGCAGCAGGTGTGGGGGGCGAACGGGGAGCCAGACAAGACTGCCGGCATCGATCACGCAAACGACGCCGGCGGCTACTTCATCCACCGCGAGTACCCGATCATCAAACCGGTCACCGCTATCAAAATGGGATACGCCCGATGAGCAACGACGTCTCCTTCAAGCGAGCGGAATACACGGCAGTGCTGGACCGCTGGGCCACCGTTCGCGACGTCTGCGCGGGCCAGCACCGGGTTGTCGATCGGCTGCCGTACATCAACGCACACGACAAGTCGCCGGAGAACGAAGATCGGAACCGGGCGTACCGCGAGCGGGCGGTGTTCAAGAACGCCACCGGGCACACCCGTAACGGGCTGCTGGGCCTAGCCTTCCATAAAGACCCGACACTCACGGTGCCGAAGAAGCTTGAATACCTGCAGGACAACGCCAACGGCTCCGGGGTGAGCATTTACCAGCACTCCCAAGGCACGCTGGAGAAGGTGCTTGAAGCTGGGCGCCACGGTCTGTACGTCGACTATCACCAGGACGACGGCATCGGCGGTCACTCGGTGATCCTTTCCTACTGCGCCGAGGACATCATCAACTGGCGTACCGGTATGGTGAACGGCCATAGCGTATTGACGCTGGTAGTGCTGCGCGAGTCTCCGGAAATTCCTGATGGCTTCGGCTACAAGATGGCTGAGCAGTACCGGGAACTGGCGCTGGAGGATGACGGTTTTGTGTGCCGCGTCTGGCGTAGGTCCGGTCCGAAAGGTGGCGGACCGCTGGCGGTCATCGAAGAGTTCAAGCCGGAAGGCGTCACGGGGCGCCTCAAGGAGATCCCATTCACCTTCGTCGGCGCGCAGAACAACGACCCAAGCATTGATGAGTCGCCGCTCTACGACATTGCCATGATCAACCTTGGGCATTACCGGAACAGTGCCGACTACGAAGACAGCGTCTTCTGGTGTGGACAGGCTCAGCCGTGGATCTCTGGCTTGGACGAGCAATGGCGCGACTGGATGGAGAAGAACGGCGTCTATGTCGGCTCCAGGGCGCCGATGATGCTGCCGTCTGGTGGCCAGTTCGGCTACGCGCAACCCCAGCCGAACACGCTGGTTAAGGAGGCCATGGCCGACAAGAACCAAATGATGATCGAGCTTGGCGCCCGCATGGTCGTTGCGTCTCTGTCCTCCAAGACGGCAACCGAGGCGCGCGGTGACCAATCAGCGTCCACTTCGGTTCTGGCAGGCTGCGTGGCAAACGTCAGCGAGGCTTACACCCGAGCAATCATGTGGTGCTGTGCCTACATGGGCATCGCTGACAAGAAGGTTGCCTACCAGGTGAATCAGGAGTTCGTCGAGTTGACGGCTGATCCGCAGATGATCACCGCCTTGGTTGGCTTGTGGCAGAACGGCGGCTTTGCGAAAGCAGATCTTCGGGCGTACCTCCGCAAGCTTGGACTGATTGCGCCAGAGCGCACTGACCTGCAGATCGACGGCGAATTGCAGGAGCAGGGCGACGGCCTGGGCCTGGACGACGAGGACACACCAAATGGCGGCAAACCAAGCAATCCTTGATGCCACGATCCGGCACGCGGTCTTCCTCGAAAAGCTGAAGGCGGGGGAGGTGGGCAAGTTCGCTCCCTTCCTCAAAGAAATTGACCGTTCCATTCGCGACCGGCTGACCCAGTCGGATTTGACCGAGTACAACGTCAAGCGCCTGGAGGCGCTGCTCAAGGAAGTGGATAGCCTGCTGCTGGGCATTTTCGACCGCTACAGCGCACAGCTAAACCTCGACTTGATCGACATCGCCAATTACGAAGCGCAGTTCGAAGCGACAAGCTTGGCCAAGTCGGCCCCAGTGGGCGTTACGCTTGATGTGGTGGCTCCTACAGCTGCGGCAATTCGGAGTGCAGTGCTGACGAACCCGCTTAGCGTGCGCGGCACCGGTGGCGGGAAGCTGCTCAAGACCTTCATCAAGGGTTGGACGGCCGCCGAGCGTGAGCGTGTCACTGGTACTATCAGGCAAGGCTTCTTCGAAGGGCAGACGAACTTCCAGATCATCCGCAACATTCGCGGCACCAAGGCGGCAGGGTACAAAGACGGCATCCTGGCTACCACCAACCGCAATGCCGGCACGGTCGTGCATACCGCGATTCAGCATGTTTCGTCCCAGGCGCGGATGGAGGTCGCGAAGGCCAACACGGACATCGTGCAAGAGATCCAGATGGTGGCCACGCTGGATAGCAAGACCAGCCAGTTGTGCCGCTCGATGGACAAACGCAAGTTTCCGGTAGATTCCGGCCCAAGACCGCCTTTCCACCCTAACTGCCGCACCACCTTCATTCTGTTGACCAAGCTCAGCGCGATGTTCGCCAAGGGCGCAACGCGTGCCTCGGTAGGTGCTGACGGCGGAAAGCAGGTCAGTGCTGACCTCGATTACTACCACTGGCTCCAGCAACAGCCGGCGTCGTTTCAGGATGTGGCAATCGGGCCGGTGCGGGCAAAGCTGTTCCGCGAGGGTGGACTGAGTGTTGAGCGTTTTGCGGAGCTGCAGCTTGATCGAAATTTCGCGCCTCTTACGTTGGCGCAGATGAAGGGGCTGGAGCCGCTGGCTTTCGAGCGAGCGTCGCTTTTATAAGTGCTTCACTGTTGGCATTTAGCCTTCTGGTCCCGGAATTCGTCCATGAGCTTGAAGAATTGGTTCGGCCACTCGGTCATTGCGTTTTGGCTCTGCTGTGCAACCAGATCAACATCTGACTTGCTCTCTACATTCAGCATCGCTTGGACTGCAATTGTCACCTTTAGCGCTGAGTGCCCCATTTCCGGTGGTGCATATGCAATTAACTCAAATCCCGAGCGAATGACTTTTTCTGCGTCAGGTCTCGAATCGTCGAATGAGAGCTTCTTGTTAGACCCTCGACTAATGAGATCTGCAATGTTTCCCAGGAAGGCTTCGGTTTTTTCTCTAATTTTCATTTCTTGATTGTCGATTCTTTGGATACAGCTCTGAGCTACAGCCTGCTTAGTTGATTCGTTGCTGGCAAACCATGTGAGTCCCGCTCCCGCTGCTGCGACTAAACCCGTGATGAATGCTGCGTATATGACCTCGGAGGCCCGTTTTTTTTCAATAGCGTCGTCGCTTGCCTTAATTCGAAATACACGTCTCATCTTTTTTCCCGTTGCTAAAGAGGTCTGCTCTCTAGGGCAGCTCATACAGCCTAACGGCCATTTTTGAAATTCCCACCGCTTCGGCGGTTTTTTTATGCCTGCAAAGTGGGCAACACATACCCAAGGGGTGCATCAACGTGGCAGAAGAAAACGAAATCGACCTGGACAACCCGGCAATCAAGGCCGCTATCGCGACTGCCGTTGAAGCCTCTGTGACGGGGCTGAAAACCAAGAATACAGAGCTGCTGGGAAAGCTGAAGGACACCTCCACCAAGCTGACCCAGTTCGAAACCCAGTTTGAAGGCATCGACATCGACGCCGTCAAAGGCCTGCTCAGTCGCGCGGGCCAGGACGAAGAAACCAAGCTGCTGACCGAGGGCAAAGTGGACGAGGTGTTCAATCGCCGCACCGAGCGTTTGCGCGGTGACTACGACAAGCAACTGAAGGCCATCAGCGAGCGCGCCGAGAAGGCCGAATCCTTTGCTGCCAAGTTCCAGGGCAAGGTTCTGGGTGACTCGGTGCGTGGTGCGGCATTGAAGGCCGGCGCTCTGCCGGAAGCAACAGACGACATCATCCTGCGCGCCAAAGGCGTGTTCACCCTTAACGAAGATGGCGATGCAGTCGCCGTTGATGAATCCGGCCAGGTTGAATCGCCCCGGATTCTTTAGACACCTTGCAAACTCATTGCGTAACGTTTTTCAAACTCTACCGGTGACAGCTGATTGTTGAAACCATGGCGGCGTTTTGCGTTGTAGAACATCTCGATGTAATC
>Ga0308165_1000453_pt1 | contig 76776 bp, 72 predicted proteins | sample PhyWR2_FD_201032 | JGI IMG/M metagenome (GOLD analysis project Ga0308165, IMG submission 201032) | Phyllosphere microbial communities from UC Gill Tract Community Farm, Albany, California, United States - DLSLW.R2 | ecosystem: Host-associated > Plants > Phyllosphere > Unclassified | place: USA... | reverse complement strand
GAGAACGACTTGTCGGGAAACAGCCGCGGCAGCATGGCCTTGCGGCCGTGGTTGCGCAGCACGAAGCTGTCGCCCGAGCCCTTGGACACCGCGTCCAGCAGCGTGGCCGGCGCCACGCCCGCGCGCTCGCCCAGCACCATCATCTCGGCCAGCGCCAGCGTATGCTCGAACACCAGCGCGTTGTTCACCAGCTTGACGACCTGGCCGCAGCCCACGCCGCCGCACAGCGTCACATCCGAGGCGATATAGCCCAGCCAGGGCGCGATGCGCTCGAACAGCGCGGGCGGCGCACCGACCATGATGCTCAGCTCGCCGCGCTGCGCGGCTTCGCGCGTGCGCGCCACCGGCGCATCGGCAAACTGCACGTCCAGCGCCGCCAGCCGCTGGGCCACGCTGCGTGCCGAGGCCACCGTGGTGGTGCTCAGATCGACAATCACCGCGGGCTTGCGCGCCCCCGCAGCGAGCCCCTGGGGGCCCAGGCACACGGCCTCGACGGCCGGGCCCGCAGGCAGCGACAGGAACACCACATCGGCCTGCGCGGCCAGCTCGGCCAGCGAGGCCACGCGCCGCGCCTTGGTTTCGGCCACCGCCTCGAAAGCCGCGTCCTGGGTGTCGAATGCCAGCACCTCGCCCGCATGCTTGAGCGCCATGTTGCGGCACATGGGGCCGCCCATCACGCCCAGGCCGACAAAGCCGATGACCGGAGAACTTGTATTTGTCATCTGGGGCTCCTTCAATTCATCCACATGCCGCCGCTGATGTCCAGCGAGGTGCCGGTGATCCAGTTGGACGCCGGCGAGCACAGGAACAGCGCGGCCTGGGCGATGTCCTCGGCATTGCCGTAGCGTCCCAGCGGCACGGTGCTGTTGGCCGAGGGCGCGGCCGCGCCCGTGACATTGGCCCACATCGCGGTCTCGACCGGGCCCGGGGCCAGGGTGTTGGCGTAGACGCCGTGCGGCGCGCCGGCCTTGGCGATCCAGCGCAGCATGCCGTGCACCGCGGCCTTGGAAGCCACATAGGCCGGGCCCGAGGCCACGCCGCCGTTCTTCGCGGCAATCGAGCCCGCGGCCAGGATCTTGCCGTAGCCCTGTTCGCACATCAGCGGAAACAGCTTGCGCGTGGGATTGACCACGCCGCGCACGTTGACCTGCATGATCGCGTCCCACTCCTCGTCGCTGCTGTCGCCCAGCGGCGTGCGCGCGATGATGCCGGCGCACAGCACCAGGATGTCGATGCGGCCATGGCGCGCGAGCACGCCGTCGATCACGCGGTCTGTGTCGGCGCGCGAGGTCACGTCATAGCGCTGGTATTCGATGCCCGCGCCCACATCCTCGTGCTCGGCGCGGTCGGTCGCGATCACCGTCGCGCCGGCCTTGCGGAAGGCCGCCGAGATCGCCCGGCCCATTCCGCCCGCGCCGCCGGTGATCAGCGCCACCTGTCCCTGCAGGTCCGCGGGACCGCTCATATGCTGTGCCATAAAGTGCCTCAATCCTTGGTTGTTGGTGATCGTTCAACGCCATGTCGCCGTGGCCGACATCGCCAGTTCGCCGTCGGGGCCGCGCGCCCACAGCGCCAGCGAGCCGTCGCTTTCCTCGCGGCCTTCGAGCCGAAACGCCCGGCCGACAAACAGCGGGCTCACGCCGCGGAAGTCGAAACTCGCCAGCGCCCGCCCCTGGCCGCGCGAGGCCGCCAGCTGCTGCAGCAGCGTGGCCGTCAGCGGGCCGTGCACCACGAGATCGGGATAGCCTTCCTCGGCGCGCGCATAGGCCTGGTCGTAATGAATGCGGTGGCCGTTGAAGGTCAGCGCCGAATAGCGAAACAGCAGCGTGGTGTCGGGCTGCACGTCCTGGCCCCAGCTGGCCGGCGCGTCGTAGGGCTCGGGCCTTGGCGCGGGCGCGCCCACCGGCGGCGCATCGCGGTAGACGATGTCCTGCTCCTCCACGCTGCACAGCTGGCCTTCGCTGGCAATGCGGTGCTCCACGGTCACGAACCACAGCGAGCCGCGCTTGCCGACCTTGTTTTCCACCTTGAGAATGCGGCTGGCGCGCGTCGCCCGCGCGCCCACCTGCAGATCGGCGAGATAGCGGATGCGGCTGCCGGCCCACATGCGCCGCGGCAGCGCGATCGGCGGCAGGAAGCCGCCGCGCGCGGGGTGGCCGTCGGGCCCCAGGCCGCTGCGCCGCACCTTGGGATTGAAGAACATCCACTGCCAGCCCGGCGGCAGGGCCTGGCCTGGCTGCGGTGCCTGCTCCCAGTCGAGCGTCGCGGCCATGGCCTGCACGGCGTCGGACGCGATCAGCGCCTCGCCGGTTTCCTCGCGCCCCACCCAGCTTTCGTACGAATCGGTCATTGCGCGCGCTTTCAGGAAATCTTGGCGTCAAACACCGCCGCGGGATAGGGGCGGAAATCGCGCACCAGCTTGAAGCTGCCGTCGGGCGCGGCCTGGATGATCCCTTCCTGGCGCGCGCCGCGGTGGTCGTTGGCCATGAAGGTGACCTTGCGCGCGCCGCCGATGTTCTGGTCCTTCAAGGTTTCCATCACATCGACCAGGCTGGCGCGCGTCAGCGGCTTGCCGCTGTCGAGCAGCGCCTTGAAGCCCTTGACGAACAGCGCCGCATTGCTCCAGCCGTTGAGGCCGAACACGCCCACGGGATCGGCGGGATAGAGCTTGCCCACGTTGTCGCGGTAGGCCTTGATGTCGGGATCGTCGGCCGACACCGGCATCAGCCAGGAGGAAAAGTAGACGCCGTTGAGCAGATCTCCGGCCAGCTTGCGTGTCGTCGGGTCGGCCGTGAAGAACGGCGCCATCCACTTGGCTTCGTAGCCTATGCGGTCGGCGGCCTTGAGCGCGGCCGTCAGATTGGCGTTCGAGCCAAAGACAATCACCACATCGGCCTTGGCCTTGGCCAGGCGGCGCACATGCGGCGTGAAGTCGGTATTGCGCACTTCAAATGGAATCGACTCCGACGGCTCTTTTTTCAGCCCGCCCAGGTGCAGATCGAAGCCGCGCTTGCCCGAACGCCCCAGCTCGTCGTTCTCCCACAGCAGCGCGACGCGGCTGGCCTTGAGATCGGTGAGCGCGTAGTCGAGGTTGGATGCCGCCGACCAGCCGTAGTCGGGCAGCAGCGGAAACACCAGGCGCTCGGAAAACAGCGCCGTCGCCCCGCCAATCGGGCCTATCACCGGCAGGCCGATTTCCTTGGCATAGGGAAGCACGGCCACCGACTGGGCCGTGCCGACGGGCGCGGCCAGCGCGAAGATCTTGTCTTCCTCCACCATGCGCCGCGTCACGGCCACGCTGCGCGCCGGCTCGTAGCCGTCGTCATAGGTGACGAACTTGATCTTCCAGCCGCCCAGCGCATTGGTCTCGTTGGCCCACTTGAAGCAGGCCTCGGCGGCATGCGTGAGGATGGCATAGAACGGCACCGGCCCCGTGACCGGAGTGAACGCCCCCACCGTGACGGTCTTGCTCGCCAGGTCTATGCCCGGCGACGCCTGCTGCGCTCGCGCCAGCAACGGCGCGGCGGCGCAAGCGCTCAGCGCGCTGGTGGAGAGGAAAGTTCTTCTGCGCATGGTGTAAACCTCCAAAAAAGGGACGGGGGTCGATGGCACGATAATGCATTGTATAAACGCGCCTGTGGAATACAGCCTAGGGTTTTCATCTAACCAAAGACATCAAATACCACTCAATGGCAAAGAAAGTTCTGATTCTTATCAATGGCTTGGGGGTGAATTGCAAGACATTCAGTGGTTCACAGAAAAATTTCCATGTTGCCTTGGGAATATTTATACAATGCATTATCTGCTCTGCAGCACCCACCTATCGACCTTTCCAGGAGCCCTCCCCATGTCCACCCTCCCCCTTCAAGGCAAGCGCGTGATCGAACTCGGCACCATGCTGGCCGCGCCGTTTGCCACGCATATTCTTTCGCAGCTCGGCGCCGAAGTGATCAAGGTCGAGCCGCCTGCGGGCGATCCGACGCGGGCGCTGGTGCGCGGCGGGCCCAGCGGGACTTTCATTGCCTACAGCCATGGCAAGAAAAGCGCCTGCATAGACCTGGCGCAGGCCGAAGGCCGCGAAGCGCTGCGCGCGCTGCTGGCGCATGCCGACGCGCTGGTGCACAACCTCGCGCCCAAGGCTGCGCGCAAGCTGGGCGTGACGCGCGAAGACTGCGCGCGCATCAACCCGCAGCTGGTCTACTGCCATATCAGCGGCTATGCGGCCGGACCGCAGGCCGACGACCTCGCCTCCAATCCCGTGGCCGAAGCCGCGACCGGCGTGATGGAAGGCAATCGCATCGACGGCCGCCCCAGCCGCCTGGGCCCCTCGTACCACGACCAGTTCGCGGGTGCCTATGCGGTGATAGGCGTGCTGGCATCGATGCTGCAGGCCAAGGACGGCGCGCCGCCCGAGCCGGTGGGAATCGGCCTGTACGAGACCGGCCTGCATGTTGCCGCGCGCGATCTGGTGGGCGTGCAGCTCAAGACCCAATTGCTGGGCCGCGCCGAGCGCGAGCCCCACGGCGAGTTCAGCATGCCCGGCTACGGCGCCTACCTCACGGCGGACCAGCGCTGGGTCTATCTGCTGATGCTGACCGACGGCCACTGGCTCAAGTTCTGCGAAGCCATGCAGCTGCCCCAGGGCGCGCAGCCGGCGTTTGCCACGCTGCGCATGCGCAAGAAAGCGCGCGAAGAGGTCGAGGCCATGGTCAGGTCGGCAATTGCCGCGCGCAGCTTCGATGAAGTCGTGCCCCGGCTCAAGGCCGCGGGCGTGGGCTGCACCGAAGTGCTGCCGCTGGAGCGCGTGCTCGAAGCCGAACATGCGCACCAGCCTGGCAAGCTGCGCGCCATTGCCTACCGCGGGCTGTCGTTCGAGGCGCCCGAGTTTCCGCGCACGGCAGACGCGGCAGACAGCGCCGCCACCCTTCCCCCGGCCGAGCTCGGCGAGCATACTATCGAGGTCTTGGCCGCCGCCGGCGTGTCGGAGTCGACGCGCGCCGCGCTGCTGGCTTCGGGCGCGGTGCGCGCCACCGAGCCCGGCGCGTTTGCCTGGGCACCGGTGCGCGAAGGCAGTTGAGACACGCATTCCCACTTTGCTGCAAGAACCATGAGCGTTGCCACCGTCCCGCGAAAAGAGCACCACCACCGCCATATCGATCTGCGTTTCTACCACCGTGAGGACGGCCTGTTCGAAGTCGAAGGCCGGCTGATAGACCGCAAGAGCGTGGCGTTTCGCCGCCAGCTGTCCGACGTCGATTCGCCCCCGGGCGACACCTTGCACGACATCACGGTCACGCTGGTGTTCGACGCCAGCATGCAGGTACTGGACGCGCGGGCGCGCATGCGGGCCACGCCGTTCGACATCTGTCCTGGCGCCGAAGCCACGCTCACGCCCCTGATCGGCCTGCGCATGGCCGGGGGCTGGAACAAGACCGTGCGCACGCTGCTCAAGGGCGAGCGCTCGTGCACCCACATCGTCGAACTGCTGGGCCCGCTGGCCACCACCGCCTACCAGGGGCTGGCGCCCATGCGCCTGGCAGCCATCAACCAGCCGGAAAACGCCGCCCAGCGGCTGGCCAAGGTCGACAGCTGCTATGCGTATTCAGGCGAACGCACGGTGGTCGCGCGGCTGTGGCCCGAACTGCACCGGCCGTCGGCCGACGGCACGCCCTGAGTCCGGCGTCCGGCGTCAGTCACCCGCCACCGGTGCGCGTCACCCGCCCTTGCCGTGCTGGCCGCACGCCTGCTCCATGCGCGCCTGCAGGCCACGGGCCAGTTGCAAGAAGAGCCCCACGGCTTCGGGCGAAGGGTTGAACTCCACGCTCTGACTGGCCTGGTCGCGCAAGCCGCGCAACTGCTGATAGAGCGCACGATCCTGCGCACACAGCGACTGCCCGCCGGCCTGGGTGCGGTGCTCCAGATTGCGCCAGGCCGCCAAGATCGCCTGGCGCGACGCGCCCGCCGCGGGCATCACGGCGGCGGCAATGCTGCCCGCGCCCGCGGGAATGCCCGCAGCCAGCAGCTTGAGTTGCTGCTCGAACTCGAACTCGGCCGCCCCCAGCTTGCCTTTGCTCAGACGCGTGAGCAAGGCACCCAACTGCTGGCGAAAGATCAGCGCCATCGCCACGACGGCCAAGGGCCAGGCCGCGGCCTTGATCATCTCGGCGATGAAAGTGAGTGTGTCCATACGCCCTCCTGCAGCGCGTGCGTCGTCCATCAAAAAGAAAGGCCGGTCCAGGAACGGACCGACCTTTTGAATCACACTTTGCTACCACGAACACAAAGTGCGAGAACCCGGCCGGCGGAGCTCGCGCCCGCCGGCATCAGGGAACCAGCTTTTGCGCAAAGGCTCAAAGGCGCTGGCCGCCATCGGCGTGTCGCCAACCTGCTTCGCGCGGCAACAAGCAATACTTTAACTATGTTTATTTAAATATAAATAGATAAAAGCTATTTATTTTGTAGGACATCCACCAACCTGCTGCATTTGCCGCGGCATGTCGCCCAGGCCAGGACGGCAGGCCTAGCGCCTTGAATAGATGCCGTGCGCCCGGGCAAAGCGAAAGCTCGCCAGCGCCAGCGCCGTGATGCAGATCTGGGTCACCGCGCAGGAGATCACCGGGTCGTCGCCATGGCCCACCAGCAGCGTCCCCAGGGCGCCCATCGCCATCTGGCCGAAGCCGTAAAGGCCGGCGCCCGAACCCACGAGCGCGGGCACGGCCGACAGCGCGCAGCCCAGCGCCGCGGGACTGGCGAAGCCCGCGCCAAACGTCATGGTGACGGTGATGGCCAGCAGCCAGCCGGGCGTGAGCCAGCCCAGCAGATGGAAGATCAGCAGCGTCGCCGCCATGACCAGGCCCAGCCCCGCGCCCAGCAGCAAAAAACGGTCGGCCGGCCAGCGCCCAGACAGCCGGCGCGTGAGAAACGTGCCCAGGCTCGCGCCCACAATGGTGCTGGCCGCGAACCAGCCGATGGCGCTGATCGGCAGCCCCATCTGGCCGTGCACGATGTAGGGCACCGAAGCCAGATAGGGATAGAGCGCCGAAGTGATGCAGGCGCCGCCCAGCATATAGCCCGCAAAGCCCGGGTGGGTGACAAGCTGGCGGTAGTCGCGCAGGATGGAGCCGATTTTGAGCGCGCGCAGATGCCGATTGGTTTCGGGCAGCAGCCGGTAGGTGAACAGCAGCATCGCACTGCCGCCCAACACCAGAAAGACATAGATCGCGCGCCAGCCGAAGTGGTCCGCAAGATAGGCACCGACAATCGGCGACAGGCCGGGGCCGACCAGCGTCAGCAGATTGAGCAGCGCCAGATCCTTGGTCACGCGCAGGGGATGCGCCGTGTCGCGCACAATCGCCCGTCCCAGCGCAATGCCCGCGGCGCCGCCCAGCGCCTGCAGCAGCCGCGCGGCGACCAGCCATTCAAGCGAAGGTGCGAACAAGGCCATCAGGCCCGCGCTGAAATAGATCGACAGTCCCAGCAGCAGCGCGGGGCGCCGGCCCAGCGCGTCGGACACCGGACCATAGATAAGCTGACCCAGCGCCAGCCCGACCACATAGAGCGTGATGGTCTGCTGCATGCTCGCGGGCGATGCGCCCAGCGCCTCGCCGGCCACGGGCAGGGCCGGCACGAAAATGTGCATCGCCATGGTGCCGCTGAGCGTGACCAGTACCAGCAGCCACAGCGGAACCCGGGTCTGCTGGGTCATGCAGGCAGCAGCACGGGCTGCATGCGCGGGTGGCGCTGGAAGAACACCGCGGCCGTGGAGCCCAGAACGATGACGATGGCGCAGAAGATGCGCACGGCCGCATCCATGCCCCAGTTGTCGGCGATCCAGCCAATGCCCAGCATGGGCACCATGCTGCCGATGTAGCCGATCACCAGATAGGTGGACAGCAGGCCAGAGCGGTTGGCCGGCGTGGCGATGCGGTTGACCATGCTCATGCCCGCGAGCATGCTCATGCCGTGGCCCGCGGCCGTGAACAGCACGCCCAGCGCGAACAGCGTGGCCGAGCCGGCCCAGAGGTTGATCATCAGCAGGGCGTTGCTCACCGCCAGGCCCACCAGGCCCAGGGCCCCGCACCAATGCGTGGGCATGCGGCCGGCGAGAATCTGCGTGCAGGCCGACATCAGCAGGATCAGCGCAATCGCCGTGCCGCTCACGGCCGGGCCGTGCCAGGGCACGAGCTTGTCGAGAAACAGCGGCGACATCGCGGCGTAGAGGCCGAACACACCGAAGGCGAGAAACGGCAGGCTGCTGGTCAAGGCGAACGCCTTGGATGCCTCACCCGTGGGCCAGGTCAGCTTGGGCAGCACATCGCTCCACTGCAGCGGCTGCTGGTCCTTGGGAGAAGCGTTGTCGGGCAGCTCGAGCTTGGCCAGCGCCAGCAGGCCCAGCGCGGCCAGCACCAGCGTAGGAACATAGGTGGTCACCAGCGGATACGGCGCCCATTGGCCGATCAGGCCGCCGACCAGCGGTCCCACGCCAAAGCCCAGCGCGATCAGAAAACCGCTCATCATCGCCACGCGCTGCACATTGCCCGGAGGCGACAGCTTGGCCAGGCCCAGCGTCGCGCTCGTGGTCACCATGCTAGACGCCACGCCCACCAGCAGACGGCCCACGCTGAGGCTGGTCACATCCCAGGCAATCAGGCTGATGAACGTGCCGATGATGGCCATGCCCAGGCCGAACATCATCACCGGCCGGAAGCCCACGCGGTCGGGCAGGCGCCCGAGGAACAGCAGCGTGCACAGCGCGCCGCCCATGTAGATCACATAGATGCGCGAAATGTCGCTGGCCTGCAGATCCCAGGCTTCCTTGTAGAGTGCGTACAGCGGGCTGATCAGCGCCGTGCCCATCACGCCGACGATCATCGCAAAACTCACCCAGGCAAAGGGCGATGCTTTCAATTTCATTTTTCTACCGTTTTTCTTCTGCTGGGCCTGGTCGAGGGTAAGAACCCAGGCCTTGTTCTTGGCATGCGAGAGGCGTCAGAACGACGCGAAGCGTTGCGAGATCTTCACCAGCACGGCGCGCGTCACCTGCTGCTCCTGCTCGGACAGATCGGCGAGCAGCGTGCGCTCTATGTCCAGGCTCTTGGCGAGAATCAGCGCCGCGGTCTCGCGGCCCTTGTCGGTCAGCGCAATGCACTTGGTGCGCCGGTCCGCAGGGTCGCAATCCCAGTCCACCAGCCGCGCCTCGCGCAACTGCGCCAGCACGCGCACCAGCGAGGAGCTGTCGAGATACAGCGCATCGGCCAGATCCTTTTGCCGCAGCGGCCCGCCCTGCTCGTACAGCACCAGCAAGGGGACGCGCGTGGCATCCGACAGGCCCAGGTCCTTGAAGCTCAAGTCGACCTGGCGGCGCCACTGCCGGTAGACGCTGCCGATCAGCAGGCCGAAACGCGAACGCGCCTGAGAAAGTTCAGGCGCGTCGCAGGCACTGACCGGGGAATTAGTTTGCATGCAAAGTATTTTGCCACGGGTTTACCCGGAGTGCTTGCAGGCTGACAAAAACCTTGCGCTGGATCAAGTCAAGAGGGCCGCGCGGCAGGAACCAGCGGGCACGAGGCGCCGGCCGGCGTGGCGCAGGTTCCACACTCCTGGGCCGGCGTGGCCATCCACCAGGCCGCGCGCCGCAGAAAGTCATTAGACTGCGCCGTTCATCTTAATGACCCGGCCGCGCAGCCACCTTTCATTTTTTCTCGTCACCATGGTTGCAACGATTCTTGTCGGCATGCTGTGTGCACACCTGCTGTGCTTCACGGTCATGTTCCTGCTCTTCAGCAAACGCCTGCCCGGCAAGAAGATGGGCATGGATCTTTTTGCGCTGGGCAACTTCCTGCTGGGCCTGGCCTATGTGCTGCAGCTGGCGGAGGGCCAACCAGCGTGGAGCGCGGTGAGTGTGCTCAATCACACCCTCACTTTGGCCGCGCCCGTGGCCTATTGGCTGGGTGCGATGCGCTTTTTTGGCCAGGCCGTGCCGGTGTGGCGACCGATGCTGGCGTTTTCGCTGGCCTATGCCACCGCCCAGGCACTGGTGCAATGGGGCCTGGGGCCGGTGGCGCGCTACGCCATGCTCTCGGGCATGTCGGCGCTGCTGTTTCTGGTCATGACACTCACGGTGGTCTTTGGCGTGCGCACCTTCGCCAAGGACCTGCACCGGGAGATGGTTTTCTTCGCGCTGATGATAGGCGGCATCTGCGTGCTCAACGCGATCAAGTTCGTGAAGATCATCACCGGCGGTCTGGACGCACTGCAGATGGACAGCAGCTTCCAGCTGGCGTTCTACATCTACATGTCGTCCCTGGGCACCGTGCTGCCGCCGTCCATCATCTGGCTGGTGCTGCGCCGCCTGACCGATGATCTGCGCAACATGGCGGCGCGCGACCCGATGACGCAGCTGCTCAACCGCCGCGGCCTGTCCGACGCGCTGGCGCTGCATTTCAACGCGCGCCATGCCTCGCCTGCCTACCTGCTGCTGCTGGACATCGACCATTTCAAGCGCATCAACGACACCTATGGCCACCAGGCCGGCGATGCCGTGCTGTGCCATGTGGCCGAGGTATTGCGCACCACGGTGCGCCGCGGCGATCTCGCGGGCCGCATAGGCGGCGAGGAGTTCGTGGCCATCTGCCTGGACACCGACGCAGCGGGCATTCTGCGCCTCGCGCAGCGCCTGCGCGCGGCCATTGAAGCCCAGGCGATCGACATCGCGGACTGCGACCATGCGCTGCGCCTGACCGCCACCATAGGAGTGTCGCACCACTTCACGAGCGCGCAGTCCCTGGAGGGCGCAATGCAGCAAGCCGATGCGGCGCTCTACCGCGGCAAGGCCGGCGGACGCAACCGCATCGAATCTGCCCAGCCCGCTCGCCCGGACCCGGCGCAGCCTGCGGATCAGGCCGTGGCGCAAGCGCTGCAGACCGCAGATTAGGCCGCGCCGCCGATCGCCGGGGCCGGCCGCATGTCCCGCCACATATGGACCTTGGCCTTGAAGCCTTGCGGCGTCGCAATGGCCATGGGCTCGAGGCCGAAGCGCTCAAAACCGAAGGCTTCGTAGAGGGCGATCGCGGGCGCATTGCCTTCGGTGACCGTGAGCGTCACCACGCGCACGCCGGGCCTATCGCCGGCCAGGCGCATCGCGGCCTGCAGCAGCGCCCGGCCCGCGCCCTGGCCGCGCGCCGCTTGCGCCACGAACATGCCTATCAGATGCGCCTTGTGCCGGGTCTTGGGCTTGGCGGAGAACTCCAGCGTCACCGTGCCCAGCAATTCGTCGCCAAGAAATGCACCGAATGCATGGCTCAAGCCCTGGGGGTCGGCGAGGCGTGCGACCCACCACGACAGCGGCTCGGCCGCGCGCTCCTGCGACGTCGAGGTGAACGCATCGGCCGCCGCCTCGTAGGCATGCAGCATCAATGCGCGGTAGCTGGGCGCGTCCGACTCGCCCAGCGCGGCAATGCGGATCTTCTGGGATTTGGGAACTAGCGGGAGAGTTGGGGCCATGGGCTGCCTGCCAGTGATTGCCCATAAGGGCTTGCCAGAAAAATGAAGGCCAGGATATTGAGCACCACGGTACACCAGAACAGCGCACGGAACGCGGGCTTCGATGATTTGTGCCGCAGCCACTGCTGCGCCAGCAGCGCCCCGGGCCAGCCTCCGGCCAGGGCCAGCAGGTGCAGCGTGTTTTCGGAGGTGCGCCAGGCGCCTTGCCGGGCGGCTGACTTGTCCAACGCATAGGCCATGAAAGTCACCACGCTGGCGCCCAGATAGAGCCACGGGGCCCAGCGTGGCGGCTGACCCCAAAGATAGCCGGCCGCCATCACCACCAGCCCAAAGGGGATTGCCAGCACGCTGGCCGCGCCCCAGGGGGCGGCGCGCTGGGTTCTGGGCGCGGCCTGGCTGGGCGCCTGGAGCAGTTCCACATGGACCGCGCGCTTCTTGCCTTGAGGGCCGACCTCGACCTGAAAACGCACGCGCTGCGCGGGCTGCGGCCGGCCGCGCAATGCGCTGAACGCCTTGATGTGAACGAAGATTTCCTGCCCGCCTTGCGTGGGCTGTATGAAGCCAAAGCCTCGGTCGTCGTTCCAGGACTTGATGATGCCTTCAAACCGCATGATGTCTGGTATTGGCTGACCTGTGCTATCCCGCCGATATTGCGCGACGGGGTTGAATGGGGCCGCCGGGCGGCCGACATTCACTATAGCCTGAGCCAGGCAAGCGGCGTTTCTCGCGCCCGCAGGCCACGAAAAGGACAAATAAGTCCGACTTCAGGCTTGCGACGGCGGCACGTCGACGCGTCTGGTGGGCCAGTTCCTGTGCTGGCTGCAGCAGGCGCGCACGCGTGTTTGTCGTCGCCACGGCCGCCGATGCCTCCAAGCTGCCGCCCGAGCTGCTGCGCCGCGGGCGCTTTGACGAGCTGTTCTTTGTCGACCTGGCCACGCGCGAGGAACGCCGCGAGATCACCGACATCTACATCCTCCGCGGACTCAAGCAGCCCGCGCCCTAAGCGCTGATGACGCAGCTGGTCGGGCTGTAGGACGGCTTTGCCGGCTCCGATCTGGAGTCGGCGGTGCGCGAAGTGGTCAAGCAAGCCTGTCTCAACGGCGCCGCAGACCGTTAACTGCCGACGATTCTTTCGACTACGGCCTTGAAGTTCTCCAGCACTTCATCCCGCGGCTGGCCCATCTGTGCATGGACGATGGCGCCGTCCACGGCCAGTGAAAGCCGCTGGCCGGCGCAGACCGCGTCGCGCGCGAACAACGCATCCAGAACGCCTGCCATCTCGTTCTTGTGCCTGCGCACCATCTCCAGGATCGCGGGATCCGCAGACCCCAGTTCCGCCGCCGCATTGAGGAAAGCGCAGCCGCGAAAGCCCGACTGCCCAAACCAGTCGCCGAGAGTGCGCGCCAGCGCCGCGGCCGCGCCAGCGCCGTCGCGGGAATGTTGCATCAAGCTGCTGTTGAACCAGGACATCCAGCCCTGGTGCCGGTAATCCAGGTAAGCCTTGATCAACTCGTCTTTGCTGGCGTACTGCCGGTAGAACGTGACCTTGCTGACCATCGACCGATCGATGATCCGGTCCACACCCGTCGCCCGTATTCCATCGCGGTAAAAAAGCCCATGGGCCGCCACCAGGATGCGCTCGCGCGGCGGCAGTGAGTCAAGAGATTGTGTGTCGGAATTCATGCAGGCATTGTAGACAGATCGTTCTACATCGAATAGCATCCGTCATGTAGACAGATCGTTCTACATGCTTGTATAGAGGTTTATCATGGAAACACGCCCACCCCTGCCCCCATTCACTGTTGAAACCGCCATCCAGAAGGTTCGTCTGGCCGAAGACGGCTGGAACACGCGCGACGCGGCCAAGGTCGCGCTGGCCTATACCCTGGATACGCAGTGGCGCAACCGTGCCGAATTCGCCAACAATCGAGCCGAAGCCCAGGCTCTGCTGGAGAGGAAGTGGAAGAAGGAACTGGACTACCGGCTCATCAAGGAGCTCTGGCTGCATGGAGAAAATCGCATCGCCGTTCGCTACGCCTATGAGTGGCATGACGACGCCGGCAACTGGTCGCGCTCGTATGGGAACGAAAACTGGGAGTTTGCGGCCGACGGCCTGATGCGCCGGCGTTACGCCTGCATCAACGACCTGCCCATCCTGGAATCGGAGCGTAAATTCCACTGGCCACTGGGACGCCGGCCCGACGACCACCCGGGGCTGAGCGCGCTGGGGCTTTGATCCCCACAGGCGGCCGCAAAAGCCGCCAGGTTCTTCCGGCCTCGTCGCTGCGCGCCGCCGCCAGCTGCGCCTACTTGAACAGCGCGCGCCCGGCCTGCACCGCGGGCCGCGCATCGACCTGATGCGCCCAGCGCAGCAGATGGGGGTAGGCCTGGGCATCGAGGAATTCGGCCGCGTTGTAGACCCGGCCCAGCGCCACCCCGGCATACCAGGGCCAGATTGCGATGTCGGCAATCGAGTATTCGCTGCCGCAGAGGTACTCGTTGTCCTGCAGCTGGTTGTCGAGCACGCTCAGCTGGCGCTTGGTCTCCATGGTGAAACGGTCGATCGCGTACTGGATCTTCTCGGGTGCGTAGACATAGAAATGCCCGAAGCCGCCGCCCAGATACGGCGCGCTGCCCATCTGCCAGAACAGCCACGACAGGCACTGCGCGCGCTGCGCGCCGGCGGGCAGGAAATGCCCGAACTTCTCGGCCAGATACAGCAGGATCGCGCCCGATTCGAAGATCGGCAGCGCGGGCGTCTCGCTCTGGTCGACCAGCGCCGGAATCTTGGAGTTGGGGTTGATCGCGACAAAGCCGCTGCCGAACTGCTCGCCTTTCATGATGTCGATGCGGTGGGCATCGTAGGCCGCGCCGGCAATTCCCAGGGCCGCGAGCTCCTCCAGCAGGATGGCCACCTTGACGCCGTTGGGCGTCTCCATCGAATACAGCTGCAAGGGCTTGTCGCCGCGCGCGAGTTCCTGCGTGAACTGGGCGCCGGCCGTGGGTCGGTTGATATTGCCGAAGCGCCCACCCAGTGCGGGCGGCGGGGTCCAGACCTTTTCGGCGGGCTTGTGTTCCATGCGTTGTTCCTTCAGTTGAGCGCATAGGATAGAACGGATGGCCGCGGCCTGCAGCGCTCAGACCAGCTTGCCCGGATTCATGATCTGGTTGGGGTCCAGCGACTGCTTGATGCGCATCATCAGATCGAACTCGACTGGCGACTTGTAGTGGCGCATCTCGTCGCGCCGCAGCTGGCCCACGCCGTGCTCGGCGCTGATCGAGCCGTTGGCGGCCGCAACCAGGTCATGCACGAGGCGATTGCACTGCGCCGTCGCCTCGGCCAGCAATTCGGCCGGCGTGTCCAGCGGCAGCAGCACGTTGTAGTGCAGATTGCCGTCGCCCAGATGGCCGAAGTTGATGATGCGCACTGCGGGCTGCTGCGCGCGCAGCGCGGCGTCGGCGGCCTGCACGAAGTCCGCAATCGCCGAGATCGGCAGCGCAATGTCGTGCTTGATGGCCTTGCCCGCGCGCAGCTGGGCCTGCGAGATGCCTTCGCGGATCTTCCACAAGGCCTGGGTCTGGGCGCCGCTGGCGCTCAGCACCGCGTCCTGCACGCTGCCCTCGGCCAGCGCCTGCTCGAGGCTGGTTTCCAGCAGCGCCGCCAGGCCCTCGCCCTGGGTGTCGGCCAGCTCGATCAGCGCGTGAAACGCGTGCCCGCCCGCGAGCGGCGCGCGCACCTCGCTGACATGTTCCAGGATCAGCGCCAGCGACGGCGCCGAGATCATCTCGAAGGCCACCAGCCGCTCGCCGCAGCGCGCCTGCAGCTGCGCGAGCAAGCCCACCAGCGCCTGGATATCGCGCGCGCCCACCCAGGCCGTGGCACGCGCCACGGGCCGCGGCGAGAGCTTGAGCACGGCGGCGGTGATCACGCCCAGCGTGCCTTCCGAGCCTATGAACAGATCGCGCAGGTCATAACCGGTGTTGTCCTTGCGCAGCGCGCGCAGGCCATGCCAGACGCGCCCGTCGGGCAGCACGACTTCCAGGCCCAGGCACAGCGCGCGCGCGTTGCCGTAGCGCAGCACGGCAATGCCGCCGGCATTGGTCGCGAGATTGCCGCCGATGGTGCAGCTGCCTTCGGAGCCCAGGCTCAGCGGAAAAAAGCGATCGACTTCCTGCGCCGCGGCCTGGACATGGGCCAGCAGCGCGCCGGCCTCGCAAGTGAGCGTGTTGTTCAGCGGGTCGACGGCGCGGATGGCGTTCATGCGCACCATGCTCAGCACCACCTGGGCGCCGCTGGCATCGGGCGTGGCGCCGCCGCTCATGCCGGTGTTGCCGCCCTGGGTCACGACCGGCGTATGCGTCTCGTGGCAGATGCACATCACGGCCGCGGTCTGGGCGGTGTCGGCCGGGCGCACGACGATGCTGCTGCGCCCGCTCCACTTGCCGAGCCAGTCGCTTTCATAGGGGGTCTTGGCCGCGCTGTCGACCACCAGGCCGGCGTCGCCGACGGCCGCATGCAGGCGGCGCAGCAGTTGGGGGTGCAGATTGCCCATGGCGCTCACCAGCCCAGCTGGATGCGGCCCAGCGCCATGGCGACCGCCGCCTGCGTGGGCTCGACCACGGGCAGGCCGACGGCGTCTTCCAGCGGCGCGCGAAACGCGGCCATGCCGGCGCAGCCCATCAGCAGCACGTTCGCGCCGTGTTCGTCGCGCAGCCGCAGGCCCGCGGCGACCATCGCCGCCAGCGTCGCGTCATGGTCGGCCAGCGCCGTGACGCCGCGGCCTATGGCCACTTCGCCGGCCACGCGCTGCGTGATGCCCATTGCCCCCCAGTTGCGCCAGTGGCGCGCAATCGAGCCCTGCAAGATGGCAATCACGCCAAAGCGCTGGCCCAGCGTCAGCGCGGTGAGCGCGCCGCATTCGCTGATGCCCAGCGCCAGCGTGCGCGGCAGCTCGCGCAGCATGTGCAGTCCCGGGTCGCTGAAGCAGGCGGTGATGAAGCCCGCGGCGCTTTGCTGGTGCTCCTGCGCGAAGCGCAGCACCGACAGCGCGGCGCGGTCCACGTCCTGCTGGGTCTGCACGCCCGGCGGGCCGTCGGCCAGCGTCACGCATTCGATGCGCGGTCCGCCCGCGCGGCGCAGCGGCGCCATCGCAATATCTATGCCGGCGGTGACGGCCTGGCTGCTGTTGGGATTGATGACGTAAAGCGTGTCGCGCATGGGCTGCCTTGTGCAAGCGTGGAGAAACTGTTGCGAGTGTAGAAGCGCCAAGCCACTTGAACACTTGCCAATTCATGCGTCATCATTAACACCTTGTTATTCAACAGCGCATTTCCCCATGGCATTCAATCTCCGCCAGATCGAAGTTTTCCGCGCCGTCATGATCACCGGCTCGATACGCGGCGCGGCGCAGCTGCTGTTCGTTTCGCAGCCCGCGGTCAGCCGGCTGCTGTCGCATACCGAGGCGCGCGTGGGCTTTGCGCTGTTCGAGCGCATTCGCGGACGGCTGTTTGCCACGCCCGAGGCCAAGAAGCTGTTCCATGAAGTCGAGCTGGTATATGCGGGCGTCAAGCGCGTCAACGAACTGGCGCGCGAACTCGGCGAGCACCAGGAAGGAATCCTCAATCTCGTCGCCAGCCCCAGCGTGGGCCAGGCGCTGGTGCCGCTGGCCATGGCCGAGTTCCGCCACAGCAATCCGCAGGTCAAGCTGACCTTCCAGTACCTGGGCCATGCGCCGCTGACCGAGCGCCTGCTCAACCGCCAGGCCGATCTGGCGCTGACGATTCTCCCCGTGAACCACCCCAATCTCGAGATGGAGGAGCTGGGCAGCGGGCGCCTGGTCTGCATCTGCCCGTACAACCACCCGCTGGCGCGGCGCGCCACGCTCTCGGTGGCCGATCTGCTGCCGTTTCCGCTGATCGGCTACGACCGCGAGTCGCCGTTTGGCGCCATGGTGCATGCGCTGTTTGCGGCCGAGGGCGAGACCGCGCGCGCGGCCATCGAGGCCGGCTCGCCGCAGAACGCCTGCGCGCTGGTGCAGGCCGGCGCGGGCATTGCGCTGGTCGACGAGTTCTCGGCCAACAGCTGGACGGCCAGCAAGTTCGTGGTGCGCCCGGTGCTCAACGCGCCGGTGCTCAAGGCCACGCTGGTGCGGCTGCGCACCGAGCCGATGTCGCAGCCCGCGCAGGCGTTTGTCGAGGTGCTGCAGCGCGTGATGGAGCGCGAGGGCTTCCGGGTTTCTGCCGACGACCATTAACACGATGTTAATGACGACGGTCAAAGTGTCACGCGACATGCGTGCGGGCGCTCGGAATAATGGATGCAACTTCAACGCATCCAAGGCCGTTCCCCATGCTTTGTCCCCGCCTTCACAGCGCACCTTGCGCCGCTGCTTCCCACCCCGCTGAAACCCTGGGCAGCCATCGCGAGGTGGCCGCATGAAGCTCGGACTCGAAGGCCGCCACGCACTGGTCTGCGCGTCCAGCAAGGGCCTGGGCCGGGCCTGCGCCGAATCCCTGGCCGCCGAAGGCGTGGGCCTCACGCTGCTGGCGCGCGGCCGTGACACTTTGGAAGAGACGGCAGAACATATCCGCCGTACCTATGGCGTGCGCGTGCACGCGGTCGTGGCCGACATCACCACGCCCGAAGGACGCGCCGCGGCGCTCGCCGCCCACCCCGCGCCCGACATCCTGGTGAACAACGCCGGCGGCCCCAAGCCCGGGCATTTCCAGGACTGGGACCGCGCCACCTGGATTGCCGCGCTCGACGCCAACATGCTCGCTCCCATAGAGATGATCCGCGCCACGCTGGACGGCATGGTTGCGCGGCGCTTTGGCCGCATCGTCAACATCACCTCGTCGGCCGTGAAGGCGCCCATCGACATCCTGGGGCTGTCCAACGGCGCGCGTTCCGGCCTGACCGGCTTTGTCGCCGGCATAGCGCGCAAGAACGTGGCGCACAACGTGACCATCAACAACCTGCTGCCCGGTCCGTTCGAGACCGACCGCCTGCTCGAGACCGCGCGCCAGTGGGCCAAGGACAACGGCCAGCCCGAAGCCCAGGTGCTGGCGCAGCGCCGCGCGGCCAATCCGGCCGGGCGCTTCGGCCGGCCGCAGGAGTTCGGCGATGCCTGCGCGTTCCTGTGCAGCGCCCAGGCCGGCTTCATCACGGCCCAGAACTTGCTGCTTGACGGTGGTTCCTACCCCGGCACTTTCTAGCCCGCACGCCATGACCCCAGATACTTTCGACCTCACGATACGCAACGGCCGCATCAGCAATGCCGATCGCAGCTTCCACGCCGACATAGGCGTGCGCGACGGGGTGATCGTCGCCATCGCCCCCGATCTGCCGCCCGGCACCCGGGACGTGGACGCCAGCGGCCACTGGGTGCTGCCCGGCGGCATAGACAGCCACTGCCACATCGAGCAGCTCTCGGGCATGGGCGTGATGTGCGCCGACGACTTCTACTCGGGCACGGTCTCGGCGGCGTTTGGCGGCACGACCACCATCTTGTCGTTTGCCGCCCAGCACCGCAACGACTCCATCCCCGAAGTGGTGCAGGCCTATGCCCGGCTGGCGCGCGAGAAGGCGGTGATCGACTACGGCTTTCACCTGATTCTCACCAACCCCGACGAGACCGCGCTGCGCGAGCACCTGCCGCAGGTGATAAGGGACGGAATCACCTCGCTCAAGGTCTACATGACCTACGACAAGCTCAAGCTAGACGACTACCAGCTGCTTGAAGTGATGGCCGTCGCCGGCGAGCAAGGCGCGCTGATCATGATGCATGCCGAGAACCACGACATGATCCGCTGGATCGCCCACCGCCTGCTCGAGCGCGGCCATGTCGCGCCCAAGTTCCACGCGATGGCGCACGACAGGTTGGCCGAGTCCGAAGCCACGCACCGCGCGATCGCGCTGGCGCGCCTGGCCGATGTGCCGGTGCTGATCGTGCATGTGGCCGGGCGCGAGACCGTCGAGGTGATTCGCCAGGCGCGCCAGCTGGGCGCCGCGGTCTATGCCGAAAGCTGCCCGCAGTATCTGTTTCTTGAAGCCGACGACGCCGATCTGCCGGGCGTCGAAGGCGCGAAGTTCTGCTGCAGCCCGCCGCCGCGCGACGCCGATTCGCAGCAGGCGGTGTGGCAGGGTCTGAAGGACGGCACGCTGGGCGTCTACTCGTCGGACCACGCGCCCTATCGCTTCGACGCAACCGGCAAGCTGCCCAAGGGCGAGGCCACCACGTTCAAGGAGATGGCCAACGGCGTGCCGGGCATAGAGCTGCGCCTGCCGCTGCTGTTTTCCGAAGGCGTGATGCAGGGCCGCATCAGCATAGAGGAATTCGTCGCGCTCACCGCCACCAACCATGCGCGCATGTACGGCCTGGCGCCGCGCAAGGGATCGATTGCCGTAGGCGCCGACGCCGACATCGTGCTGTGGAACCCCGAGCGCAGCGTGCAGGTCAGCAGCGCAATGCTGCACGACAACGTGGGCTACACGCCCTACGAAGGCCGCCAGATCCAGGGCTGGCCCGAGACAGTGTTCAGCCGCGGCCGCTGCGTGGTGCGGGACAACGCCTTGCAGGTGGAACGCGGCAGCGGCCAGTACATCGCGCGCGGCCGGCCCGACCCGCTGGCCAGCCGGCCCGCGCCGTCGCTGGAACGCGGCCGCTTCAGCGAACTCGTGGGCCTGCAGCGCCGCGACTGACGCTTCACTTCCCTCTCCCTTCTTCGATTTCTCCAGGAGCAGCACCATGCCGTCCATTTCCCCTCTGTCGGGCCTTCGCGCCCTTCGCGCCCTTCCCGCCGCACTGCTGAGCCTGGCCGCCGCCACCGCCATGGCGCAGGCACCGCTGCGCACCGCGGTCGATGCCACGTTTGCACCGCACGCCATGGCCAAGCTCGGCGGCGGCGTGCAGGGCTTCAACGTCGATCTGGGCGAGGAACTCGCCAGGCGTCTGGGCCGCAAGATAGAGATCGAGGGCGCCGAGTTCTCGGGCCTGGTTCCCGGCCTCAACAGCAAGCGCTACGACTTCCTGGTCGCTCCCGTCACGGTGACGCCAGAACGCGCCAAGTCGCTGCTGTTCACCGAAGGCTATCTCGACACCGACTACACCTTCCTGGGCACCAAGGCCACGCCGCCGATTGCCAAGCTCGAAGACCTCAAGGGCAAGACCGTGGCGGTCAACAAGGGCTCGAACTACGAAGGCTGGGCGCGCGACAACGCCGCCAGGTACGGCTTCAAGTTCGACGTCTATGGCGCCAATGCCGACGCGGTGCAGGCCGTGCAGTCGGGCCGCGCCGACTACAACCTGGCCGGCACCACGGTGGTGGCCTGGGCCGCCAAGCAGAACCCGAATCTCAAGACCAGCTACACCATCAAGACCGGCCTGGTGTGGGCGCTGCCGTTTCGCGCCGACGACAAGGCCGGGCGCGACGCGGCCTCCAACGCCCTCAAGTGCATGAAGAAGGACGGCACCGTCGCCAAGCTGGCCGTGAAGTGGTTTGGCTTTCAGCCCGGCGCCGACGACGCTGCCGTGAAGATCGCTCCGGGCACGGGCGTGCCCGGCACCGAAGGCTACGACGCCACCCCTGTCACCCCCAAGTGCGCCTGATGCCGATTCTTGAAATTTCCGGGCTGCAAAAGTCCTATGGCGACAACGTGGTACTGCGCGGCGTCGACCTCGAAGTCAACGCCGGCGAGCTGGTCTGCGTGATCGGGCCTTCGGGCTCGGGCAAGAGCACCATGCTGCGCTGCTGCAACCTGCTGGAAACCCCCACCGGCGGCACCATCCTGGCCAACGGCCACCAGGTGACCTCGGCCCTGGTCGACATCAACCGTCTGCGCCAGGACGTGGGCATGGTGTTCCAGCAGTTCAATCTGTATCCGCACCTCAACGCGCTCGACAACGTCGCGCTGGCGCTGCGCAATGTGCAGCGCCGCACCAAGGCCGAGGCCCAGTCACTGGCGCGCGAGGCGCTGGAGCAGGTGGGGCTGGGCGCCAAGGCCCAGGCCTTTCCCGGAGAACTCTCGGGCGGCCAGCAGCAGCGCGTGGGCATTGCGCGCGCCGTGGCGCTCAAGCCCAAGGTGATTCTGTTTGACGAGCCCACCAGCGCGCTCGATCCCGAACTTGTCGAGGACGTGCTCAACGTGATGCGCGACCTGCGCGGGCGCGGCATGACCATGCTGGTCGTGACCCACGAGATGGCCTTTGCCCATGCGGCGGCCGACCGCGTGGTCTTCATGGACGGCGGCGTGGTGGTGGAACAAGGCACGGCCGCCGAGATGTTCGAGCATCCGCGTGAGCCGCGCACCCAGAGCTTTCTGGCGCGCTACGGGAGCCGGCTCACATGACGGGCGCAGACAGCGGTTTTCTGTTCACCTTCTTCAACGCGGAGGTGGCCCGGCAGTACTGGCCGGTCATTGCCTCGGGCGCGCTGATGACCGTGGGTGTGGGCCTGGCGGTGGTCGTGACCGGCACGCTGCTGGGCCTGCTGCTGGCGCTGGCGCGCGCGCTGGGCAGCCGGCTGCTCACGCTGCCCATCATTGCCTTTGCCGACATCATGCGTTCGCTGCCGCCGCTGGTGGTGCTGATCGTGCTGTATTTCGGCCTGCCCGCGCTGGGCCTGCCGCTGTCGGCGTTTGCCGTCACCTGGCTGTCGCTGTCGCTGGTGCTGGCCGCCTATGCCGAGGAAAGCATCTGGGCCGGGATCTCGGCCGTGCCGCGCGGCCAGCTTGAAGCCGCGCGCTCCACGGGAATGCGCTGGTGGCAGGCCATGCGCCTGGTGGTGCTGCCCCAGGCGCTGCGCCGCGCGCTGCCGCCGCTCACCAACCGCGTGATCTCTATCACCAAGAACACCGCGCTGGGCTCGGTGGTGGCGCTCAACGAAATCCTCAACAACGCCCAGGGCGCAAGCAGCCATTCAGGCAACCCCACGCCGCTGATGATGGCCGCGTTTGCCTACCTGGTCGTCTTCTTGCCGCTGGTGGTTTTCTCGCGCTGGCTCGAACAACACTGGCAGCAGAGGTAGACCGTGGACAGCCTGACTCAAAACTTCTTCAATCTCGAAGTCTATGCCGCGGTGCTGCCGCACCTGCTGGCCGGCCTGTGGACCACCATCTGGCTGTCGGCGCTGGTGATTCCGCTGGGCGCGGCCGCCGGGCTGCTGCTGGCGCTGGGGCTGACGCAGTCGCGCCGGCGCTGGCTGCGCTGGACCATCATTGCCTACATCGACTTCTTTCGCGCGTTTCCGCCGCTGGTGCTGCTGATCCTGGTGTATTTCGGCGGCCCGTTCCTGGGCCTGGAGCTGGGCAAGGTCACGGCCGTGGCGCTGGCCTTCGTGCTCAACAACGCCAGCTACTACGCCGAAGTGTTTCGCGCCGGCCTGCAGGGCGTGGCCAAGGGCCAGATGGAAGCCGCGCGCTGCACCGGGCTCACGCAGCTGCAGGCCATACGCCTGGTGCTGATTCCCCAGGCCGTGCGCAACGTGTTTCCCGACCTGGTGGGCAATGGCATCGAAATCGTCAAGCTCACCAGCATTGCCAGCGTCGTCGCCATGCCCGAGCTGATGCGCGCCGCGCGCGACGCGCAGTCGCTGGTCTACAACCCCTCGCCCGTGATGCTGGCCGCGCTGATGTACCTCGCGCTGCTGTGGCCGCTGACCCGCTGGCTGGGCCGGCTCGAGCAGCGCCGCGCGCGCCGCTGAGCACCACTCTCCCTAGAACCTCTCTCCAAAGGAAACCGATGACTGCCGAAAAGATCAGCGAGACCACCAAGGGCGTCTACATCATTGCCGCCACGCCGTTCACCGACAGCGGCGCACTCGACCTTGAAAGCACCGACAGCCTGACCGACTTCTACCTTGAAAAGGGCGTCACTGGCTTCACCATCCTGGGCATGATGGGCGAGGCGCCCAAGCTCACCGAGCAGGAAACGCTCACGGTGATGGACCGCGTGCTGCGGCGCATCGAAGGCCGCGTGCCGGTGGTGGTCGGCGTGAGCCATGCGTCCAACCGCCATGTGGAGCGGCTGGCCAAGACGGCCATGGACCAGGGTGCGGCCGGCGTGATGCTCGCGCCCGTCGCCAATCTCAAGACCGACGAACAGATCTACAACTACTTCGCCGCCATGGCCCAGCTGCTGGGCCCGGACATTCCGATCTGCCTGCAGGACTTCCCCCAGGTGACCGGCGTGCACATGTCGGTGGCGGTGATCCTGCAGCTCATCGATGACTTCCCGCAGATCGTGATGCTCAAGCACGAGGACTTCCCCGGCATGCGCAAGCTCAGCGAAGTGCGCGGCCAGAGCGCGGCCGCGGGACGCCGGCGCATCAGCGTGCTGGTGGGCAATGGCGGGCTGTTCCTGCCCCAGGAGATGCTGCGCGGCGCCGACGGCGCGATGACCGGCTTTGCCTACCCCGAGATGCTGGTCCAGGCCTGCGCGCTGTTCGAGCAGGGCCGCGGCGACGAAGCCGAAGACCTGTTCAACCTCTACCTGCCGCTGCTGCGCCATGAATTCCAGTACGGCCTGGGCCTGGCGCTGCGCAAGGAAACCCTGATGCGCCGCGGAGCGATCCGCTCGGCCTATGTGCGCCGCCCCGGCCCGGTGCTCAACGCCATCGACCTGGCCGAACTCGGCCGCCTGATCGCGCGCCAGGACCAGGCGCTGCGCGAACGCGGGCGCTGATTCCACGCCCTTTTCCTTCCACCCCGACCAGCGCCCGCCGGCTGGCGATCCGAGGAGTCACCATGCAACGTAGACACTTTCTGCAGGCTTGCAGCGCTGCGACCATCGCCACCACCTTGCCGGCACGCGCCCAGGCCTACCCGGCCCGAACGCTGCGCCTGGTCGTGCCCTTTCCGCCCGGCGGGCCGGTCGACAGCTTTGCGCGCTTCTACGCCGAGGCCCTGGGCAAGCAGCTGGGCCAGAGCGTGATTGTCGAGAACAAGGGCGGCGCCTCGGGCGCGCTTGGCAGCCTAGATGTGAAGAACAGCCCGGCCGACGGCTACTCGCTGCTGTTTGCCACGGCCTCGACCCACGCCCTCTACAACCTCACCGAAGCCAAGCCGCGCTACAGCGCCGCCGATGACTTCGACTACATTGCCGTGCTCGGCGGCGCGCCGATTGCGTTTGCCGTGGGACCGTCCATGCCCAAGACGCTCAAGACGCTGGCCATTGCCGCGCGCCACAACCCCGGCAAATACAACTACGGCTCGCCGGGCACCGGCACCTTGATGCATGTGTCCGTGGAACGCTTCAAGCAGCAGACCGGCGCACCCATGATGCACATTCCCTACAAGGGCGCGGGCCCGGCCATGCAGGACCTGATGGGCGGCGCGATTGAAATGTGCGTGGGCACGCTGGGCGTGATGCTGCCCTTCCACCGCAGCGGGCGCATGCATATCGTCGGCGTGGCCACCGCGCAGCGCCTGGCATTGGCGCCCGACATTCCCACCATTGCCGAATCCGCCGACCTGGCCGCGCCGTTCGACGCCATGCTGTGGAACGTCGTGGCCGTGCCGCGCGGCACGCCGCCTGCCGTGAAGAAGGCCCTGGCCGATGCGTCAAAGGCCGTCATGAACACCCCGGCCATGGCAACCACGCTGGCCGAGCAGGCAATCTCCGCCGATCTGCATATCGGCGACGCGGCGGCATCGGCCTATGTCAAGGCCGAAGCCGCCAAGTGGAAGCCGGTGGTGGCGCAGCTGGGCACCGTGCTTGGGCAATGAAAGGCCGGGGCGGCGTTCGCCCCGGATTTTGCACAACATGCGAGCTACACCAATCCCGTCCTGAGCGAAATTGGTGCAACCACCAGGAAAATCCAGCGCATTTTCAGGCAAATAACTGGCACATCAATTGCTCATATGTTCCCGGGCTGATTGTGAATCTGACGCTTACCCGGGAGAGCACATGGAAACTCTGGACAAGAATGTGGCGCTTGCACAGGCGCCGGTCGCCTTCTCATTGCAGAAAGTCAAAAAGACTTTCGAGGATGCGCAAGGCAACGAAGTCGAAGTCATCAAGGACATCACTTTGGATGTCAGGGAATCGGAGTTCATCAGCATCGTTGGGCCCAGCGGCTGCGGCAAGACAACGATGTTCAACATCATCTCCAACCTGCTGCCACCCACCAGCGGCGACATCGTTCACCGCAAGATGAACTACAAGCGCGTAGGCACGAATATCGGCTACATGCTGCAGCGCGATCTTCTCTTCCCCTGGCGCACGATTCTGGAAAACGTGGTGCTGGGCCTGGAAATCGAAGGCATACCCGCAGATCTGCGCAAACAGAAGGCCATGGATTATCTGCAGAAATACGGCCTTGCCGATTTCGCCAAGGCCTATCCGCATACGCTGTCGGGCGGCATGCGCCAACGCGTGGCACTGATCCGGACCTTGATCACCGACCCGGACATCATTTTGCTGGACGAGCCATTTTCCGCGCTGGATTACCAGACCCGCCTGGTGCTCGAAGAGGAAATCGTCTCGATATTGCGCGCGTCGGAAAAGACGGTGGTGCTGATCACCCACGACATCGGCGAAGCCATTGCCATGTCGGACCGCGTGGCCGTCATGACGCAGCGCCCCACGTCCGTGAAGAAGGTCTATGACGTGGGCCTGGCACGCAAGCACGGCTCCTGCCTCAAGGCACGCAACGACCCCATGTACTCGAAGTTCTTCGATGCGATCTGGGCCGATCTCGACATTCAGATTGGACGGTGATTCGATGTCAACAGCCACCCACTCCGTCGCCCTGCCCGCCGCAGCGCCAGCCGGCAAGGCACAGGTCGTCAAGACCCCGGTCAGGAAACGCAAGCCCTTTCACTGGAAAAACAGCTTCTGGATCGCCAATCTGCTGCGCATCGCCATGATTGCCGGCGTGCTCGCGGCCTGGCAGATCGCCGCCGACCAGGGCGCGATCAACGCCTTTTTGATGGGCTCGCCCGCCGGGATCTACCAGGAAGCCATGCGCCTCATAGGCACCGGCCAGCTTTGGCAGGACACCTACGCCACCGTGGAGGCTACGCTCATTGGTTTTCTGGTGGGCAGTTTGTCGGGCGCATTTTGCGGCCTGCTGCTGTGGTGCTTCCCTTATGTGGCACGCATTCTGGACCCGTTCTTTGTCGCCTTGAACGGCCTGCCAAAAATCGCGCTGGCGCCAATGATCATCATCTGGTTCGGCTCGGGAATGCTGTCCAAGGTGGCACTGGCATTTGTCGCCACCTTCATTGTCTCGCTGCTGTCGGCCTACCAGGGCACGCACCAGATCGACACCAGCCTGGTGAATCTGATGCGCTCGCTGGGCGCCACCAAACGCCTGATCTTCCTCAAGCTGGTCATTCCGTCGACCTTGCCGTGGATCATCGCCTCCTTCCGTCTGAATATCGGCTTTGCGCTGATTGCCGAGATCGGCGGTGAATTCATTGCCTCCGACAAGGGCCTGGGCCGCATGATTTTCGTCTCCGGCAACCTGTTCAATCTCAATGCCGTATGGGTGGGAATCATGATGCTCATGGTCGTGGCCGTGGTGCTCTACGTGGTCGTCTCGAAAATCGAGAAAAGCATTCTTCCGTGGAATTCCAAGTAAACAAGCACTGAAAGGTTGAAAATGAAAGCTCTGGCAAAAATCGTCGTCAGCTCCTTGATTGGTTTTGGAATCTCCCATTCGGCAATGGCGCAGGACAAGGTGCTGGTGACCGAAGCCTTCCACAGCCTGCTGTACCTGCCCGTCTATGTCGCCAAGCACGAAGGCATGTTCAAGAAACACAACATCGACGTCCCGGTCGTGCGCTCCGCGGGCTCGGGCCCCACGGCCCTGGCATCGGTGCTCGCGGGCGAAGCCCAGTTCTCGGTGCACGGTCCCGAGCATGTGGGCTTCGCGCAGGAGCGCGGCGGCAAGGCCAAGGCCGTGAGCGCCGTGGCCAACAGCGCGCCGGTATGGATACTGGCGCGCAAGGACGTGGCCTACGACAAGCCTGCGGACATGAAAGGCAAGAAGGTCACGGTGGGCCTGGCGCCCGGCACCTCCAACACGCTGCTCAAGCGGTTCCTGCTGGCCAACAACCTCAAGGACAAGACCGACGTCAGCGTCACCGAAGTCCAGAACGGCTCCGAACTGGGCCCGGTGCTGGCCGGCCAGTCCGACTTCAGCGTGGCCTACCAGCCCCAGGTCGAGCAAGGCATTGCCCAGGGCATGAAAGTGGTCCATGCGTTCACCACCGAATACCCCGAATACGCGTTCTCGACCATCAACACCTCGCAGCAGCTGATAGACAAGAACCCGGCGCTGGTCGGCCGCTTCGTGCAGGCCATCAATGACTCGCTGAAATTCATGCATGCCAATCCCGACAAGGCAAAGGCCGTGGCGCGCAAGGAGTTTGCCGCGCTTGACGGCGCAGTCGTCAATGCCGCCGTGCAGCGCATGCTCGACAGCAACGTCTACCCGGCCAACGTGCAGATCACCGAGAAGGCGTTCAGGACGGCCATCGACATGCAGAAGTTCGTCGGCAACATCAAGACCGACATGAACTACGCCGACATCGTCCAGGGCTCGTTCACGCAAAGCGTGATCGCAGCGAAGTGAGCACGGCGCCCAGTCCAAGGAATATCCACCCATGACATCACCCGACACGCTCACGGCCGCCCGGGCATTGCTTGAATCCCGCAGCATCAGCCCTTCGGAGCTGCTGCAGGAATACGTGCGCAACATCGAAGCCGCCGAGCCGCAGGTCAAGGCCTGGAAGGTCCTGCGGCTCGACGAAGCCCGGGAGCAGGCCCGGGCCCTGGACCGGAAGATCTCGACGCTGCAGCAATTGCCGCTGCTGTTTGGCATTCCGTATGGCGCCAAGGACATCATCTGCACCCAGGGCATTCCCACCGAAGCCGGCTCCAGGGTCCTGCAGGGCCATATCCCTGATGAAGACGCCACGGTCATCAAGATCCTGAAGGGCCAGGATGCCGTGCTGCTGGGCAAGACCACCACCACCGAGTTCGCCAACCTCGGCAACCCGCCGCCCACGACCAATGCCTGGAACGCCGGTCACACGCCGGGAGGCTCGAGCAGCGGCTCGGCCGCGGCCATGGGCGCGCGCATGGCCTTGTTCACGCTGGGAACGCAGACTGCGGGCTCGATCTCGCGCCCCGCGGCCTTCAATGGCGTGACCGCCCTCAAGGCCACGTTCGGCCGCATCAGCAAGACCGGCGTCTACCCCTGCGGCCGCAGCCTGGACCATGTGGGTGCGTTCACCCACAGCGTCGAAGACAGCGCGCTGGTCTTCAATGCCCTGTCGGGCCCGGACCCCACGGATGAAGCCACGCGCTATCTGCCCTATCAGCCGCTGAGCATACGCAGCAACAAGGACTACACCCTTGGCATTCTGGAGGACGCCTATTTCGCCGCCGCGGACCAAGCCGGCGTCGCCGCGATGATGCAGGCACTGGATCATCTGCGCGCCAGCGGCGTGCGCGTGGTCCCGGTGAAGGCGCCGCGCGGCCTGGCCGAATCGGCCAGGGCCCAGCATGTGACCATGCAGGCGGAAGTCGCGAGCTACCACGCCGAGACCTTCAGGACGCGCGGCGAATTGTTCGACCCTTCGCTGCAGGCCTTCATTGCCGAAGGTCTGAAGATCAGCGCCGACCAGTATCTGCAGGCGCAGTCGGTGCGCAATGACTACCGGATGGCGTTTGCCCAGGCCTTCACCGAAGCCGACATCCTGGTGACGCCCACGGCGCTGGGCACGGCGCCCGCGGGCATAGGCGCCACGGGCTCGCCGGTGTTCAATTTGCCGTTCACGAATCTGGGCCTGCCCACGCTCACGCTGCCGGTGGGCTTCAGCCCCGAAAATGCACTGCCCCTGGGAATGCAGCTGATAGCGCCGCATCTTCAGGAGCAGCGGCTGATCGACATGGGCTGTTTCTATCAGGCGTCCACGGACTGGCATCTGCAAAGACCACCGGTGGCGCGATAGCGCCAGGACACGCCGCAACGGCGCTTGCCTGCGTTGCCCGATGCCGCTATGCTGGGCGCATGGCCTGCTCGCATACCGTGTCCATTATCCGCACCATCCATGGGATGGTGGGTTGGCGCACGGACTGAACAGCACCAAGCAACCCGCCCCTGGAGGCGGGTTTTTTCTGTCTCCGGGGTTTTCAGCTCCCAGGAGATCGCATGAACCCATTGGAAACCTCGCCCGCCGTGCTGCACATGCTGTGCGGAAAGATCGCCGCCGGAAAATCGACGCTGGCCCGGCAACTTGCCGCCGCACCGCGCACGGTGCGCATGAACGAGGACGACTGGCTGTCCAGCCTCTACCCCGGCGAGATTCACGCCCTGGCCGATTACGCGCGCTGCGCTGCCCGGCTGCGCGCCGCCATGGCGCCGCACATCACCGCGCTGCTGCGATCCGGCGTCTCGGTGGTGCTCGACTTCCCGGCCAACACGCCGGATACACGCAGCTGGGCGCGCGGCATTTTCGAGCCTGCCGGCGCAGCGCACCGGCTGCATTTCCTGGATATCTCCGACGAGCTGTGCAGGGCGCGATTACGCGCCAGAAATGCCTCGGGCGAACATCCGTTCGAGACTTCCGACGCCCAGTTCGATTTGATCACGCGCCATTTCGTGGCGCCCACGGAGCAGGAAGGCTTTGTGGTCGTGCGCCACGCCTGAGATGGGGCGCCGCAGCGCGCGGCGACCCGTGTCAGTCTCAGTACGCGCCCATGTAGTCGCGCTTGCCGATTTCCACGCCGTTGTGGCGCAGGATGGCATAGGCCGTGGTCACGTGGAAAAAGAACTGCGGCAGACCGTAATGCAGCAGGTAAGCGCTGGCGCCAAGCTTCTTTTCCTTGGGAGTGCCCGGGCGCAGCACGATCTCGCGGCTTTCGCTCGCGTCGAATTGTTCGGGCTGGAACGATTCGACATGGGCCAGGGCCTTGGCGATCAACGCCTGCAGGTCGGCAAAGCTCGTCTCGGTGTCGGGCCACGATGGCACTTCGGCACCCGCCAGGCGCGATGTGATGCCCTTGGAGAAGTCCGCAGCGATCTGCACCTGGCGCAGCAGCGGGAACATGTCGGGGAACAGCCGCGCCTGCAGCAGCGCGTTGGGGTCGATGTTCTTTTGCGCCGCGTGCTCTTCGGCCTTCTTGAGCACATCGGACAGGGCGCGCAGCATCTGCAGCAGGACGGGAACGGAAGCGGTATACAGCGGACTGGTCATGGGGGTTCTCTTTGACGTGGGAATGCGGGTGGTGGCGGGCATGGACCAAGCCTTGCCTCACATGACAGGCTAACAGCAAATGGGCATTTCAGCGCATGCCCAAGGACGCGCATCTGACGGCAATCGCGCAGGCGCCCCCCAAGAGGGCCGCAGCATCTCGTCCATGATCACCGTCAGCGGATCGAACCGTTGAGTGAATTCTCGGGGTGTTGCACCGCGGCCGGCGAGGCCGGTTCACCGTATTTGGGACCACAGGCGGCGACCAGGGCGCAAACGGGATTCAAGGGGTTCATCCAACACACTCCGAAAGTTTGAGTCTGATGGACGGCCCACGGCGCGCTTGTCGGTCAAGGCGAGGCTTGTTTTCGCCATTTCGCGCTAGCTTTGATGGTAATGAGAACTATTCTCTAAAATAACCACCTGCCTCCTGTCTTCCCTTTCCCTGCCCGCCATGTCCCACTCCCTGATCTCCGATGTCTTTTGCGACAGCTACTCCGCGCTGATCGGCTTCGTGGCCAGGCGCACCGGCAATCGGCAGACCGCGCAGGATCTGGTGCATGACGCCTGGCTGCGCCTGGCAGAGCGCGGGCCAGGTGCGGATGAGAGCCATCAGGGCGTGACGCGCGCCTATCTCTATGCGGTGGCCGACAACCTGGCCATCGATCACCTGCGCCGCGCGGGGCGCACGGCCGAGCGCTTCGACGCCAGCGGCAACATCGACATGCCCGCCGCGGCCGCGGTGCGCGATATCGCCGACGGCCATCTGCACCGCGAGGCGCTGGCCGCCGTCGATGCAGCGCTCGCAGCCCTGCCCGAGCGTTGCCGCACGATCTTTCTGGCCGACAGACTTGAAGGCACGGCGCATGCGGTACTCGCCCGGCAGCACGGCGTTTCGGTCAAGACCATAGAGCGCGAAGTCAGGCATGCGCTCGATGCCGTCGAAGCCGCGCTGCTGCGCTGGCGCGGCGATACCGCAGTGCAGCGGCGCGGCCGGCGGCGCGCGCTGTCGACGCTGCTGGGCGTGGGCGGCCTGGGCCTGACGGGCAGCGCGGCCTGGCAGGCCTGGCGACAGTTCGTTCCCGAATGGCAGATGGCGCTCGCGACCCGGCGCGGCCAGCAGTTGGAAAAGGACTTGCCCGATGGCAGCCACATTGCGCTCGATGCCCAAGGCCGCGCCGAAATCCGTTACTACGCGGCGCGGCGCGCGGTCGCGCTGCGCGCGGGCTCGGCCTTCTTCAGTGTCGCCGCCGATGCCGCGCGACCTTTCATCGTCGAGGCGCTGGGCGCGCGCATCACCGTGGTGGGCACGCGCTTCGAAGTGGCCGTGGGCGACGCCGGCGATTTGCGCGTGGCGGTGGAGCAAGGCCATGTGCGGGTGCAGCCGCCGGGTGAGGCGCAGATCGACCTGCATGCGGGCGATGCGCTGCGCTGGTCGGCCGACGCAGGCGCGCAGCGCGTGCCGGCCTCGGGCGAAGTCGCGCCCTGGCGCAGCGGCTGGCTGGACTTTCGCCATGTGCCGCTGCAGCAGGCGGTGCAGCGCCTGGCGCGCTACAGCCCGGTCGCGCTGCGCGTCGCGCCCGACGCGGCGGATCTCACGGTCTTTGGCCGCGTGCGCATCGCCGAGGCCGGCGCCTGGCTCAGGCTGCTGCCGCGCAGCCTGCCGGTCACGGTGCGTGAAGAAGGCGCCAGCGCCGGGCGCACCCTGTACATCGCACGGCGCTGAGGCGTTCCTGCTGGCGCCAGCGCCAAAGATTTTTGCAGAAAGCCTGAGGGAAGTCGCGCACTCGTTCGTCTCTACCTTGGAAGCCGCCCAGCGGCCCCTTCGCTTTCATCTCCAAGGTTGTTCCCCCATGCCATCACTCCAAGTCCGCCATCACCTGATCGCCGCGGCCGTCCTGGCCCTGGCCGCGCCCTCTGCCTGGACCCAGCCCGCCGCGACGCCAACGCGCGCCTTCGACATCGCCGCCCAGCCGCTGGATGCTTCGCTGTCCGAATTGGTGCGCCAGGCCGGCCTGCAGTTGCTCGCCCCGGCCGAACTGGTGCAGGACCGCAAGGCGCCTGCCCTGCGCGGCACGCTCACGCCCGCAGCCGCAGTCCAACGCCTGCTCGAAGGCAGCGGCCTTGCGGCCCATGTGAACGGGTCGACGCTGGTGGTGGAGCGCGCCGGCCCGACGGCCTCGCTGGCCGAAGTGCGCGTCGCCGCGCGCCGCGCCAGCGACGGCACGACCGAAGGCACGGGCGCCTACACCAGCCGCGTGACCAGCATCGCCTCCAAGACCGATCAGTCGTTTCGCGAGATTCCGCAGTCGGTGTCGGTGGTCACGCGCCAGCAGCTCGACGACCGCCGCATGGTCGACATACGCGACGCGCTGGATGCCACGCCGGGCATCACCAGCAGCAAGCTCAACTTCGAATCTTCGTACTTCTACGCGCGCGGTTTTCAGATCGACAGCATGCAGGTCGACGGCGGCGCTCCGCTGAACATCGCCAGCTACACCTACAGCGTGAACCAGAACCTGGATTTCTACGACCGGGTGGAAGTCATGCGCGGCGCTTCGGGACTGCTGGGCGGCGTGGGCGATCCCGGGGGCATCATCAATGTCGTGCGCAAGAAGCCGCTGGCCGAACCGCGCTTCGTCGCGGAACAGTCGCTGGGCCGCTGGAACCATTCGCATTCGATGGTCGACGCGACCGGGCCGCTGGCCCTCGATGGCCGGGTGCGTGGCCGCGCCGTGCTGTCGTACCTGGACACCGACTACCACGTCGATATCAGGCACACACGTTCGCCCCAGCTGTACGGCGTGATCGAGGCCGACCTCGCAGCCGACACGCTGCTCACATTCGGTGCCAGCCGCGCAAACATCAAGGCGCGTGGCGAGGGCGGCGGCGATGTGCCGCGCTACGCCGACGGCAGCGACATCGCCCTGCCGCGCAACACGGCCTACACACAGCCCTGGGCAAACGGTGAGCGGCACACGACGGAGCTGTTCGCCGCGCTCGAGCATCGCCTGGCCAACCGCTGGAAGCTCAAGCTCAATGCCACGCGCTCCACATCGGATTACGACGGCTCGACAGCGTTTGCCTACGGTGCGCTGGACCGCGCCACGGGCAGCGGCGTGAGCTGGTATGGGGGCGGCCACTATGTGTATCAGAACCAGCAGACCGTGCTGGACGCAAGTCTGGCCGGCACCTTCGAGCTGGCGGGGCGGGCGCATGAATTCCTGCTGGGCGTGGACCAGCAGAAAGTCAACAGCTTCTGGAACGTGGGCTACTCTGCCACGCCCGCGGGCGTGACGCCCATTGACGTCTACCAGCCGGGCGCCTGGAATCCGGCGCCAGCCGGTGAGATATCGCGCCGCTACAACCCCTGGGGACAGGAGCAGCGCGGCGGCTACGCGCTGCTGCGCCTGCACCCCAGCGACCGTCTGCATGTGATCGCCGGCGCCCGGTATGCCAAATACGATTTCAACCAGGTCTATGAATCCCTGGAGTCCGACGGCGCATGGAGCCTGAGTTCGGGCAGCCGCTTTTCCGAGCCCGCCAAGGCCATGCCCTATGGCGGCGTCATCTATGACCTGAACTCTCAATGGTCGGCCTATGCGAGCTATTCGTCCATTCTGAAACCCCAGGCGCTTTTCAAGGCCGGGCCGGCGCCCGGCAGCTCGCTGAACCCCGTCAAGGGCAAGAGCTATGAAGCCGGCCTCAAGGGTGAACTCGCCGACGGCCGGCTCAACGCCACGTTCAGCATGTTCAACGTGGAGCGCAGCGGTGCAGCGGTGGTGGATACGCGCTATCCCACCACCCGCGAGGAGTGGTCAGGCAACTGCTGCTATCTGCCGCAGGGCAAGGTGACCAGCCGCGGCTTCGACGCCGAAATCGGTGGCGAACTGCGCCCGGGCTGGCAGATTGCTGCGGGCTATACATTCACCAGCACCAGGGACAAGACGACCAATGCGCCGTACAGCAGCATCACGCCCAGGCATCTGCTCAAGCTGTCCACGGCCTATACGCTGGCGGGTGCGCTGTCGCATTGGAAAGTGGGCGCCAGTGCCCACATCCAGAGCAGGCACCATGTGGAAGACACACTCTATGACGCCGATTGGAACGAAAGGGGCCGCTACAACTTCACCCAGGGTGGCTATGCCGTATGGAATGCCATGCTGCAGTACCGCATCGACCCACGCTGGACGCTGTCGCTGAACCTCAACAACGTATTCGACAAGGTGTATTACCAGACGGTGGGTTACGCCACCGGCGGCAACTACTACGGAACGCCGCGCAATGCGGTATTGACGCTGCGCGGCCAGTTCTGACACGGGAGCATCATGACGCGGTCCGGCGATGCGCCCGAAGCGACGATGCTGGCCCTGGCCGCAAAGGCGTCGCCTTTGGCAGGCGTGTCGAGCACCAGGGTCTGGAAGCGGCGCACAACCGCTGCTCCTGCGACACCGGCGGTACTCGGCCACGACCTCGCTGTGCCGGGAACAGCGCCAGACGCTGAGCGCGATGCCCGGCCTGCTCGCCCTGGGCGCGCGCAAAGCCATCGAGGACGATGAACCGGACACCGGCGTGCGGCAACCGCGCAGAGCGCGCTTGCGCGCGTTCCGGCGCGATTGAGGGTTCGCAGTGCTGCGCAACCTGCACGCTTTTGTGTAGCATGGGGCTTACATCCAGTAACGGTCACGCTGACCGCTCACCCGCATTGTCTGCAACAAAGGAGTTCTGCATGAAGCCACGTGCCCGCCTGTGGGCTGCCCTGATCCTGGGAGCCACGGCTTGCTGTGCGGCCAACGCCAACGAAATCGGTCTCAGTTTCTGGCGTCCCGGCCAGATGGGCAGCATGGCGGCCGTTCCCGGCGAGCCGGGCTGGACCCTGCCGCTGGTCTATGTGCGCCTCGACGTCAATGCCACGGACACGCGCGAACTCGCGCCGGGCACGCGCCTCACCACGCGGGCCAAAGGCGCGACCAATGTGCTGCTGTTCATGCCCACCTATAGCTTCGAGCGCCCTCTGCTGGGCGGCCAGCCCTCGATCCGGCTGGGCGTGGGGGCGGGGCGCTCGCGTTCGGCAATCGACGTGAGCTACGCCCTGCCGGGCGGCTTCACGTCGTCGGGCTCGGCCAGCGACGCGCACTCGGGCGGTGCCGACATCTACCCTAGCGCTTTCCTCAAGTGGAACAACGGCGTCCACAATTCCATGGCCTATGCGTCGGGCGTGCTGCCCGCGGGCTCCTACTACGCGGGCCGGCTCGCCAACGTGAGCCAGAACCGCCGCGGGCTCGACCTGGGCGGCGGCTACACCTACTTCAATGCGGCCCAGCGCGCCGAATTCTCGCTGGTCGGCGGCGTGACGCATTACGGCAGCAATCCGGCGACCGATTTCCGCACCGGCAAGACCGCCCACCTCGACTGGACCGCCTCCTATCTGGTCACGCCCTACGCCCACGTAGGCCTCGTGGGCTATCTGCACCGCCAGCTCGAAGGCGATTCCGGTAGCGGCGCCACGCTGGGTCATGCGAAGTCGCGCATCAACGCCATAGGCCCGCAAGCGGGCAGCTTTCTGGAATTCGGCGGGCTCAAGTACTACGTGAACGCCAAGGCTTATAAGGAGTGGGGCGCGAAGAACCGCGCCGAAGGCTGGAACTTCTGGCTGACCCTGGTCGCGCTGCTCTGAACTAGGCCTTGGCCGCGGCGGGCGGCGTGCCCAGCTTCGCGGCCAGCAAATTGGCCGTGCGGCGCAGCAGGTCGATATCCGCCTTGGGCTGAACACCCTTGCTGAAGCAGCACAGGGTGCCGTAGACCGATCCATCGGACAGGCGCACCGGCGTGCTCAGGTGCGTGCCAATCGGAAACCCCGGATCGGGCGCCTGGCCGGACGCAATGTATGGCGCGGCGTCGTGCATCACCTGGGGCAGGCGGCCTTCGACCACGCGCTGGCACCAGCTTTCTTCGACCGGATCGGACATGCCCGCGGCGAGCCGCGGCGTGAAACCCGCGGCACTGTCAATGCACTTGAACATGCGCCGCCCATCGGTGATCTCCGAAACAAATGCCACGTCCATGCTCAGTTTCGTGCGGATCAGCCGCAAGACTTCGAGCACGGCGGCAGGAAGATCCGGGTCCGCGCCGTCGCTGGTGGCCACCAGCAGCTCGGATATCTTGACCTCGATATCGGCGGGGTTGTAGTCCAATTGCATGCTGCCAAGTCTAAGCCCGCGCAAGCCAGCTTCCGGCGCAAGCTTGTGACCGTTGGTATCCGCTGGCCCGGTCTTCAGCCCGCCCCGCCCGCACGCAGTTCGCGCGCCAGCAGCGCCGCCAGCTCGGCGCGCCGCGCGGGCAGCATGCGCGGCTGTATCGAGGCAATCGATATCGCCGCGAACGGCGTGCCGTCGGGGTGGGGAATCGCCATGCCCACGCCGCCCACGCCCGCGGTGATGGTGTCGAGCAGCTCGGAATAACCGCTGCGCCGCGTGCGCGCCACGGCGCGCGCAAATGCTGCCGGCCCCAGGCCCGCGGCCTCGAAGGCCGCGGCATGCTGGCCATGGATGCGCTGCACGTCTTCATCGGCCAGGCCCGCGAGAATCGCCATGCCGCCCACGCCTATGCCCAGCACGCGCGCGTCGCCGACCCGCGTGCTGAACACCTTCACGGGATACGGCCCGTCTTCGCGCTGCAGGCAGATGGTGTAGTCGCCCTGGCGCACCAGCAGATACACGGTGTCGCCCGACGTGCGCGCCAGGCGCTGCATCAGCGCCTGGTACGAGGCGACCAGCGGCGCGCGCCGCAGCGAGGCCAGGCCCATCTGCATGGCGTCGATTCCCAGCCGGTAGCGGCGCGTGAGCGGGTCGCGCTCGGCAAAACGCTCCTCGACCAGGCAGGTCAGCAGACGGTGGGCGGTCGAGCGCTCGAGCTGCGTTTCGGCAATGACATCGGTGACGCTGATGCCGTCTTCCTGATGCCGGCCCAGCACGCGCAGCACCAGCAGGGAGCGGCGCATGTTCTGCGCCCCCGGGGTTTCACTGATTTTGCTCACAATGTAGGATTTCCTGGTGATTAATCTCGCAACGTGGACATCTTATCGAGATCATCGCGGCTCCACTAGCAGGATCCGCAATGAGCACCACCACCCTTTTGACCGAACAGATTGGCCCGGTCCGCCGCATCACCCTGAATCGCGCCGAGATGCGCAACGCCCAGAGCCAGCAGATGCTTGACGAACTCGACACGGCGTTCGAGGCCGCGCGCCTGGACAGCGCCACGCGCGTGGTGGTGCTTGCGGCCAACGGCCCGCATTTCTCGGCCGGCCATGACCTCAAGCAGGCCCAGGCCGAGCGCGCCGAGTTCACGGTCGAGGAGCGCTGGGCCTATGAAGAGCAGCGCTACTTCGGCTACTGCATGCGCATCTGGGACTTCCCCAAGCCGACGATTGCCCAGGTGCAGGGCGGCTGCATTGCCGCCGGGCTGATGCTGGCCAACATGTGCGATCTGATCGTCGCGTCCGAAGACGCGTTCTTCTCGGACCCCGTGACCCACACCATGGGCGCGGCGTCGCTCGAAGTGCTGATACACCCCTGGGTGCTGGGCCTGCGCCAGGCCAAGGAAATGCTGTTCACGGGCGAGCGCATCAGCGCCCAGCAGGCCAGGGAGTTCGGCATGGTCAACCGTGTCGTGGCCAACGACAGGCTGGGCGAGGACACGCTGGCGCTGGCCCAGCGCATTGCCAAGGCGCCGCCGTTTGCCATGCAGCTGCTGAAGAAATCGCTGAACCGCTCGATGGACGTGCAAGGCATGCGCCAGGCGCTGTCGGCGCATTTCGATGTGCACCAGCTAAGCCATGTGACCGAGGAATACCGGCGCACCAAGGAAGCCGGCCTGGCGAGCGCCATCCAGGGAGCCAAGGCATGAGCCACGCCCTGACTCCCCTTCTCGCCCCGCGTTCGATCGCGCTGATAGGCGCCAGCAGCAACGCCGGGCGCATCGGCGGCATGCCGCTTGATCTGCTGCAGCGCTTCGGCTATGCGGGCAAGGTGTTTCCCATCAACCCGAAGTACAGCGAGATCTTCGGCAACCGCTGCTACCCGGATGTCGAGGCCCTGCCCGAAGCGCCCGATCTCGCGGTGCTGGCCATCGGTGCCCAGGAAGTCGTGCCCATGCTCGAGCGCTGCCATGCGCGCGGCATTGGCGCGGCCATTGTCTACGCCGCGGGCTTTGCCGAGGCCGGCGACGAGGGCGCGGCGCTGCAGCGCACGCTGGAAGCCTTTGTGCGGCGCAGCGGCATGGTGGTGGCCGGGCCCAACTGCATGGGCTTTGCCAATCTGAACCTGCATGCCTACACGGCATTTGCCTCGATCTTCGTCAACGTGCCGGCGCAGACCGCGCCCGGGCGCGTGAGCATACTGACGCAAAGCGGCAATGTCTGCTCGGCGGTGTTTGGCCTGGTGCGCCGGCGCGGCGTGCCCGTGAGCCACTTCATCAACACCGGCAACGAGGCCACGCTGGAATACGCGCAGTACCTCGAATACCTGGCCCAGGACCCGCAGACCGACTGCGTGCTGGGCTACGTGGAGCAGCTGCGCGACGGCGCGCGCTTCATCGACGCCGCGCTGGCGTTTGCCGCCCAGGGCAAGCCGCTGGTCATCTACAAGGCCGGTGAAACCGACAAGGGCTCGGAAGCCGTGCAGTCGCACACGTCGGCGCTGGCCGGCGATCTGGCCATCTACCGCGCGGGCTTCGACCAGCTCAATGTGATCCGCGGCCAGGACTTCGCCCATATGGCCGATCTCGGCTATCTGAGCGGCTTTCGCCAGCGCCAGGGCGGCAAGCGCGTGGCGATTGTCACCATGTCGGGCGCGGTCGGCGCGATTCTCGCCGACAAGTTCACGCTGGCCGGCCTCGAGGTGCCCACGCTGCCGGCCGATCTGCAGGCGCTGCTGCGCGCCGGCGTGCCCGACTACGGCATGGTCAGCAACCCGGTGGACGTGACCGGCAACATCGTCAACGCCCCCGACTTCGTGCGCACGGTGTTCGAGGCGCTGGCGCGCTGCGAAGGCATAGACACGGTGGTCGTCGCCGCGCCCGGTTATCTTCTGGACCGCATGGCCGAGCCGCTGCTCGAAGTCTGCGCGCAGTACCCGCGGCTGTTTGTCGCGCTCGATACCGGCGAGGCCCAATGCCGCCAGCGCCTGGCCGACGCCGGCGTGCCGGTGTTTGACGACCTCGCGCGCTGCACCCAGGCGCTGGCGCCGTTTTGCCTCTGGCTGTCGCGCCGGGCGGCGACCGCACGCTGGGCCGCAATGCGCCAACGGCCCCAAGCCAGCGTCGCGGCCGCCGCCCTGCCCGCGCGCCTCAACGAATTCGACACCAAGCAGCTGCTGGCCGGCCATGGCGTGCCCGCGCTGACGGGCCTGGTGGCGCGCGATGCCGACGCCGCCGTGGCCGCCGCCGCGCAGATCGGCTACCCGGTGGTGCTCAAGATACTCAGCGCCGACATCGCCCACAAGACCGAGGCCGGCGGGGTGCGTCTGGCGCTGCAGGACGAGGCCCAGGTGCGCGCTGCGGCCGCCGGCATTCTGGCATCGGCCCAGGCCTATGACGCGAGTGCGCACATCGACGGCCTGCTGGTACAGCCCATGGCAAGCGGCGGCGTCGCCGAGCTGATTGCGGGCGTCACGCGCGACCCGGTGTTTGGCGCCGCGCTGACCGTGGGCCTGGGCGGGGTGCTGACCGAAATCTACCGCGATGTCGCCCACCGCCTGCTGCCCGTGGACGCGGCCATGGTGGGCGAGATGCTGGCCTCGCTCAAGGCCTGGCCGCTGCTTGACGGCTTTCGCGGCCGGCCCGTGGCCGACGTGGACGCGGCCTGCCAGGCCGTTGCCGCGCTGGCCGGCGCCGTCACGGCCCTGGGCGAGCAGGTGCTCGAAGCCGAGATCAACCCGCTGCAGGTGCGCGCTCAGGGCCAGGGCGCCGACGCGCTCGATGCGCTGGTACTGGTGAAGCCACAGCCCCGACCGGCCGCCGCGCCGGCCGGACAATCCCATCCACAAGAGGAGACAGCATGAAAACCACCGTTTCGACAAGCCGCCGCCTGGTCACCGCCATGCTGGCCACGGCCACTATCGCCAGCCTGGCGCCTGGCCTGGCACTGGCCCAGGACTATCCGACCAAGCCGGTGCGCATGGTCCTGCCCTTTCCGCCGGGCGGGGTGACCGACCTGCTGGCGCGCGCACTGGCCGAAAAGCTCGCGGCCCGCCTGGGCCAGCCGGTGATTGTCGACAACCGCCCCGGCGCCGGCACGGTGCTGGCCTCCGACACGGTGGCGCGCGCGCCGGCCGACGGCCATACGCTGCTGCTCGCGGCGTCGTCGATAGGCACGGCGCCCCTGCTCTACGACAAGGTCAACTACGACGCCATCAAGAGCTTCGCGCCCGTGACCCAGGTGGCTTCGGTGGTGCACATCCTGGCGGTGAACCCCAAGCTGCCGGTGAAGAACGTCGGCGAGCTGCTGGCCTATGCGCGCCAGAACCCGGGCAAGCTCAACTACGGCTCCACCGGCATGGGCACCTCGACCCACCTGGAAATGGAGCTGTTCAAGAACATGGGCAATGCCTTTCTGGTGCACATTCCGTACAAGGGCAGCGGCCCGGCGCTGATCGACATGGTCGCGGGCCAGCTCGATGTGATGTTCGACGCCTGGGGCTCGTCGGGCCCGTTCGTCAAGTCGGGCAAACTGCGCGCGCTGGCCGTGACCACGGCCCAGCGTTCGGCCGCCCTGCCCGATCTGCCCACGGTGGCCGAGTCCGGCCTCAAGGGCTACGAAGCCATGCCCTGGCTGGGCCTGATGGCGCCCGCCGGCACGCCCGCGCCGGCCATCCACCGCATCCACCGCGAAGTCGCCGAAATCCTCAAGGAACCGGAGATGCAGGAGAAGTTCAAGACCTGGGGGCTGGACATCATAGGCAACACGCCCGCGGAGTTCGCGACCTTCCTGCGCAAGGACATCGCGCAATGGGAGCGCGTCATCAAGAGCGCCGGCATCAAGGCGGATTGAGCACGGCATGGAGTTTGTACTTACCCAAGAGCAGCAGATGATTGCCGACAGCGCAGGCGACTGGCTGGCGCATCACTACGATTTCCGCCAGCGCGCGGCCAGCCTGCAGCGCGACGGCGGCAACCCCGACGTCTGGCAGGCCATGGCCGAACTCGGCTGGCTGGGCCTGGTGCTGCCGGCCGATGCGGGCGGCATGGAGCTGGGCGCGCTGGAAGCCGGCCTGCTGGCCCAGGCGCTGGGCCGGCATCTGGTGGTCGAGCCATGGTTGGAAAGCAGCCTCGAGGCCGGGCGGCTGCTGGCGCTCACCGGCTCGGCCGTGCAGCAGGCCCAATGGCTGCCCGGGCTGATCGCGGGCACCCAGCGCCTGGCGCTGGCCCATGCCGAAGGCACCCGCCTGCCCTGGGAGGCGCCGCAGCTGCGCGCGCGCGCCCAGGGCACGGGCTGGCTGCTGGACGGCCAAAAGCGCTGCATTGCCTCGGCGCCCGGCGCGGCGCGCTGGCTGGTCTCGGCAACGCTGGACGACGGCCAGGCGGCACTGTTTCTGCTCGATCCGCAGGCCGCCGGCATACGCATCGACGCCTACGACACCAGCGACGGCGCTCGGGCCGCCGACATCGCGTTTGCCGCGGTGCAAGTGGACGCCGCCAGCCGCCTGCACGCGGGCGACGCGCAGTCGGCGCTGCAGCGCGTGCTCGCCGAGAGCCTGGTCGCGCGCTGCTGGTCGGCCACGGGCTGCATGCAGGCCATGCTGGCGCAGACCAGCGAGTACGTGCAGCAGCGCCAGCAGTTCGGCCAGCCGCTGGCGCGCTTTCAGGTGGTCCAGCACCGGCTCGCTGAAATGGCCGTGCTGTGCGCCGAAGCCCAGGCGGCCTGCGAACTCGCGGCGCTGTCGCTGGCCGATGCCGACGGCGCGCAGTGCCGCGCCATTGCCGGCCTGCTCAAGAACAAGGTCGGCCGCTGCGCCCGCTATGTGGCCCAGGAGGGCGTGCAGCTGCACGGCGCCATGGGCGTGTGCGAGGAGCTGCCGATTGCCAGCGCGTTTCGCGCGCTGATGGCCTTTGCCCAATGGGGCGGCGACGGCGCCAGCCACGCGCTGGCCGCGGGCCGCGCGCTGCTGGCCGATGGCCGCTTCGCGCACAGCCGCACGCTGGGCCGCGCGCCCGCTCGCCGCACGACCCAAGAACCCGAGACCGTCGCATGAACCTCGAACTGAGCCCGGCCGACCAGGCCTTTCGCGCCGAAGTGCGCGCTTTTCTGGCCACCCACCTCACCGACGCGCTGCGCGCCGGCCAGGCCGCGACCAGCGCCATGTACCCCGAACCCGAGGTCTCCGGCCCCTGGCAGCAGGCGCTGCAGGCGCGCGGCTGGCTGGTGCCGCTGTGGCCGCGCGAGTGGGGCGGCACCGGCTGGAGCGCGCTGCAGCGCTTCATCTTCGAGACCGAATGCGCGCTTGCCGGCGCGCCGCTGGTCCACCCCATGGGCGCGCGCCTGGTCGGCCCGGTGATACTGCGCTACGGCACCGAGGCGCAAAAGCACTTCTATCTGCCGCGCATTCTGTCGGGCGCCGACTACTGGTGCCAGGGCTTTTCCGAGCCCAACGCGGGCTCCGATCTCGCCGCGCTGCAACTGCGCGCCGTGGCCGATGGCAGCGACTATGTGCTCAACGGCTCAAAGATCTGGACCACCCATGCCCACCACGCCAACCGCATGTTCGCGCTGGTGCGCACCAGCAGCGAAGGCAAGCGCCAGCAGGGCATCAGTTTCCTGCTGATCGACATGGCCCTGCCCGGCATCACGGTGCGGCCCATAGTGACCATTGGCGGCGACCACGATGTCAACGAAGTGCATTTCGAGAACGTGCGCGTGCCCCAGGCCGAGCGCATAGGCGAGGAGAACGCAGGCTGGGAATGCGCCAAGTACCTGCTGGAATTCGAACGCGGCGCGGGCATCTTCAGCCCGCGCCTGCGCTCCCAGCTCAAGCGCGTGGTCGACGCCTTTGCCGCCCGGCCCGATCTGCCCGACGAACTGCTGCGCCGCCTGGGCGAAGTCGTTGCCGACATCGACACCTTCGAATGGCTGGAACTGCGCACCATGGGCGGCCTGGCGCCCGGCGCCAACCCCGGCCCGGTGTCGTCGATTCTCAAGCTGCGCGCCAGCCGCCTCAAGCAGGCCATTGCCGAGCTCGGTGTCGATGTGCTGGGCCAGGCGGGCTTGCGCTGGCGCAGCGATCCAGCCGACAGCGCGCTGCGGCCCAGCGTGCTGGTGCCCGAGTATTGCAACAGCCGCGCCTTCACCATTTTTGGCGGCGCGGCCGAGGTACAGCTGGGCTTGATTGCCAGGACGGTACTGGCCTGAGCCGCTGACACCGGCCTTGCAGGGAAGGGGCCGGCCCGGCGCGTCAGGCCAGGGCCAGCGGCCCGGCATAGGTCTCGCGCAAGGTGCTCTTCATCACCTTGCCCATGGCGTTGCGCGGCAGTTCAGGCACGAAATGCACCTGCTTGGGCACCTTGTAGTTCGCCATCCGGCCCTTGAGCGCCTGGATGATCTGCTCGCCGGTGAGGCCCGGGTCCTGGCGCACCACCACCGCGGTCACCGCCTCGCCGAAGTCCCTGTCGGGAATGCCGATCACGGCGGACTCGCCCACGCCCGCCAAGGCGTCGATCGCCATCTCCACCTCCTTGGGATAGACGTTGTAGCCGCCCGAGATCACCAGATCCTTGGCGCGGCCGACAATGGTCAGGTAGCCGTCGCTGCTGCGGATTCCCTGGTCGCCCGTGCGGAACCAGCCATCGGCGGTGAACTCCTCGGCGGTCTTTTCCGGCTTGCGCCAGTAGCCCTTCATCACGCCACTGCCGCGTATCTGGATGCCGCCGATCCGGTCGGCGGGCAGCAGCTGGTCATGGTCGTCGGCAATGCGCACCTCGACGCCATCTATCGCCTGGCCCACGCAGCCTATGCGCCGCTCGCCCACCAAGGGGTTGGAAGTGATGATTGCCGACTCCGTCATCCCATAGCGCTCGAGCACGATCTGGCCGGTGCGCTGCTGGAAATCGCGGTTGGTGTCGGCCAGCAGCGGCGCCGATCCCGAAACGAACAGCCGCATGTTGGCGCTGCGGGCGGCCGTGAAGCCGGGCTCGTCCAGCAGGCGGGTGTAGAACGTGGGCACGCCCATCATCACCGTGGCCCTGGGCAGCAAGGAAAGCACCTGCTGCGCGTTGAATTTCTTCAGAAACAGCAGCCGGCTGCCCGAAAGCAAGGCGCAGTGCCCGGAAATGAACAGTCCATGCGCATGGAACAGCGGCAGCGCATGCAGCAGCACGTCGTTGCGGCCGAAACCCCAGAGCTTGGTCAGCGCCAGGCCGTTGCTCAGCAGACCGGCATGGGTCAGCATGGCGCCCTTGGGGCGACCGGTGGTGCCCGAGGTATAGATGATGAGGGCCACGTCCTCGCCCGCCACCTGCGCCGTGGCGAACGTCTCCGGCTGCGCCTCGGCCAACCGGTCCAGCGTTCCGCCGCCCTCCTCGGTCAGCGTCATCACATGGGCCACGCCATGGGCCCGCGCCAGCTCGCTGCGGGGCGCGAGGTCGGCCGGCTCGCAGACGAAAACCCGGGGCTCGGCGTCGGCCAGGAAATACGCGAGCTCGTCGGGTCGATAGGCGGTGTTCAGCGGCAGGTAGATGGCGCCCATGCGCAGCGTTGCGAGGTAAAGGCAATAGTTGCGCGCCGACTTGTCGACCTGCACCGCCACCCGGTCGCCGGGGCGAACGCCCAGGCTGACCAGTGCATGGGCGTAGCGCGCGGTGCAGGCCAGCATGCGGGCATAGCTGATGACCTGGCCGTCGTCGGTTTCGAGAAAGGCCGCGTCGCCGGCCTCGCGTGCGATGGCTTCAAATGTGGCAAAGATATTGGCGTTCATGGCATGAATGGAAATGGTGGCTGCCGCAAGCGGGTCAGGAAAGCGCGCTGACGCTGTCCGCCACGCCCAGCTCGACGTAATGGGAAAACTCGGCACCGGCATTGGAAATCGCGGCCGCCGGGCGGCTCAGGATGCTGCTCAGCGAAGCCTGGGGCAGGGTTCGCACGCTGCCGCCCGGAGCGATGTCGACCGAGGACGCCGCACCCGCCGTGGCGATATAGATTCCGCCCGAGGTCGCGCCGCCAATGCGCAGTCTCACCTGCTGCCCCAGGTGCACGCGGCGTCGCAGCGTGCGCGCCAGGTGCACCAGATATTGGCTCAGGATCAGGCGCTCGTCGCCCATGTGCAGGCTATGGCCGGCGCAGTCGATCAGCAGATCGAGGGGCGGGCCGAGCTGGTCGGCCAGGGTGGCGAATTCCAGTGCATCGGCTGCGCCCATGCTGGTCTGTCCGCTGCAGCGCAGGCCGCCGGGGCCGGGCCCCAGCGCAAACCGCGCCGATGCGGCCGCAGCGGCCGGCGCTGCAGCCCCCAGGCGCAGCGCCAGCATGCGGCGTTCGTCGTCCAGGGTATCGGCCAAGGGGCCGCCGGCCAGCGCTTGCAGCCACTCGCGCAGCGCCGCCGCATAGGCCGGCAAGGCATCATCGACCAGGCGCTCGCCGCCTCCATGGCGGCAGCGGGCAGCGCCGCCGATCGCCGCGCGCACGGCTGCCAGCGAGCCGCCGCCCGCGCTTTCCAGCACCCGCGGGCCCGACATCGCCAGCACGGTGTCGGGCGCGTAGCAGCGCTGTGCGGCGGCGAAAGCCAGCATGCTGGCCCCGCCAAAGACATTGCGCCCGAGCAAGGCGATCATCGGCAGGCCCGCCAGGCTGGCATCCAGCAGCTCGGTCATCAGCGCGCGCAGCGCGCCCTGGATGGCCAGCCCCGCGTCCAGCCTTGCGCCTGCGGAGTCGATCAGCAGCACCAGCGGGGTGTGCGTCGTGCGCGCCAGGCGCACGATGCGGCAAAGATCGGCGCATTCAGCGCTGCCGAGCACCCCTTTGTCCTTTGCCGGATCGGTGGCCGCGGCCAGCACCTGGCGAGCGCCAGCCGTGGCGCGGGCCAGGTGCAGGCCCGAGCCGGCCGCCAGCGGGCTCTGGGAGCCGGCGTCAAACAGCGCGTCAAGCCGCTGCGCAACGGATGCGGTGGTGAATTCCACGGTGTTCATTCCTTCACTTGTTGTCCGCGCCGGCGCCCGAGCGCTGGGTGCTGGCCTTGTGCCGGGCGCCGTCGCTGATCGCCCAGTCCCTGAACTCCTCGGGCGAGGCCGAAGGCCAGGCCACGTTGCCCTGTTTCTCCAGCCTGGCCTTGACGTCGGGATCGCGCAGCACCTGGGCGCTGGCATCAAACAGCTTGCCGACCACTTCCGGCGGCAGCTTGGCCGGACCATAGATGCCGAACCAGATGTTGAAGTCGTAGTCCTTGATGCCCGACTCGCCCATTCCCGGCAGGTCGGGAAACAGCGGCGAGCGCTCGGCCGTGGTCACCGCCAGCAGCCGAAGCTTGCCCGCCTGGACCATGGGCATCACCGAAGGCGGCGTGCCGAAGGTCATGTCGACATCGCCCGCGGCCACCGCCTGGATGGAAGGCGCCCCGCCCTTGTAAGGCACATGCAGCATGTCGATTGCCGCCGCGTGGGCAAAGGAAGCGCCGGCCAGATGGGTCACCACGCCGGCACCCGAAGACGCATAGGTCAGCTTGCCCGGGTTCCTGCGCGCCTGCTCCATCAGCCCCTTGACGCTTTTTTCCGCAAACTCCTTTCTGACCGCCAGCAGCATGGGCGAATTGCTCCAGCGCGCAATCGGCGTGAAGCTTTTCACGCCGTCGTAGCGCGCACTCTTGTAAAGCAGCTGATCGGAGCCGTAGAGGTTGGCCGTGCCCAGCAGCAGCGTATAGCCGTCGGGCTGGGCACGCGAGACCAGCTCCGAAGCCAGCGTGGTGCCCGCACCCGGGCGGTTGTCGACCACCACGGCCTGGGACAGCACGCGGCCGAGCTTTTCTCCCACGATGCGGGCCACGGCATCCGCCCCCCCGCCGGCCGGAAAACCCACGACCAGCGTGATGGGCCGCGATGGATAGGTATCGGCCAGCGCCACCGTGCCTGCGGCAGCGGCCAGCGCAGCCAGCAATGCTTTCTTGAACATGTCTTGTCTCCTTGGATTGGATCTCGATCGCCCTGCAGCGATCGCCTTGAACATCCTTGTCTCCGGCTGTTGGGCGCCGGAGTTCTTGAAGCGCTGCCGGGCACGCTTCTTTTTTGTGCTTCCAATGTAGGAGGGGTCGGAATAATTTAAAAATATGATATTTTTATTGTTCGATCTGATTTACTTATGAAGAGCAACGAACATGGATCTGCGCCAGCTGCGGTATTTCGTCAAGGTGGTGGAATGCGGCAATGTCACGCGCGCCAGCGAGGCACTGCACATCGCGCAGCCGGCCGTGAGCCAGCAGATGCGCAATCTGGAGCGCGACCTGGACATGCGCCTGCTCGAGCGCAGCGTGCATGGCGTCGCCCCGACCGCGGCCGGACAGACGCTTTATCGCCACGCGCTGGAGCTGCTGCGCCAGGCCGACAGCACGCGCGAACTGCTGCGCCAGGACGCTGAGCTGCCGCAAGGCCGGGTGTCGGTGGCCTTGCCGTCCAGCACGGCGCGCATGGTGGCCATTCCGCTGGCGCGCATGGTGCGCGACCGCTTCCCCGGCATTGCGCTGGAATTGGTCGAAGCACCGAGCGCGGAACTCGCCAATCTGCTCACCAGCGGCCGGGTCGATCTCGCGGTGATTGTCGATGCCGTGGAAACGCGCAGCATTGCCAGGCAGCACTTGCTGACCGAAGCCTTGCACCTGATTGCCTGGCCGGAATTTCCCATGCCGGACGGCCCGGTCTCGATTGCAGACCTGGCGCGCATGCCGCTGCTGCTGCCCAGCGCGCCGAACACCATTCGCAGCCATGTCGAATGGGCGATGCGCGAAGCCGGCCTGCCCTGTGAAATCCGCTTCGAGGCCAGTTCAACGGCGCTGCTGTTTGCCGCCGTGATGGCGCAGCTGGGCGTGACCATCCTGCCCTGGAGCGCCGCGCACATCGAACTCAGCGAGCGCAAGCTCAAGCTGGCCAGGGTGGACCACCGCCTGTTCTCGCGCGACCTGTCGCTATGCTGGCGCGACACGGCATTGCAGAGCAACGCCGTGCAAAAGGTCAAGGCCACCATGATCGAGCTTTTTCACGGCCCGGAAAAATGGCCGGAATGGGTGGTGTCGAACTAAAGACCCAAGGGCGTGAAAGATACGTTTGCCGGGCAGCAGGACCTATCCGACTGCCTGCTGCGCCGCATTGGATTGGAAGGCCATCTTTGACATTCAGCCCACGCACAGCAACTCATCTATCTGGCTGCTTTTTCCGGTAGAGAACGTGCTGTCGAAGTGCATGGCCTTCAGGAAGCGCTGGATGGTCAAACGTATTCTCATCGCGAACCATGCCAAGCCTTTGCATGACCTTCTCAGAGCGCTTGTTGCTGAGCGCGGTAAAGGAAACCACTTCTGCGAGGGATAATTCCTGAAAAGCGAAATCCAGTGCAGCTTGAGCCCCTTCCGTGGCAAACCCTTTCCCCCAGAAATCTCTCGCTAGCCTCCAGCCTACTTCCACGCACGGTGAGAATGGCAAATCAGCAGAAGGCACATGCAGCCCTATGAAGCCCGCAAATTCATGGCTTGCTTTGACTTCAACCGCCCAAAACCCCCAGCCACGCTGATGGATCAGCGCGCGGCAACGGTCGGCTATGGCTCGACTCTGTTCTTCCGTGAGAACACTTGGGAAATAACGCATGGTCTCAGCATCAGAACTCATGAGCGCAAAGGCTGGATAGTCGGCATCCTTCCACTGACGCAACAAAAGCCTCTCTGTCTCTAGTTCGCGCACGTTGTCTCCAGTTGCAAAAACTGCATGGTACCCTCCGGTTTCAAGATGACTGCTTGTGGTCTCAGCAGACCTCACGTACGTCTCCTCCCGACCCATAGCAGACAGGCGCAAATCGCGACCGCAAGTGAATGACGTGGTAAAAAAATCCCTGCCAAGCAGAGATCATCAGAGAATCCCACCGCTATCGTGTGCGTTATCAACGACAAGGAGTCCGTTTGTGAAAATGAATAATTTGGTTCCAGAGATGATTGTTTCTGATTTAAAACGAAGCTTGGATTTTTACTGCCTGATCCTGGGATTTCAAATCGAATACGAACGCCCAGAAGACAAATTCACCTTTCTGTCCTTTCAAGGGAGCCAATTGATGCTGGAACAGGATGACCAGGAAGAGTCTCCATGGCGCGTCGGCCCCCTGGTCTCTCCATATGGTCGAGGAATGAATCTCTCGATTCAATGCTCTGATTCCAAAGCCTTGGCCAAGTCCCTCGGAGACGCTGGTATCGCATTGCGCAGGCCTATTGAAGAATGTTGGTATCGAGACAATGAGCGCCTGCACGGCGAGCTTAATTTCTTGGTGCTTGATCCAGATGGCTATTTACTACGGTTCACACAAAGCCTAGGTTTCAGAGCAGTCGAGCATCAATCAATAGCCTGAATAGGGGCGGTGCCTAGGGCGATTCAAGTATTTCCATGGCTGCTCTTGGCCGATATATGTCATTGACTAGCAGGCATTCTTTTCCGGCTTACCGTTGAGCCATGCCTGACACCACGCACCCATCGATCCGTTATCCGGCCTTTAAAACGAGGCTTTCCGTGCCGGGTTGGCCTTTGACCAATGGAGTATTTCGTAGTCTTTTCGCAAACCAGCCGTAAAGAATGGATCGGTCCTGAGCAATGCGTCGAGTTCTTCCTTGCTTTGCGCGTCCGCGATCCAGAGTCCGCCTTTGGGCGTTTCGTTCAGTTCACGCCTTAGCGAGCCGCCCACGGGGATGACGGCCTGGTGTTCCTCCAGCCACGCCAGGTGGGCAGCCAGGTTCTGCGCGCGAACCTCGGCCATTCCAGGGAAATCATTGAACAGGACGGCAAACAGCATGCAGGCTCCAGTGATTGAGCCAGCAATTTTGCCTGGTGGTGACACAGCCGGGCAACCGCGCCTTTGCCTGCGCCAGCAATGAGTTGGCATGGATCTGCGGGCGAGGGCTCCCGCCCCATGGTTCAGCCCCCGCCTTCAGTCCGCTCAGTTGGCCGCGAAGCAGTACATGAGGCCGGCGCTGCCGCTCATCTTGAGCTGGTCGAGGCTGCAGCCGCGCGTGCCATGCGAGGCGTTCCACGAAGCGTTGGCAACCGGGTCGGGGTTGGTGCCCTTGTGGTCGTGGTGGCCCACCATGGCGGAGCCGCCCTCGCTCCTGGTCCAATTGCCGCAGGTGGTGTCCTTGCCGGGCTCGGGCACGGCCAGCGTGCCGTCGGCGCGCGAGCCGGTGAGGATGTCGTGGCGGTTGACCGGATCACCAAAGCCCGAAACGACTTCGCCCTTCTCGGTCAGCGAGGTGTCCTTGCCCAGCTTGGCGTTGGCGCTGTGCAGGTCGACCACGCTGGTGGCGACCACCACGCCCTTGGCATTGGCCCAGGGGCCGCTGCCTATGCGGTCGCGCGCATTGACCGCCGGCTGGCCATTGAGCGCGGCGGTGCTCAGGTAGGCGCGCCAGGTCTTGTGGCCCGCCCCGGCGCTGGTGGCCAGCGACTGGCAGAAGCGATCGGCGCCGGCCAGGCCGCCGAGGTCGCCGCCCTTGCCCGGGTTGTCGCTGGTGATGAAGAAGCCCATGGCGTTGCCGCTGGAGGGCGGCGTGACGCCGCAGGCAGCGACCAGGACAGCAGCTGCAACCGCGGTGCAGGCGGACAGAACAAAACGACGTGGCATGGAGAGACTCCTGAGCACTGTGGAATCCGTAGGCTACCGCAAGCTTGTGCCAGCGGCAATGCCGGCCACTCCCGATGCGGCCGCGCGCAAGGCGCAAACTTAGAATCGAGCCATGATGACCTGCATAGCCACCGAGACCGAGCTCCACGCCTTTACCCCCTACGCCGCGCTGGCCGCGCAATTGCTGCCCCATGCCATCGACACGACAAGCGGCAGCGGCGACGGTGCGCATGACACCGCCCATCTGCAGCGCGTCTGGCGCAGCGTGCAGGCACTGCAGGCGGTCGAAGGCGGCGATCTCGAGGCGCTGCTGGCCGCCACGCTGCTGCACGACTGCGTGAATGTGGAGAAGAACTCGCCATTGCGCGCCCAGGCCTCGCGGCTGTCGGCGCAAAAGGCCGCCGGCGTGCTGGCCGGCCTGGGCTGGCCCCAGGCGCGCATCGAGGTGGCCGCGCATGCGATCGAAGCGCACAGCCACAGCGCGGCAATTGCGCCGCGCAGCATCGAGGCGCGCATCCTGCAGGACGCCGACCGGCTTGACGCGATCGGCCTGATAGGCGCGGCGCGCTGCTTCTATGTCGGCGGGCGGCTGGGGCGCGCGCTCTACGAGCCGGCCGACCCGCGGGCCGGCCAGCGCCCGCTGGACGACACGCGCTACACCCTCGATCATTTCCAGACCAAACTTTTGCGCCTGGCCGAAGGCTTTCAGACCGGCGAGGGCGCGCGCCGCGCGGCGCTGCGCCAGCAGCGCCTGCGCGACTTCTATGAAGCGTTCCTGCAGGAGCTCGAGCAAGGCTGAAGAAGGCTTCTTTTTCTGCCTGCTGTGAAATGACTTTTAGTCATCTCTGGGCAACCAAGTGGAAAGACTGGACGGCGAAATTCCCCGCATCATTGGCCCAACTACCCAGAGGCCAGTCACACCATGAATTTCGAACTTTCCGAAGAACACCAGGCATTTGCCGACAGCGTCGCCCGTTTTGCCCAGGACAAGCTCGCGCCCGGCGCGCTTGAGCGTGCCCATGCCAAGCACTACCCCTGGGAGACCGCGCAGCTGCTGGCCGAGCAGGGCCTGCTGGGCATTGCGTTTCCCGAGGAAGACGGCGGCCAGGGCGGCACGCTGATGCACGCGGTGCTGGCGATACAGCAGATTGCCCTGGCCTGCCCCAAGAGCGCCGACATCGTCCAGGCCGGCAATTTCGGCCCTATCCGCACCTTTGTCGAGTACGCCACGCCCGAGCAGAAGCAGCGTTTTCTGCCCGATCTGCTGGCTGGAAAAAAGCTCATCTCTTTGGGCATGAGCGAGCCCGACGCGGGTTCGGCCGCCACCGAACTCAAGACCAGCGCCGTCGAAGACGGCGACAGCTATGTGATCAATGGCTCCAAGGTGTTCTCCACCCACAGCCCCGAAGCCGAGCTGTTTCTCATCTATGTGCGCTTTGGCCCCGGCGTCGGCGGCATCGGTTCGGTGCTGGTCGAGAAAGGCACGCCCGGCTTTGTCGTCGGCACGCCGTCGAACTTCATGAACGGCGAGCAATGGTCGCAGCTGTACTTCGAGGACTGCCGCATTCCCAAGGCCAATCTGCTGCTGGGCCCGGGCGGGTTCAAGAAGCAGATCTCGGGCTTCAATGTCGAGCGGCTGGGCAACTCGGCGCGCGCGCTGGCGCTGGGCCGCTATGCGTTCAACCAGGCGCGCGAGCATGCGCTGATTCGCAAGCAGTTCGGCCGCGAGCTGTGCGAGTTCCAGGGCCTGCAGTGGAAATTCGCCGAGATGTGGATGAAGCTCGAGCAGGCGCAGCTGCTGCTGTACAAGGCTGCGCTCGAAGGCGAGCATGGCCTGCCCAGCGCGCAGAGCACGGCCATGGCCAAGCTGGCCTGCAATCTCGCGGGCTGGGAAGCGTCCAATGAAGCCATGCAGGTGATGGGCGGAATGGGCTTCAGCCAGGAGGCGCTGGTCGAATACTGCGTGCGCCGCACCCGCGGCTGGATGATTGCCGGCGGCTCGATAGAGATGCTCAAGAACCGCATTGCCGAAGGCGTGTTCGGCCGCACGTTCTCCCAGCGTCCGGCCAAGGCCTGAACATGCACGCTGCGACCGCACCCGCCGCTCCCCTTTCCCACCAGAAATCCTTCATGCCTCTTTCCTCCTCCGCCTCCATCTGCCAGGCGCTGCTCTACCCCAGGAGCATTGCGCTGGTCGGCGTGTCCGATGACGTGAACAAGACCGGCGGGCGGCCGCTGCAGTTCATGCGCCGCTCGGGCTTTGCGGGAACGATCTACCCGATCAACCCCAACCGCACCCAGGTGCAGGGCGAGAAAGCCTGGCCCAGTCTTGCCGCGCTGCCCGAAGTGCCCGAGCATGTGTTTGTGCTCTCGCCCACCGATTCGGTCGTGCCCACGGTGCAGGAATGCGCCGATCTGGGAGTGAAGCTGGTGACCATTCTGGCCAGCGGTTTCTCCGAGTCGGGCGCCGAAGGCGTGGCGCGCGAGGACGCGCTGCGCGCCATCGCGCGGCAATCGGGCATGCGCATTCTGGGCCCGAGCAGCCTGGGCGTGGTCAATCCCGGCAACGGACTGATGCTCACCGCCAACGCGGCCTTTGCCGAGCCCGACATGCCCAAGGGCAATGTGTTTGTCGCCTCGCACAGCGGCAGCATGATTGGCGCGCTGGTCTCGCGCGGCAAGGCGCGCGGCGTGGGCTTTGCCGGCCTGGTCTCGGTGGGCAGCGAAGTCGATCTGAGCGTGGGCGAAATCTGCGCGGCCACGCTGGACGACCCCGCCATCCAGGGCTATGTGCTGTTTCTCGAAAGCCTGCGCCACGGCGACGCCATCCAGGCGTTTGCGCGCGCGGCCGCGAAACGCGGCAAGCCCGTTGTTGCCTACAAGCTGGGGCGCTCCAGCGCCGCCGCGGAAATGGCCGCGACGCATACCGGCGCGCTTGCCGGCGAAGACGACATTGCAGACGCATTTCTCAAGGACCTGGGCGTGGTGCGCGTGGAAATGCTGGAAACCCTGTTCGAGGTGTTTCCGCTGGCGCGCAAGATTCCACTGGTGCCAAAGACCGGCAAGCGCGTGGGCGTGGTCACCACCACCGGCGGCGGCGCGGCCATGGTCGTCGACCAGCTGGGCATTCGCGATGTCACGGTGCAGCCGGTCTCGGCCGAAACGCTTGCCAAGCTGCAGGCCGCCAACATTCCGGGCAGCGCGGGCCGAGTGCTCGATCTGACGCTGGCCGGCACCAAATACGAAGTCATGAAGAAAGCGCTAGACATCCTGCTCGAGGCGCCCGAGTTCGACATGGTGGTGGCCGTGGTGGGCTCGTCGGCGCGCTTCAACCCCGATCTGGCCGTCAAGCCCATCATCGACAGCGCCCACCACGCCAAGCCGCTGCTGGCAATGCTGGTGCCCGATGCGCCCCAGGCCCTGGCGCAGCTCACGCAGGCGCAGATTCCCTGCTTTCGCTCGCCCGAGGCCTGCGCCGATGCGATTGCCTCGGTGCTGGCCCGGCGCATTCCCGGCACGCCCGCCACGGTGCGCGCCAGCGCCGGCCAGGGCCAGGCGCTGAACGAAGCCCAGGCCTATGCGCTGCTCGACACGCTGCAGGTGCCGCATGCGCCCGCGGCGACCTTCGATATCGCCTCGCCGCCGGCCGCCCTGCCGTTCGACTACCCCGTCGTGGCCAAGGTCTGCTCGGCGCAGATTCCGCACAAGACCGAAGTCGGCGGCGTGGTGCTGGGCATTGAGAACGCGCAGCAACTCGCGCACGCCTTCGCCACCCTGCGCGCCAATCTCGCCGAGCGTGCGCCCGGCATTGCCTGCGACCAGGTGCTGGTCCAGCCCATGCGCCGCGGCCTGACCGAAGTGCTGGTCGGCTACCGCGTCGACGCCGATGCCGGCCCCATCATCATGCTGGCCGCGGGCGGCATCTGGGCCGAAGTGATGCGCGACCGCAGCATCCGCCTGGCGCCGGTCAGCGTGGCAACAGCGCGCGAGATGATTGGCGAAGTCAAGATGCTGCAGACCGTCTGCGGCCTGCGCGGCAAGCCCAGAGGCGACCTCGAGGCCCTGGCCCAGGCGATTGCCAATCTGTCGCAGCTTGCGCTGCGGCCCGAGCTGCGGGTCAGCGAAGCCGAAGTCAACCCGCTGATGGTCATGCCCGAAGGCCGGGGCGTGATGGCCGTGGACGCGCTGATAATGCAATATTGACCGAGACCCTTGCGCAGATGATTGCCTTCCCCCCCGATGAAATCCAGGCCGCGGCCGCGCTGATTGCCGACTGCGACCGCCGTGCCACCCACCATGTTCTTGACCTGGGCGGCTGTGAAACCCGCTGGCGCGTCTGGGGAAGCGGCACGCCGCTGGTGCTGATCCACGGCGGCCATGGCGCCTGGACGCACTGGATTCGCAACATCGAGGCGCTGGCGGCGCATTTCCGCGTGATCGTTCCCGACCTCGCGGGCTTTGGCGACTCCGCCGACTTCGCGGCCGCAGCGCATGCGCCCGAACGCCTGGAACTGCTGGTGGAAAGCCTTCGCCTGGGCGTGGAGCATCTCGCGCCCGAGGGCCCGCTGCACCTGGCGGGCTTCTCGTTTGGCGGCGCGGTGGCCGGCCTGCTGGCGCCGCGCCTGCCCCGGCTTGAGCGCCTGGCGCTGCTGGGCTGCGGCGGCCATGGCGGCGCGCGCCGCGACAAGCAGGCGCTGCACGACTGGCGCGCGAATGAAGGCGCGCAGCGCTGGCAGGCGCTGCTGCAGAACGTTGAAGCCTTCATGCTCGCCGGCCCGGCCGACGCGCTGGCGCTGCAGGTCCATGGCCAGGCCTGTGAGCGCACGCGTTTTCGCAGCAAGGCGATTTCGCGCAGCCCGCTGCTGCTGCAGGCGCTGCAGGACTTCGACAAGCCCGTGCTGCTGGTCTGGGGCGAGGACGATGTCACCGCCATTCCGGCCGAAGCCGCGCAGGCGCTGAGCCAGCAGCGACCCGGACGCGACTGGACCATTCTTGCGGGCGCGGGCCACTGGGTGCAGTACGAGCGGCCCGAAGCCGTCAACACGCTGCTGGCGAGCTGGCTGCAGGCCGCGTAGAAGCGCTTCGCGGCCCCACGGGCGTCAGTCGCCCGGGCATTCCATCTCGCCCTGGCGCGGGTTGCTGCCCTGAACGCCCGGGCCGACGCCCGATGCGGGCAGTCCCATCGCCAGCTTCACCTCGGCGTTGCCGTCCGGGCGCAGACCCTTGGCATCGTAGAGGTAGGCGTCGAAGTAGTTGGTCGCGTAGACCTGCGGAACCCCGGACTTGGCCAGGAACTTCTTGAGCTCGGGCATCTCGTCTTCCACATAGGGATAGTGCAGACCGTTGGTGATGTTGAAGCCGCCGCGCGCGCCGAAATGGTGGGGCATGAAGTACTTCACATCGAAGGCCGGCACCACCACGCGCGCCTGGTTCACCACACGCGATTCGGGGCCGCCTTGCCACACCTCGAAGCCATCGATGCCCGCGTCGCGCACGGCCTTCGAAAGATTGGAAAGTGGTGCGCCGCGATTGACGCCATCGGTGTCTATCTGGTCGGTAGTCAAATCCTTGCCGCCCGCGCCCGAATCGGTCACATACCAGGTCAGCGTCTTCTCGGAGGTCTTGGCCGTGAACAGGTAGCCGAAGGTTTCAATGCCGCCGCCGTTTTGCAGCAGACCGCAGCCTATGCTGTGCACCCAGCGCACCACGCGCATGGTCACATGCTCGTTGAGCTGCACCTTCTCGCCGCCATACAGCGCGGTGCACTTCGCCGCGGCAATTCCATAGGCCACCGCTTCCTGGCACGCGGCCTTGGAGCCGTAATACTGGGCCTTGGTCTGCTTTGCCCATTCGGGTGTATCGACGGAATGGTCGCCATGCAGATGGCCCAGAAGAACGACGTCGACGTCCCCCTTGAGCTTGAGCGCATCATGCACCTTGGTGACCATTGCCGGATTCGCGTCGCGCGCCGGATAGCCGACCGCGCCGTCAAGCAGTATGCCCAGCTCGCCCACCTGGTAGTGCCAGTTGGTGACCCCGAACCAGGTCATGCGCACATTCTTCGGCGAGGTGTCGACGACCGGCGGCTCGGCGACCACATCGCCATCACCGCCATCACCGCCACAGGCAATCACCAGGCAGGCGACGGCAAGCGCGCCCAGGCTGTATTTGTACTGAATTTTCAAGACTTGTCTCCTTGAGGGTTGCGGCGAGGAATTCGCCGGAACTGACCCAACGAAGATAGGCCGGCGCAGCTTTCATTGCGCTGTCAAAAATCGGCTTGGGTCACAAGGGTTTCCTCCGGACTGGCAGCAGCGCCGCGCACTCGGGACAATGGCATGGGCAACTGGGAGCTACAACGGAATGGGCATGCGACTTTTACTGGCCGAAGATGAATCGGCGCTGGCCGACTGGCTGATGCGCACGCTCGCGCAAAGCGGCAATCAGGTCGACTGGGTGGCGGATGGCCGCCTCGTGCGCCGCGCCATGCGCGGCAATCGCTATGACGCGTTGATACTCGATCTGGGCCTTCCGGGCCTGGGCGGAGAAGAGGTGCTCGAACAACTGCGCGAAGCGCAAGACCCCCTTCCCATTCTTGTGCTCACGGCGCGCGATACGCTGGCGCAGAAAGTCGCGACATTGAGAGGCGGCGCCGACGACTTTCTTGCCAAGCCTTTCGAAGTCGAGGAACTGGAGGCTCGGCTGCTCGCCCTGCATCGCCGCGCCAAGGGCCGCGAGCCGACGAAGTACAGCTGCGGCAAACTGGTGTTCGACGTCGCGACCAAACGCTTTGACATAGGCTACGAGGCCCTGTCACTGACCTCGCGCGAACATGCGGTGCTGCGCACGCTCATTGAGCGCGTGGGCGAGCCGCTGACGAAGCGCGAGATGGTCGACCACGTGTTTCCCGAAAACCACGCCGTGCACCCCGAAGCCATCGAGGTCCTGATACACCGTCTGCGCAAGCGCCTCATGGACACCGGGGTACAGATCTCGACGCTCAGAGGACTGGGCTATGTGCTCGAGGCCCAGCCCTGAGCCAGCGCTTCACCAGTAACCCAGCACTTTCCACCACACGGTGCCGACCAGCGCGAACACCAGCAGCTCGAGCACGCACATCACGGCACCGACGCGCCACCAGTTGCCCAAGGTCACATAGCCGCTGCCGAAGATGATGGGCGAGGTGCCGGTCGCGTAGTGCGTGAGCGTCATCATGATGGCCGAGCCGGCCACCATCATCAGCATGAAAGGCACGACATACTCGGGAGGAATCAGCTGCGCGCCCACCGTGAGAAAGGCCAGCATCATCGCGCTGATGTGGGCCGTGGTGCTGGCAAACAGGTAGTGCGAGAACACGAAGGCCAGCACCAGCACGGCGGCGATCGGCAGCCAGCCCATGCCGCTGGCGACAATGGCGTCCTTCATGCCTATCGAGAACCAGGTGATCACGCCCAGCTTGTTCAACTGCTCGGCCAGCATCACCAGCGCGCCAAACCAGATCAAGGTGTCCCAGGCGCTTTTCTCCGACAACACGTCGTCCCAGTCGATGGTGCCGGTGATGATCAGGATGAACAGCCCCACGCAGGCAACCACCGTCGGGTCCAGCGTGAACGCCGCGCCGAACAGCATCGCCGGCACGTTGGCCCACAGCAGCAGCATCAGGCCGAACGTGGCCATCATGACCTTCTCGCTGCCCGAGAACGGGCCCATCTTCTGCATCTCGGCGCGCGCATACACCACGGCATCGGGCGTGGCCTTCAGCGCCGGCGGCGACAGCAGATAGATCACCAGCGGCATCAGCAGCAGGCACACCAGGCCGGGCAGCAGCATGCACAGCGCCCAGGTGGTCCAGCTCAGATGGAAGCTCTGGTTCGTGGCCTTGGCGACGAAGTCCACCACCAGCGGATTGGGCGCCGTGGCCGTGAGGAACATCGCCGAGGTGATGGGGTTGGCGTGGTAGTTGACCAGCGCGAGATAGGTGCCCACCTTGGCTTGCGTGCCCTTGGCGGGATCGGAGTCGAAGGCGTTGGCAATGGACTTCATGATGGGATGCACGATGCCGCCGCCGCGCGCCGTATTGCTGGGCGTGAAAGGCGCCAGCACCAGCTCGCAGATCGTCAGCCCATAGCCTATGCCCAGCGTGCGCTTGCCGAGCAAGGCAATGAACATCAGGCCTATGCGATTGCCCAGGCCGGTTTTCTTCAGGCCGCGCGAAATCAGGATGGCAATCACGATCAGCCAGATCAGCGGGCTGGAAAAGCTGCTCAAGGCGTCAGCGATCGCGCCTTTGGAGGAATTGGAAGTGACCTGGGACAGCGACACGATCACGATGGCCATCAGCGCCATCACGCCTATGGGCATGACCTTGAGAATGATGGCGACGATGGTCGTCAGGAAGATCGCCACCAGGCTCCAGGCCTTGGGCGTGAGCCCGTCGGGCGTGGGAATCAGCAGCAGGGCCACCAGGACCGCTGTCGCGGCCAGCGCGGGGATCAGCCGGAACGGCACTGCGCCCTCGAAATACCTGAACACTTTCACAATCGTCTTCCACATGGCCCCTGTCCTTCCGTCAATCATTGCGGACCGCAAGAGGCCCATGGACCTGCAGCACCCAAGCGCGCTGCAGCAGCCGACAGTTTGCCCCGTCCGGCCAGGCCACCGGGTCAACGCAGCGCGCCCTCTTGACCTGCATCAATGCGCCGGCACCCGCGCGCGCACTATTGCACCGGCGAGGCCTGTTCCACGTAGGCGAGAAAATCGGCCTCCGACAGCGGCTTGGCAAAAAGAAAGCCCTGGAAGTGGCGGCAGCGCTTGCCCAGCAGGAAGGCATGCTGCTCCCTGGTTTCCACCCCTTCGGCGAGCACCTGCAGCCCCAGGCTTTCACCCAGCGAAATGATGGTCGCGACGATGGACGCATCGAAGCTGCTGCTGACCACATCGCGAATGAAGGACTGATCGATCTTGAGCTGATCGAGCGGCAGACGCTTGAGATAATTGAGGGACGAATAGCCGGTGCCGAAATCGTCCAGCGAAAAATAAATGCCCATGGATTTGAGCGCGCCCATTTTCTTGGCGATATCGTCGGCATCCTGGGCAAAGATGCTCTCGGTGATTTCCAGTTCGAGCATCAGCGGATTGATCTGGCTGGACTCGATGATGGCCATGGTTTGCGCCAGGAAATCGGGATGCTGAAACTGCTTGGCACTGACATTGGCCGCCAGGCGCAGCTGCGACAGCTCGGGATCGCTGCTCCAGGAGTGCAGCGTCTCGCAGACGCGCTGCAATACCCATTGTCCGAGCTGAAAGATGAAGCCGCTTTTCTCGGCGATGTCGATGAACACCGATGGCGGGATCAGCCCCTTTTGCGGGTGCTTCCAGCGACACAGCGCTTCGGCGCCAGTGACCCGCCCGTGCATATCGACCTGCGGCTGCAGCATCAGAAAGAACTCGTCCGAATACAGCCCGACGCGCATGTCATGCTCTAGCTGCACGCGCTCGGCAATCACTTTCTGCAGTTGCCGGTCAAAGAACTTATAGGTATTGCGGCCGTCGTTCTTGGCGTGGAACATCGCCGAGTCGGCGCCGCTGACGATTTCATCGACCGACTTCTTGCTGCTGTCGAAGAAGGCAACGCCTATGCTTGAAGTAATGTAGTGCTCGCGCGAGGCAAACGACATCGGCGCGGAAATCTCGCGCAGAATGCGCTGGCAAATCCTTTCGGCAGTGGCTCTGGCCTGCTCGAGCTCCGTGCCCAGGCGGCTGAGCACCACGACCAGTTCATCGCCGCCGAATCGCGCCACCACATGTTGCGGCCCCACCGCCTGGCAGACGCGGTTCGCCACATGTTTGAGCACCGCGTCCCCGCATTGATGACCCCAATGGTCGTTGATGAGTTTCAGGTTGTCGACGTCTATCATCAGCACCGCGCCGAACCCGTTGAGCGCGCTGCTTTGCTCTATCAGCTGCGGCGCGACTTCCAGAAAGTTTCCGCGATTGGGCAGACCGGTCAGCACATCGAAATACGCCAGCTGGCGCACCTGCTGCTCGGCGCGCGTGCGCTCGGTGATGTCACGCGACAGCACGATGAAATTGGGCGGCATGCCGGCCATACCCTGCTTGCGCGCGACCGAAAGCTCGAAGCAGCGCGTGCCCCCGCCCACATCCAGCTCGATGCGATTGCCCGTGCTGCGCCCCATCGCCTGCGCTTCGTGAATCGAGTCGTACAGCACTTTCGCGGCCTTGGAGGGCAGCACATCCCAGGCGGACTTGTTCAGCACGTCCGCGACCGGCATGTTCAGACTCGCCTGGTTGCTGGTTCTCACGGCAAGGTAGCGCGCATTGATATCCATCTCGAACAGCAGGTCGGGAATCGCGTCCAGCGTATCGTTGAGATCCGCGGTGATTCCGCGCAGATTGGCCGTCATCGCGATCGCCAATGCCTTGGCACGCTCGCGCGAGGTCAACAACAGAAAAAGAATGACCCCCAGGGAGAAACTCAGAAGAATGCCTATGGAAGCAATCCAGTGGTGCGTCGATGTCTGGTGCTGGGTGATGTAGCTTTCGGTGGGCGTGATTCCGAAATACCATTTTCTGCCGCCAAAATCGAGGTAATCCACCTTGGTGAATCTATTGTCGGCGACCGACTCGTCCTCGACCGTTGCTCCATCCAGGAAGCGGTGCGAAATCGCGGAAACATCGAGCGTTTCCCTTTCGTAGAAGACGAGCTGCAGGCCTGGCGCCAGGCTTTTGGCGATGGGCTGAAAAACATCGACCAGCCGGAAAGGCAGATCCACCCAGCCGCGCAGTACCTCGGCGCTTGGCGCTTCTCTTTTATCCGGCATGTAGACTGCCAGGTAAAGAACGAAACCCGCGACATTCTTGCCCGGCTCGTCCTGCACCAGCGTCAATTTCTGGGAGGCGATCAGATCTCCTGTTTCGATGGCCAGCGTCGCCGAGTTCCTGGCCTCCTCGACGGAGAAAATATCAAACCCTATGGATTTCTCATTACCCTGTTTGGGCTCCATGAAAATGATGGGCGCATACGACTGCCTCGCTCCAGCCGGATGGATACGATAGCCATCTTCGCCTTGCTCCTGACTCAACAACTGCTGCGCACGCGCGGCCGCATCATCGCCAGAGAAAAACTTCGCGAAGCCAACGCCTTGCAGACCGGGAGAAATGGAGCGCAGATTCAAGGAATTCACAAAAATCTTGAACTCGCCCGAATTCACATATTCAGAACCGTCGATGAATCCCTTGACACTGCGCGCAATCAATTCAAAGCTGTTGAATTGATTGGCCAGAAGGTATTTTATGTGGCTGCTCTCCAGCATGATGGTGGAGCGCATATCCTGGTTGGCCAACTGATTTCGCGACACCCAATAAAGCGCAGGGATAAGCGATGCCACCAGCGCCGCGAGTACAGCGACCGCGAGCGCCTTGGCATTGAAAGCGGGACGGGTTTCGAAGAAATCCCCTCGGGCATTCGTTTTATCAGGGCCCCATGGTCTGGAGCCTTCTGCGCGAGATTTCAATGGGGGCATCCTTCATGATCAGACGATAGTTGCATCGCACCCGGCATGAACAAAAATTCTTCGTGAAGCCCAATAGTACGGTAATCACTCATGTATGCACCATCCAGTTAATGGCTTCTCGCTATCGGCATCTGGCTTCATGGCAGGCGATCCAATGGCCTGACAGGCGGCGTCTGCGGCGCGGCCCGGGTCAGCGTGCGGCGCGCAGCTCCACCAGTTCCTGGGCCCTAAGCGAAGTCATCTGCAGCCGGCATAGATTGGCCGACACGCGCGCGAGACTGCCGCCGTCCGGGTCATGGTAGAAGCTGCAATTGGCATCGCGGAACTGGATCCACAGCCGCTGTGCGGCCTGCAACTGCTTCTTGCGCTCGGGAATGAGATCGAACATCAGCGCTTGAAAGGCCGCATTGAGACGCCGGTCCTGGCGACCATGCTCGGCGCCCATGCATTCGAGCATGGGCAGCGTGACGCCGCCGGCCTTGTCCATGCATGCCGCATATTGCGGCGACAGCGCGGTGTCTTGGGCCAGCACGGGAAGGCAGCTGCTGGCGCCGGCCAGCGCCAGAAGGGCATAACGCAGAAATGACAGGATGGGGCGCATAGATGGTCTCGCTTTGATGGATATCCTACCCGCGCGCGACAATGGCATGGCGCAAGTTCGCTGCATCACGGCTGCGCCAGCACGGCGGCGTGCACTTCAACGCGGTTGCGTCCCAGGCGCTTGGCCTGGTAGAGCATTTCGTCGGCAGTCTTGAGCACGCGCGCAAGATCGGGCGTGCTGCCGGGCCAATGCGCAATGCCCACCGAGATGGTCACATGCGACGCCGGCGCCATGTCCGCCTGCTCGACCAGCAGACGCAGCCGCTGCGCGACCTGCTGCGCAACGTCAGGCGCGGTACGCGGCAGAAGAATCAGGAATTCCTCGCCGCCCACGCGGCAAAACACATCGCGCTCGCGCGCGCATTCGCGCATGTGCCGGGCCAGCTGCTGCAGCACCCGGTCGCCCGCCTCATGCCCGTAGGTGTCGTTGACGCGCTTGAAATGATCGACGTCGACGCTCATCACCGAGAACGGTGTATTTTCCCGCTCCCAGGTCTGCAGCGCCTGATCGAGCGTGCGCCGGTTGCCCAGGCCCGTCAGCGGATCCGTATGCGCATCGTGGCGCAAGCGGTTGATGTTCTTCTGCAGCAGTCCAATGCCCAGCAGCATGGCTTTCTTGAGCTCCGATGACTCGTAATACCAGGAATGCACGCGCTGGATTTCCTCGGCCGTCTCGGGTTGGTCCATGGTTCGGGCGCCGCTGGCCAATTGCTTGAGCGGGCGCGCGATCTGGCGCGCGCACCACCAGATGAACAACAGCGAAATGGCGGCCGCAGGCAGCGAATTGAGCAGCACCTGCAGCATCAGCGCATCCAGCGCCGCGAGCGTAGCCTCGCGCGGCCGCTGGGCGACTATGCCCCAGCCGCTCGCAGGAACGGTCGCATAGCCGGCGAGCATCTCGATGTGCTGGCTGTTGACGATCTGCTTCTTGCCCGAAATGCCCGCAATGACTTCATCGATCGCAGGGTTGCCTTGCACCGTGGTGCCCACGCGCTCGTTGAGCGGATGGTAGATCAGACGCCGGTGCTGGTCGACCACATAGAGGTAGGAGCCGTCCTCGTAGAAGTGCGAGGCCAGCAGGCGGTTGAGGAAGTTCTCGTGCTTGAGATAGATCGTGCCGGCAATCGCGCCAAGGTAGTTGCCATGCGCGTCGTTCACGGGGTGAGAAATGAACACCACCAGGTTTCCGGCCGTCGAAAGATAGGGCTGGCTGATCAGCGGCCGGCGGCTGGAGATGGACTGGGTCGCGCCCAGCGTCTGCAGCTGCATGCCCACCAGGTTCAGCGATTGTGGCGAGGTCGCCAGCACTTCGGCCCGGCTGTTGATGATGGCAATCGAGTTGAAGCTGTCGGTCTGCAGGAACAGCCGCTCGGTCTCGGCAGCGAGAAACCGCTTGTCGTTGAAATTTCCGGCGACCACCAGCGCTGCATAGCCCAGTTGCTGCATCACCGAATCGAAGAAATCCTCGGTGCTGGCCGCGAGCTTGGTCGCATAGGCATGGTTGCGCTCAAGTGCGGCATCAATCAGTTGCTGGCGTTGTACCTGGTAGCTGGCGTAAAGCGTGTTGGCCAGTGAAATGAGCGCGCTTGCAATCGTCAGGGCAAGAATCAGGCGTCTCAGATCCATTTTGGCGATGGACTTGAAATTCATTGGCAATGACGTGATCGGATCGGAGGAAAGCAATTGAGCATGGGGTCGTGGCGCGGCTGTGGGCGCTGTCGGCTTGTCGGTCTGGGGCACGCAACGTGCATCCGTGCAGCCGCGATTGTGCGCGAAGTGCGCAGCGCTGCCGGCAAGGCGCAGCGCCATCTTTGCGCAGCCAGCGCGGGCGCCGGCACGGCCGCTTGCAGAGAGTCTCTTTGCTCATGACGCGCGACTCCAGCACATCGGCCGGAACGCTCACCTGACATCAATCAATCGAGATATTCCAAGTCAATAGCATGAACCCTAGGAGTCATGCCAAAAGCTCATACCCGAAAGAATAAATATCCAAACCCCGGGCGCCCCATACCGATAGATTCAATGCCAGATGCAAGGAGCAATGATGAAAATCGGATTTATTGGTCTGGGTCGTATGGGGTTCTCGCTGGCGCGGTCTCTGCTGAAGAACCAAAGCCAGGTGGTGGTGCATGACACCAACGCCGAGGTGATGCAGCAGCTGGAAAAGCAGGGAGCGGTCGTGGCGCACGATGTCGCCAGCCTGTGCCGGCAAGTCGACCTGGTGTTCACCATGCTGCCCGGCCCGCTCCAGGTCAAGGCCGTGGCGCTGGGAGAACAGGGCATCATCGCCCACCTCAAGCCCGGCGCGGTCTACATCGACATGAGCACCATCGATGTGGACACCGTCGATCTGCTGGCCGAGTCCTTTGCCCGCGCCGACATCGTGTTTGGCGACGCGCCCGTGGGCCGGCTGGCAATGCATGCCGATATCGGCGAGTCGCTGTTCATGCTGGGCATTGCCGAGCAGCAGCGCGCCCGGGTCGAGCCGGTTCTGTACCGCATGGGAACCACCATCCACCACTGCGGGCCGGCCGGCAGCGGCACGCGCACCAAGATCATCAACAACATGATGGTGCTGTGCTACTGCCAGATCAACTCCGAGGCGCTGGTGCTGGCCAAGTCGCTGGGGCTGGACATACAGAAGACTTTCGATGTGCTCACCAGCACCACGGCCAGCAACGGCCAGCTCAAGGAGAAATGGCCCAAGAAGGTGCTGGCCGGCGATCTCACGCCGGGCTTCGACATCACGCTGGGCTACAAGGACATTTCACTGGCCGCCAATGCCGGCGCGGCCCGCCAGATCGCGCTGCCGGTCTGCGACACCACGAAAAACATCTTCCGCATGGCCCTGGCCGCCGGCAAGTCGGGCCAGGACACCTCGTGCCTGACCGATTTCTGGGCCGAAGCCAACGCCATTGAAAAAATCCGACTCTGAGGAGACAGCATGCCCTTCCAACGCCGCTTCGCCCTGAAATATGCCGCCGCCCTGCTGGGCAGCACCGCTCTGCTGGCCGCGCCGCTGGCACTGGCCGCGGGCTACCCGACCAAGCCCGTCACCATCTACGTGGGCTTTGCCGCGGGCGGTCCCACCGATGTGGTGGCGCGCATCGTGGCCGACAAGCTGGGCCAGAAACTCGGCCAGAGCTTCATCATCGAGAACCGCGCGGGCGCCAGCGGCGCGGTGGCCGCGGCGCTGGTCAAGAAGGCGCCGGCCGACGGCTACACCTTGATGATAGGCAGCAGCAGCACGCTGTCCATCCTGCCCCATGTGCAAAAGGGCTTGCAGTACGACGCGATCAAGGACTTCACGCCCATTGGTCTGGTCGCAAGCTACCCCTACTATCTCGTCGTTCCCGCGAGCTCGAACTTCAGGAAATACGATGACCTGATTGCCTACGGCCGGGAAAAGGACAAGCGTCTGAGCTATGCCTCGGCGGGCAATGGCGCCGTCAACCACCTCGCGGGCGAATGGTTCAAGAGCGAGACCCGCATCAACGCGCTGCATGTGCCCTACAAGGGCGACTCGGCCGCGGTCAGTGATCTGATTGCGGGCCGCGTCGACTTCGCGTTTCTCGCCGGCGTGGTGGCGATTCCCCAGGACGCTGCCGGCAAGATGCGCATTCTCGCCTCGGCCGGCTCCTCGCCCGACAAGAGCCTCAAGGGAACGCTGGTCATTGGCCAGGACAAGCTGCCCGGCTTCTCGGCCGAGCCCTGGAACGGGCTCATGGGCCCGGCCGGCATCGCGCCCGACATCGTGGCCAGGCTCAATACCGCGCTCAATGAAATCATGAACGCGCCCGACGTCAAGGCCAGGCTGCTGACGCTGGACCAGTACCCGTTCACGCGCACGCCCGAGCAGTTCAAGGCGCATATCCAGCAGCAGTCCGCGAACTGGGCCGCAATCATCAAGAGCGCCAACATCGTTCTTGAATAACACCATGAAATACTCCCAATTCATTGCCGGCGAATTCACGGATGGCAGCGCCTCGCAGCGCATCGAGGTGCTGTCGCCCTCGACGGGCCAATCGCTGGGCGACTACGCCATGGCGTCGGGCGACGATGTGCAGCGCGCGATTGCCGCCGCCGGCACGGCTTTCGCGCTCTGGAAGAACAGCGGCGCGCTGCAGCGCTCGGACCTGCTGCGCCGCATTGCCGATGAAATGCGCGCCGACCGCGACGCCATCGCGCACCAGATCAGCGCCGAGCTGGGCAAGCCCCAGGCCGAGGCGCAAAAGGAGGTCGATACCGCGGCCGAGATGTTCGAATGGTCGGCCGAGGAGGCACGGCGCCTTTACGGCCGCGTGATTCCCGCGCGCTCGCCCGGCATACGCCAGACCGCGCAGTTCGAGCCCTGCGGCGTGGTCGCGGGCTTTTCCGGCTGGAATGCGCCGGCGATCACGCCCGCGCGCAAGATCAGCGCGGCGCTGGCCGCGGGCTGCACCATCGTCATCAAGCCTTCCGAGGAAACCGCGGGCGTGGCGCTGCTGCTGGCCCGGGCCGTGGCGCGCGCGGGCGCGCCGGCGGGCAGCGTGAACATGGTGTTTGGCGATCCGGCGCAGATTGCCGACCAGCTGTGCGCCTCGCCCGACATCGCGATGATCACCTTCACCGGCGGCACCGAAGTCGGCCGCCAGCTCGGCGCCAAGGCCGCCCAGGCAATGAAGCGCGCGACGCTGGAGCTCGGCGGCCATGCGCCAGTGATTGTCTGGAACGACGTCGACATCGCCCAGGTCGCGGCCAGCTGCGTTGCAACCAAGTTCCGCAACGCCGGCCAGATCTGCACTTCGCCCACGCGTTTCCTGGTGCACGAAAGCATTTACGCCGACTTCTGCGCCAGGTTTGTCGAACATGCGCAAAAGCTGCGCCTGGGCGACCCGTTCGACGGCCGCACGCAGATGGGACCGCTCAAGAACCAGCGCCGGCGCGCCGCCATCGAGCGGCTGGTGGCCAATGCACAGGAATCGGGCGCGCAGCTGCTGACGGGCGGCAAGGCCCTGTCCGGCCCCGGATTCTTCTACGAACCCACGGTGCTGGCCCTGCGCGACCTGCGCGCCGACGCCGCGCATGTAGAGCCTTTCGGGCCGGTCGCGCTGCTGATGCCGGTGAAGGACGCCGACGAGGCGCTGCGCGAAGCCAACCGCCTGCCGTTTGGCCTGGCCGCCTATGCGTTCACGCAGAACATGCAGCTGGCCCACCGCTTTGCCAACGAGATCGAGAGCGGCGTGGTCTGCATCAACGAGCTGCAGGCTTCGCTGCCCGAGACGCCGTTTGGGGGCTACAAGGACAGCGGTCTGGGCTCGGAAGGCGGCATCGAAGGCCTGCGCGAATTCCTCAAAGTGAAGTGCGTGCGCCAGGGAGGTCTGGCATGAGCACGACCCTGGGCTTCATAGGCGTGGGCGTGATGGGCGCGGGCATGTGCCGCAACCTGGCGCAAAAATCGGGCTGCACGGTGCTGGCCGCCGATCTGGACATGGGCAATGTGCGGGCGCTGGCCGCCGACGGCGTGGTCGCAAGCAGCATCGAGGAGATCGCGCGCAGCGCCGACATCGTGTTTCTGTCGCTGCCGGCGATTGCCCAGGTGGAGGCGGTCTGCACCGGGCCCGGCGGCCTGCTGGCCCACGCCAAGGCCTTGCACACCATTGTCGACATGAGCACCAGCGATGTCGCGCGCACGCGGGCGCTGGCCGGGCAGCTGCAGGCGCGCGGCATGGCGCTGGTCGATGCACCGGTGGCGCGCAGCCGCGAGGCCGCGCAAAAAGGCACGCTGCTGATCACCGTGGGCGCAAGCGAGGCGCAGTTCGCGGCGCTGCAGCCGCACCTGGCCTGCATGGGCAGCGACGTGCTGCACTGCGGCCCCACGGGCGCGGGCCAGGTGGTCAAGATCATGAACAACATGGTGCTGATCAACACCGTGCATGCGCTGGCCCAGGCCTGCGCGATTGCCGAGCGCGCCGGAGTCGCCAAGGACTTGCTGAGCCAGGCGCTGGGCCTGGGCTCGGCGGCATCGTTCGCGCTGCAGCTCACCGGCAGCCAATATCTGGCCAAGGACGTCTTTCCGGAAAAGATGTTTTCCGCGGCCTATGCGCACAAGGATTTGCAGCTCGCGCTGGCGCTGTCGCGCAACGTGGGACTGGACGACGGCCTGACCGAATGCACGGCGCGCCAGCTGCAGCAATCCATGGACCGCGGTTATGCGCAGAACTATTACCCGGTGATGTACCGCGTGATTTCAGACCAGGGGAAAAACCCATGAACCCACTACCTGTGCTTGATGAATGGCTGGTGCACCGCGGGCGCTTTGTGAATCTCGTCTTCATGCTGCAAAGCGGTGAAAAGGAATGGCTGATCAGCATTCGCGATGGCGCGATTGACAGCCTTCAGGCCGGCCCGTTTGTCATGCCGCGCTGGACGTTTCGCCTGGCCGCCGGCAGCGACGCCTGGCAAAAACATTACGCCGCCACGCCCACGCCCGGTTATCACGACCTGATGGCGATGTGCAAGTTCCAGCATTTGCGCATCGAAGGCGACCAGTACGGCTTCATGTGCAACCTGCTGTATTTCAAGGATTTGATCAAGGCGCTTTCGGGAGTCGTGCAATGAGCCATATCGAGAAAATCTCCGGCGGCTATGTGCATTTCGACATACAGGGCCAAAGCCACCGCGTCTATTTTGAAAGCGCGGGCACGGGGCCGGTGCTGCTGTGCCTGCATACCGCGGGCAGCGATAGCCGCCAGTACCGCGGCATTCTCAATTGCACCGCCATCACCGAGCGCTTCCAGGTGGTCTGCTTCGACCTGCCCTACCACGGCAAATCGTCGCCGCCCGCAGGCTGGCAGCAGCGTGAGTACCAGCTGACATCGCAGCTCTATGTGGACACCATCATCGGCTTCATGCAGGCCATGGACATCGAACGCCCGCTGGCCATGGGCTGCTCGATAGGCGGGCGCGTGGTGCTGCACCTGGCGCTGCAGCATCCCGAGAAGTTCCGCGGCCTCATAGGACTGCAGTCGGGCGCGCATGTGAACCCTTACTACAACCTCGAATGGCTGCACCGGCCCGACGTGCATGGCGGCGAAGTCTGCGCCGGCATCGTCTCGGGGCTGATAGGCCCGCACGCGGCCGAAGCCGAGCGCTGGGAAACGCTGTGGCATTACATGCAGGGCGGGCCAGGAGTATTCAAAGGCGATCTGCATTTCTACAAAGCGCAAGGCGATATGCGCGCCCTGGCCCACCAGATCGACACGCGCAAATGCCCGCTGCATCTGCTCACCGGCGAATTCGATTATTCGTGCACCCCCGATGACTCGCGCGATCTGGCGCAGATGATTTCCGGCGCGCACTTGAAGATCATGCCGGGCCTGGGCCATTTCCCCATGAGCGAGGCGCCCGAGGAATTCATCGCCCACCTGCTGCCCGTGCTGCAGAAATTTCATTGACAAGCCTGAAACCACAATGGAGACAAGAATGAAATTCAAACGTCATACCGCGGTATTTCTCGGCGTCCTCGCGCTGGCCTGCGGCGCCCAGGCCCAAGGCAGCGGCGCGAAGATCTCCGACGGCGTGGTGCGCATAGGCGTGCTCACCGATATCAGTGGGCCGTTCATGGACAACGTCGGCCGCGGCTCGATTGCCGCGACCGAAATCGCCATCGAGGAGTTTGGCGGCAAGGTGCTGGGATATCCCATTGAAATGGTGTCGGCCGACCACCAGAACAAGGCCGATATTGCCTCGACCAAGACGCGCGAATGGTTTGACCGCGACAAGGTCGATACCGTGACCGAGCTGGGCAACAGCGCGGTGGCGCTGGCCGCAATGCGCATTGCCCAGGAAAAGAGCCGCATGTCCATCGTCACCGGCGCCGGCGCGGTGCGCATCAGCGACGAGGACTACACGGCCAACAATGTGCACTGGGTCTACGACACCTATGCGCTGGCCAACGTCGGCACCAGATCGCTGGTCAAGCGCGGCGTCAAGACCTGGTACTACCTGACGGCCGACTACGCTTTCGGCCATTCGCTCGAAGCCGACGGCAGGAAGTTCATCGAGGAGGCCGGCGGCCAGGTGCTGGGCGCCTCGCGCTATCCGTTCCCGGGCAACGACTTCGCCTCCTACATCCTCAAGGCCAAGGAAAGCAAGGCCAATGCGGTGGCGATTGCCACCGCCGGGCTGGATCTGCAGAACGCGATCAAGCAGGGCCGGGAATTCGGCCTGGGCGCGGGCGGGCAGGCCAGCGTCGCGCTGCTGATGAGCATCATGGACGTGCACGGCCTGGGCCTGAGGAACGCCGGCGGCATGATGTTTGCCGAGACCTTCTACTGGGATCTGGACGATGCCTCGCGCCAGTTTGCCGAGCGCTTCTTCAAGAAGATGAAGAAGATGCCCACGGCGCTGCAGGCCGGCCAGTATTCGGCGGTGCGCACCTATCTCAAGGCCGTCGAACAGGCGCGCAGCGACGAAGTGGGCGCGGTGATCCAGGCCATGAAGGGCATGCAGATCAACGATGCCTTTGCCAGGAACGGCGTGCTGCGCGCCGACGGCAAGATGGTGCACGACATGTACCTGGTCCAGGTCAAGACGCCGGCCGAATCCAAGAAGCCCTGGGACTACTACAAGATCGTCGAGACCGTGGCCGGCAAGGACGCCTTTGCCGGCCTGAACGACAGCAAGTGTTCGCTGGTCAGGAAGTAGGCTGCGCCATGCCGGCCTACGAGGTGTATGCGATCAAGTACGCGTCGGTGGACCGGCCGCGCCAGAGCAACTTTCTGGCGCCGGCCGGCGGCGATCCCGCGGCGCCCATGGCGCTGGACTTCTTTGTCTGGCTCATCCGGGGCCATGGCCAGCTGCTGCTGGTGGACACCGGCTTCAGCCAGGTCTCGGCGCTGGCGCGCCAGCGCAGCTTCCTGCTGTCGCCGGTCGAATCGCTGCAGCGGCTGGGCGTGCAGCCCGGCGATATCCGGCACATCGCCATCACCCATCTGCATTACGACCATGCGGGCAATGTGCACCTGTTCCCGAACGCGCGCATCTGGCTGCAGCAGCGCGAGATGGCGTATGCGACCGGCCAATGCATGTGCGATGCCAGGCAAAACCACTTCTTCGCGCTGGACGACATAGCCGTGGTGCTCAAGCGCCTGTATGCAGGCGATGTGCGCCTGATCGACGGCGAGCATGCGTTTGCGCCCGGCATCGACCTGCACCGCATAGGCGGGCATACCGACGGCCTGCAGGTGGTGTCGGTGACGACGGCCAAAGGCCGGGTGGTGCTGGCGTCCGACGCCGCGCACTATTACGAGAACCTGCAGCAGCGCAACCCGTTTCCGGCCATCCACAGCCGCGCGGACATGATGGCCGGCTATGACCGCATCGAGGCCCTGGCCGACAGCGCCGATCTGATCGTTCCCGGCCATGACCCGCTGATCTGCGAACGCTTCGAGCGCGTGCCCGCGCCGGGCGCGCATATCTACCGCATTGCCTGAGGCCGGGCGCGCGCCAGGGCCAGGCTCAGCAGCAGGGCCAGTCCGGCCAGGCCGCCCGCAAGCCACAGCGTGGCCGGCAGGCCCGCCGCATCGACCACGCGGCCGCCCGCCCAGGCGCCCAGCGCAATGCCCACATTGAACACCGCCACGTACAGGGCGCCGGCGATTTCCACGGCGCGCGGCGCGGCCTGCATCATCCAGGTCATCAGGCCCACCGAGACCCCGCCATAGGCCAGGCCCCAGAGCAGCAGCGCCGCGCCCGCGCCCGCATGCGAGTCGGCCAGGGCCAGGAACAGCCAGGGGGCCAGCAGGCCCAGCGCAATCGCCGTGACGGTGGCCGCACTGCGCCGCGCGGCGCTGATGCCCGCCAGGAAATTGCCGGCCAGGCCCGCAACGCCATAGGCCAGCAGCAGGCCGCCCAGCCATTGCGCGTCGAACCGCGCCACCGACAGCAGCAGCGGACGCACAAAGGTGAAGGCCATGAAATGCCCGGCCACCAGCAGCAGCGTCAGCGCCAGGCCGGCCTGCAGCCGGCGGTTGGCCAGCTGTTCGCCGAAGTGGCGCAGGCGCGCCGAGCCGGTGGCCGGCAGCGGCGGCACCACGGCCAGGTGCAGCACCAGCACCAGGGCGCTGAGCAAGGCCATGCCGGCAAAGGCCCAGCGCCAGCCCGCAAGATCGCCGACCAGCGCGCCCAGCGGCACGCCCAGCACCGACGCCGCCGCGACGCCGCCAAAGATGATGGAGGTGGCCAGGCCGACCGCAGGGCCGGGCACCAGCCGCGCCGCGAGGCCGCCGGCAATGGCCCAGATTCCGCCCATGCAAAAGCCCACCAGCACCCGCGCCGCCAGCATCCAGCCAAGCCCCGGCGCAAGCGCCGAAGCCAGGTTGGCAATCACCAGCAGGCCCAACAGGCCGCCGAGAATCCGGCGCCGGTCCATGGCGCGCGCGGCAATCACCACCAGCGGCGCGAACAGCGCGGCCAGCAGCGCGGGCAGCGAGATCAGCAGGCCAGCCGTGCCGGTCGAGGTCTGCAGGCTGTCGGCAATCGGCGTCAGCAGGCCCACGGGCAGCATTTCCGTCGTCACCACGCAGAAGGTGGACAGGCCGGCGGCGGCCACGGCCGCCCAGGGATGGCGGGCCGCGGGTGCGGCGGCGCAGGAAGACAATGGCATGGCGCGAATCCTTGAAACAAACAATGGGAGAGCGGGCATCACGCCGTGGCCAGGGCCAGGCCCTGCCGGCGCAGCCGGCCGTGGGCCCACAGCGCCAGCAGCAGCACGCCGGCCCCGGCGCACAGCGCCACGCGAAAGCCCGCCGCCGCACCGGCGCCGTCCACCAGCCGGCCGGAGGCCGCGGCGCCCAGCGCGATGCCCACATTGAGCCCGGCCAGCAGCCAGGTGATGCCTTCGGTCAGCTGCTGCGCGGGCAGCAGGCGCTCGACCAGCGACATCGCGACAATCATGGTGGGCGCAAAGAACAGCCCGGCCAGCAGCACGGCGCCAGCCAGCGCGGGAATGCTGGCCACCCACAGCAGCGGCGGCGTGGTGGCGGCCGTCGCCAGGCCGCCGAGCAGCAGCAGGCGGTGCAAAGGCGTTGTCAGCGAAGCGGCGCCAAACAGCAGCCCGGCGAACGCCGAACCCGCGGCATAGGCCGACAGCACCCAGCTGGCCGCTGCCGGCTGGCCGGCCTGCGCGGCAAAGGCGACGCTGACGATATCGACGGTGCCGACAATCACGCCCATGGCCACCATCAGCAGCGCCAGCAGCCGCACATCGGCCAGGCGCAGCACCGAAGCGCCCGCCCTGCCCGCGGCAGGCGTTTCGAGCGGCGGCTCGGTGGCGCGCTGCAGCACCAGGGCCGCAACGCCCAGCAGCAGCAGCAGCGCCGCGGCCAGCGGACCGGCTGCGGGGGCCAGCGCCACGCACAGGCCCACCGACAACGGCGGCCCCGCAATGAACGTGACTTCATCGAGCACCGTTTCCAGCGCATAGGCGGTCTGCAGGCGCGGCTGGCCGCGATAGATAGCGGTCCAGCGCGCACGCACCATGGCCGACATGCTGGGCATGGCGCCGGCCAGCAGCGCAGCGGCAAACAGCGTCCAGTCGGGCGCCTGCCACCAGGCGCTGGCGCACAGCAGCAGCAGACCGAGCGCGCTGATGGCGGCAGCGGCGGGCAGCACCCGGCCCTGGCCCCGGCGGTCGACCCGGCGCGAGATCTGCGGCGACAGCAAGGCGTAGGCCAGCACAAACGTCGCGGACACCGCGCCGGCCAGCGCATAGCTGCCGCGCAGCAGCGCCAGCATGGTGATGATGCCTATGCCCGTCATGGGCAGCGCCAGCCGCGCCAGCAGGCCGGCCAGCGCAAAGGCCTTGGCGCCGGGTGCGGCAAAAAGTTCTCGATAGGGGTTGCTCATCTCTTTCTCCGCGGAACGCGCGCTTGCCGGCAAGGGGCGAGGCGGCGACAATACATACACAGCGTATGAATAGAATCGTACATTCATACGCTACGTATGTAAACAATCATGCACACCGTATGCAAGGAGAAGGAATGGTTCGCCGCACCCGCGCCGAGATGGAAGAAACCCGTGCAACCCTGCTGGCCACCGCGCGCCAGGTGTTCTGCGAACAGGGATATGCCGACACGTCGATGGACGAAATGACCGCGCAGGCGGGCCTCACGCGCGGCGCGCTGTATCACCACTTTGGCGACAAGAAGGGCCTGCTGGCGGCGGTGACGGCGCAGATCGACGCCGAGATGGATGCGCGCCTGCAGGCCATCTCCGACGGCGCCCAGGACGCCTGGCAAGGTTTTTGCCAGCGCTGCCACGCCTATCTGGAAATGGCGCTGGAGCCCGAAATCCAGCGCATCGTGCTGCGCGACGCACGCGCGGTGCTGGGCGGCGCCTCGCCCGATTCGCAGCGCCACTGCCTGGATTCCATGCAGCGATTGATTGAAAACCTGATGGCCCGGGGCGTGGTGGCCGACGCCGATGCGCGCGCGCTGGCCGCGCTGATCTACGGCAGCCTGAGCGAAGCCGCGTTCTGGATTGCCGACGGCGAAGACGGCGATGCGCGCCTGGCGCGCGCCAGCCAGGCGCTCGATCTGCTGCTGCGCGGCTTGTTGGTCAGGGCGTAGGGGAAGGCGCGCCGGTTGGCGGCAAGCGGGTCAAAACCCTGCGTCGTGCGCTTGCTTTGCCGGGGGCGTCAAAGGACCAACGGCCTGCGCTCAAGACATGAGAGCGGGCCGTTCATGGTTCGACAAGCTCACCACGAACGGTGGATGCTCGAGGCCCAGGATGAACGGGCTGCGCTCCAGGCATGAGAACGGGCCGTTCATGGTTCGACAGGCTCACCACGAACGTCGGGTACTGGAGGCCCAGGATGAACGGCCTGCGCTCCAGGCATGAGAACGGGCCGTTCATGGTTCGACAAGCTCATCACGAACGGTAAATGCTCGAGGCCCAGGATGAACGGTCTGCGCTCCCGGCATGAGAACCGGCCGTTCATGGTTCGACAGGCTCGCCACGAACGGTGGATGCTCGAGGCACAGGATGAACTGCCTGCGCTCAAGGCATGAGAACCGGGCGTTCATGGTTCGACAAGCTCACCACGAACGGTGGGGGCT